>WNFD01004312.1_pt1 | contig 27303 bp, 28 predicted proteins | sample 5400491 | NCBI WGS metagenome assembly WNFD01 (sample SAMN13153343, study PRJNA577476) | soil metagenome | isolation source: 120 cm saprolite under Douglas fir tree site 2 hole 2 replicate 2 | place: USA:California | collected 2015-04-18
GTGATCGAGGGCGCGGGCTCCTCACCCCAGGCCATGGACGCCGCGGTGAGAAGCACGCACGTCGTGAGGGCGACCGCGATGGGGCCACGCATGCCGTCAGGATAGCATCAGGGCCCCACTACCTTTGAGCCAGATGCATAAGTGTCTCAGACAGTTCCACGCTCGAGCCGGACTGTGTCACACTTTCCGGGAGCCATGACGGACGGTCGCGGGGGCCGACGGGCGTTGTTCGTCCTGACCGGGCTGAATGCCCTCAACTATGCCGACCGCTACGTCGGGGCGGCGGTGCTCCCGCTCATGCTGGCCGGCCTGGCCCTGTCAGACGCGCAGGGGGGGCTCCTCCAGTCCGTCTTCATCATCACGTACTCCCTGCTGTGTCCTGTGGCGGGATGGCTGGGCGACCGGCGCGCGCGCCTGCCCATCGCGGCGGCGGGGGTGATTGTCTGGAGCGCCGCCGTCACGGCCTCGGGGCTCGCGCCGACCTACATCCTCCTGCTCCTCGCCCGCGCCGTCACGGGAATTGGTGAAGCCGGGTACGCGGTCGTGACGCCCTCGCTGCTCTCCGACTTCTATCCGCCGGAGCGTCGGGGGCGCGCGCTGGCCACCTTTTACGCCGCCATGCCCGTCGGGACGGCCCTCGGGTATGCGGTCGGCGGATTGGTAGGAAGCAGCTTCGGCTGGCGGGCCGCCTTCTTCGTCGCGGGGGCGCCGGGCCTGTTGCTGGCGCTCTCGCTCTTCTCCCTGCGCGAGCCGCCTCGCGGCGCGTTCGATCGGGGCATGGGCGTGCCGGAGACCCCGATGGCCCTGGGCGCTTCGCTCCGCGCGCTACTGGCCCGTCGGAGCTACGTCTTCAATACCGCGGCGCAGGTCCTCTACACCTTCTCCATGGGCGGCCTGGCGACCTGGATGCCCACCTACTTTGTCCGCGAGCGGCACATCCCGCTGGCCGCGGCGACGACCACGTTCGGGGCCCTGCTCCTGATCGCCGGCTTCGGCGGCACGCTTGTCGGCGGCCAGCTCGGCGACCGCATGGCCAAGCGGCTGCGCGGGGCGCAGTTCGCCGTCTCGGGATGGAGCCTGGTGATCTCCCTCGGTTTCACGTGCGTGGCCGTCTTGGCCCCCGAGCCCGCAGTCTTCTGGCCGGCCATGTTCGGGTCCTTGTTCCTGCTCTTCGTCAACGTGGGGCCGTTGAACGCGGCGATGGCCAATGTTCTGCCCGCGGACCTGCGCACCCGGGGCTTCGCGCTGTCTACCATGGCCCTCCATCTGCTCGGCGATGCGGCGTCGCCGTGGCTCATCGGCGCGGCCTCCGATCGAATCGGGTTGACGGTGCCCGTGCTCGGAGCCGGGATGCTGCTCGGCGTCTCGGGCCTCGTCCTGCTCGCGGGGCGGACCGCGCTCGACCATGATGCGCAGGGCGTGGCGGGCCCGCTCCCCCCGCCTTAGGTGGCGCTCTCCGGATGCTATACCCGGCCTTGCTTTGCGATACACTCCGTTCGCACGCCGCGCGCGGTTCGACCGATCGGGTCGCCATCATGCGTTTCACGAGGAGGCAGCGCCATGAAGCACGGGGTCGTGTTTCCGCAGATCGAATTTGGCAACGACGTCCAGGCCACTATTTGGAAGGCGGCGAGACCCTCGACGAATTTCTCCACCAGTTTCCGTCCGTAAAGCGCGAACAGACCATCGCCGCACTGGTGTCAGGGGCTGGAGGTACGTATGGGAAAGATTGAGAACCTAGAGGAACAGATCAGGACGCTCTCCCCGGCGGAGCTGGCCAGATTTCGGGAGTGGTTTGCGGAGTTTGATGCGGAGGCGTGGGACCGGCAGCTCGAGGCTGATGTCAAGGCAGGGAAGCTCGACAAGCTCGCGGAACGTGCTCTCCGGGCGCATGCGGCCGGACAATCCACGGAGCTTTGACCCACCGGCACCACGCCTCGCCAGAATTCTGGGAGTGTTACCGGGCGCAGCCCGTCGGTGTTCGCGGGCTCGCTGATAAGGTCTTCGAGCTCCTCAAAGCCAATCCTCAGCATCCGTCCCTTCACTTCAAGAAGGTGGGGCGATTCTGGTCAGCTCGTGTTGGTCTGCACCACCGATCGCTGGCGATCGAGATGCCTGACGGTGTTCTCTGGTTCTGGATCGGTACCCACGCAGACTATGACAAGCTGATCCGCACTAGTTCCTGAGCTGATTGCCTCATCCCTTCAGCGCGCCGATGGTCAGGCCGCGGACGATGTGCTTCTGGACCAGGAAGGCCATGAGGAGCACGGGCAGGGTGATGAGGCTCGAGGCCGCGGTGAGGCCGCCCCAGTTCAGCGAGTCGTAGGACACGAAGTTGAAGATCGCCACCGGCAGCGTGCGAGTGGAGTTGCCGGCGATGACCAGCGAGAAGATGAAGTTGTTCCACGAGGCGATGACGCCCAGAATGGCCGTCGCCACAATGCCCGGGCGCGCCAGCGGCAGCGCGATGCGGCGGAAGACGCCCAGCACGCCGCAGCCGTCGATCAGGCCGGACTCCTCGAGCTCGCGGGGCAGGTCCTCGAAGAAGCCGACCAGCACCCAGATGACCAGCGGCAAGACCACCACCATGTGCGTGAGCATGACCGCGGGATAGGTATCCACCATGTGGAGCTTCGAGAACACGATGAACCACGGGATGAGGAAGGCGATGCCGGGCGCCATCCGCGCCGCGAGCATGGCGACGCCGAGCCGAGTCTGGTGGTAGCGGGCGATCCCGTAGGCCGCCGGCACGCCGAGGATCAGGCTCATCGCGGTCGAGCCCGCGGCGATGACCAGGCTGTTCCAGGTGAACTTGAGGAAGTCACCCCCGATGAGCACCTTCTCGTAGTTGGCCAGCGTGGGCCGGAAGAGCCAGCGCGGCGGATAGGCCATGAAGTCGACCTGGGTCTTGAAGGAGCCCAGCGCCATCCAGACGAGCGGGAACAGCAGGAAGGCCAGCGTCAGGATCAGGAGGCACCAGAACGTCCCGCGGCGCAGCCCACGCGACAGGCTCACCGCGGCGACCTCCGCACCTGGATCAGCAGCATGCTCGCGCCCAGGATCAGCGTGAAGAAGACGACGATGAGCGCGGAGGCATAGCCGAGGTTCAGGTACTTGAAGCTCGTCTGGAACACGTAGAGGTTCAGGGTCTCCGACGCGAAGCCCGGGCCGCCCTCGGTCATGACGTATACGATGTCGAAGACCTTGAGCGCGTCGATGGTCCGGAAGAGGGCGGCCACCACCAGCGTCGAGCGCATGAAGGGCAGCGTGAGATGCCAGAAGATCTGCCATCCGGAGGCGCCGTCCACGCGGGCGGACTCGAAGGGCTCCGAGGGCAGCGTGGCCAGGCCCGCCAGGCAGATCAGGGCGGTCATCGGCGTCCACATCCACGTCTCCACCAGGAGCAGCGACGGGATGACGGACCGGGGGCTCGACACCCATGCGCTGCCGGCCAGGCCCACGCTGCGCAGGACGTAGTTCAAGACGCCGATGGTTGGGCTCATCATGGTCATCCACACCAGCGCCATGGCCACCGGCGTGGCGATCATCGGGAGGAGCACGAGGGTGCGCGCCAGCCCGCGACCCGGAAAGTTCCGGATGAGCAGGTGCGCGATGCCGAGGCCCAGGGTCACGGTGAGCGCGACGGCGCCCACGGTGAAGATCAGCGTGACGCGGAAGGCCGGCCAGAACCGCTCGTCGCGGACGAAGAGCTGAGCGTAGTTGTCCAGCCAGATAAATCGGGGGCCGAGCACGCTCGAGGCATACCACTCGTGCAGGGAGAGATAGGCCGTGTACACGAGCGGGACCACCAGGAGGAGCGCCATCGCGATGACGGCGGGCGCGGGCAAAATCCAGCGCAGGTGGCGCTCCACCCAGCGCTCGATGCCGCCGGAGGCACTCGGGCGGGCAGGGAGGACCCTGGCCCCGACCTCCGGCGACGTGAGAGAGGACACGGCGGCTGGCGCGCTACTGGGTTTTCTTGATGATCTCGGCCACGCTCTTCTGGGCGCGCTCGGCCGCGTCCTTGGCGTCCTGTCCCTCGATCACCGCGACGATCGCTGCGCCGATGGCATCGCGCGTCTCCGGCACCGCCACCACGACGGGATTGGCCTGATTCGGGTAGCTGTCCGGCAACGTGGCCTGAAAGGCGCTCAGCCACTCTTTGGGCAGACCCGACTGGAACTCCGGGCTCTCCCACGCGCTCTTCCGCGCCACGGGGATCTTCGCCTTCGCCTGCCGGAGCACAATGTCGCGGCTCGTGGCCCACTGCAGGAAGTACCAGGCGGCCTCCTTGTTCTTCGATTGGGCCGAGATGGAGATCGCCCAGGAGATGAGCGGCGTGTGGCTCCCGCCGGGACCACGCGGAATGCGCGCATAGCCCAGGAGCCCGGCCACCTTCGACTTCGTCGGGTTCTCGAAGCTCGACACCCAGTTGCTCGAATCGCTCGCCATGGCGACCCGCCCCTGGGACATGAGGTCCACCACCTCGTACGTGTGCACGTTCACCACGCCCGGCGGTCCGTATTCGCGCAGCATACGCCCGTAGGTTTCGAGCCCCTTCACCGCGGCCGGCGAGTTGAGCAGCGGCTGGTTGTCCTTGTCGAGCCACTGCCCGCCGAAATTGAAGATGAACGGCGCCAGCGTGTAGACGGCGGCCGAGCGCTTGCCCCGGGAGACATAGCCGTAGAAATTGTTGCTCTTGTCCGTGAGCTTCTTGGCGGCCGCCTCCCATTCCTCCATCGTCTGCGGCACGGCCACGTTCTTCGCCTTGAACACGTCCTTGCGGTAGTAGAGGAGCTGCACCTCGGGATAGAGCGGCACGCCGATGAGTTGGCCGCCCACGGTGGCGATCTGGCGGGTGTTGGGGAAGAAATCGTCGAAGGCGAACTGCGGACTCGTCACCGCCGGGTTCGACAGGTACTTCTGGATCGGCTCGTACCAGCCCGCCTTGAGAAAGCGCAGGCCGTCCCAGGACGTGAGGCTCATGAAGCCGTCGACCGAGCCGGATCCCGAGACCATCTCGACCGCGAGCTTCTGACGGAACTGATCCTCGGGAAAGATTTCCCACGCGACCTTGATGCCCGTCAGCTGCTCGAACTCGGGGATGGCGGGACGAATGATCTCGTTCGTCCAGTCGTGGCTATTGACCAGGAAGCGCAGCTGCTTGCCGCTGTAGCGCTTCCAGTCGAAGCCGGCCTGGGCTCCGACGGACGGGGGACCCGACACGGACCATCCGAGGAACGCGACCAACACCGTCGCCATGCCGCCGAGCGCTATCCGTCGTGTCCACGTCGCCATGCTTGCCTCCTCGATGCTATCCCTGCGAGTCTCCGCCAGACACTCGGTGGCGCGATGCCACGGCGCACGCAAGCCTATGCCAGAGCCCACTCCTCCGCAACCCGTGCCAAGCCGATTTGGCGCTCTAGCTTAGAGGATACGATCTTGCGTCATTTCGAACTGCCGAGTAGGCTTCGACCTGCTCCCGGGTTTTCGGGCCATCGACCAATTGAGAGACTCCCTGCCTATGAAGGCTAACCACAGATGCGTGGAGACATCCCGATGAGTGTCAAAGAAATCCGCAACTTCGACTACATGATTCTGTTGTGCAGCAAGATGAAGGAAACCCGAGCATTCTATAGGGACGTGATGGGTCTTCCCATCGAACTCGACCGCGAGAATTGGGTAAGCTTCAGGATTGGTTCTACCTTGCTCACACTGCGCCCAAGAGGCCCTGGGCTCGCCTGGGACGATGGCAGTAGGGTGCCCGGGTCGGCGGCCATTCAGCTGGCCTTCCGTGTTCCGCCGACCGCCGTCGATGCCTGCCATGCCGAGTTGGTCGCTAAAGGCGTTCCTATCGTCAGGATGCCGACCGATTTGCCCGAATGGCGGCACCGCCCACTGTTCTTCCGTGATCCCGAGGACAACGTCGTCGAGATCTATGCCGAATACTGAAACGTGAACACATTTCTAACGAAGAGGAAGGGAACAGAGCCCCCGCGATCCCGCGACCCTTGACGAAGCCTTAGCGTAGGTGCAGGATCACCGCGCTACCCGGATCAGGACGTGGCGGAGTCTAGCAGCTGCCTGAGGGGGACCGTAGCCGGTGAAGGTTCCGTACTACTACAAGTCGCTGGATTGGAAGGCGCTGGTCCGCCAGTACCCGCCGTCGAAGGATTTCGCCGAGACCGTCTTCCGCTATGACCGGAAGAAGATCGCGCAGCTCCAGGCCCGCCGATTCCTGGAGATCGTGGAGGTCGCGTGGCGTAACCCCTTCTACCGTCGGCGCTGGGAGGCGCACGGGGTCAGGAAAAGCGACATCAAGTCGGTGAAGGACATCGTGAAGCTGCCGATGGTGGCGGTGGAGGACTTCAAGGCGGGGATCGAAGCCAAGCCTCCCTTCGGCGAGCATCAGGGGCTCGGGACGCGCGACGGGGTCCGGACGCCGATCAAGATCCAATCGAGCGGCGGGACTACCGGAATGCCGCGACCGACGCTCTTCACGCCGTGGGAGTGGGAGATCCAGGGGATCCAGGGCTCGCGGGCGCTGTGGATCCAGGGCGCCCGCCCTGGAGACGTCATGCAGATTCCCTCCACGCTCTCCACGGCCAACCTGGGCTGGTTCTACTACCTTTCGTGCATCAACTGGTCCGGTGTCGTCCCCGTGACCACCGGGAGCGGCAACGTCACGGCGAGCCGGCGCCAGCTCCAGGTGGCCTTCGAGTGGGGGACGAATCTCTGGGCCGGATTCCCCGAGTACCTGATGCACCTCGCCTCGGTCGCCGAGCAGGAAGGCCTGGCGCTCAAGACGCTCAAGACCAAGTTCATCGCCTCCTTCCTGGGCCCTGATCTGGACGGCAGCCTCCGGAAGCTCATGGAGGCCACCTGGCATTGCCCCGTGTACGACAACTACGGGACGCACGAGGTCGGCCTCCCCGCTTTCGAGTGCCGGGAGCAGGACGGGCTGCACATCATGGAGGACATGTTCATCGTGGAGGTGGCCGACGTGGACACGGATCAGATTCTCCCGGCCGGCGCCACGGGGAACCTGGTCATGACGAGCCTCTACCGGCATCACCCGCCGCTCATTCGCTACAACCTCCGGGACTATATCCGGCTCGTGAGCGACGGCGTCCGGCGCTGTGGCTGCGGCTCGCACCTCATGAAGATGGATCACTTCCTCGGACGAAGCGACGACATGGTCAAGCTGCGGGGGACCAACGTCTTTCCCATGGCCTGCCTCGGGGCGGTGACCGGGGACGACCGAACCACGGGCGAGTGGCTCTGCGTGGTGGAGCGGACGGAGTCCGGTCTCGACATCAGGGACGAGATGACGGTCAACGTCGAGGTGAAAGAGGGCGCGGCCGACCGCGAGGGCCTGAAGGCCAAGCTGGAGGACCGGCTCAAATCCGATCTCGGCGTGAAGGTGACGGTGGGACTGGTCCCCGCCGGCAGTCTGGCCGCCTACACCTACGGCCGCGAGGGAAAGGCCAAGCGGCTCGTCGACAAGCGCTTCGAGAAGAAAGCGTGATCAAGTTCGGGGTGATGTCGAACAGTCACCCCGCGTCGGCGGCGGACCTGTCGCGGCTGGTCGACGAGATGGTCGTGGAGGCGCAGCAGGCGGAGAAATACGGCTTCGACTCCTTCTTCGTGACCGAGCATCATCAGGAGCCGTCGGGGTATCTGCCGTCGCCGCTCCCGCTGCTGGCGGCTCTGGCCGCGCGCACGTCGACCATCCGCCTGGGTACCGGCATCGCGGTGCTGCCGCTCTACCACCCCGTCAGGATGGCCGAGGACTGCGCCGTCATCGACATCATCTCCAAGGGGCGGCTCATCCTGGGGGTGGGGATGGGCTACCAGGACGTGGACTTCGCCGCCTACGGGCTGCGGGTGAGCGAGCGCGTGTCGCTCTTCGAGGAGGGCGTCGAGATCATCAAGCGGGCCTGGACGGAGGAAAAGCTCTCCTTCGTCGGCAAGCGCTATACGCTCACGAACATCAGCGTCACGCCCAAGCCGGTGCAGAAGCCGCGCCCGCCCATTTGGGTCGCCGCGGTCGGCGACGAGGCCATGAAGCGCGCCGGCCGCGTGGGGGACGCCCTCCTCGCCGATTCGTTCCAGCTCCCCGCGCGACTCAAGCCGCGGGTGGACCTGTACCGACAGACGGCGGCGAGCCGTGGCAATCGCGCGCAGGTGGTGCTGTTCCGCGAGGGATTCGTGGCGAGGACCCGCGACGAGGCCGTCCGCGAGTACGAGGCGGCGCTCCTCAGCACCCACCGCTACTACTGGCGGCACGGGTCCTACTACCAGGACATCAAGAAGGAAGAGGATCTGGACCTGAAGCGGATCGGCCTGGACCGGTTGATCCTGGGGTCGCCCAAGGATTGTGCCGAGCGGGTCCGCGCGTGGAACGCGGAGATCGGCGCCGACTATTTCCTGATCCGGTTCAAGCATCCGGCCGGTCCGCCCCACGCGAAGATCATGGAGGCCCTCAAGCTTTTCGGCGAACAGGTCATCCCGGAGTTCCGGTAAACGCGAAGGACCAGGAGGATACGCAATGACGCGCCTACGGTCTCATGGCTGGATCATCGTGCTGGTCGCAGTGATGGCGCTGGGCTTGGCCGCGCCGGCAGCGGCCGCCGAGAAGACCCTCGAGATCGGCGTCCTCGGCCCGCTCTCCGGCGGCGCGGCGTCCTACGGGGTGGAGCTGGTCCGGGCCGCCGAGATACGGACCGACGAGATCAACAAGGCGGGCGGGCTCAAGGTGGGCGGGGATGTCTACAAGATCAAGCTCGTCACCTACGATCACAAGGCGAGCGCGGCCGACGCCGCGACCGCCGCCAACAAGCTCATCTTCCAGGACAAGGTCAAGTACATCATCGGCAACGCGGTGGGCGCGACCTGCAACGCCGTGCAGACGGTGTCGGAGCCGCAGAAGGTGCTCTTCGCCTTCGTCTGCTGGGGAACCAACAACCTCGGGCCCGACAAGCCGTACTCCTTCCGCTCGATGCTGAGCCAGTGGGAGGTGGCCGAGCCGTTCTACCGCTGGGTCAAGGACAAGCACCCGGCCATCAAGAAGATCGCGATAATTTCACCCAACGACACGAGCGGGCTCGACACGAACACGGCCGTGGTCAAGGCGGTGAAGAGTCTCGGCCTCGAGCTGGTGGCGGAGGAAACCTACGAGCGCGGGACCAAGGACTTCTATCCGATCCTGAACAAGATTCTCGCCAAGAAGCCGGACCTGCTCGACGTGGCGGCCTCTCCGCCGGGCGAGGCCGGCCTGATTCTCAAGCAGGCGCATGAGCTCGGGTTCAAGGGCGCGAAGGGGTGGACGGCGGGCACGAACCCGGCAAGCCTGGTGAGCATCTCGGGCCCCGAGGCCGCGGAGCATCTCTGGAGCCCGCTCAACATCAACGTCAAGAGCGACTTCGTGGACGCCAAGGTCCGGAAGTTCGGCGACGAGTACGAGAAGCGCTACAAGGAAGTGCCCGGGGCGATCGCGGTGGCCAACTATGCGGCCTTCGACGTCATCACCAAGGCGATGCAGGAGGCCGGCTCGGTCGACACCGACAAGGTGCTGGCCGCGCTGACCTCGCGGCCGTACGACACGGTGTGGGGCCGGCTGGCCATCGGAGCGAAGGAGACGTACGGGATCGACCGCCAGTTCCTGTACCCGATGGTGATCAGCGAGATCCGCAGCGGGAAGAGCGTGGACATCGAGCAGGTTCTGCCCGCCGCGTTGAAGGTGATGAAGAAGTAGGTCCGCCGATCGAGCTCCTGGCCCAGGGGTTGCTGAACGGCTTCACGCTGGCGCTCGTCTACGTGCTGGTGGCGCTGGGCCTCACCCTGATCTTTTCGATCTTCGAGATCATCAACTTTGCCCACGGCGAGTTCTACATGCTCGGGGGCTACGTCACCTACCTGGGCTTCGCGGTGGCCGGGCTGCCCTACCTCCTGACGCTGCTCCTGGCCATCGTCGTGGTGGGACTCGTGGGGCTCGTGTCCGAGCGGCTGATCTTCCGGCACCTGCGGGGGAAGACGCTCAACGCGTTCATCGTCTCCCTGGGCCTCCTGTGGGTGCTCCAGGCCGGGGCGCAGCTCTCCTTCGGCGTGCTGGACAAGTCGGTGCCGTCGGCCTTCTCCGGCATTATCCGCTTGGGCGGGCTCATCATCTCGGTCGAGCGGTTCGTCGTGGTGCTCGCGGCGGTGGGGCTCATCGCCGTCCTCTACGCGTTTCTCCAGTGGACGCGGCTGGGGCGCGCCATGCGGGCCGTCGCCCAGGACCCCGACGGGGCGGCGCTGCAGGGTGTGAATATCGAGGTCGTCTCCATGGTGGCCTTCGCTATCGGCTGCGCGCTGGCCGGGTCCGCCGGCGGCTTGCTGGCCCCGCTCTTCGCCGTGAGCCCGGCCATGGGGGCGCTCCCCGTGGTCAAGGCGTTCATCATGATCATCATCGGTGGCATGGGCAGCCTGCCCGGCGCGGTCGTGGGCGGGCTCCTCCTGGGCACGGTGGAGGGGCTCGGCTCGCTCTTCTTCAGTAGCGCCGCCGTCAACGTGCTGGGCTTTCTCATGGTGATCGCGGTCCTGCTCGTGCGCCCGCGTGGGCTCTTCGGTGCCGCCTAGTCCCGCGCGGCGGCGGCCGCTCGTCGGCTTCGGACTGCTCGCGGTCGCGAGCCTGAGCTTGCCGCTCCTGACTCGGGACACGTACTACGTCGACGTCGCCACGACGATTCTCATGAATCTCGTCCTCACCATGAGCCTCCGGCTCGAGATGAGCACGGGTCAGCTCAACATGGCCCACATCTCGTTCCTGGGCATCGGGGCCTACGCCTCGACGCTCCTGGTGATGCGGGGTGGCTATTCGTTCTGGATCGCGATGTGGGTGGCGGGGCTGGTCGCCCTTCTCTGCGCGCTCCCCATCGGGAGTCTCGCCCTCCGCGTGAGCGGCCCGTACTACTTCCTGATCACCTTCGCGTTTTCCGAGGTGGTCCGGCTGATCTTCAACAACTTCTTCGTGGGGTGGTTCGGAGGTCCCTCGGGGCTTGTCCAGATCCCCAAGCCCGATCCAATTCGGATGCCCGGCCTGCAGCTGGCCGTCGCGGGGAAGGTGGAGCTCTACTATCTGATGTGCGCCCTGTTCCTCGTGGCCGCCGCGGTCCTCGTGCGGCTGGACTATTCGCGCTTCGGTCTCATCACCAACGCCATCCGCCAGAGCGACCTCCTGGCGGAAACGCTGGGAGTCAGGGTCTTCCGCTGCAAGCTCACCGCGTTCGCCCTCGGGAGCTTCATGGCCGGGATCACCGGGGCCTTCTTCGCCCACTCTCACCAGGTGCTGCACTCGAGCGACTTCGGCCTCGAGCCCATGGTCCTTCTCGTGGTCTTCACCGTCATCGGAGGGGCGGGGAGCGTCTGGGGACCGGTAGTGGGCACCGTGGTGTTGACGGTCGTCTCGGAGCTCATGCGCGAGTTTCACCACTACGAGACTCTCGTCTACGGGGCCGTGCTGATCCTGATCATGCTGCTCATGCCCGAGGGGCTGATCTCGCTGCCGGGAAAGCTGGATCGACTGCTCCGGCGGGGCGGTGGAGGGGAAGCGGAGGCCATGGGGGTCGGCGTTGCTCCTTGAGCTCAGCCATGTCACGCGTCGGTTCGGAGGGCTCCTGGCCGTCTCCGATCTGTCCATGACGGTGACGCAGGGCACGATCCACGGGCTCATCGGTCCCAACGGCGCCGGCAAGAGCACGGTCTTCAATCTGATCTCGGGAGTGCTCCCCGTGTCGGACGGCAAGATCCTGTTCAAAGGTGAGCGGATCTCCGGCCTGAGGCCGTCCGAGATCTGCCGGCGGGGCCTGGCGCGCACGTTTCAGGCGACCACGCTGTTCCGGGACTTCACGGTGCTGGAGAACGTGCTCGTCGCGGCTCACCTCCGGGCGGCGGACGGGCTGGCGCCGGCCCTCTTCGCCTCCCGCGCGTACCGCCTCAAGGAGGGCGAGATCCTGGTCGGCGCGCGGGAGCTCCTGACATCCGTCGGCCTCGGCGGAACTGCCCAGGCGGGGCGCTCCATGGAGAAGCTCCCGCACCGGGACCAGAAGGCGCTCGGTATCGCGATGGTGCTCGCCACGGGCGCAAAGCTGGTGCTGCTGGACGAGCCGCTGGCCGGGCTTACCCTGCAGGAGCGCGAGGACACGTTGAGATTGCTGCGACAGCTCCGGGACCGGGGACTCACCGTTCTCCTGGTGGAGCACGACATGCGCGCGGTCATGGGGCTCTGTGACGTGGTCACGGTCCTCGACCACGGCGTGCGGATCGCGGAGGGGACGCCCCGAGAGATCCAGGAGAACCCGGCCGTCATCGAGGCGTATCTGGGGGCGGAAGAGCGTGCTTGAGGTGACGGGTCTTCACGTCCACTACGGCAACGTGGCGGCGGTGAACGGAATTACGCTCTCGGTGGCCGCCGGCGAGATCGTGGCCGTGATCGGTCCCAACGGGGCCGGCAAAACTTCCACCCTGCGCGCCATCTCCGGGCTGGTGCGCCCCTCGGCCGGGCGGGTGATCTTCAACGGAAGCGACATCTCCGGGTGGAAGGCCCATCGGGTGGTCGGCTTGGGCTTGAGCCATGCCCCGGAGGGCCGGCGGCTCTTCCCGCACATGACGGTGTTGGAGAACCTCAAGATGGGCGCGTACCTGCGGGAGAACGGCGCTGCCCTGGAACGGACGCTGGGAGAAGTCGTGGCCCGATTTCCGCGCTTGGCCGAGCGCCGCTCTCAGCGCGCAGGGACGCTCTCGGGGGGCGAGCAGCAGATGCTGGCGATCGGCCGCGCCCTCATGGCAGAGCCTCGGATGCTGATCCTCGACGAGCCGTCTTTCGGCCTGGCGCCGATGGTGGTGGCGGAGATCGGACGGGTCATCGAGGCGATCAACCGCGACCGCAAGGTCACGGTGCTCCTGGTGGAGCAGAACGCGCGGATGGCGCTCTCGATCTCCCGCACCACCTATGTGATGGAGACGGGCACGATCGTGCTGGAAGGCCCCTCGGCGACGCTCCGCGAGAGCCCCCACGTCAAAGTGGCCTATCTCGGCGGCTGATGGCGACCACACCCGTTCGGTTCGGTATCTCGGTCGGCGGCTTCTCAGGGGAGGTCCCTGGGCGGCAGTCGCTCATCGAGCTCGCGCGGAAGGCCGAGGCGTTGGGATTCGACTCGGTACAGGTCGGGGACCACATCCAGTGGCATGCTCCCATCCTGGAAGCCACCGCCCTGATGGCGACCTTTGCCGCGGTGACCGAGCGCGTCAGGATCGCGAGTGATGTCATCATCCTGCCGCTCCGGGACCCGGTGCTGATCGCCAAGACGATCGCGAGCCTGGACGTGCTGTCCGGTGGGCGCGTGATCTTCGGCATCGGTGTCGGAGGGGACCACCCTTCCGATTTCGCGGCGATGCGGATTCCGATGAAGGAACGCGGGGCGCGCGCGAACGAGAGCCTGGAGATCGTCAAGGGCCTCTGGGCCAACGAGCGCTTCAGCTACGAGGGAAGGCACTTCAGCATCCGGGAGGTGGCGATCGCGCCCCGGCCGCTCCAGCCCTCGATTCCGATCTGGGTAGGGGGCACCTCCGAGATGGCGCTTCGCCGCGCGGCCCGCTACGGCGACGGCTGGATTGCCGCCTTCTCGAGCGTCGGCAAGTTCGCCCGCCTCTCTTCCGATCTCCGTGCCCTCCTCCAGGAGGCGGGGCGGGCGGTGGAGGGATTCACGCTCGGCGTCTACCTCTTCGCCCACGTGGATGACGACGTGGCTCGGGCCCGCGCGGCGGCTGCGCGGTACGTGGACCGCGTGTACCGTCTCGACGGCGCGCAAATCGTGGAGCGCTTTGGAATGGTGGGGCCGGTGGCATCGTGCATCGAGCGAGCTCTGGCTTATGCCGAGGCAGGGGCGGACTACATCGTGCTGGGGCCGGCTACGGATCCGCGGGATTGGCCACGCCAGCTCGACGGCTACGCGGAGATCATCGAGCGAGTTCGCCGGCGAACCGGAGGCCCATGATGGGCTACGAGCTTGAGCTACGAGATTGATCTACGAGACCAGGGCCACGCTCGATCCAACCGAGAGGGAGGACTACAGTGACCGCGTATCGAGACATCGTCTACGAGAGCGAGGATCATGTCGCGCGCATCACGATCAATCGGCCGAAGCAATACAACGCGTTCACCGGCGACACGCTCAAGGAGCTGACCCTGGCCTTCGAGGCGGCCGGCGCCGACGAGGAGGTGGGCGTCGTGGTGCTGACCGGTACCGGGAGACAAGGCGTTCTCCTCGGGCGGGGACGTGAACTGGGAAAAAGAAGGGGGGCTCGAGCGCCAGATCCTCGAGCCCTACCTGATGCACCAGACGGTGTCTCACTGCCCGAAGCCCGTCATCGCCCGGGTCAACGGCTACTGCATCGGCGGCGCGAATCACCTGGCCTACTTCTGCGACTTCACGATCGCCGCCGAGCACGCCATCTTCGGCCAGAACGGCCCGCGGGTGGGGAGTCCCGCCTGCGGGGCGATCGTGAGCTACCTCACGAGGGTGATCGGCGCCAAGCGGGCGCGGGAGATGTGGATGCTCTCCCGGCGCTACAGTGCGGCGCAGGCGCTGGACATGGGGCTGGTCAATGTCGTGGTGCCGCTGGCGAAGCTGGACGAAGAGGTGGACAAGTGGTGCCGGGAACTGCTGGCGCTGTCGCCGACGTGCCTGAAGATCCTCAAAGCGTCGTTCGTCGAGGAGTTCAGCTATCTGTTCGGGCAAGGAGACCAGCTCAGACGATACATGACCACGCCGGAGTTCTGGGCGGAGGAGCAGCAGGAAGGCGCGCGCGCGTTTCTCGAGAAGCGGGCGCCGGACTTCTCGAGGTTCCGGCGCCGGCGGGGATCTTCGGGCGCGGCCGGGACCTGATCTTCGCCACGGCGAGGATCTGGAGCGGTCTCCCTATACGACAGGAGGTCGAACAAACCAGACGATCACGATCGTGACAAACAATCCGAGACTTGCATACCATGCATAGGAGGCCGCGTCGGTTTCCAGATGATTGCCTGATCGGACAACCGTCACATCGGTAACGTACAGAATCTCGCACGCGCCATTGCCGGTGTCGTCGCGGGTGAGACTGGTGCGCCGGGTAAAGATGTCCCGGCCCGCGCTCGTCACCTTGTAGTCGACGAGCAGTCCTTTCATTCGAATCTGGTCTCCGGTCCGAATCGCCTTGATGTCCCCCGCGATCGCCTTGTTGGCAGGGATGAGATGATTGTTTGAAATCTTCTCAGCGGCAAAGGGCGGGGTCACGATCCCGGACCAGCTGTACTCGCAGGTGAATTCTCCGCTTCTGTACTTCACCTTTCGATAGGAGCCGTTGGTGATCACGTCCCCCCACACCAGGCAGACGTCCTTGATATTGCCGGGGTCTGCTTTGTGATCCAGGTTGAGCAATGCGTCGCCGCGGTGCTGTGAGACCACCAATCCTGAAATGTCGTAGGTTGCCTTGGGCGTGAGCGTGTACGCGTATCCTTTGATGATCGCGGAAAAGACCGGTTTATTGCTCGCCCCTTGCCGTGGCTCGGTCTTTTTGACGGTGTCGTCGATGAACGATGCTTCCGGCAGGGGGATATCGCGGAGCGACAAATAGGTCGCGCTCATGACACACACGACCAGTGCGAGGGCAAGCCACCCCTGGGCAGACTTCACGGTGTGTTGATCAGGCGGTGGCGGGGGCCTTGTGCAGGCGGCCGTCCTTCATGATGACGAGCAGCGCATCCTGACTCTGCAGGCGCTTGATGTCGGCGAGAGGATCGCCGTCGACGAGCAGGAGGTCGGCGAGGTAGCCGGGCTTGACCTGGCCGAGGTCGTCCGGGCGGCCCATGATCTCGCCACCCATCCTGGTGGCGGCGACGAGCGTCTCCATCGGGGTGAAGCCGAGCACGTCGACGAAAAGGAGCAGATCGCGGGCGTAGGTGCCGTGCGGGTTCCACGCGAAGCCATAGTCGCCGCCGGGCAGGACACGGATGCCGCGCTTGCGCATCTGGCCCATTGTGTCCACCGAGGTCTCCAGCTCCTGCACGATGCCGCGCTCGCGGGCCTGCTCGGGGGTGAATCCCCACTCGCTGGCCGCGTAGCAGGTCTGGTAGGTCAGGCCGAGGGCGGGGACGACGAAGCACCAGTCGCGGTTGGCCTCGAGCAGGTCCAGCGCCTCCTCGTCGGCGAAGTTGGCATGATAGATGATGCCGAGCCCGTGCCGCACGCACATCTTCACGGACTCGGCGCTGCGGGCGTGCGCGCACACGCGGACGGCGCCGGCGCGCGCGATCTCCATGGCTGCCGCCACCTCGGAGTCGGTCATCACCGCGCGCTGGGAGCGGCTGTTGCGCGGCCCCGTGTCGCCCGAGATGTTGAGCTTCAGGAGATCGGTGCCTTCCCGCACGAGCAGGCGGCAGACCCTGCGGATCGCGTCCGGCCCGTCGGCGACCCAGGCAAAGGTCGGCGTTTCCAGATAGGGCAGGTGCAAGGCGTTCTCGTCGCCGAGCCCGCCGGTGACCGTGATCTCCGGACCATTGGCGAGATAGCGCGGGCCGGGAATGCGGCCGGCCTCGATCTCGTTGCGGATGACGATGTCGAGCCGGGGCTTGGCCGCGGCACCCGAGAGCACGCTCGTATAGCCGCAGTCCAGCATCGTCCGGGCATTGCGCATGGTGACGAGGACGTGCTCCTCCGGGGGCAGGCGCGTGAAGTCCGCGTTCGAGGCTGCGTCGGGATAGCTGACGTGGCCGTGCGGCTCGACTAACCCAGGCATCAGGGTGGCGCCGGCGCCGTCGATGACGCGCGCGCCGTCGCGTGGGAGGCCTCCGCCCTTCTGCACCGCGGCGATGCGCTGGCCCTCGATCAGCACGTCTCCGGAAAACGGCGCGGCCCCGCTCCCGTCGAGAATCGTCGCGTTGGCGATCAGCGTCCTGTCCATGGCCTCCTCCTCGGCCCCCACCATAGCACGCAGCCGCTCGGTGGGCGCCTCATCCCTCACGCTCGGTACTTCGTCCCGCCGCCCGCTAAACGCCACTTGACACAGCGCCGCTTTGGGCAAATCCTCGGTCGCGTCGCGCGACTCGCCTGGTCGCCCACGTGAGCACGAGCCGACGGAGTGAGAGCGATGGAGCGAGCGGCGCTCCGGAAAGGGGGTCCGTGAACTGGCCGAGGGGGCGGGCGGCTCGGTGGACGCCGTCACTGGGCCGGCATCGGTCAATATCGAAAATTCCGGCTCAGTGTCTTTCACGCGTATCGGGCTCGGCAAGTGGAGAGGAGCGGGGTCATGAAAATCCGCATCACCAGCCTGGCATTGGTGTTTCTCACATGCACATTCGCGCTGGTCGGTCGCCCCCTTGCGGGGAACATCGTGATCTATGTCGATGAGGGAGACAAGACAAGGGCCAACCCACAGGGCTTTGGAATGGGCTCCTACACGATCGATGGCAAGAATTTGACCAAGATCCAAGGTGCGAAAGCAACGGATCCTGTCAACGGAAACCAGAACGGGTTTGCCTATAACCTCCCCGTTACCGTGACGAACGGAGATTTCATTCTCAGCAGCCCCCCAAACGGTAACGAGCCGACTCCGATACTTTCCGATGTCATACGCTTTCAAGCCAAGCAGCTCTTCTTCTACTCGGATTTCCACGTAGGGGAGGGAATCCTCGGAACTCCCTCAGCCGACGTGACCGGTGGAACCGACCCCATGGCCGTCGGTGTCAAAGACACCATCACAAATCAATTCGTGTTTCCCGTGCCGAACCGGGCGGTGGCTGGGCAACTCGAAGGCAAGGATGACGCCAATAACGGCGCGACCTATCAACCGAAGGCGACCGACCCGGGCGGCGACCCCAACAATACGATCGTATACAAGATAAAGAGTGAGGGCACCGGAGGCATCGAGCTGAAGGAGAAGAAGGTGGAGTCGATGATAGACCAGAAGAAATCGATTGACTACAATGCTTCACAACGAACTCTCACGATCTCGGGTGATCGCGTCGTCGACACCGGCTTCTTCGACGATCCTCTTCTGAATGCCGATGTCAATGTTCCCGTGTTCTCACTCGTGGGGGTTTCTGCCGATGGCAACTTTCTTTTCGTCCCCCAAACGAGCAGTGCGTTCAGCCTGTCGAGCGGCAGCACCGCCTTCCTGTTGGCGCAGCTTCCGAGTCTGACGTATTCTCCGACGGACAACACCTTCTCCGGAATGTTGACGAATCTCTTCTTCAATACGGATTCTGGATCGATCTGGGTTGACGACACGATCAACTATCTCAATCCAGACTGGCCCTTGTTCGATCCAGGAGTCCAGTTTCTCTTTACCATGCAGCCGGACGCCGACATGGCTGCGCTAACGCGGTCCTTTTCGGTCGATGGGAGCTCTGGTGGCAGCAACGGTATCGAGGCCGTCTCCGTCGCCGCACCTTCGACGTTCTTCCTGCTGGTCGCAGGCCTCCTGGTAGCTCGCGGGCGGCGTGCGCTACTCTGGCTCCGAGCATGCCCTGCTCGCGATGAGGACAAACATCACCGGGCACGGCCGCCCGCGCTCAGCCCTTGACGGAGCCGGCGGTGAGCCCCTGGACCATGTATTTCTGGAAGATCAAGACCAGCAGCACGGCGGGCAGCGCGCCGAGGAAGCCTGAGGCGGCGATGACCGAGTAGTCGATGTTGATCTGGCCATTCATGCCTGCGATCACCGGGGGCAGCGTCGTCGTGCCCGGCTTGGTGTTCAGCACCTGGGCGACGATGAACTCGTTCCAGCACAGCATGAAGGTGAACGCGCCTCCCGCCACCAATCCCGGCCCCGACACGGGCAGCACCACGCGGTAGTAGGCCTGCAGCCGATTGCACCCGTCGACGAGCGCGCTCTTGTCGAGCTCGGCGGGCACCGTCTCGAAGTATGCCTTCATGATCCACACGGTGAAGGGCAGCGTGAACGAGCAGTAGGCCAGCACGAGCCCGGTGAGCGAGTTCGAGAGCCCGAGCGCCCGCAGCATCAGGAAGTAGGCGGGGACGAGCACCACCGTGGGCAGCATGCGGGTGAACAGAAGCGCGAACAGCGACAGCGTCTTGAGCGGGAACCGGTAGCGCGCGTACGCGTACCCCGCCGTGGTGCCGATGACGAGGTTCAGGATTGTCACCACCACCGCCACCACCACGCTGTTCAGCATGGATGGCAGGATCTTCGCGGCCTGCCCCTCGGCGTGAAAACGGATCAGGCCGAGGATCATCTTGTAGTTGTCCATGGTGACTTCGGGCGGGATCAGCGCGAACGGCCGGGCCAGGAGATTCTTCTGGTACGAGACGCTGGTGACGAAGAGCCACACGAAGGGCCCGACGAGCCAGAGCGCCACGGCCAGGATCAGCCCGTACAGGACGACGCGGCTGCCCGCGGAGCGCCCCTTGTAACGCCCGCCCCGATATCCGCGCCCGACCGTCGCCATCTCGCTACGCTTCTGGCTCGAATCGGGCCAGGATCAGGCGGTGATAGATGAAGGCGAGGAGAAGGCACAGCGCGGTCAGCGTGTACAGGATGGCGGTGCCCGGCCCGAACTTGAAGAAGGCAAAGGTGGTCTGAAAGCCGAGCCACGACAGCGTCGTCGTGTCGTTGGCGGGGCCGCCCATCGTGAGGACGTAGATCAGGTCGAGCATCAGGAAGCCGTTGACCGTGGCCAGCACGAGGACCAGGAACATGATGGGCCGGAGCGCGGGCAGGGTCACGTAGCGGAAGCGCTGCCAGTAGCCCGCCCCATCCACCTCGGCGGCGCTGTACAGGTCCTCGGAAATGGACTGCATGCCCGCGAGGAAGAGCAGGCTGGCGAATGGCGCCTGGTTCCACATGTACACCGAGACGAGGACATTGAGCGCGCTCCACCCGTCCTTGAAGAACGCGATGGAGCGGTCGATCAGGCCGAGGTTGTGCAGGACGCCGTTCAAGGCCCCGAACTCGAAATCGAGAATGCCGATCCACAGCAGCCCCACCACCACGCGGGACAGGGACCAGGGGATGAGGAGACAGCTCCGCATCAGCGGGCGCCCGACGAAGCGCTCGTTCAGCACCAGCGCCATGCCGAGCCCGACGAGCACCGCCTCGACCACGAAGGCGAGGACGAAATAGACCGTGCGCCAGAGCGAGCTCCAGTAGAGGGGGTCGGCGAGGATTCGCGCGTAGTTCTGGAGCCCGATCCAACGGAAGAGGGGCACGCGGACGCCGAACAGCTCGATGGCGGGCCCGCCGGCCCGGAGCAGATTGACGTCGGTGAACGACAGCCACAGGGAGTAGAGCAGCGGGAACAGGACGACCACGAAGATGCCACCCAGCGCCGGCAGCACGAGGGCGAACGCGAACCATGCCTCGGATAGCCGGATGGAGCCGAGGCCGAGTCTCGGCGCCGCGATCCGGTCGGGGATCGTGGACCGGGCGTGGTCAGCGCTCACGGATCACCGCTCCCGGAATCCGGGCGAATCCGCGCGAGACCGTCTACGCCAGCGACTTCTGGAGCGCGGCGAGATCCTTGAGGCCCTTGGGCACCGTGATGGTGCCACGGATCATGTTCTGCACGGTGGCCACCGCCTTGGTGTCGTACTCGCCGTACCACGGCTCCTTGTAGGCGCCGATGACCTTGCCCTTCTTGTACTGCTCGCGCAGGAGCTTCAGATCGATCCAGCGGTCGTAGGACTGGATGATCTCTGGGTGGTCGTACATCTCGGGATACGGGTTGTCGAGGCCGGCGATCAGGCACCACTGCCGCTGCACGTACCAGTCGCCCTGCAAATTCCCGCCGAGGAAGCGCGTGAGTTTCCACGCGTCGTCGAGGACCTTGGTCTTGGCGTTCACGGTGTAGGAGTCGGTCCACATGTACGTGTTGCCGGTGCCGGGGTACATCGCCATCTTCGCCTTCTTGGGGGCGAGCTTCGAGTTCTCGGGCTCGCCGGCGATGGTCTTCAGATAGTAGGAGTGGTTGGTGTGGTAGGCATAGCGCCCGGTCCAGAAAAGCCGGTGCGTGTCCGTGGACGACGTCTTGGTCAGCACCTCGGGGTTCACCAGGTCGGCCTTGTACACCTTCTGCCAGCGCTCCATGGCCTTGGCCGCGCCCGGCTCCTGATCCACGATGACCCGGTTCTTGGCGTCGAAGACGTTGGCGCCCTCCGAGAAGCAGTCGGTCATGAACTGCGGCATCACCCCCGACGGGCTGTTGTTCCAGTTCGGCAGGAACGGCGTGTCGCTCACCTTGTCGCGCTTCAGCTTGGTGCAGTGCTCCACCAGCTCGTCCCAGCTCTTGGCGGGCGCCTTGATGCCGGCCTGCTGCAGCATCGGCTCGTTGTAGATCAGGATGAAGAGACTGGTGAAGTAGGGCAAGCCGAGGAGCTTGGTGCCGTCCTTGCTCTTCAGGCTGTCGAGGTTGGCCGGCGTCATCTTCTTCTTCAGCTCATCCGTCCCGGGCAGGTCGTCCACCGGCCGGATCAGCCCGTTCTCGTACCAGCGCTCGCGGTTGTTGTGGTTGCAGTACATGACGTCCACGATCTCGCCGGCGAGGGCGCGGGTCTCCATGGTCGGGTGATACTGCGCCCACGGGATGGCCTCGTACTTCACCTGGGCGTTGTACTTCTGGTTGTAGAGCTTCACATAGTCGTTCACCGTGTCGGGCTTGAACACCCACCCGGAGAAGCTGACGGGCTTGTCGGCGCGCGCCGGTCGCGGCCACCCCTCGGCGAGCACGGCCGAGGCCCCGAGCACTCCCGCGTTCCTGAGAAACGTCCGCCGGCTGATGGGCGTCATGGTGATCCTCCTCTGACCGCGGGGTTCCGATCCGACTCCCGGGGTGATGGTGCCCTCGCGACAGGGACGTCGTCAAGGCCCGCGTGAGCGGGGCGAACCTTGGTACCATCCAGGCTGGAGCCGCCGCCATGACGATGCGTATCGACCCGGGTGAATTTCGCGCGCGCCCCCTTCGCGTGCACGCGCTGCTGCACGACGTCCCGCTCGAGGACGTGTGGGCGATCCGTCTCCCCGGTGGCGGCGCCGGCCGCACGATCGAGGACGTGCGGACCGTGTTCATGGCGGGAGTCGAGGCGGCGCCCCCGGTCGTCAAAAGGCTGTTCCGCCTGCGGTGGCGAATCGGAGCCCTGCTCGGATGGGATCGGCAGCGTCCTGCGTGGAACGCTGAATCCTACGCGGATCGTCTCAGCCCGGCGGATCGCGCCCTGTCGACGGCCGCTCCGGGGACACCGGACGGACGACTCAGCCTCCTCTACCGGTTTGAGGACGAGCAGCTGAGCGAGCTGCGCAACGCGACGGTGCATGCCTTCTCGTCGCTCTCGATCCGGCCCGCGCCGGGCGGGTACCTGGCGTACCTGGCGATCTATGTGCAGCCCGTGCACGGGTTCACCAGGCTGTACATGAAGGCCATCGCGCCCTTCCGCCGGCTGGTCGTCTATCCGGCCATCATCCGGAAGATGCAGAGTGCGTGGGCGAAGCGCTATGGCGGAGAGACCGGGGTCGAAACGCGGCAGTTCTCGTAGACAGACAAGGAGGATCGGCATGCTCAGGATGCGTCGGACTGTCGCGATGGCCGCGGTCGCCGCGCTGGCATTTTCGGGGTTCGTGGGGGCCCAGGAGGCGCCGATCCTCATCGGCGCGTCCATCCCGCTCACCGGCGGCGTCGCGATGTTCGGGCAGCATTCGCGCTGGGGCGCCGAGCTGGCCATCGCCGAGGCGAATGCCAAGGGCGGGGTCCTCGGCCGCAAGCTCGAGATGGATTTCCAGGACAATCGCTGCAATCCCGCCGAGGCCGTCAAGAGCGTCACCCAGATGCTCGCCGAGAAGAAGTACGTCGCCATCTTCGACGGGCTGTGCAGCTCGGCGGCGCTGGCCATCATGCCGTTGGTGGAGCGCGCCGGCATCCCGTTCGTGGTGGCCAACGCCTCGGCGACGTCGATCGCGGAGCGATCCGGCGTCGGCGGCAACAAGTGGACCTTCAAGGTGAATCCGACGGATGGCAGCATGCTGGACGCGCTCGTCACCTGGCTCGACAAGGACGGCAAGGCCGGCAGCATCGCCTTTCTCGGCGAGGATACGGACTTCGGCCGCGCCGGGTCGTCGGGGCTGGAGGCCGCGCTGAAGAAGCGGAACCGCAAGCTGGCCACGGTGGACTTTTTCCAGAAGGGCACGGCAGACTTCACGCCCGTGTTCACCAAGATCAAGGCGCAGAAGCCCGGCTTGCTCGCGCTGTACGCCGTCGATGCGGATTTCCAGAACGCGATCCGCCAGTGGTACAGCATGGGCGGCGGCGTGCCGCTGACCGGCCGCGTGCTGGTGGACCAGGTGCCGAAGGAGATCATGGACAGCGGTTTCCTGGACGGCACCACCTCGGTCCAGCCCTATGATCCGTCCGTCGATACGCCGGGCAACCGGGCTTTCGTGGAGGCCTTCAAGAAGCTGCACAACGTGCCGCCGATCCTGGTGAGCTTCGAATCCTACGAAGCGACCAAGGTGCTGATCGACGCCATCCGGCGCGCGGGCAGCGCCAATCCGGCCGCCATTCGCGATGCGCTGGCCACCACCAAGCTGCCGTCGATGCTCGGCACCACCATCGAGTTCGACGATCACAACCTGGCGCACAACAACGCGATCATCCTGACCATCAAGGGGGGCAAGGTCCTGGTCCTGGGCATGAGCAAGACCTGAATGTAGTGGACCTGAGCTTCTGCCTGCAGCTCCTGCTGAACGGCATCGTGATCGGCGTGATCTACGCGCTGGTCGCGATGGGGCTCTCGTTGATCTTCGGCGTGCTGGAGATCGTCAACTTCGCCCACGGCGAGTTCTACATGCTGGGCGCCATGCTTGCCTACTTCCTCACCATGAATGCGAGGCTGGGCTACTGGCCGACCATCCTGGTGGTGACGGCGGTGGCGGTGGGCCTGGGCTACGTGCTGTACGAGGCGCTCCTCGGCTCGCTGCAGGGCGAAGGGTTCGAGCGCAGCATTCTCCTGACGCTCGGCCTGTCCATGGTGCTTCAGAACGGCGCGGTGTTCGTGTTCACCACCACGCCCAAGATGATGCAGACCCGCTACAGCTACAGCAACGTCAGCCTGGGCGATCTGCGGGTGCCGGTCATGCGGCTGCTCGCCCTCGGCCTGGGCCTCCTCGCGTTCGGCGCCCTCTACCTGATCCTCTACCGGACGCGGGTCGGCAAAGCCATGCGTGGCGTGGCGCAGAACCGCGATGCGGCATTGATGGTGGGTATCGACCCGCGCGCCGTCTCGCGCCTTGCCGTCGCCATCGGCGTTGGGCTGTCGGGGCTGGCGGGCGCGGCCCTCGCCCCCGTCTACGCGGTGCATCCCCTGATGGGCTTCAGCTTCGTGTTCAAGGCCTTCGCGATCATCATCATCGGCGGGTTGGGCAATGTCGCCGGCGCCGCCATCGCCGCGGTGGGGCTGGGTGTTCTCGAGAGCTTCGTGGGTGGGTTCTTTCCGCTGGTCATGGTCGATGCGCTCGCCTTCACCTCCATGATCGCGATCCTGCTCTTGCGGCCGCAGGGTCTCTTTGGACGCGGGGTCCGCGTATGACGGCGGGGTGGCTCCGGGCGGTGGCGGTCGTGCTCGGTGTCGCCGCGCTGTTCGCGATCCCGCGCGTGACGGGCAACGAGTATGTGCTGGCGCTCGGCGTCAGCTTCGCCACATTCGCCGTGCTCTCCGGGGGGTTGAATCTCGTCTACGGATATACCGGCTTGCTCTCTTTTGCCCAGGTCGGGTTTTTCGGCATCGGCGGCTACTCGGCGGCGCTGCTGGTGACGGAGCGGGGCTGGTCGCTGTGGGCGGGCGCGGCGGTGGGCGGCGCGCTCGCGGCGCTGGTCGGTCTCGTGGTCGGCTATTCGTCGCTGCGGCTCTCTCGCCACGCGTTCGCGATCGTCAGCCTGAGCTTCGCGCTCCTGTGCCTGATCGTCGCGCGCGACTGGGTTTCGCTGACCCGGGGCGCCATGGGCATTCCCGGCCTGCCCATTCCCTCCATGGATCTGCCCGGCGGCCTGCGCTGGCGACTCGCGCAGCCGGCGGACTTCTACTATCTGCTGATGGGCTTCGCCGTGGTCGCGCAGGCGGCGATCTATCTCGTCGTCAGCTCGCGGCTCGGTCGCGCCATGCGGGCGATCAAGTGGAACGAGCCGCTGGCGCAGTCGCAGGGGATGAACCCGCTGAGCTACAAGCTGCTGGCGATAGCGCTCTCCGCGCTGCTCGCGGGCATCGTGGGCGGATTCTTCGTCTTCTATCTCACGATCGTCGATCCCTCGATCTTCGACTTCTACTACACCGAGACCATGCTCATCATGGTGATCATCGGCGGGCCGGGCAGCTTCTGGAGCGTGCTGGCGGCCAGCGCCGTGCTCAGTGCGCTCCCCGACCTGCTGCGCTTCACCACCGATCTGCGCATGGTGCTGTACGGCGCCGTCCTGATCGCGGCCATGCTGCTTTTTCCCGGCGGTGTGGGCGGCTGGCTCCGGCGCCGGCGGATGATGCGGTGGCGGCGGTCAGGCCTCGCGGCGCGATGACGGCGCTGCTGGAGGTGAGGGGACTGACCAAGCGGTACCTGGGCCTCACCGCCGTGGACGACGTGTCGCTCGAGGTCGAGGAAGGAGCCGTGCTGGGGCTGATCGGCCCGAACGGCTCGGGCAAGAGCACCATCGTGGATTGCATCAGCGGATTCCAGCCGGCCAACGCCGGACGCTGGCTCCTCCACGGCCACGAGCTGACGGGCCTGCCCCCGCACCGGATTGCCCGCGCCGGCCTGACCCGCACCTTCCAGGCCGTCCGCGCCTACGACGAGCTGACGCTCGTGCAGAATCTCTGCGTCGCGGCGCAGGAAAGCGATGGGGTCGGGTGGCTGCGGGCGCTGGGGCGCGGCTCGGGCCTGCGCCGCGCGGAGGCGGGGGCGGAGGCGCGCGGCCGCGATCTGCTCGCCACCGTGGGGCTCAGCGAGTACGCCGAGGCGCCGGCGGCGATCCTGTCCTACGGCCAGCGCAAGCTCCTCGCCATTGCCGCGAGCATGATGGCGCGGCCGAGGCTGGTCGTGCTCGACGAGCCCGTGGCGGGCGTGAATCCCACGATGATCTGGCGCATCGAGCAGGTGATCCACAAGCTGAACGGCGAAGGCGTGACGCTGGTCATCGTGGAGCACAACGTGGACTTCATCATGTCGCTGTGCCGCCGCGTGATCGTGCTGGACGCCGGCCGCAAGATCGCCGAGGGACCGCCCGCGCTGATCCGCAGCGACCCGGGCGTCCTCGCCGCCTATCTCGGCCAGACCCGCGCCGCCCAGCTCGGGCCCGGCCTTCGCTGACATGGCCGCCGGCGACATCATCCTGGAGATCGATCACCTCTCCGCCGGCTACACCGATGAGCCGGTGGTGGTGGACTTCTCGGCCGCCATCCTCGAGGGCACGGTCACCACGGTGATCGGCCCGAACGGAGCCGGCAAGTCCACGCTGCTGCGCGCCGTCTACGGGCTCATCCGGCATTTTGCCGGCAGCGTGCGGTTCCGCGGCCAGGCCATCGAGCGCCTGCCGCCGCGGGAGCGCCTGACGCGCGGGATCGGCTTCGTGCCGCAAGGCCGCTGCAATTTTCCGCTGATGACGGTGCGGGAAAATCTCGAGCTCGGGGCCTACACGCTGCGGGGCCCGGCCGTGGCCGCCGCCATCGAGCGCGTGGTGGCGGAATTTCCGCTGCTCGCGGCGAAGCTCGCCGTGCTGGCGGGCAATCTGAGTGGCGGCGAGCAGCAAATCCTGGAGATCGCAATGGTGCTGGAGGCGGGGCCGCGGCTGCTCCTGCTCGACGAGCCGTCGCTCGGCCTGTCGCCGGCCAACCAGGATCAGATCTTCGCCACGATTGCCGATCTGCGCGGCCGCGGCCTGACCGTCCTGGTGGTGGAGCAGAACGCGCACGGCGCTCTCCAGATCTCCGACACCGGCATCGTCATGGAGCTGGGCCGCCTCTTCATGGCCGGGCCGGCCGGCGAGGTGATCGCCGACCCGCGCATCAAGGTCGCCTACCTGGGAGGCGAGGCAACCGGCGCGCGCTAGGTGACGCGGCCGGTGCGGGGCGGGATCGCGGCGCGAATCTTCGCCCTGGCCGCGTCCGCTTCCGCGGGCGGCAGCCGGCGGATCCGGATGGTTCGCTCCACGAAGCAGTCCTGGTCGCCCACGATCAGCAGGTCCAGGAACCTCCGCGTGCCGGGTATCTGGGCGCGAAGACTCGAGGCTGCGGCACT
>WNFD01002668.1_pt1 | contig 27301 bp, 25 predicted proteins | sample 5400491 | NCBI WGS metagenome assembly WNFD01 (sample SAMN13153343, study PRJNA577476) | soil metagenome | isolation source: 120 cm saprolite under Douglas fir tree site 2 hole 2 replicate 2 | place: USA:California | collected 2015-04-18
TAGCGCAGCGCCGCCAGCGTGTCGGCGGTCTCGCCGGATTGCGAAATGAAGATCGCAAGATCGCCCTTTCGCAACGGCGCCTCGCGGTAGCGGAACTCCGAGGCCACATCGATTTCGACCGGCAAGCGCGCGAAACGCTCGAGCCAGTATTTGCCGATATAGCCGGCATAGCTCGCGGTGCCGCAGGCCGTGATCGAAATACGCTGGATGTCTTTGAAGTCGAACGGCAGCGAAACCGGCAGCGCCACGCGCTCCGCGGCCATGTCGACATAGCGCGCCAGCGTATGGCCGACCACTTCCGGCTGCTCGTGGATTTCCTTGGCCATGAAGTGGCGGTAGTTCGCCTTGTCGACCAGCGAGGTCGACCCGCTGTGCTTGATCGGGTCGCGGCGCACGATCGCGTTGGTCTTGTCGTAGACGGTCGCGCCATCATGCGTCAGCACGACCCAGTCGCCGTCCTCGAGATAGGCGATGCTGTCGGTGAACGGCCCGAGCGCAATCGCGTCCGAGCCGAGATACATTTCGCCCTCGCCGAAGCCGATCGCCAGCGGCGGGCCGTTGCGGGCGCCGATCATCAGGTCGTCATTGCCGGCGAAGATGAAGCCGAGCGCGAAGGCGCCGCGAAGCTGCGACAACGCCGCCCTCACCGCCTCGACCGGATTGACGCCCTGCTTTAAGAGGTCGTCGACCAGATGCAGGACCGTCTCGGTGTCGGTTTCGGTCTTGAAGACGGCGCCCTTTTTCTCGAGCGCTTCGCGCAGCTCGCGGAAATTCTCGATGATGCCGTTGTGGACGACGGCGACGCGCTCGGTGGCGTGCGGATGGGCGTTGTTCTCGGTCGGCCTGCCATGCGTGGCCCAGCGGGTGTGCCCGATTCCGGTCCGGCCTGCGAGCGGGGCTTCGCTCAGCCGCTTCTCGAGGTTTTTCAGCTTGCCTTCGGCGCGGCGACGATCGAGCTTGCTGCCTTCCAGTGTCGCGACGCCCGCGGAGTCATAGCCGCGATATTCAAGCCGCTTGAGTGAATCGACCAGTTGCTCCGCGACCGGGCTGCGTCCTAAAATACCGACTATCCCGCACATGCGGATCAATTCCCCAATCCAAGCCCAATCCAGGATCGAATCTCGAACCCGCAACTTCCTTAACGAAAATCGGAGCTGGCCTGATACTCAATAATTATTGCGGATTACGACAAGGTAAAGCGTGAAGCTTAACGATTTCAGCGATCGGCTCAATAGCGATGCCACGGCATTCTCGCGAAGCAGACAGCGCCCGAGGCTTGCATGGACGCCCCTCCGAGACAGAGGGTACAGGGAATGCCGGGTGTGGGCCATCGTGGATACGGCCCATCGCGGCGGCCCTTTCGGCTTGAACATCTCATTGATCCTGTCGATGTCTGATTGCGTCAGTTGCTTCGCGTCCGTTTTTGGCAGCGCGAGGTCACCCAGACGCCGTCTGGATGCCCCCTAAAGATCGAAATTGGTAGGCAGCATGACCACGTCGCGAATTGTCATGCCGCGTGGCCGCGTCAACATGAACGTCACCACATCAGCCACTTCGCTGGCCTCCAGCAGACTTCCCGACTCCTTGGCTTCCTTCAGCTTCTCGGGCGGCCAGTCCGCGAGCAGTGCGCTGATGACGGGGCCGGGTGAGATCGAGCCCACGCGAATGCCGTGCTTGAAGACCTGGCGTCGCACGGTCTGGACAAAGCAGTTGATCGCCCACTTGGACGACGCATAGACCGGCTCCCATGGCGTCGGAAAATGCGCCGCCAAGGAACTCGTGACGATGATGTCACCCGTCCGACGCTCGATCATGTGAGGCAGCACGTCGTGCACATTCTTCATCACGACGTTGACATTCAAGCTCAGCATCCGGTCGATAGCCCCAGTGTCGGCGTCGACCAAGTCGCCGCCGATATACGTACCCGCATTTGCATGCAAGATGTCGAGTTGGCCTGCCTTCTCCAGGACTCTCGGCAGCAGCGTAGCGCAGTCCTTTGGATCGAGCAGGTCGACGACCAGCGGAATCACTGCGTCGCCGTGCTTATTGCAGAGCGCCTTCAGCGCTGCCTCGTCGCGGTCGACCATCACCACGCGCGAGCCAGCAGCCAACATCGCCTCGGTGCTAGCCAATCCGATGCCCGACGCAGCTCCGGTCACGGCGGCGACCTTGCCTTCCAATTCTCTCGCCATAGATGTCCGCCTTGCTGGGGTCACTGATGCAATGGCCGTCACTTGACGGCTTGTTTGCCTAACGTCGGACAAATCAGTTGCACTACCGTCGTTCCGGGCAGACCCTTGTCCTCCGCCACGCGTACCACGCGGTGACCGAAACCGATAGCTAGGCAAACGGTTTGCGTGGATACGGCGATCACGCCGCCGGCTGCGCCCTCATACGGCCAAGCCGGCCTAATCCTCGACAAGGTCCTGGATGACTGCGGCCAGCGGCGCCTCATCGCCCTTGAAGCTTGTGATCATCGCGTCCAGAAAGGCCTCCGGATCAAGCTCTTCAAGATCGATTGAGTGTCCGGCCTGATCTGCCAACAGCAGGAAGAAAGACAGCTGCGTGCGACCATTGCCCTCGCGGAAAGCATGGATCGCGTTGAGGCATGCCAGGAACGGCGCCGACTTTTCGGCAAATTCCTTAGGCGAGAGGTCCTGCAGGAAATTGTCCTTCTCCAGCTGCGTGAAAAGCTTCTTTGCCTCGCTCTCGATGTTCTCAGGGTAACAGAACATGCTGCCGTCCTTCGAAATTCGGACCGTGCGTACTTCTCCCGCCCAGTCATAGACGTCCTGGAACAGGTGTCGGTGAATCGCCTTGAAGTGCTTGAAGTCCAGGTCGCCGGCCGGGAGTTCTTCATCGGCCCTGGCATCGCTGACTTCCGCTTCAAAAGCAGCTAGCTCTTCCGGATCTCCAAGGTCGAGCTTGTTCTTCAGAACGGTTGTGTCGGGATAGCAATAATCGTCGGCAACAGCGTCATACATTCGGAAGCCTAAGCTTTGCGGTAGGCCTTGATAATGGACTTCCGGCGTTCCTCCGGGGAAAGCGCCTTGCTCTTCGAGATCGCAGCGCTACCTTTCATTTTGGGGGAATAGTGGATTCCCTCTACTGCACTTATCTTCCTGAAACGCGCACTACCTATCACAAAGCCCGATGCTTTGGTCTTTTTCGAAGAAGGTTTCTTAGGAGCCATGGTCTAATACTAGCATAGATCGGGTTGACTCACACGAGGCATGGACATCAAAGCCAGGCGAGGATGACTTTATTGGCCCGGAGTGGTAAAGGAAGTGGTGCAGACTATCCCGCCTTCAGGCTGGCTTCTGCCGTCGTTCCGGGCAGGCTCTTGTCCTGCGCCACGCGTACCACGCGGTGACCGAAACGGATAGCCAGGCCAGCGAAGCGCTGACGAAGGCAATCGTCACGCTTGTTTCCACCGAGAGGAAGAATACCGCCGCGAAGGCCAACAGGCCAAGGGCTCCGAGGACCGCGCCTGAGGCGTCGAGCGCCGCGGCTTGCCGTCCGCGTCGGGTGCCCCGCAATCCTGCCTCGTGCTTACGACGAATCTCGTGCGTCTCGATCAACGTCGCGCTCGCGCAGAAGATCGCTGGAACAGCAAGGAAAAGACCGCCGATGGACGCTCCGTAGCGATCACTCACGAGGCCGGTGAAGGCAGTGACAGCACCGCCGAGTGCAAACCGGACGGCGAATTCGTACCATCGACTATCGTGGAGCGACGCGAAAGAGAGGCGTATCGGCGTCACGCTTTCCCCACCAAGGCTTGCAATCCGAAGGCAACGATTAACCAGACAGCGAATGCAAGCGTCGTCGCCAGCGACGCCCTCAATCGTGCACGGACGAGCAGGTGACAAACGATCACGCAATAGACCGCGAGCGCCACGGCGCCTGCCATCATGGAGCGGGTTTGAACAGCAGCGTAGCCGGCCCCGTGCTGGTAGATCGCGATGCCCAGCGTGGCGAGAGCCACAGAGGGTGCGGCGCCGAACAGCCCGGCGAAGCTCTTCGGCCGGAGCAGATCCCCTAACATCGCGAAGGCCGAAACCACGACGCCCCCGACGAGAAAGCGGACGACGTATTCGGTCATGTCTGTCGCGCCCGCTTCCAGGGATTTAAGAGCGAACCGTCTTCAAGAACCGGCATGACGATCGCCTCGCCGGGACGTCGCGAGTGGATATCCTGTCCAAAGCCGCAGGAGACGTTCGAGCCCGGCTCCGAGCACGAAGCCCGCGACGACGTCGCTCACCCAATGCGCCAGCACGACAACGCGCGTCAGCGAAAGCGCGATGGCGACCCCTCGGAGCACCCTGCGAGGTCCGATCGGCAAAGTTCCGGCGGCGGAAGCGAGCGCGCCCATATGCAGCGCGTGGCCGGAAGGGAATGCATCTTCGCGCCTGCCGGAGAACGAAACGCCGCGAATGTGACCCAGCACCGTCGTTCGATCGGGACGCGTCTGATCGAACATCGATTTGAGGGCATGTGGCAGAAGCGATGCCGCGACCGTGACCAGGGGCGCATGATTGCCGGCCCGCCGCAAGGCCTCGTCTCGTCCTCGCGTGGCGACCCAGCCGGCGGCCGCCAAAACGAGCAGGAGCTTTTCGTCGGCGCCCCAGGTCAGCGCCCGGGCGATCGCTTCGGGGACGGGTTCGGTGTTTCGTGCGATGGCACGGGCGATCGCGATATCGAGCGCCGTCGGCCTTACGGTGAACGGGACCGTCCCGCTCGAGCGGGGCAGGCATCGGCGGACTTGAGCGGCTCTGTTCATATCTACTTTTCAACGGCTTGCGTCATTCAACGCTCAAACGGCCGTGCGGTTCACGATTCTGTCGTATTACGCGCATCACCCCCGCGCCGCGTCACCTCCATTTGTTCCCCGCGTTCACGGGAACTTTAGGGCTGCTACCGCCGCAGGAGTCTGGCACACTCGCTGACAGGACGCGGTCGCGCTCCGCCTTTTCCGCCGTTTGGAAGGGAGCAGTCGATGTTGAAACGCCGCCGATGCAAACAATCCGATTCCCGCGAAGCACGCCTGTCTGGCGAGGCACAGGCCCTTCGTGAGCAAGCCACGCGCCCGCCGCCCGGTCCCGAAGCGTTACTTCAAAATGCACCGCAGGACGAGGCGGCCGCGCACCTCACCGAGTGGCTGACGTCGCCCGGCCTGCGGCCCCCGACCTGAAAATTCCCTCGACCTCGGCGCTGCCGGGCTTAGGTCGCAGGGGCAGCATTTAGAGATCTATGAGGGCGATGCCCAAATCTGCCCGCTTCCTGCGACGCAGGTGCATAGCGGTTTCCATGATCGTGACTTCGAGGGTTGGTAGTTTGGCTGCCTGAGCGCACGGCCCACAAGGAACCGGTTGCGGTCCCCAGGTCGGAACGGGCATTTCCAGTCGAAATTGACGCCGAGGCGCTGGCCCGGTGCCCCGGCAAGCGACGTTCACTCTGGCGTTCGTAAATCGACCTGCCCAGCCGGGCAAATCAATTTGCTCGTCGTCATTCCGGGGCAGCCCGCCAGGGCTGAACCCGGAATCCATCGCCAGGGAGAGCGTTGCTTGAATGATCGTCGACGTCCACACCAATCATGGCGGGCTGTGGTTATGGATTCCGGGCTCGCGCGGAGCCTGTCATCGGGCCGCGCTCTGCGCGGACCCGTTGGCGCGCCCCGGAATGACAGAGCGCATTTTGAATCAGAACGCATTCAAGCCTTGGGCTTTCAAGCCTTGGGTTTCTTCCTGCGGGTCTTGATCTCGCGGTAGCGCGCGGCGCCGCCTTCGCGCGTGTTCTGCGGGCTGCGCTCGATCGCCATCGCGTCGTCAGGCACGTCGCGGGTGATCACCGAGCCCGAACCGATATAGGCGCCCGCGCCGATCTTCACCGGCGCCACCAGCGAGGAATTGGTGCCGACGAAAGCGCCCTTGCCGATCGTGGTCTTGTGCTTGGAGAAGCCGTCATAGTTGCAGGTGATGGTGCCGGCGCCGATGTTGGAATCGGCGCCGACCTCGGCATCTCCGATATAGGAGAGGTGATTGACCTTGACGCCGGCCTCGAGAATCGCGGCCTTGGTCTCGACGAAATTGCCGATCTTCGCGCCGTCGCCGAGCGAGGTGCCCGGCCGCAGCCGCGCATACGGTCCGACCGAGGCATTCCTGCCGATCGAAGCCTGCACGATGTGCGAGAACGAGTGGATCACCGCGCCGTCCGATATCGAGACGCCGGGACCGATCACCACGAACGGCTCGATCGTGACGTCCTTGCCGAATGTCGTGTCGGCGGCGAGATAGACCGTCTCGGGCGCGATCAGCGTGACGCCGGCATCGAGCGCGGCCTGGCGCAAGCGCGCCTGCATGACGCTTTCGGCTTCCGCCAGCTGAGCCTTGGTGTTGATGCCGCGCACTTCGTCCTCATCGGTCTCGATCACGACAGCCTCCAAATCCATATCCCGAACGACAGTGGCGGCATCGACCAGATAGTACTCGCCCTTGCTGTTGGCGTTGCCGATCTGGTCGAGGATCGCAAGCGCCTTGCGCCCGTCGAACGCCATCACGCCGGCATTGCAGAGCGTGATCTTGCGTTCCTCGGGACTGGCGTCGGCGTGCTCGCGGATCGCCACCAGCCGATCGCCCTCGATCAGCAGCCGGCCATAGCCGGTCGGGTCGACGGCGCGAAAGCCGAGCACGGCAAGAGCTGCTCCGTTTTCCAGCGGCGCGCGCAGGCGCGCGAAGGTCGTAGCCGATATCAAGGGGGTATCGCCGAAGGCAACCAGCAGATCGTCGGCGCCGCGCGCGATCGCCTCGCGCGCCGCCAGCACCGCATGCGCGGTGCCGAGGCGCTCACGCTGGATGAAGGTCTTAGCATCGGGCCGGATGCGCCTGACTTCGTCGGCGACGGCCTCATGGTCGGGCCCCACCACGACCGCCAATGCCGCCGCGGCCCCCTTTTCTTGTCCCTTGTCTGGTCGCTTGTCCGGTCCCTTGGGGGCGGCGTCCAGCACATGGGCCAGTACGGACTGCCCGGCCAGCGGGTGCAGCACCTTCGGCAGGCTGGAGCGCATCCGCGTGCCCTCGCCGGCTGCGAGTACGACAGTCAGGCTGGAACGCCCACTCATCCGAATCCCCAAAAAAGTCCCCAACAAGTTCGGGCGGTTGTCGCCCTTCCACAGTGATAAGGCGTTTTCTGTCCACTACAATCTTTGGCACCTCCAGAAGGGTACCCAAATCCTGCTACAGTTCCGCCATGATTCGTGTGGTCTGAGGGACAATAACAAAGTGGCAAAGGATTCCGACCAATCGGCCGGTGCCTTCGAGACTGAAAAGACCGGCGGGGTTTTAGCCGGACTTTTGGCCGAGGAGAATGCATACGACCGCCGCGCGCTCTGGCGGATCGGTGCTTGGGGCGTAGCGGCGGTCGCCGCTGTGGTTGTCGCGGCCATGGCCAATCAGTCGTCGATCGGATGGCGGCGGGATCAGCTCGCCGCCGTCGATCTGGCGCGGCAAGCCCAGCAACTTCAGACGGTTGCCCGGGAAAGCCAGAATGAGACGCGGCGGCTGGCCGCGGCGGTCGACACGCTCAACAGCGACCGTGACCGGCTGTATTCCCGGGTCACGGTGCTGGAACAGGGGCTGGATTCGGTGACCGGCACGATTGCGCGGCAAAATTCCGCGGGCCCCGTGGCCAATGCCCCGCTTCCGCCGGCGACCATGCCAAAGGCGCCGGTGACCGCGCCTTCGACGGCGGCGACGGCCGCTGCTGCCCCCGCAGAGCCCCAGCCCGCCCCGGCCAATCAGGCCGCCGCGCCTGCCATTGCCCCGGTCGCGACGGCCGCAACGGTGCCGACATCCCCACCTGCTGCCGCGCCGGAAAAGCCGCGCATGGATGTGGCCAGGCTCGAGCCCAAGCCTGATTCGAAGCTCGAGCCCAAAATCAAGCCCGAGCCTAAATCTGAAGTCAGGTCGAAGTCCGAGAAGGCGGAAACCAAGACCGAAGCCAAGACCGAAGCCAAGACTGAAGCGAAGACTGAAGCGAAGACTGAAGCGAAGACTGAAGCGAAGATCGAGGCAAGGGCTGAACCGAAGTCTGAGGCGAAGTCAGATAAGTCAGATAAGATGGAGTCGAAGGCCGAGCAGGCCGCAGCGCCGGCCTTGGTCCTGGCGCCGGTCCTGGCACCGGCCTTGGCGCCGGCTTGGCCCACGGCGCAAGCCGCGCCACAAGCCCCTGCAAATGCACCGGCTCCGCCGGTCGCGATTGCCACCCTCGTCCCTTCTTCCGCCATGATTGCGCCATCATCGTCGATGCTGGGGCCGCCGGATCCGGCCGCCGGCAAACTCATCGAACCGCCGAAGGCGGCCGATGGCGGGGCCTCGCTGGCGCCCGTCGCCGACGCAATGGCTTCGGTGACGCGTAAGGAAAACGAGTCTTCGGAAACCGTTCCGGCCAAGCTCCCGGCGCAGCGAACCGAATTCGCGGTCGAGCTGGGAGGCGCCAATTCGGTCAACGGCTTGCGCGCTCTGTGGCGGGGCCTCCGATCGAAGGCGGAGTTGGCGGAGCTGCGGCCGATCATCGTGATCCGGGAGAGCAACACCGGGCTCGGCATGCAGCTCAGGCTGGCCGCCGGCCCGCTGCACGACGCGGCGACCGCAGCCAGGATCTGCGCCGCGCTGGTCGAGGGCGGGCGGACTTGCGAGACGACCGTCTTCGACGGCCAGCGGCTGGCGATGTCGGCCGGCGAGCCGGAGCCGCCGCCCGCCGCCAAACCGGCGACGCCAGCGGTCAGATCGGGACCGTACCGGCGAAGCGCACCGAGGCACTCCGCCGCTGACCGGAAAGACGAACCGCCAACCCCGCAGCAGCCGCAAAAACCCGAATCGTCGACGTCACTTTCGTCAATGTTCGGGAGCAGCAGGCGGTAATTCCCGAATATCCTTTTGCTTTACAGCAGTTTGTAGTCGGAACTTGGCTGGCGGGGCGATCAGCGGGTTGTCCGATCGGCCATTCCCGATCATAGTCGCGTCCATGAAAAAGATCCCGTTTCGACTGACCCCCTATCAGGTGCAATGGCTTCTGGTGGTCGGCTTCGTCACCGTCGGCTACGCACTTTATGTGCGCTATCTGGCGGTCGAGTTTTCGCCGCTCGCGCTCGCCTGCGACGCCGGACTGCAGACCGTGATGTGCAAGTCCCGGGCGGTTGCCACCGCGCTGTTCAAGAACTCGGTGTTCGGCATCGTGGCGCTGGTGATCGCGGCGCTGCACTTCATCCGGCCGTCGATCGTGCTTTTGACCGGCGGGCTGGTCGCCGCAGGCCTTGGGATCGTGCTCTATAATATTGTGCTGTCCGGTTTGGCGATCGGGCTGCTTATTTTGGGGTTTGCGCGGCCCGCGCCTGCCACAGCGTGACGGCGAGCAGAACATACATCGCGCATGTCCACAGCGATTGCCAGTTGTCCCTGCCCTCGTTGAAGAAGACATAGACCGAGGCCATCGCCAACAGGCCGGCAAACACCGCCTCGGCGATCGGCCGCACGCCGGCTTGCGGACGGTTCAGCATCAACATCGCCAAAGGCACCACGGCCATGGTCAGCGCGGCATAGGGGAAGTCGCGGTAGCGGGGGTCAAAGACGAAGCCGAGCGCGGTCTCGCTGCCGATCAGCGCGGTCACCAGCAGCGTTCCGCCCAACAGGTAGCTCGGAGGCGGAAGCCTGCTGCCGTCGGAGGGACCGAACAGGTCGAGAAACGTCGGCATCGCCCGCCCCGACATCAAGGCGTTGGCGCACAGCAGCGGCGCGGCGATCGCTGCGGCCAACAGCGCGCCCCATTGCAGCCAGCCGCCCACGCCGTAGCTTTCAAAGAACATCTTGTCGGCGGCGATACCTAAGAGAATGCCGCCCGTGGTGGCGGAAAGCCCGACCGCGATCCAGGCGGACAATCTGGGCGTCCAGGGACGGCGGCGCAGCGTCAGCCAGGCCGCACCGAACACCAGCGCGGAGAAGCCCATGCCGAACCCCATCTGCCATTTCCACAGCGGGAAATTGCTGATGGCCTCGCCCGGCGGGTATTTCAATTCGCGCCGCACCGAATCGAGCAGTCCCCAATAGCCGCCGACGGTGCCTTCGAGCTGGCGCTTCCAAGGCTGGTCGTAGGCCTCGATCAGGTTGACGCGGAAATTCTCCTGCTTGGCGAGCAAGAGGATCTCCGAGACCACGCGCGCCTGGTTGGTCCGCGACGGCAGCGCGCCTTCGCGCATCCGCCCCTGGCTCGGCCATCCGGTCTCCCCGATCAGGATCTCCTTGCCGGGAAAGGCCACCGCCATGCGCTGGCGGATCGAATCGACATGGCCGGCCGCGAACTTGGCGCGGATCGGAAAGTCTTCCCAATAGGGCAGGATGTGGATGGTGACGAAATCGACCGCGTCGTAGATTTCCCGGTTCTTGAGCCAATACTCCCAGACATCCGCATAGGTGATGGGAACGCTCACCTGCGCTTTCACCGAGCGGATGGTCGCGGCGAGATCGGTGGTCGTCATCTCCCCGCGCAGCAGGACCTCGTTGCCGACCACAACGGCGGTGATGACGCTGGGATATTGCTTGGTGAGCCGGACCACGGTGGAAATCTGGTTCAGGTTCTTCAGCCGGTCGCTGCCCAGCCAAATTCCCTGGATGACCTTCAACCCGACCTTGGCGGCGATGCCCGGCACCTGGTCGAGGCCGTTTTCGATCGAATAGGTCCGTACGCATTCGGAGATTTTGACGAGCTGCGCCAGATCCTGCTCGATCTGCTCGGCCGAGACATGCGTAGTCAAAACCAACGGCGTCTGCGCGCCGCGGAACGGGGCGTAGGACACGCATTGGAGCTTGGCGTCGGGATCGATCGGGGCGCGGGCAAGCCTGATAGGCGTCGCAAGCCACCACCACACAGCAGCAATCACCCCCAGGGAAACAAGCAGAAGCGCCAGTGGCGTACGAAAGGAAATCGGTTCAGTCCTCCGCGCGAGGACCGTCGATTAGCCGGTCGCCGCCCGTCTGCCAAGAGTACTGCCGAGAGTTGCCAAAGAGTTCTGCCAACAGTACCGCGCTCGCAATCGATCCGCCCAGCCTTTGCGGCATTTTACCACGCTGCGATAAAGTTGTGACTTTGCTGGACAAAATACGAAATAACCGTCATGGGATTCGACAGGCGTCCCAGGCATCTTTGCCGCATTGGGGACCCAATTGAACGTCATCAGCATTGTGACCGCGGCTGGACGGCAGGCAGGCAAAAAATCGGGGAAATTATGCGTCGACGCGTGCTTGAGCTAAAAGTAAAGGTTTTGCGCCATCTCGTAGCTCCCGGGCTCGCCCTCTTGCTGGCCGTCGGACCAAGCTTCGCTCAGAGCGGCGACAACAAGGATCAATCGGGTAAGCCGGCGGCGGCAACCCCCGGGGACGTTGCAAAGGACAACCAGCGCAAGGTCGACGAGTTCGCCGAGGCGGCCCAGGTCATCAACGGTCCGGGCGGCAATCCGGAATGCGTCTGGCTCGGCCGGCGGGTGGTCCAGCTGATGTACCGCGACGACCTCGACACCGCCTTCCGCCACGTCGATCTCTATGACCGGTTCGGCTGTCCGGGCGGACACATCCAGGCGGCGTTCCGCTGCCTCACCCGGTTCCTCGGTGAAATCGATGACAAAGTGAAGAACAGCCTGAACGATCACGTGCATGCCTGCTGGATCAATCCGGCGGCGCAGCCCCAGGCGACGGCAGCCGCCACGCCGCCACCCACCACCTCCGGGTCCGCTCCGCCACAGCCGGCCGCCAACGGGCAGCAGCAGCCGGCGAAATAGCCGCATGCCGTGGGGCGGAACGATTTGACTTGGTCGAAGGTTGGATTTGACTTGGTCGGTGAATAATTGTGCGCCCTGAAATCGCCATCGCGTCATACCAGTTGTTAATTGGCGTGACAGGATTATCTTCGCCGTCGCCGTCGTTCCGGTCGAACCCTGGGGACAGGTTCGCGTTCCTCCCTCACGTCCCGTTGGTTTCATCGCGATGCGCGCCATCGTAGCCGTTCTGCTGTTTGTCAGCGCCGCCCACGCAGCCTTGTGGGGCATCCTCCAGCAGAAGCAGCAGGCCCCGGATTTTACGGGCGTTCTGCCGAGCGTATCCTACGCGCCGTTCGAGGGAACCGCGCATCCCGACATCGACAACATCCCGACCGCCGAAAAAATCCGCGCCGACATGAAGAAGCTCGCGCCGCTGACCCGCGCGATCAGGCTTTATTCATCGACCGGGGGCGTCGAGATGGTGCCGCCGATCGCCGCCGAATTCGGCATCAAGGTCACGGTGGGCGCCTGGATCGACAAGAATGCCGAGCGCAACAACCGCGAAATCGAAGCCGCGATCGCGCTGGCCCGCCGCAACAGCAATGTGATCGGCGTTGTCGTCGGCAACGAAACGATCTACCGCGGCGAGCAGAAGGTCGACGACCTGATCGAACTGATCAAGCGGGTCAAGAAGTCGGTCAGCGTGCCGGTCACGACCGGCGAAATCTGGAATATCTGGCGCGACAATCCGGAACTCCCTTCCAGCGTCGATTTCATCGCCGCCCACGTGCTGCCCTATTGGGAAAATTTCTCGGACAAGCAGGCGGTCGATCAGGCCGTCGACCGCTATCAGCTCTTGCGTGAGAAGTTTCCCGGCAAGCGAGTCGTGATCGCGGAATTCGGTTGGCCGAGCGCGGGCTATAATCTGCGCAACGCCAACCCCGGGACGTTCGAGCAGGCGTCGGTCTTACGCAATTTCGTCACCCGCGCCGATTCCATCGGCATGGAGTACAATATCGTCGAGGCGATCGATCAGCCCTGGAAATTCTTCGAAGGCGGCGTCGGTCCGTATTGGGGAATCCTCAACGCCGCGCGCGAGCCGAAATTCGCCTGGACCGGCCCGATCGTCAACGAGGACTTTTGGAAGCTCGCCGGCATCGCGCTGCTGGTCGGCGTGCTGCTGTCGTTACCGATCCTCGGGCTCGCACAGCCGACCATATTGCAGGCCTTGCTGCTGTCGGCGACCGCCAACGGCGTCGGCGCCTGGACAGCGAACGTGTTCTCGTTCTGGAACGGGCATTATTTCGTCTTCGGCTCGGCCTTCGCCCTCACCTTGGGCGTGATGCTGCTGGTGCCGTTGATCCTGATCGCGATGGCCCGGATCGCGGAAATCGCGGCGGTGGGGTTCGGCCACGTTCCGCGCCGGCTCCTGGTGAAGGGTGCCACGGCGCTGGCCGGCGCAGGCGAAGCCACGAGCTTTCCCAAGGTCTCGATCCACATTCCCGCTTATTTCGAGCCGGTGGAGATGCTGAAGCAGACGCTCGATGCGGTCTCCCGGCTCGACTATCCGAATTTCGAATGCGTCGTCATCATCAACAATACGCCTGATCCTGCGTTCTGGCAGCCGATCCAGGACCATTGCCGCGCGCTCGGCGAACGCTTCAAGTTCATCAACGCCGAGAAGGTCAAGGGCTTCAAGGCCGGCGCCTTGCGCATCGCGATGGACCGCACCGCGGTCGACGCCGAGATCATCGGCATCATCGATGCGGATTACGTCGTGCAGCCGGACTGGCTGAAGGACCTGGTGCCGGCCTTCGCCGACCCGCGCGTCGGCCTGGTGCAGGCGCCGCAGGACCATCGCGATCAGGACCTGTCGCTGATGCACTACATGATGAACGGCGAATATGCCGGCTTCTTCGATATCGGCATGGTCCAGCGCAATGAGGAGAACGCCATCATCGTGCACGGCACGATGTGCCTGATCCGGCGCGCGGCGATGGACATGGCGGGCGGCTGGGCCGGCGACACCATCTGCGAAGACACCGACCTCGGCCTTGCCATCATCGAGCAGGGCTGGCTGACGCATTACACCAACCACCGTTACGGCCATGGGCTTTTGCCCGACACCTATGAGGCCTTCAAGAAGCAGCGCCATCGCTGGGCCTATGGCGGCTTCCAGATCGTCAAGAAGCACTGGCGGCGGTTCCTGCCCGGCGCGAGCCGGCTGACCAGCGACCAGAAGCGCGAGTTTTCGCTCGGCTGGCTGAACTGGCTCGGCGCCGAAAGCCTCGGCGTGCTGGTCGCGCTGCTCAACCTCGTCTGGGTGCCGATCGTGGCGTTCGCCGACATCGCGATCCCCGACAAGATTCTCACGCTGCCGATCATCGCCGCCTTCGTGGTCTCGCTGGCGCATTTCATCGTGCTGTACCGGCTGCGCGTGCCGGTGAAATGGGGCCAGATGCTGGGCGCGATGGTCGCGGCGATGTCGGTGCAGTGGACGGTGTGCCGCGCGGTGGCGCAGGGCCTGATCACCGAGCATCTCGCCTTCGCGCGCACCTCCAAGGGCGGCCTGTCGCGGATGTCGATCGAGTTCCAGGCGTTCTGGGAGGCCGTGATCGGCGTGCTGCTGCTGATCGGCGCCGGCGTCCTGATCGCCTCCAACAGCTACAAGCAGATCCGCGAAATCTACATTTTCGCAGGCGTCCTGGTGCTGGAGAGCCTGCCGTTCCTCTCGGCGGTCGCGATCGCCATTCTGGAGAGCTCGCGGATCAATTCCTTCGCCTTCTGGCGCAATACCGGAGTGCGCACCGCTGAGCTGATCGGCCGGCGGCCCGTGAGCCTGCCAAACCGCCTGCCGACGGTGGCGGCGCCCCAGCAGCCGGTGGCCTCCGCCGAGGCGCATCGCGAGGCCAGTTGACGCGGGCCTTTACGCGAAACCGCGCCGCGGGCTTGAAGACGCATCCCTAATCGCCTGTGCCGCCAACGGAATCGCGAAATCCCGCGCCACATTGATAAGCGCCGTCCGCGCTATTGACCCGAAACCGCCCGCCCCCTACACAGCGCGGGCCGGAGCATGAACCGGACAAGCCCTGCCCTGCACGCGATCCGAAAGACGGGATCAAAAACGGCGGAAACCGGTTTTCCTTTGCGACAGACGTCGAAGCGTTTGCGCCAAGACCATGCTCAAACACGCGAAGTGAGCGCGTAGCTCAGCCGGTAGAGCACGTGACTTTTAATCACGGGGTCCTGGGTTCGAGCCCCAGCGCGCTCACCAACTAAATCAAAGACTTACCGGGTGATCTGACACCCCAAGATTGCACCACTCAAAACCAAACCTGTACATACCCTGCGCACACCAAAGTGGAACTGGCGGCTGTCATGGCTTACTTCGCCGCGGCCATTATCGGGAGCATCCTCGCGTTCTGGTGGGGATAACTGCAGCCGCGAATTGACTCGCGTTTGAGATCCTCAGGGGCGCATACTTGAACAATCACCGCTCCGCCTCCTAGGCATTACCGGTGACAGAGAGTGTTGTGCTCCCGCCTTTGTTTCGAGGGAAGCATCATGCCGTCTCAACCCCTGTCGTCCGTCATTCCACGCGCTGCAATTCAGCGTCCCGCCTGCCCAAGGTGCAAGGCGTCGATGAGGCTCGCCAGTATCACGCCGGTAAGCGCGGGCGTCGACTTGCACGCGTTTGAATGCGCTATCTGCAAACATGTACTTGAGACCCTTGCCGCGTATGAAGACCCTATGAAGTCCAAGGGTCTTGGGCGTTGGCTTCAAGGCGATTTGCACCCGCCGAGGTAAGGCGCGCCGCGAAATCAGCCGGCGGTCTCTCCACGACTCTAGGAAGGCCGCTGGTGCGGGTTCGGGCCGAGGGCTTCGGAGTGCGGCCCGATCACTTGCCGTCACAAGGGCACCTGGTTTTTGAGTCAGCGCGGCCGCGAGGGATCTCCTCGATTGCAAAGAAAACCCCGCCGCCCGTGGGGAACGAATAGCGGCGGGGCAAAGTCTTCACCTTGGCTATGATGTCGGTGGCATGGCCTGGCGCCATGCTAGCATCCCAACCAGGCGGGTTCTGCGCACAAATGAACTTTGGCCTGCCATCATCAGAACGGCCCCAGCGGGGCGCTGAGGCCGTCTTGCTTCCTCTCACTTCCACCGACTGGACGGCGGTGAGATCGGAAGCACAGAGTCGATTCCTGTGCCGCGGATTCGTTCCTATTCGACACAGGGGTTGACTTTTAACGTTTGTCCTTACTGCTGGCTGAAAAATTGGTTGAGCAATTTATGTAGCAACCAAGTAATTTGTTGCGTTCTGCTTTGAGCCAGAATGCGAGGCCGATCAAAACAACGAAAGTCACCACTAGCTTAGCCAAGGAACTGTCATTCACAATGGATGACGCGCCCCAAAGGAAACCCCGCCCGTATCGTCTCTTTGGGCGGGGCGGAAGTCGGAGCTGGTTTCCGCGCCGCTCTCCAACGGCGCGGCTTGCACCATCTTTAGCAGCTCGGGCTTACATGGACCTTACAGCACCGCGGCCGTCTTTTTTCGCTCGAGGTCTGCTTCGAGGAAGCTAAACTTGATGCTTGGATCGCCGCCTCAGGTGACAAGACGCTTACCAGAGCGCCGCCTGGTCGAGCTGGGGCTGAAGGCGAAACCGAACGGCTGATTTGGTTAAAAGACAATTCCCCATCGCGCGGAAATCATGCTGCCATTGGAGCGCCCAACCAGTACGCGCGTGGGGTACGATCGTGAATGACAGTTCCTTGGCTAAGCTAGTGGTGACCACCGTTGTTTTGATCGGACTCGCGTTTTGGCTGAAAGCAGAACGCAACAAATTACTCGGTTGCCATATAAATTGCCCAACCGATTTTTCGGCCAGCAGTAAGGGCGAACGTTAAAAATCCGTCCCCTTTCGGGGCGCTTCCGTCAGTCCTGCTTTGCACCGGCTGATCATCCGTCACAGTGCTTGCGGCGATGTCTTAGGGGTGCCGGGCGGTCCGCTTCCGCTGACCGGTTGCCCCTCATGCCTCCGGCCGCCGACCCAGTAGACATGGCATTACGCGGTATCGGGCTATGAATCCGTTTATCGCGCGCACTCACTATTGATATCGCCTCTTGGTTGCGCTTGGATGGTGACTGGTCTGGGGGAGATCAGGACATGCGTAATCTGGGAATCGTGGCGCTTGGCGCCGCGCTGAGCGGCTGTGCGTCATCCGCAGCGGATATTGCACCTGCGTACGTTTCGCCGGTGGCCTATCAGAGTTACACCTGCCAGCAGCTCGCGCTTGAGGCTCAGTCGATTTCGACCAGGGCGGCGACGCTGTCAGGCGCTCAAGACAGCCAACGCACCAAAGATGGCGTCGCCACTGCGGCAGCCATCGTCATCTTCTGGCCCGCTGCTTTTTTCGTCGGAGGAGACAAGCAGACTGCGGCCGAGTTGTCCCAAATGAAGGGGCAGATGGTTGCCGTTGAGCAGGCCTCTATCGCCAAGAGGTGCAACATTCAGTTTCAAGGAAAGCCAGAGGCTTCCTGAGCGCCGGCAGCCGAGAACCCATGAGCGTATGTCCGCCGCTCCTGTCGCCGATAAAAATATCTCGCGAAGCCCTGGCCAACATGGGACATGATACCCGTGCCCTCCAAGCCTACCTGGGTCACAAGAATATCCAGCACACCGTCAGGCATACCGAGTTAGCGGCTGGTCGGTTCAAGGATTTCTGGCGCCAGGCCCGGGCCCGGCTTCGCTGGGCGTGCTACGCCCAGTTGATCGGTTCAGTGCAATGTCGCTTCGTCTTCGTCTTCGGGATTAGCTGTCGCTACACAATGCTCTTTGTGCTGGCGCTCCCCATCCATCTCTTCAAGAATACGTTGGCAGGACAGTTTGGCTTCGCGGCGACGTTCGCCTAGCCGAACCCTTGTGTGTCTTCTGAATAACACGACCAATCACCCACTCTTTGCCAAGCCCCCACTTTGCGACCCCTACATCGCACAACTCGGGGTGCTCTTCACGACCGTAACACTACCGTATGGAACCGGCGGCCCGCCGCCAGTGCGGCCGAATTGATAATCGACATCCGGGGTGATGCGTTCCGCTCTCCCGTCGATGACCAACGGTTCGCCGCGGGCAATCTTGAGCGCCCGTTCGAGCCTTTTGGCAAAGCCGAGCGCGGGACCGAAGCTGCGCGCCATTTGCTGCCCGGCATTGGCCCCAAGGAAACCAGCCTCAGTGCCAATAAAATCAACGTTTTAACGCCAAAACTCTCTCCGAGAAACCATCCCTTCGCAGGCCTACCGTCGCCCCCTTTTTCCTAAGCTGCTGGAAAATTGCGGGGCCTTGTTCCGATAGTGGAACAAAGATTGGGAGCCATGACTTGAATAGGCGGTTTGGTTGCGTGGAGTTTGAAACGATGAGCGATCAAGAACTGGCCGTTCAAGCCATCCGTGAAGCCCAGCAAATCCTTGAAGAATATCTTGAGCCAAGACACCACGACAACGAAAGGCTGCTCGACAGGTTGGTGGAGGTGCTTGAACGGCCCTCAGTCCTCGTCGCCGTCGATCGGCTGCGACGCGTCAACCGACAATGATCTCAGGAAGCCCGCCGGTCGGGACCGCCACGTTTTCAAGAAAAAGGGGCCAAGGAAAGGGGCCAAGGCTTGTGACCTCGATCCCCTTTTCCCCGTCCGCCGATTTAGTCCATCTCGCTTAGCAACGTCGCCCGCGGCTCCGCGTTTCACGACGTCATCCATATTTTCGCTAAGGCAAATCTGGAAGTCTGCCGAATCCGCGGCGAGGGGCAGCGTTCAAGCCAATTGTGCACACTCAAACAATACGGCCTCAGCGCGGGCATGAGGCTGGCCCCCTGCACGTACGATACGGCCATTCAACACTAAGGAAACAGACCCCGTCCGCCGTTGTCGAGCGTCCGTCGGACGGGGTTGCCCGGACCTGGAGATCCGGAGTTGCGCCGTCAACAAGTCCGGCGCGACGCTATGATGGCTCGGGAGAGTTACGTCGGCCTTAAGACATTCACGTCCGATCGGCGCCGGAGCTTTCATGGGCTTGTCCCTCCTGGCTTCCCCGCTCGAACCGCATGTCGTGCACGGTCTGCGATCGCCGCGGCGTCCATGTGTGCCGCGTTGAGTGGCTGCGTCACCGGCGGCGAGACTGTTTCTTTTCGAGCCTCAAAATCCACAACAACAAGCGAGGATGCGGGACGGTGGCGCAAATTTTGGCCCCCGCCGACCTCGCACCCATCAACAGCCTCGGCGGGTGCGGAATGCATGCGAAGAGTTCACTGCAAGACAGCCGCTTGCTCTTGGTCCCCACGGTTCTTTGCCGCAGTTGCCGTGATATACATTGACCAGCAGCTGCGCGCTGCATGCGGACCATGCGTCAAAGAACCGGGGGGACACAAATGCGTTTTGGATTTATCGCCTCTCTCGTAATGGCAATTCTTGGGATCGTTGGCGTCTTTATCACCATCCCGATCATCAGCGACTACGCCTTTTGGGTCATTGTCGGCGCCTATATCGTGCTCGCCGGCTCGAGGTGGTGAAGGGCGATCGGGGCCGAACCGAAATTCACACCCACAAGCCTGGCCTCTCATGAAAGAAGCCGCCAATTGCGGCGGCGTTTATTCTTCACTGCGCCAAGCGCCTAAGAGAAACATCTTGCGGCCTTTGCGGTTCGATCCGGCCTGCGCTTGCGCATCGGATAGATCGACGCCCTTTCGCTTCATGAAAAGCTTCGTGGCGATGCCGATTATTAGGAACGGCGCGACGTAGATGACGAACGTCTCAAGTGCGCGCATGAGCTGGCTCCCATCCGGCCACACTGATATGGAATGGTTTATAACACGGTGTGTCGAAAGTCCTAACTTCCGTGCGATCTCGTTGAGGTTGATTCATCAATGGACTACGCTGCGCGAAGCTGGGAAGCGCTGACGGATATCGCGAAGACGTTCGGGGTGAGCCACACGATACGATGCGCTCAGAAGCCATCCGCCGGCTGGTTGAGCTCGGGCTGAAGGCGAAGGGCTAGGCATTCCTCCCCCTAATCCACAAGCTGTAGCGTCTTCCCTCCCCGCTCGATTGGCGGAATCATGGGGCAAGTCCGCCTTCCGACCGGAGATGTGCGATGCTGGCGAACCCTGGCCGTGCACAGCAAACACAGCCGCTCCAATGGCATTGGCTGTACGTTCCGCTCGTGGCTTATTTGGTTTTCTCTGTTGGGCCGTCGATCCTCGCCCCGATTCTCTTTGTTCTGAGCTTCTTTGTTGATATCCCTGTACGGCAACTAGCCGATCCCATTTCCCTCATTGTCTCTGCATTCTTCCTGGGCCTCACATTGTGGCCCTTTCTGTGGCTGTATGGTTTCGCGCGAGATGCATTGATCGCAGACCCGTCTGCTGAGAAGTCGCTTCGACTCGCGACGATCATGTCGAGCGCCGCGATGAGCGTACCATGTTCGCTGCTCTCGCTCATGGCCACAGGCTCAATGACGTCGTCGGCTCACGATGCCTACGAGGGGACGGGCATTGCCATCTTTTTCTTCTTCATATTGTTGCCGCTTCCTGGAATCCTGGGATGGCTCACTGGCCGCGGGATTGCGTGGATCTTGTGGCCCTGACGGATCGGCCGCCCTTGAACGGCGCCCCGGTTCCTCCTAGAGTTCACTTTTACATTTCTAGGTTCTCGGGACGGACATGTCGTTCCCGATGCAGCGCGGTAAGGGGGGCTGAAATGCCCGCGGCGTCCATATTCCTGGTGGAAGATGAAGCCTTGATCCGCATGATGCTCGCCGAAATGGTCGAGGAGCTAGGGCATCGCGTAGTTGCAGAGGCGGGCAACATAGTAACCGGGCAGGCGTTGGCCGAGACGGCTATTTTTGACCTGGCCATTCTCGACATAAACATTGCCGGTGACATCATCACCCCGGTCGCCGAGATCATCGACAGGCGGGGCCTGCCGTTTATCTTTGTCAGCGGCTATGGACCACGGGGCCGACCAGAAGCATTTCGTGGGCGGCCAGCGCTGCCGAAACCCTTGCAGATATCGAAGCTCGGCGAGACGATTGACGCGATCCTCGCGACCGCTGGTGAGGCATCGTCTCCACCTGACAAATCTTCCCCAAAAATTCAGTGAACCGTATCGGCTGGCGCGTCATCATGTGCATGCTGCTGATCGCGGCATTGCGATCAGCTGAAATTTGCTTATTCGATGTCCGTTGCGGACGGAGGCGCGAAAAACTCCGGCCTCCTCGTGTCTCTCCTGCAAAGGCGTTGCCAGCAAAGGCGTTGCCAGCAAAGGGCGTTGCAATTCGAACCTGCCACCTGTCGTCCCAGTCGTCGAACGGCGGGCGCTCCCGGCGATCCCCGAGCCAACCATCGCGGTCACAGCCTCCGGCTTGCGAGGCCCTGTCTGCTGTCACATTACCAGTGCAGCCACTACCCGCCTCTGCCAACACCGGAGCTGGCGTTATCCAGCCAGCTCCGCGTCGCGTCGTCGGTCCAGCCAGGAACCGCGAAGCGCGTCGGGGCCGTAACGCTTTGACTAGGACGAACCATGAAATGCCGCGGTTTGGAATGATGCACCCTTGCGGCGTTGGCAGAAGCACAGAGCGCGATCAAAAAGCCCAGGATCAAAACAGAACGCATCGCGGTGCTCCATTGCGCTTATCATGTACGCACGAGCGGCTACGGCCCCAACCCCCAGCGGCTTCCCCGGGGCGCCGATCGGCGGAATCATATCAACATGCCCGCCCTCACCCGCCGCCATTCGAGAGAAGCCGGTGCAGGATGCTGGCACGTCTACTGCGGTGACGTCGCGTCGGCATGATCGCGAACCGGAGCGGCTAACGGTTCCAGCACGGCATGTTGATCAGCGCCATGCGCTTAGCCGCTTCCGCGGTTGGAGGGGTCAAGATTTCTGTTCTCCTGCGGAGGTATGGGCGGATAGCCAGGAAACTTGTACCACCCGGGCGGGACGGCCGCACCTTGGCTGGGACGAACTATGAAGTGTCGCGGTTTCGCGTGATGCTGCGTCGCGGCGTTGGCCGAAGCATACAGGGCGATCAGAAGGCCTAAGGCCAAAACACAGCGCATCGCGTTTGCTCTATTTATTGCCGCCCGAGCTAGTGCCTCGGGTCCGCTAAGCCCACCATGTGCCCACGCGCTCCCACGGCCCCAAGCCGTAATGGCTTCACGATCAATCAAATCGGCGGGATCATATCCAACAGCCAAGGACATGACGACTGCTCAAGCGAGTTTAGAAGACTGAAGTCAGCGCAAAAGCGACTTTGAGGACGCCGTTCTAAAATATGGATTGGAATGCAACTCACACCAGCCGATCCGCCGGTGGCCTAGGCGCCACACTCGGCATTACCGCGAACGGCGCCAAACGAGTCTAGCCGTTGTCGCCGACACCGATCGTCCGCCGTAGCGTCCTGGCGTTGATCAAGATCGCAACGACAGCCTGTGTCAGGCTGATCACAGTGAGCATGAGAAACTCCGTGTTGTTGAAGATAGCGAGAGGCCTTACACCGGCTGCCCCAAGCGCGAAAAGCAGGACCTGAATTCCAGCGATTGCGCCCATCAAGATGGCCTCGATCGTGTTGTCAATTCCAGGATGAGAGACCCTTAACTGCTCGGCCATCGCCATCATCGCGGCGCCGACCAAGAGCACCTCAACCCAAGAGAGGTGGTACTCACCCCAGTGGACCAACGTGGCCCTTGGATCCGGGAAGATTAACTTCCCGACTATGAAGAAAACCAAGACATAAAAGAAGCCGGGAATGTATTTGAGAGGGTTAGCCCTCCGCGTACCTCGGAGATGCGCAGCAGTCGCGGAGCTTGCGCGTGCACCATCGGAGTTTCTATCATCGGTCCTTGCCATTGACGTTCCCTGTCTTTGTCTAGAGCCGCGCGCGCAATTTCAACATGGCCGCGAAGTACACGGTTTCGCGGGGATGCCATTAGATTAGCTATGCCGCCTAGGACCGCATGACCGGATGGGACGTCGGCAAGATGCGGGCATCGCATTCGGCGAGATACACCTCAACCACGGCGCTTCAATCCTCAACCGGCTATTCGCGCGTGTGGACGGAAGGGGTATTATGTCTCATCTTGGCAGGTCTCGTCGATCCCCAGGATGGATCGGCACGGCCGCTATCAACGCGTCGTGCAAGATCGCAGCCCCTCGCGGAACTAACGATACCTTGCTTCCCAACTCGGCAATTGGGAAAGTCCGGCAATTGGGAAAGTCCGGCTCGCGCGATCGTATGGACAACAAAAATTTACAAATTTTGCGAGAGCGGCGCGGCCCACCAATTTCGCAAAATTTATGATTTTTGCTGAGAGGACCTATGGGCCAGCCGACGCACGACTTTTTTGCCCCCCCCGACAACCCAATCGACACTTTGAGACTGTTCGGGCGCATATGCTGCGCCATGCTTGCGGATTTGCTTTGGCGAACAACGGCCACGATACCCGAGCGCTGCAAGCGTAGCTGGGTCACAAGAAATATCCAGCACACTGTGCGGGACACCGGGGTTAGCGGCTGGTCGGTTCAAGGATTTCTGGCGCTAGCACCAGGCATCGACAAAAACCGCGCCTCTTCGTTAGGTGCACGCGATCGCTGGCACCAAACCGGTTTGCGTGGTTCGGCTTTGGGGTCGCGGGCTCGCGTACTCGGATATCAATTTATCCCATGCCTCTGCTTCACTGGTCCAGAACGTATCATTTTCGTCTTCAAACGCCGCCCGCTGACGACAGAAAGCGGCCATCGCATGGCAATACGCAAGCACATCCATTTGACATTTCCCCAGTCGGAGTAACGCTAAATGTCATGCACACAATGTACCGGCTTTGTGACAGACGCTACGCTGCTGGCCCCCGTAAGATTCCGGATGGATTTCTAGCCCTCATCCGTACCCGCGGAAGTGATGCCGGGCGAATGGTACGGCGGCCAACTTCATCTGGCACCGCCCACCGATCAAGCCAACGGCCCTAAGACCTACGCGATTGTCATCACCGTGGGGAACGATCGGCACGTGATCGACGTGTCCCAAGGGCCGGCCGGAACGTGACACGACCAACAAGAGCGCTGATCATTTTGCTGCGGGCTCCCGGAAGCGCAGGCCGATCGTTGCCACCGCCTGGGCGCCGGACGCTGAACTTTGCGGCACTCTGAGCGTTGAGGCCATACACCGGGGCAGGACCGCGAACCCGGGGAACCGGGTCATGAGTACCATTCCTTTGGACCTTCAAAGAAAGCTCGAACAGCGGTGGGCCGCCAGATTTGGGCGCCCGCTTGCACCGTCGGTTAGAGATGGCCGTGAACTCGGCCTAACCGGCCCGGCGACATCTCGCGACGGCGTTCCAAATGGAATTCGGCTTCGTCCGGCTGGAGGCCAAGAGCGTTTGGCAGGGGGCGACGAGCCGGCCCGTGTTTGACGATTGTCTGGATGCCAATCCCATTGGTCGCCGGTTCGGCAGCGCTTGGCTCGATCGCCCCTTCAGGGATGATCTCGGGCTTGTCGCGGAGTCCATCCCGGCCGGTCGCATCGTTTCGCGCCGGCGATTGCAGAGCCGCCATCTCGGTCGGTCCGCGTGCCGTGTCCATTTTCACTTTGTCCGTCACGATAGACGTCGAAAAAATGGGCCCGATCGAAAGGAATCCAATCACCAGCGTCATGCCCACGCTGCCAAAGACCGCTCCGGAAATGATGGCACGCATCCGCTCCGACCGAATCCGTTGACGTTCGAACGCCAGCCGCCGATCGTAAGCCGCTCGCCGTTTTGCGTTGCGCAGGACAGCATACGCAGCGACAATCTGCCTGAACCGAAGCGAAGCCGCATCCGGGTCGCCAGGACGACAGTCGGGATGGTGTAACCTGACTGCCGCGCGGAATGCCTTTTTGACGGCCTCGGCGCTGGCATCAGAACGAATACCCAGTAGATCGTAAACGGTCTTCATAGGTACGCCACCGCAGAAATGCGGCCCTGCTGACGGCTTTCGGGAACCAGCTATTGCGTAGCCAGCCACAAAACCAAGGTTCGGCGTTATGTCGCAAACATCTTCGTTGGCCACCGGAAATCCATGGTCAACGCCAACAATAGTCTTTCGCTGGTTGCAAACGCTAGTTGCAAACGACGACGAAAATATGACTCCTTAGTCAAAAGCTTTTTGTTTAGCGCCGACCCCTTCCAAGTCCACTCCCTTTTCGCGAGAGCCATGCCGTTGCAGATCGTGTTCGGTAGCAGGCCACTGACCAACCAAGGGATGGCCCATCGGGGCCGCGCCGAGGGCCTGCCCCGGAAAACTACGGGGCACGACGCGATTTACCGCCGGCTGTCGATCGAGGATGATGAGGTCCAGGCAGTAGGAGTCGCACAATGAACAAATCCCCCGTCGTGAAGCGGTCGATCGTGGTCGGCGGCCACAAGACGAGCGTCAGTCTCGAGGCGGCGTTCTGGAACGGCATGAAGGAGATTTCTGCGGCACGCAGCGTGACGCTGTCCGAGTTGGTTGGCGAGATCGACACTGCTCGCCAGCAGGGCAATCTGTCTTCTGCGATCCGCTTGTTCGTGCTCGACCACTTCAAGAACTGCGCCGTGGGGCCGACCGGCGCGCTCAAGCTGGAGGGCTCTGGTCGTGGTCTGGCTGAGGTGTCCCTCACTCTCGTGCCAGGTGGTTAGCATGGAGCCTCGCTAGGCAGGGTGCAGTCACCCAGTTTGCGGTTTCAGCGGGCTGACGAACGCGGTCCGGGCCGGCTTGCCGTCATATCGTCCCTCCTTCAACCGACGCTGTCGCACGCGATCGATCAACGGCTGAAACTCCGCGAGCAACGCCGACGCGTTTTCGAACGTCCAACTCGTGTTATTGTGAGATGTCTTACAGTCCTGATCCATCCGGTTTGATATGGTGGCGCCTCTGAACAATGCGCAGGAGGCGAAGATGCGACGCTTCATGAGGGTTGCCCAGAAACTTTCCCTCCGGACGATCAAAGGCAACCGAGTTGCAAAACTACAGGTTGCGGAGATCAAGGGCTTGGTCTCGCTGTAAAAACCAGGGCCTTCGAGCAAGTGCTGAAGCCACGCCACGGCATCGGGCCAACCATGAACAGGATCGGCTGCCGCACGATCTTCTGCACGCCGCTGATCGGACCGCCACCGCGTATACGAGAGGTATGTCGTTAGGCGCCGGAAGTGGACTGCACAAAATTTGAAGGATCTGACGAGTTTTTCGCCTTGAACGTCTATGGCGCAGATGGACCAGTATGAGTAGGGAGTCCATGCCATGGGCGATCTGATTTTAGTAGTATCCATTTTTGCTTTCGGTGCGGTGTGCGGCTTCTACCTGCGCGCCCGACTTTCCAAACGCCGACGTGAGCGTTATCTCAAATTGAAGCAGGCAAAGCGATCTCGACGCGACGCAATCAGCTCTCACGTCGAGACGCGAAACCGCACTCTCTAGCTTCTCAGGCGATCCCGAAATTTACTTCGCCGCTGATCTACCACCTGTCGTCCCAGTCGCCGAACGTCGGGCGCTCCCAGCGATCCTCGAACCAACCATCGCAGTGACGCCGAGGCCAGGGGCGACACCATCCGGGTCCGCACCATCTGTCGGGTCGCGGCCACCTGACCCTGACGGTAGGACACGCGGCGGGACGACAGGCTTCTCGATCTCGGCAGCACAGGGGGCGGACAGGACGTGGTTCGGTCATCGTCTTCTGAGAAGGCGGACAACAGGGTTCAGGCTTTGTTGTCGTGGTCGTTCGATCTTCGACCTTTTCATTGCTATTAGGGTCTGGATGAGCATCGGCGATTTGTCGTGCGACAATGATCGCAAGGACAATCAAGACCGCAGCCAAGATACCCCGCCACATCCCTTCCACTCTGCGTTTTGGCGCAAACTATCGCCCTGGTGGTGATCGCTCATCCGAGCAAGGGCCAATACCGGATACAATGATAACCAGCTATCGCCGAATCGGTTCAAGGATTTGGCGCTCGTCGGCTTTCGCCGGGCGGCCATCTTCGCCACCGCCTGGCCGCCGGAGGCTGAACTTTCCGGCACCCTGAGCGTTGAGGCCATACACCGGGGCAGGACCGCAAACCGGGATTTTTGGTTATGAGTATCATTCCTCTCGACCTTCAAAGAAAGCTCGAACAGCGGTGGGCCGCCAGATTTGGGCGCCCGCTGGCACCGTCGGTGCCTCGAAGACCTCCGCCCGAAAACCAGGCGGCGGACCGGCCTGACCTTGGGACGACTGAGGCCGTCCTGCTTGCTCTCACGTCCGAGCCGTCTGAGGGGTCGAGACCGGAAGCACCGGGTCGATTCCTGTGCCGCGGATTCGCTTCCATGAGGCCCGGTATGCGCGCGCGGCGGACCCCTAACGGTTCTTCGTCGCCTTGTAGCGGCGCAAAATGAGGCAGACGCGCCATGAGCGTTGTATTTTGCGTGTCATACTTTTAAGCTTAAAATAATTGGCGCGGG
>WNFD01007011.1_pt1 | contig 27288 bp, 27 predicted proteins | sample 5400491 | NCBI WGS metagenome assembly WNFD01 (sample SAMN13153343, study PRJNA577476) | soil metagenome | isolation source: 120 cm saprolite under Douglas fir tree site 2 hole 2 replicate 2 | place: USA:California | collected 2015-04-18
TGCTGCCGTGCCGCCGCGGTCACCGGCGCGAAGCGCTCGAGGCTCTCGGCGATCGAGCAGTTGATGTTGCGCCGGGAAAAGCTCTCCGACGCGGCGGCGAAGACGGCGATCTCCTCGACGCCGGCGGCGCGCGCGGCGTCGAAGCCCTTGCTGTTCGGCACGAGCACCGGGTAGCTCACGCCCGCCTTGCGTTTGAGCCCCGCCAGCACGGCGGCGGTGTCGGCCATTTGCGGGATCCATTTCGGCGAGACGAAGCTCCCCGCCTCGATCACGCTCAAGCCGGCATCGGCGAGCTGCTCGATCAACGCGATCTTGGTCGCGGCGGGCAGGATCTGCGCCTCGTTCTGCAGCCCGTCGCGCGGACCGACCTCGACCATGCGGACGCGCTTGGGTAGACGCATCGCCATGCCTCATCCCTCCTCTGCGTTGAGCGCGATCAGCTCGGCGCCCTCGCCGACGAGATCGCCCGGCGCAAAATTGACGCGTTCGACCACACCGTCGGCGGGCGCGGCGATGGTGTGCTCCATCTTCATCGCCTCGAGCACCATCAAGGCCTGGCCGCGCTTCACCCGACTGCCCGCCTTGGTCAGCACCTGCGCCACCTTGCCCGGCATCGGCGCGGTGAGCCGCCCGGCGGCGACCGCATCATCAGCCCTGGGCGCGGCGGGATCGAGATAGGCAACCCGCCACGTCGCCGCGTCGCCAACGACGGTCACCACATCGCCCTCGCGCAAGACGGTCGCGGTCGAACGCACGCCGTCGAGATCGAAGTCGAGGTCGCCATCGCCGGTGCGCGAAGCGGCGGCGAGGCTGCTCTCGCCGTCGATGTCGAGGCGATAGCCCTCGCCGCGCCGATGCGCGCTCACCACCCGCGTCGCCTCGCCGTCGCGCCAGGCCATGTCCTGATAGGTATCGCCGTTGAGCCGCCAGAAGTCGCGGCGCTGCCAAGGCGAATGCGGATCGCCGGAGCGCAGGGCGGCATCGCGCGCGGCGGCCGCTTGCTCCAGCAGCACGGCGAGGCTCGCGGCGGCGAGCGCCCAGCGCGGCGCCGCCGCGGGCGGCGGGATCAGCTCGGCGCGGTGGCGGTCGATGAAGCCGGTGTCGAAATCGCCTTCGACGAAGGCGGGGTGGCGCAGGATGCGCAGAAGAAAGTCGCGGTTGGTGGCAAGGCCGGCGATGCGGTATTCGCCGAGCCCGGCGGCGAGCCGGCGCAGCGCCGCGCCGCGCTCCTCGCCCCAGGCAATCACCTTGGCGAGCATCGGGTCGTAGTGAACCGTGACCGCGTCACCCTCGCGCACGCCGCTGTCGATGCGCAGCGCTGGCGCGGTCTGCGGCTGGCGCAGCCGCCGCAATCGCCCCGTCATCGGCAGGAAATTGCGCTGGGGATCCTCGGCATAGAGCCGCGCCTCGACGGCGTGACCGGACATCGTGATCTGCTCCTGCGCGAGCGGCAAAGGTTCGCCCTGCGCGACGCGCAGCTGCCATTCGACGAGGTCGATGCCGGTGATCATCTCGGTCACGGGGTGCTCGACCTGGAGCCGCGTATTCATCTCCATGAAGTAGAAGGCGTCGCCCTCGGCGATGAACTCGACCGTGCCGGCGCCGACATAGCCGACGGCGCGCGCGGCAGCGACCGCGACAGCGCCGATGGCGCGCCGCCGCTCCTCTTCCATGCCGGGCCCCGGCGCTTCCTCGATCACCTTTTGCAGGCGCCGCTGAACCGAGCAATCACGCTCGAAGAGATGGATCGTGTTGCCTTGGCGATCGGCGAACACCTGCACTTCGATATGGCGCGGCCGAGTCAGGTATTTTTCGATGAGCATGCGCTCGTCGCCGAACGCGGCCAGAGCCTCGCGCTTTGCCGTCGCCAGCGAGGCCGCGAAGATGCGCGCCTCGGCGACGGGTCGCATGCCTTTGCCGCCGCCGCCCGCGGAAGGTTTGATGAGCACGGGATAGCCGATCCGCCGCGCCGCCTCGGCCAGCGCGGCCTCGCCCTGGTCGTCGCCGTGGTAGCCGGGCACCGTCGGGACGCCGGCCTTCGCCATCAGGTCCTTCGCCGCCGCCTTCGAGCCCATGGCGCGGATTGCCGATGCGGGCGGGCCGATGAAGACGATGTCGGCGGCGGTGCAGGCCTCGGCGAAATCGGCATTCTCCGAGAGGAAGCCGTAGCCGGGGTGCACCGCCTCGGCATGGGCGCGCCGCGCCGCATCGATGAGGCGCGGAATGCTCAGATAGCTCTCGCGCGCCGGCGCCGGCCCGATCGGATAGGCTTCGTCCGCCATTGCCACATGGAGCGCGCCGGCATCGACCTCCGAATAGACGGCGGCGGTGCGGATGCCCATGCGCCGCGCGGTGCGGATCACCCGGCAGGCGATCTCGCCGCGATTGGCGATGAGAATCTTGGCGAACATCGCCCCGCTCAGCGCCGCCAAGCGGGCTTGCGCTTGGCGAAGAACGCGGCGAGGCCTTCGCGGGCTTCGGCCGAGGCGCGCGCCTCGGCGATGGCGCGCGCGGTGAGCGCCATCAGCGCCTCCGTCATCGGCCGATCCTGCACCTCCGCGATGAGGCGCTTGGAGCGCGCCTGCGCCTCCGCACCGGCATCGAGCAGCGCGGCGACGATCTTCGCCACCGCCTCATCGAGCCCGGCGCGCGGCGCGATCTCGTGCACCAGGCCGATGCGCTGCGCCTCGGCCGCGGTGAAGCGCTCGGCAGTGAGGAAATAGCGCCGCGCCGCGCGCGCGCCGACCGCCGCGACGACGTAGGGGCTGATGGTGGCAGGCACCAGGCCGAGCCGCGCCTCGGAGATCGAGAAACTCGCTTCCGTCGCGGCGATGGCGATGTCGCAACAGCAGACGAGGCCAAGCCCGCCGGCGAAGGCCGCGCCGTTGACCCGCGCCACCGTCGGCTTGGCGAGCTCGTTGAGGGTGCGCAGCAGCTCCGCCAGCGCCATCGCGTCGGCGAGATTCTCGGCGTCGCTGTACCCGGCCATGCGCCGCATCCAGTTCAGGTCGCCGCCCGCGGAGAAACTCTCGCCGCTGCCCGTGAGCACCACGACGCGGACCGCGGCATCGTCGGCGAGCCGGCGCAGCGCCGCGGTGAGATCGGCGATGATCCGGTCGTCGAAGGCGTTATGGATGGCCGGCCGGTTGAGCGCCACGGTGGCGACGCCGCGCGCATCGGTGCCGACGAGGATGTTGGGCTCGCTCATCTCTCTCACATCCGGAAGACGCCGAATTCGGTCTGCTCGATCGGCGCGTTGAGGCTCGCCGAGATCGCCAGGGCCAGCACGCGCCGCGTCTCGGCGGGGTCGATGACGCCGTCGTCCCAGAGCCGCGCGCTGGCATAATAGGGATGCCCCTGCGTCTCGTATTGCTCGCGGATCGGCGCCTTGAACGCCGCCTCCTCCTCGCCGCTCCACGAACCGCCGCGCGCCTCGATGTTGTCGCGCCGCACCGTCGCGAGCACGGACGCCGCCTGCTCGCCGCCCATGACGGAGATGCGCGCATTGGGCCACATCCAGAGGAAGCGGGGGCCATAGGCGCGGCCGCACATGCCGTAATTGCCGGCGCCGAAGCTGCCGCCGATGATGAGGGTGAATTTCGGGACATTGGCGCAGGCGACCGCGGTGACCATCTTGGCGCCGTCCTTGGCGATGCCGCCCGCCTCGTATTTGCGCCCGACCATGAAGCCCGTGATGTTCTGCAGGAAGACGAGCGGGATGCCGCGCTGCGCGCAGAGCTCGATGAAATGCGCTCCCTTGAGCGCGCTTTCCGAGAACAGGATGCCGTTATTGGCGACGATGCCGACGGGGTAGCCCCAGATGCGCGCGAAGCCGGTCACGAGGGTCTGGCCGTAGAGCTGCTTGAATTCGTCGAGCGCGCTGCCGTCGACGATGCGTGCGATCACCTCGCGCACGTCGTAGGGCTTGCGCGTGTCGCTCGGCACCACCCCGTAGATTTCCTGGGCATCGTAGAGCGGCTCCACCGGCTCCGCGATGTCGAGCTTGGGCCGCTTCACCCGGTTGAGGTGGCCGACAATGCGCCGGGCGATGCCGAGCGCATGCGAATCGTCGAGCGCGTAATGGTCGGTGACGCCGGAGACGCGGCTGTGCACATCGGCGCCGCCGAGATCCTCGGCCGTCACCACCTCGCCGGTCGCCGCCTTCACCAGCGGCGGCCCGGCGAGGAAGATCGTGCCCTGGTTGCGCACGATGATGCTCTCGTCGGACATGGCCGGGACATAGGCGCCGCCGGCGGTGCAGGAGCCCATGACCACCGCGATCTGCGGCACGCCCGCCGCCGAGAGCGTCGCCTGGTTGTAGAAGATGCGCCCGAAATGCTCGCGGTCGGGAAACACCTCGTCCTGGTTCGGCAGATTGGCGCCGCCGGAATCGACGAGGTAGATGCACGGAAGATTATTCTGCCGCGAAATCTCCTGGGCGCGCAGATGCTTCTTGACGGTGATCGGATAGTAGGTGCCGCCCTTCACCGTGGCGTCGTTGGCGACGATGACGCATTCGCGCCCCATCACCGGGCCGATTCCGGTGATGATGCCGGCGGCGGGTATGTCCTCGCCATACATGCCGAAGGCGGCGAGCTGCGACAGCTCGAGAAACGGCGCGCCCGGGTCGAGCAGCGTGCGCACCCGGTCGCGCGGCAAGAGCTTGCCGCGGGAGAGGTGCCGCTCGCGCGCCGCTTCGCCGCCGCCCTTGCGGATCTCGGCGACGCGCGCCGCGAGGTCGTCGACCACCGCGCGCATGGCCTGCGCATTGGCGCGGAACGCCTCGGACCGGGTATCGAGGGCTGTCTTGAGCACGGGCATGGAGGCGCGTTTCCTGCAACCCGCCATCGCAGCGGGCCGTCATGCGTCAAGCCACCATGCAAAAGCCCGCCCGGCCCGGCAAGCGAAAAAGGCGCCGGGGCGGTCCCGCCGCCCGGCAGCTCAGTCGCAGCTTTCCTCGAAAGCTTCGAGGCCCGCCAGCAGATAGCCCGGCAGCGCCGGATTGCCGATCATGAAATCGGCGCTCTTGTCGTCGATGCTGTCGCGCGCGGTGATGAGCGCGTCCTGCCACTCGTCGAGGCTGAAATCGCCGAGGCCGAGCAGGATGAGGGCAAGCAGGTTGCCCTGCTCCTCGGCATCGAGGGCGCCGATATAGGCGATCATCTCCCGGCGCCGCGGGTCCTTGCCCTCTTCCGGTTCGAGCAGCGTCTCGAGCGGGCTGTCGTCGCCGCTGGTCGTCCCATCGCCGGCGGTCGAGAGCTCGAGCCCGGCCAGCTCGCGGCCCATCTCGGTGATGGCGCAGACCTTTTCCGGATTGATACCGAGCTCGGGCATGACGCGCCCCTTTGCTCCTGACGCTGCACGCTCCGCTAACGGATGGCGGCCGCCGTCGATCCCGGCTGTCCGCCCGAGGCAAGGACAGCTGGCCTCTGGCTCGAGCGCGGCGTTCGTGCCACTGTCGCGTCGTCGCGAGGCGCACAAGAACCGGCGGCCGGTGGTGAACGACATCGTCAACTCCTTCCTGCTGATCTATGCCGGCTTGTTCCCGATCGTGAACCCGATCGGCGGCGCCCCCATCTTTCTCGGCTTGACGCGACACTGCACCGACGACGAGCGCCACGCGACCGCCGCCCGCGTGGCGGTGAACGGCTTCTTCCTGCTGCTGGGATCGCTGTTCGTCGGCTCGCATGTGCTGGAGTTTTTCGGCATCACCTTGCCGGTGGTGCGCATCGCCGGCGGGATGGTGGTGACCGCCTTCGGCTGGAAGCTCCTCCACGCCGGCGAGGAGCTCGAGGACCAGCGCGCGGCCAATGCAAGCGGCAGGCCGGTGGCGCCGACCGACGCCTTCTATCCGCTGACCATGCCGCTCACGGTCGGACCGGGATCGATCTCGGTCGCGATCACGCTGGGCAGTCAGCGGCCCAAGGAGGCGGCCGACCTTGCCCATCTCGCCCTGCTCGGCGGCGCCGCCGTCGCCGGCCTCGCCGCCATCGCCATCACCATCTATGTCTGTTATCGCTTTGCCGAGAGTATCGTTGCGGTGCTGGGCGAGCGCGGCACCAACGTGGTGGTGCGGCTCTCCGCCTTCATCCTGCTATGCATCGGCATCCAGATCATCTGGAGCGGCTGGAGCGCGCTCGCCGGCGCCGCGCACTAATCGGCGAGGATTTGCCGGCTGATGACGAGGCGCTGGATGTCGCTGGTGCCCTCATAGATCTGGCAGACGCGCACGTCGCGGTAGATGCGCTCGACGGGAAAATCCTGCAGATAGCCGTAGCCGCCATGGATCTGGATGGCGTCCGAGCAGACGCGCTCGGCCATCTCCGAGGCGAACAGCTTGGCCATCGCCGCCTCCTTGAGGCAGGGCGTGCCGGCGTCGCGCAGCGCCGCCGCGTGCAGCACGAGCTGCCGCGCCGCCTCGATCTGCGTCGCCATGTCCGCCAGGCGGAAAGCCACCGCCTGATGCTCCGCGATCACCACGCCGAAGCTTTTCCGCTCCTTGGCGTAGGCGGTCGCCGCCTCGAGCGCGGCGCGCGCCATGCCGACCGCCTGCGCGCCGATGCCGATGCGGCCGCCTTCGAGATTGGCGAGCGCGATGCGATAGCCCTCGCCTTCGTCGCCGAGCAGCAGGTCGGGCGTCAGCTCCATCTCCTCGAACACGATCTGCGCCGTGTCGGAGGCGCGCTGGCCGAGCTTGTGCTCGCGCTTGGCGACGCGCCAGCCGGCGGTGTCCGTCGGCACGATGAAGGCGCTGATGCCCTTCTTGCCGGCGGCGGGATCGGTGACGGCGAAGACGATCGCCACCTTGGCGTGCTCGCCCGAAGTGATGAACTGCTTGGTGCCGGTGAGGACGAAGCGGTTGCCGGCGCGGCGCGCGCGCGTGCGGATCGCCGCCGCGTCCGAGCCCGCCTCGGGCTCGGTCAGGCAGAAGGCCGCGAGCATCTCGCCGCGCGCCATCGGCCGCAGAAAGCGCTCCTTTTGCGCGGGCGTGCCGAATTTGAGCAGCGGCGCGCAGCCGACCGAGTTGTGCACGCTCATGATCGTCGAGCAGGAGCCGTCGCCCGCGGCGATCTCCTCGAGCGCCAGCGCATAGGAGACATGGTCCGTCGCGGCGCCGTCATAGGCCTCCGGGACGAGCATGCCGAACAGGCCGAGCTGGCCCATCTCGCCCACCGCCTCGGCCGGGAAGCGCGCGGCGCGGTCCCACTCCGCGGCGAAGGGCTTCAGGCGCTCATTGGCGAAGCTCCGCGCCATGTCGCGGATGATCGCCTGCTCCTGGGTGAGGATCATGGCGCCGAGCCTACCATGGGATCGGGCTGCCGTCGTAATTGTAGAAGCGCCCGCTATCGGCCTTGGCCAGGCTGGCGATCACGCGGCGCAAGCCCGTCACGCTCGCTTCCGGATCGAGCAGCGCGCCGGCGCCGCCCATGTCGGTGCGGACCCATCCCGGATGAAGCAGCGCGGCGATCACGTCGGGATGGTCGAGCGCGAAGGAGCGCCACACCGCGTTGAGCGCCGCCTTGGAGGAGCGATAGGCGTAGAGGCCGCCATCGCTGTTGGCGCCCATCGAGCCGAGGCGGCTGGTGATGGCGACCATCTTGCGCTGCTCGCTGCGCGCCACCGGCGCGTGGAACGCGCCGGCCAGCGCCAGCGGCGCGATGACGTTGACGCGCAGGGTCCGCTCCCAGTCTTGGGCCCCGGCGGGCACCGTCGCGGCGGTCATCTCGCGCGCGCCGAAGATGCCGGCATTGGCAATGAGGACGTCGATCGTCTCCGCCGCGAGCGCGCCTCCGAGCGCCGCCACCGCCGCGAGATCGGCGACGTCCAACCGATGGACGCCGACCCGCTGCCCCAGCGCGTGCAGGGCATCGGCCTTGTCCGGCGCCCGGCTGGTGGCGATGACGCGCCAGCCGGCGGTCGCATATTGCCGCGCGAATTCGAGGCCGAGGCCGCGATTCGCACCGGTGATCAGAACCGTGGGCATTCCAGCGTTCCCCCTCGGATTTTCGTCGGCCGTTTCTGCGGCGGCCGTGACGCCTTTGGGCGCTGCCCGTCGGCGAGCGAGCGTCCCGACGGCGGAAGGCGCCATCTTAGGCCCATCGCGACTGGGCGGTGAACGCATTTCCCGGGGCGCGTCATCCGTGTGTAAGATGTGACATGGAGGATTTCTCCGCATGAGCGACGCGACGCACGGAAGTACTCGCTTTGTGACGCATGACGTGCAGAACCAGCCGCCGGAGCTCGTCGATTACGACCTGTTCGCGAGCGATCGGGCGCTGAGCGACGCCGTCGCGCGCGAGGGCGGCGGCTGGGCGGGCGAAAGCCTGGGGGCTTTCGGCCGCCGCCTCGGCCGCGCCGAGACCATCGACTGGGGCTTCCAGGCGAACCGCCATCCGCCGCTGCTGCAGAGCTTCGACCGCTTCGGCCATCGCCGCGACGTGGTCGAGTTCCATCCCGCCTGGCATTCGCTGCTGACGCTGGCGGTCGCCGAGGGCGTGCACACCGCGCCCTGGGCCGAGCCCAAGCCCGGCGCGCATGTGGCGCGCGCCGCGACCGTGCACATGCTCTGCCAGGTCGAGGCCGGCGTGCAGTGCCCGATCACCATGACCTATGGCGTCGTCCCGGCGCTGCAGCAGCAGCCCGACCTGGCACAGGAATGGCTGCCGCTTCTCTATTCGCGCCGCTACGACCCGCGCTTCCGCCCGCCGGCGGAGAAGACCGGCGTGCTCATGGGCATGGGCATGACGGAGAAGCAGGGCGGCTCTGATCTGCGCGCCAACACCACCCGCGCCGCGCCCGAGGGGAGCGGCGGGCCGGGCCAGGTCTACCGTCTCGTCGGCCACAAATGGTTCTTCTCGGCGCCGATGTGCGACGCCTTCCTGGTGCTGGCGCAGGCCGCGAAAGGCCTCTCCTGCTTCCTGCTGCCGCGCTGGACGCCCGATGGCGAGCCCAACGCGCTCAAGCTGCAGCGCCTCAAGGACAAGCTCGGCAACCGCGCCAATGCCTCGAGCGAGGTCGAGTTCCAGGGCGCGCTCGCCTGGCTCGTCGGCGAGGAGGGGCGCGGCATCCCCACCATCATCGAGATGGCGACCTATACGCGGCTCGACTGCGCACTCGGCAGCTCCGGCCTCATGCGCCAGGCGGTGGCGCAGGCGATCCATCATGCCGGCCATCGCACCGCGTTTCAGCGCCGCCTCGTCGACCAGCCGCTGATGAGCGGCGTGCTCGCGGACATCGCGCTCGAATCCGAGGCGGCGACCGCGCTGTCGCTGCGCTTGGCGCGCGCCTTCGACCGCCGGGACGACCCGGGCGAGACCGCGTTCCGCCGACTGATGACGCCGGCGGCCAAATACTGGATCTGCAAGCGCGGCATCATGCTCGCCGGCGAGGCGATGGAAGTGCTCGGCGGCAACGGCTATGTCGAGGAGAGCATCCTGCCGCGCCTCTATCGCGAGATGCCGGTGAACTCGATCTGGGAAGGCTCCGGCAACGTCATGTGCCTCGACGTGCTGCGCGCCTTAGAGCGCACGCCCGAAGCGGCCGATGCGTTGCGCGCCGAGCTCGCGCCGGCGCGCGGCGGCGACGCGCGGCTCGACGCCTTCCTCGCCCGCCTCGACACCGCGTTGGCCGCCCGTCCCGGCGAGGCGGAGGCGCGGCGGCTGGCCGAGATGATCGTGCTTGCCGTGCAGGGCGCGCTGCTCGTCCGCTTCGCGCCGCCGGCGATCGCCGACGGCTTCTGCGCCAGCCGCCTCGCGGGCGAGCGCGGCGCCGCTTTCGGCGCGATGCAAGCGGGCATCGACCTGCGCGCCATCGTCGAGCGCGCGGCGCCGGCGCTCGGTTGAGGCGAGCTAGAACGGCGTCATGTGTCCTTTGCCGGCATGAACCAGAGGAGCAATCCTCCCACCAAGAGGATTGCCCCGAACACGGGTTCCTGGGCTGTGTATTGGTCGAGACGCGGTGTGTGATACTGCCGGATGTCGATGTTTTCCGTCGCCTTCACAAGCGTCCTGAAGAGGAAATCAAAGATGCCAAAGGCCGATCCCAGACCGAGGAAGATCAACGGCGCGGCCCAAACCTGATTCATGCGAAGATTCTTGATCTTCATCACGAGACCCCACTCAGTCGGTTCGCCGCCAGTTGATGCTGAACACCCTTAAGAATGCCTTCATCGCCACTCGAGGCGATTGGCATTTGACAGCAGTTGCATAAATTGGAGGCTGGTCCGAACGGATGCGGCGCGCCATATTCGCGGGCATTTCGGACAGGACGAAGCGGCGGCAAGAGCCGCGCTGCGCCTTCCAATCGCGGGGATGAAAGATGAATCGGCTTGTGCTCGGCGCTTTGGGTTCACTGGCGATATCGCTGCCCGCTGCCGCGCAGGTTCAGCCGTTTCCCGCCGATTTCCGCACTCAGGAAATCCAGGCCAACGGCATCGTCCTTCATGTCCGCGTCGGCGGCCATGGGCCGGCGGTGGTGCTTCTCCACGGCTACGGCGAGACCGGCGACATGTGGGCGCCCCTGGCGGCCGAACTCGCGCGCGACCATACGGTCGTCGCTCCCGATTTGCGCGGCATGGGGCTCTCGTCCCGCCCCGAGGGCGGCTACGACAAGAAAACCCAAGGGCACGACGTCGCCGGCGTGCTCGACGCGCTGAAGATCGCCAAGGCCGATCTCGTCACGCACGACATCGGCAACATGGTGGGCTACGCCTTCGCGGCGCAGTATCCGACGCGTGTCACCCGCTTCGTCATCATGGATGCGCCGCTGCCGGGCGTCGGCCCGTGGGACGAGATCGTCCGCAGCAAGGCGCTGTGGCACTTCTCCTTCCAGGGCCCCGACGCCGAGCGGCTCGTCGCCGGGCGCGAGCGGATCTATCTCGACCGTTTCTGGAACGAGTTCTCGGCCGATCCCAAATCGTTCAGCGAGGCGGCGCGCGAGCACTACGCGCGCCTCTACGCGCAGCCCGGGGCCATGCATGCCGGCTTCAACCAGTTCGCCGCCTTCGACCAGGACGCCGTCGACAACAAGGCCTTCGTCGCCCACGGCAAGCTGACCATGCCGGTGCTCGCGGTCGGCGGCGACAAGTCGTTCGGCCCGACCATGGCGGTCGTCATGCGCGCCGCCGCGAGCGACGTCACCGAGCTCGTGATCCCCAACTCCGGTCATTGGCTGATGGAAGAGCAGCCCGCGGCGACGATTGCGGCGATACGCGCCGATCGCGCGCTCGATGTCGCAGGTCCGGCGAACCGCCGGGCGCGCCATCATGCGGTCATGATGGGCGGATAGGTTCGGGAACGTCTTCGGCGCCGGACGCAGCGAATTCACGAAGCGCCAATAGAGGCGAAACAGATGGATGTCGGCGATCGAGTAGCGGCCGATCGCCCATCCCTGCCCGCCCAGGCGCCGCTCCGCGATGCCCCACACCTGGTCGGCATAGGCGAGGCCTTGACGCCGTGCCGGATGGATGGTGGCGGCAATGAACGACATCCACGAAATGACCCGGGCCTCGGCTTCGCCATCGCCCTGCGGCAGCAGTCCCGCCTCGGGAAAGGTCCGGGCGAGATAGAACAGGATGGCCGCGACCTCCGTCAGCGGTCTGCCGTCGATGAGCAGCGTCGGCACCTTGCCTTCGGGATTGAGGCGCAGGTAATCGGCCGCGCGCTGCTCTTTCCGGGCAAAGGAGAGCGGCCGCGCCTCGAACGAGGCGCCGACCTCGTGCAAGGCGATGTGGACCGCCATCGAGCTGGAGCCGGGAGCGAAGTAAAGGGTGAGCATCGCCATGCCTCTCCAAAGTGCCTCGGGACGGCCGCCCGCTGCGGGCGGGCACTACCCTGGCCGACTCCCGGCCGCCCGGCGAAGACGGTCAAGCGGCAATCTTCCGTTGCGACGCGACCGCCGCTGATGACCCCTAAAGGGACATTTTCAATGGTCCGCATACGGTCCGCTCGACCATCTGTCGGCCCGTCAACAATTCTGTCCGTCTTTAAAGGTTCGGGCTCGCAGGCAAACCGGATCGTAACGCTCGCCTCGATCGTCGAGGACGACCGAGCCCTTTTCGTCATTCACGTAACGGACCGTATAGGTGTGACCGGCCTGCGTGGCTGTCTTGATGAATTGAGGCTTGTTGAAGATTGCGTCACACAACGCGCCACAGAGCAGGTTGTAGCCATGTATTTTGATGAGGTGAATCTGCAATTCATGCTCGCCGGGCAGAACGTAGGCATGCGACGTGCGGCCATTGGAGCCCGCATCCTTCCCGTCGATCTTCTCGACGATCAAACCGGGCGAGTCGAAAATTGTCGTCGTCGTCGGCGTCCAAAGTCTGATTATCGACACCTCGGAGTCCGGTTTCGCCGGTCCGTCATACTGCTGCAGCGATAGCTCGGCACAACCCGACAGGATAGGAATGATCGATGGCAACAGGTATCTCACGTTCTCTCTCCCCCGCGCGTCATTTGCGGCCACCGTGCCCTCGTTTCGGCAGCAATAGCATTGCATCGGCGGTACCGCCAGCGGCTCCGCGCTTCCGCAAAGCTTCCCGACGCGCCCATGCAGAATAGGTAATCGCCGCTCGCGTTGTTAGGATGCCGTCCCTGGCCTGAGCGCCCAGCGACCGCTGGTGCGGCCCCCGCAGACGAGGGACGTGACGATCGTGGCGGTTCCCGAGACGAATACGACCGGCGCGCCTCCGATGCCGCCGCTTGCGCCCGCGCCGAAGCCGGTCGGGTTCCTGAAGAGCCTCGGACCGGGTCTGGTGACCGGCGCGGCGGACGACGATCCCAGCGGCATCGCCACCTACAGCCAGGTCGGCGCCCAATTCGGCTACGGCCTCGCCTGGACCATGCTGTTCAGCTTTCCGCTGATGGCGGTGATCCAGGCGGTCAGCGCGCGGATCGGCTGCGTTACCGGCTGCGGCATCGCGCGGAATCTCCGCCGTCATTACTCGCCATGGCTGCTGCGCGCGGTAGTGCTCCTGCTGCTGACCGCCAACGTGATCAATCTCGGCGCCGACCTCGGCGCCATGGGGGCGGCGCTGGGCCTGCTGATCGGCGGCCCCGAGCACCTCTATGCCGTGTTGTTCGCCGTCGTCTGCATCCTGCTCGAGACGTTCATGAGCTACGCGCGCTACGCCGCCGTGCTCAAATGGGCGACGCTGTCGCTGTTCGCCTATGTGGCCGTCGTCTTCGCCGCGCACGTCCCCTGGGGATCGGCCCTCTACGGCGCCCTCGTCCCGCAGCTCGTTTTTGACGCGCCGCATGCCATGGCCCTGGTCGCCGTCCTCGGCACGACGATCAGCCCCTACCTGTTCTTCTGGCAGGCCGGGCAGGAAGTGGAGGAGTTGCATCGACGCCACGTCAAGGCGCTGTGCGTCGCGCCCCGTGACGCCGGGCCGGAACTCGCGCGCATCCGCACCGACACGGCCGTCGGAATGGGCATCTCGAACCTCATCGCCCTGTTCATCATCTTCGCCACGGCGGCGACGCTGCACGCGAGCGGCGTGACCGAGATCCAGACATCCTCGCAAGCGGCGGAGGCGCTGCGGCCGATCGCCGGCGTGTTCACCTTCGCGCTGTTCGCGGCCGGCATCATCGCCACCGGCATGCTCGCCGTACCGGTGCTCGCGGGTTCCGCGGCCTATGGCGTCAGCGAAGTCTTCGGCTGGACGGAAGGCCTCGAGCGCCGCCCGCGAGAGGCGAAGTCATTCTACGCCACGATTGCCGTCGCGACGCTGGGCGGCGTCGCGCTGAATTTCACCTCGCTCGACCCGGTCAAGGCGCTCTATTGGAGCGCCGTCGTCAACGGCGTGCTCGCCGCGCCGCTGATGGCGGTCATGATGGTGATCGCCATGAACCCGCGCATCATGGGCCGGCTGACGCTGCCGCGCCCCATGCTCGTCGTCGGATGGCTGGCAACATCGGTCATGGCGCTCGCCACGGTCGGGTTCTTCTCGATCTGAACGGTGATCCGGCTCACGCTTGTTCACGACGCGTCCAAAGCGCGCCGGATTCGCGCCGCCAGAGCGGCGTAGGTGAACGGCTTCACGATCAGTTCGACGCCCGGGTCGAGGCGACCGTGGTGAACGATGGCGTTTCGCGCATACCCGCTGGTGAACAGCACCTTCAGTCCCGCTCTTCGCCGCCGCGCCTCGTCGGCGAGTTGCCGACCGTTCATGCCGCCGGGGAGTCCGACATCGGTAAACAGCAGCTTGATCTCGCGATCGGCGTCGAGCAGGCGCAGGCCGGTCGCCGCGTCCGCAGCGTCGATCACGCGATAGCCCAGCTCGCGCAGCACCTCGGAGGTAAAGCTGCGGACGTCGGGATCGTCTTCGACCACGAGGATGGTCTCGCCGCTCGCGCGTGGAATGGCGACCGCGACGCTCGGGGCTTCCGCCGCGTGGTCCGAAGCATAGTGGCGCGGCAGATAGAGCTTCACCGTGGTCCCCGCGCCGATCTCGCTGTAGATCTTCGCATGTCCGCCCGACTGCTTCATGAAGCCGTAGACCTGCGACAAGCCGAGCCCGGTGCCCTGACCGATCTCTTTGGTCGTGAAGAATGGATCGAACGCCTTCGAAGCCACGTCCGGTGTCATTCCGATGCCGGTGTCGCTGACGAAGATGCCGACATACTGCCCCGGGAGCACTTCCGATTTCGCCGCGTATTCCTCGTCGAAATAAACGTTGGCCGCCTCGATCGTCAATTTGCCGCCATCCGGCATGGCGTCCCGCGCGTTGACCGCGAGATTGAGCAGCGCGCTTTCGAGCTGGTTGGCGTCGACAAAAGTAGGCCACAAGCCGCCGGCGAGAACCGTCTCGATCACGATGCTTTCGCCCAGCGTCCGGCGAAGCATCTCCGACATCCCGGCGATCAAATCGTTGACCGAAACAAATTTCGGCTGAAGCGGCTGGCGGCGCGAAAAGGCCAGGAGCCGCTGGGTAAGAACGGCGCCACGCGTCGCGCCGCGCAATGCCGCATTCACCAAGCGCAACAAATCGTCGCCGCCTTCGTCCTGGAGGCGACGGTGAAGCATGTCGAGATTTCCTGAGATAACGGTCAGCAGATTGTTGAAGTCGTGCGCGACGCCGCCGGTGAGCTGGCCGATGGCCTCCATTTTCTGGGCTTGGCGCAGTTTCTCCTCGGCGGCGCGCTTCTCGGTCAAGTCGCGGGTGATCTTGGCAAAGCCCAGCAACTGCGCGGACGGGTCGCGTATCGCATGGACCACGACATTTCCCCAGAATATGCTGCCATCCTTGCGCACGCGCCAGCCTTCGGCTTCGCACCGGCCGTTCTGCAATGCGGTGGCGATCATTTGTTCGGGAACGCCGTTCCGTCGATCCTGCTCGGTATAGAATCGCGAGAAGTGATGGCCGATGATCTCCGCGGCCGCATATCCTTTGATGCGTTCGGCGCCGGGGTTCCAATTGACGACGTTGCCGTCGGGGTCGAGCATGAAAATGGCGTAATCCGTGACGGCTTCGACGAGAAGCCGGAAACGGCGCTCGCTCTCCTGCAGGCGTACGGCACTCACCGCGAGCTGCTGGATGCGCTCGGTGATGCGCTGCTCCAGCGTTTCGTTCAGTCTTTGCAGCTCCTGCTCCGTCTCCCGTCTCGCCTCGACCTCGCGCCGGCTCGTCTGGTAAAGGCGCGCATTGTCGATGGCGACCGCCGCTTGCCCGGCTATCCCCGTCACGATGCGCTCGGCGCGCTCGGTAAAGATGCCCGGATCGGAATGGCCGAAGAACAGGCCGCCGAGCACGTCACCGGAGCGGGAAACCACCGGAACCGCAAGATAGCTGCGCACGGGCAGATGGCCCGGAAGCATCCCGTGGTGCGGCGGATTTTGCGCGTATCGCGGATCGGTGAGAATGTCGTCCGAGCGAACCGGGCCGCGTCCCCGGAAAGGCGACTCGAACACCGGCGTGTTGCGCAGCATGGAAAATTTGGCGAACGCCTCGCGTGGCGCGCCCGAGAGGGCGTGGAGCGTATAGGCTTCCCCGCTGTCGCCGAGCATGTTGTAAAAGAACGCGCCGAACTGGGCTCCGGTCAGCTCCACGCCAGCATCGGCCACCGTCTGCACCAGGCGCTCCGGGTCGAGCTCAGCGGCGACGGCCACGCCGGTTCGGTTCAGGATCTCCAGCGTCCGCGCTTCCTCCCCCACCTCGGCGACGCGCGCTTCCAGCGTCTCGTTGAGCGCCAGCAATCGCACCTCGAGCGCCTTTCGCTCGGTGATTTCGTAGTAGGCGCCGCGCAACCGGCGCGCGCCGCGGACCTTGTCGACGGCTATCTCGCCCTTGCCCGCCAGCCAGTGGACGGTGCCATCGGCATGCCGCACGCGGAATTCGACGTAATAGTTGCCGGTGCGCGCGGCGGTCTCGATCGCGGCACGTACCTTCGGCACATCGTCGCTGAAGATGGCACGCTCCCAGTCGGCGAAAGACGCCTTGCGCATATGGCGATCAAAGCCGAACAGCACGGCGATCTGCGGCGTCCACTCCCATGCGTTCGACGCAAGATCCAGTTCGAAGGTGCCGATCCCGCCGGCCATCTGCGCCAGGCGAAACCGCTCCTCGGATGCGTGGAGGCGCGCCTCGACGCTGTCGTGCTGGTCGTTCACCTCGGCGCCGCTCATTCCCAGACGCCGCCCATGATGGCTTTCGCCTCGGTCATCGCGCGCAGCTTGCCCAGGGCGATATGCCGAGGCAGGTGATTGAACCCGCAGGTACTCGTGATGATGGTCTGCTCCGGTGCCAGCCAGCGCTGCGCCCTGATCCGTTCGGCAACCTGCTCTCCCGTCTCGATGTTCGGCGCCTGCACGTCGACGGCGCCGACACCGAGCTGCTTGTTGCCGAGCAGCCCCTCGTAATGTCCGGACATATCGTGCTCGACCAGGTACGCGTCGCAGTCGATCTGGCAGATCAGGTCCGCCTTGTAGCGTCCGGTGTCGAAATAGCGGTGCCCGATCTGACCATCATAGTCCGGGCCGACCGCGTAGTTGCCCTGGCAGATGTGCACCAGGACGTGAACGTCGTCGGCGAGGCCTTCGATGGCGATGTTTATCGCATCGACGGCCGCGCGCACCTCATCGTCGTCGGCAACCGTGAAATACGGCTCGTCGACCTGGATGTGCTTGCATCCGGCGGCGGCCAGGCGCTTGAAATTCTGATGCAGCAGCTTGCCCAGATCGCTCATCATCCGCCGCGGGTCATGGTAATGCTCGTCATAAGCCACCGCCGCCAGCAGGTGCGGTCCCGTCATCGTGACCTTGACCGGCTTGCGCGCGAAGGCCGAGACGGTGCGGAATTCGTCGACCAGGCCCAGATCGGTCGTTTCGGCGATCGGCCCGCGGCAGGTGGCGGCGGGGTGGAAGACGTTCGGATCATGCCGGCTGATGGGCTTGGGCCGGGTGACGCCTTGGAAGGCGGGGATCTTCTGCCAGAAGTGGTTCAGCATCGCATTCGGCGGCGAGTGTCGATTGTGCGTCCGCCGGTGCATCTCGCCGCCGGTGATGACGTCGATGCCGGCAACCTCCTGTTCCAGGATCGCCGCCTGCGTGGCACGAAACTGCGCATCGGCAAAATCGGCCGGCGAGATCTGCCCCAACCCGACCAGCCGGTCCAGCGCTTCATACCAGCGCGGTACACTGTGGGCGCCGACAACGGTGGTCGTATACTTCCGGTAGTGCGCCATCCCCGTCCGATCTTTGCTCTGGTGCCGCCCGCGACACTCCTGCTTGGAGGTTTTCTACGGCCGAGGCTCGTTCTTACTTGCCGGCGTCCAGGGATTTAAGACCAACCATACCGGCCTGTCTTGCTGCCCGAAAGGGTAATAAATAAGGGAGTAATCGCCCGGACCGGCAAGCAACCGGTGCTTTCATTCGCGCCGCGCCACCTCGCCTGCGACCGCAAGGGCGGCTACGCCGCCGCGATGCTGTCGACCTTCTCGCCGACGCCGGCATCGGCCTGCCTCAGGTGGCGCGCGCCCCACTGGCGAATGGCGGAGATGACGGGTATGAAACTTCGGCCTTTGCGGGTCAGGCGGTACTCCACCTTGGGCGGAACGACGCCGTAATCCCTCCGCTCGATGAGCCCTGTCTGGGTCAGCGCCTTCAATTCGCGACTGAGGACGCGCGGCGCTATTTCCCGCGTTCCGTCGGCGCCTCGCAGCAGGCCGCTCCTGATCTCGCCATAGCGGAGCGGACCGTCCTTGAGGTCCCAGACGATCCGCAGCTTGTATTTGCCGCTGATCATCCGCTGAAACGCCGCGACCGGGCAACCACAGCTCGGCGTCGATTTCGTGTTCGCCATCGTCGGCAGCACTCCGCGGCCCATTGTGTTTGCGGCACAGCCGCAAAATACGCGATGGCGCAAAAAAGTCCATGGTATCATTTTTGTCCATACTTGCATGATCGCCCCTGACGGCGCCAAATCATCGCGCCCGCGCAAAGATGGGCCGAGAGGAGGCGAGCAATGATCCTCGTGACAGGCGGCACCGGACTGAACGGCGGAGAGTTGCTGCGTCGATTGTCGGCGAGGGGTGTCCGCGTGCGCGCAATGGTGCGCAGCATCGCCAGGGCCGGCGGGATTTCCTCGCTGCCGCAGGTCGAGATCGTCGCCGGCGACATGGCGCGCCCGGAGACGCTTGCCGAGCCGCTCCGCGGCGTCGACCGCGCCATGCTCATCTCCTCCTCGGACGCGGCGATGCTCGATGTCCAGTCGAGCTTCATCGACGCCGCCCGGAAGGCGGGGGTGAAGCACGTCGTCAAACTGTCCGGGATCATGCCGGAGCTCGATTCGCCCTTCCGCTTTGCCCGGATGCACGGCGAGATCGAGCGGCGGCTGGAAGCCTCGGGGATGGCGTTCACGCATCTGCGCGCCGGCGAGTTCATGCCGGCGTATTTCCGCCAAGTCCCGGCGATCGTCGCCAAGGGGGCGCTGTTCCTGCCCATGGAGAATGCGAAGATCGCGTCGATCGACGTCGGCGACATCGCCGAGGTCGCCGCGGCCGTGCTGACCGGTTCCGGGCATGAGGGGAAAATCTATCCCCTCACCGGTCCCGAGGCGCTGACCATGGCGGAGGTCGCGGAGAAGCTCTCCGCCGCCACCGGCAAGACGATCCGCTATGTCAACGTCGCTCCCGAGGATGCCAAGCGGGCTCAGCTCGCCGCCGGCGTGCCGCCCTATCTGGCTGATGCCCTGGCCGAGCTGTTCGCCGAACGGCGCAAGGGCAAGGAGAGCACCACTTGCGCTGACCAGTGCCACGACGCGCTCGGGTGCGGAAGGGAAGAGCGTGGTGCCACCCGTCCTGAAGGGTGCTGGGCCTCCCTCCAGGGCAATAGGGCTGGAGCGCACATCGATCCAGCCCCGCCTTGACGGCCTTGACCAAATGTTTACCGGATTTGTGCGAGATATAGCCTGGGCGGTTCCAGTCGTATTCCGGCAGTGAGGCCTATGGCGCGCATCCTGTTAGTCGAAGACGACCTCCGGACGGCGGCCACGTTGCGCAAGGCCCTGGAAAGGGCTGGTCATTCGGTAGCGACGGCAGGGAAGCGCTCCTGGAGATCAAGCGGTCCAAGATCGAGTTGGTCATCGCCGACATCTGCATGCCTGTTGTCGATGGGATCGAACTGATCACGGAGATCCGCCGCGCCGGCCAAACGATCAAGGTCATGGCGATTTCCGGCGAAGTCGATTGTTGGAAGCCCGGCGGCTACCTGCGCGCGGCGCGCGCCGTCGGCGCCGATCAAGCTCTCAAGAAGCCCTTTTCGATGGTGGCGTTCATCGAGGCGGTGGACGCGCTCCTGGCCGGGACCCCGCGCGCGTCCGACGAGGGCCGCGTATAACCGGCGGCTCGACCGTGGGCTGGCTGGACCCCTAGGCGACCGCCTGCTCCTGCAGCATGCGATGGAAGCTCATCGCCGGCGCCTCGCCGGTCTGATCGAACAGGGCGATGCAGTCGTTGAACCATTGCACGAAGCGGTCGCCATGCGACGAGCGGCCGGGCGGGAATTGCCGCATCTTCCAGCGGTTGGCGGCGCTGGGATCGTGATAGAGGCCGCCGGCATTGTAGGCGCAGGCGACCTTGGGCGGATCGAGCAGCGTGAGGCGGCGCTGGCGGTCGATGCAGGCGGTGCCGGCCTCGATCGAATGGTCGGGATCGAGCAGCCAGGCGCGGTCGACGTCGTCTTTGCGCAGCACCTCGCGCGCCGTCGCGATCAGCGTCTGCATCAGCCCCGGCGACACCTTGTCGGGCGTCTCGTCGTCGCCGACATAGCCGGGCTCGGTGCGCAGCGCCGCGGGATCGCCGCGCGATTCCGTGGCGATGGTGGCGACGACGAGCTCGACCGGGATGCGAAACTGCTCGGCCCAGCGGACGGCCGACGGACCGAACTTGGTCCAGACGGTGCGCACGGTGACGAGCGCCCCGCCCGAGCCCTGCGCCGGCGCGCCGGCGATGGCGATGCCTGCGCCGGTCAAGGCCCAGGTGACGCTGTCCTGGTAGCCATGCGCGGCCATGAGGGAAGCGAGATCGACGCCCGCCGCCTCGGCGCTGCCCATGCCCGCCTCCGCCACGATGCCGGCGCCTCAGCCGCCCGCACCAGCAAAAATAGCCGGGCGCGCATGGCGGCGCAATTGCGGCAGCGCCCCGGTCCGAGCGCCAGGCACCCGGCGAACCGCGCCGGCGTCAACGCTCGCGTTCGCATGGTGGCGGAAGTCATGCGGCATGCCCGGACCGGCGCCCCTTGAACGCCGGCTCACCCGTGAGGTCAGGGAGTGCCAAGCGGCCGGGCAGAAGGCTCGGCGCGACGTGGAGACCGGCTCTGAGCCGCGCGCCCCTGGCTTTCGGCAGCGGACCGATGGCAACCCATGGCAGAGGAGGATGCGATGCAGTTCCGTCCCTTGCACGACCGCGTGGTGGTGCGCCGCCTCGAAGAGGAGGAGAAGACCGCCGGCGGGATCATCATCCCGGACACCGCCAAGGAGAAGCCCCAGGAGGGCGAGGTCATCGCCGTCGGCCCGGGCGCGCGGGGCGAGGATGGCGAGCTCCATCCGCTCGACGTCAAGGCCGGCGACCGGGTGCTGTTCGGCAAGTGGTCCGGCACCGAGGTCAAGCTCGACGGCGAAGAGGTGATCATCATGAAGGAAAGCGATATCATGGGGATCGTCGAGGGCAAGCCCAAGACGGCGAAGAAGGTTGCTTGAGGGAGGTGAAAAATGCCAGCCAAGGAAGTCAGGTTCCACGGTGACGCGCGCGACCGCATGCTGCGCGGCGTCGATATCCTCGCCAATGCGGTGAAGGTGACATTGGGGCCCAAGGGCCGCAATGTCGTGCTCGACAAGTCGTACGGCGCGCCGCGCATCACCAAGGACGGCGTGACCGTCGCCAAGGAGATCGAGCTCGCCGACAAGTTCGAGAACATGGGCGCGCAGATGATCCGCGAGGTCGCGACCAAGACCAGCGATCAGGCCGGTGACGGTACCACCACCGCGACCGTGCTCGCCCACGCGATCGTGCGCGAGGGCGTCAAGGCGGTCGCCGCCGGCCTCAATCCGATGGATCTGAAGCGCGGCATCGACCGAGCCGTCGAGGCCGTCGTCGAAGACATCAAGAAGCGCTCGAAGAAGGTCTCGACCAATGACGAGATCGCCCAGGTCGGCACCGTCTCGGCCAATGGCGACGAAGAAGTCGGCCGCATGCTGGCGAAAGCCATGCAGAGGGTCGGCAACGAGGGCGTGATCACGGTCGAGGAGGCGAAGAGCCTCGAGACCGAGCTCGACGTCGTCGAGGGCATGCAGTTCGACCGCGGCTACATCTCGCCCTATTTCGTCACCAACGCCGAGAAGATGGTGTGCGAGCTCGAGGACCCCTACATCCTCATCCACGAGAAGAAGCTCTCGACGCTGACCAGCCTGCTGCCGCTCCTCGAGGCGGTGGTCCAAGCCGGCAAACCCCTCTTGATCATCGCCGAGGAGGTCGAGGGCGAGGCGCTCGCCACCCTCGTCGTCAACAAGCTGCGCGGCGGCTTGAAGGTGGCGGCGGTGAAGGCGCCGGGCTTCGGCGATCGCCGCAAGGCGATGCTCGAGGACATCGCCATCCTGACCTCCGGCCAGCTCATCAGCGAAGACCTCGGCATCAAGCTCGAGAACGTGACTTTGAACATGCTGGGTCGCGCCAAGCGGGTACGCGTCGAGAAGGAGAACACCACCATCATCGACGGCGCCGGCAAGAAGCAGGACATCCAAGGCCGCGTCGCCCAGATCAAGGCGCAGATCGAGGAGACGACCTCGGACTATGACCGCGAGAAGCTCCAGGAGCGCTTGGCCAAGCTCGCCGGCGGCGTCGCCATCATCCGCGTCGGCGGCGCCACCGAAATCGAGGTGAAGGAACGCAAGGATCGCGTCGACGACGCCATGCACGCGACACGCGCGGCAGTCGAAGAAGGCATCGTCGCCGGCGGCGGTGCCGCTCTCCTCTACGCGACCAGGGCGCTGGCCAAGCTCAAGCCCGAGAACGACGACCAGAAGGTCGGCATCGACATCGTCCGCCGCGCCTTGCAGACGCCGTTGCGGCAGATTGCCGAGAACTCGGGCACCGACGGCTCGATCGTGGTCGGCAAGCTGCTGGAAAGCACCGACACCAATCGCGGCTTTGATGCCCAGACCGGCCAGTACGTCGACATGCTGAAGGCCGGCATCATCGATCCGACCAAGGTTGTCCGCCTCGCCTTGCAGGACGCGGCGTCGGTGGCCGGATTGCTCGTCACCACCGAGGCGATGGTGGCGGAGAAGCCCGAGAAGAAGCCGTCACCCGGCATGCCGCCGGGCGGCGGCATGGGCGACATGGACTTCTAAGGCGAAGACGGCAGGAGGGAGGGGACGGCGCCGGCGGTTCCCCTCCCTCCCATATCGTCGACGGCGGACATGCCGAGCGGGCCGGCGGCGAGCACGGCGCGCTCGTAGTCGAGGCCGCTCATCCGCGCCGCTTCCGACACGATAGCCGCCGTGCGTTCGACGTCGCGCTCTCGTGGAAGGGGGCGAGGACCAGGCCCGCGGCGTCTATCGCGGTGGCGGCGATCCGGGTGCCGTGGACCGACGTCCGCTCCACGAGTTCCGCGACATCGCTGGGCCACGGGGGCTGCCCGCTTGTCATCGCACGAGTGACATAGACCGTGTAGTCGCCGACGTCGCGCTGGAGCGCCCACCATCCGTCCAGCAGGGCCGCACCGGCTTGGTGCATGGCCGTCACTTTCTCGGGAAGCATGCGTGCGAACTCGGCGTAATCAGCGACCAGCGGATCGCGCGCCGCTTCCGCCAGGAGCGCGACACGCTCGCCGATCACTGTGTTAGCCGCCGCGGCCATCTCGCCGGTCTTGGTGCTCACCTCGGCGAAATCGAGGCCAGCCTGCATCACCCGCGCCATCGCGGTGGAACTCATAAACATTCGGTAATCCTCAAGGAGGAAACAAATGGCCGCGTGGCTCACGATCGCGTGTAAGGTCCAGCGCGGAGAGCCCGGTCGGACCCGCTTGATCAACGTTGCGCGCGGCAGAGCGTTGCCATCCGCAAGGCGGCGACCCGACGTTTTACAAAATGTTTCTGAATGTGCCCTTGAGGCGCTCTCGGCGAAGTCCAGTTACCTATGCGTGGTCACTCGGTCAAATTTATGGTGGAGCATGGATGTCGTTCAGTTGATGAAGCGGGAGCATACGCGCACGATCGATCTCATCGATAAACTGGCGGAGACGTCAAGCGGCGCGGTGAAGACGCGGGAGCGCGTGCTGTCACAACTTCGCTCGCAGCTCGAGTTCCACACGCGTGCGCTGCAGGAGCACGTGATGCCGGAACTGGAGAAGCATGAAGAGACACGGAATCTAAAGGAGGAGGTGGCAAAGGGACAAGATCAGCTTGGGCGAGCACTGGGCGAGCTCGGCGAGCTTCCGCAGAACGATCGCGACTTTTCCCGGAAGATGAAAGAGCTGAAGCGAGACGTGCAACAGTATTTTCGGGAAGAAGAGAAACAGGTATGGGCGGCGCTGAAGAAGGAGCTAAGCGAAGAGGAGGCGCAGAAACTCTCGGGGCAGCTGGCAGAAGCCAAACGCGCAGAACCCGAGGACGAAGAACAGGGCAACGGGCATTTCGAGCAAACCCTTGCCCACGCCAGGACAGGCGTCCATCAACTCGGTCGTGAGCTCGGCGAGATGACGGGGCAGGCAAGCCATGCGGCGCAGGCTGCGGGACGCTCCTATATGGAGGCAACGCAGGACGCCTTGGAGTCTGCGCATGCACTCATGACGGTGCCGACCGCCGCAGTTCGAGGATTCCAGGAGCTCGGGACCGTTTGGACGGAATGGTTGCGCCGCGCGAGCGGACTGAATGCCCGCTTCTCGCAAGGGCTCCTGCAGCGCGCTGTGGAGGTGCAGAATAGCTTCGTCCAGGAGAGCATCCAGCTCATGCGGGAAAGCAACGCGCAGACGATGGAGATTTCTCGACGTTTCGTGGAGACGGCACTCAGGCCGGTCGAGGAGCAGGTCGAACGGACCGGTCGGTCGGACGCCGACTAACCGGACGTCCGGTCGGGGCCGGCGTCACGGGTGGCGCCGGCGCCCCGTCCCGGTGAGCGCGCTCCGGTGTCGAGCAAAACAGCGAATCTACAGACTATTCATGAGATGACTGCTGGTCTGTTCTGCTTAGCGGCGTTCTGGCGTAATTTTTGAGCATATCGGCAGGATCGCGATAGATCGCCATGCATCCGGCTTTGCGGAGCGCCTCTTCTGGAAAGCCGCCCGAAAGGACACCGATCGTCCTGAGCCCAGCCTTGCCGGCGGCCTCGGCATCATAGGGCGTGTCGCCGACGGCGATGGCCTGGTCGGGCTGGAGCTCCCCCAATCGCCGCAGCATTGCTTCGAAGATGTCAGGTTCCGGCTTCGAGCGATCGACGTCATCGCCGCAGGTCTTGCCATCGACGAGATCTTTGATGTTCGCTAATCGCTCGTAAACGGGCATCTCGTCTGCCTTGCACGAGGAAGCAAGCGCCACACGCAGCCCGGAGGCCTTGAGCCTTTTGAATAGGTCTCGGACCTGGGGAAAAGCCATCGCCTTCGGCAGGTATTTTTCTTTGAAAAGCTGCGAGCGGTAGCGCTCGATCTCTTCACCCTGTCGCTCGCGCTCTCCTTTGGTGAGCAGCGCGGCCATCAGCTGATCACCGCCCTTGCCAATCTGCCACCGAACTTTCTCATAAGGGATGTCATGGCCGAAGTGCAGAAGCGCCTCCCGCCAGGCTTCTGCGTGCAGGTCGACGCTATCGATCAGCGTTCCGTCGATGTCGAAGATCACAGCCCTTAGGGTCATTCCGCGCCTTTCGCCATGGTTACGTGCACGAGATTCGGAATTGCGTTCCGGAGCAGCGGGGTTAGCCGGAAAATAGGGTCAAGATCGTGCATCACGCCGCGCGGCATGCGGTAGCGCAGGAGCTCGACGGTGGCGAGGAGCGGGTACCAGCGCCGCAATGTCGGCTCGATCTCATCGCCGTTGATCCCCCAGGGCATCGGTGGAAGACGATAATGCGGGGTCCGCTGGAGGCCCCATACCGTCAACCGCGAGAACCAACGTGGGATAACGTCGAACACCATGTCGGCACCTGGAAACCGTTGGGCGATGGCGACGAAGAGCCGGCGCACCGCCTCGGGTTCGAGATACATGAAAAGCCCTTGCGCAACGATGAACACGCCGGACGAAGGCTCGACCGCGTCCATCCAGGCGCGATCAAGCGCGCTCGCAGCAAGGTGGCGGAAACGATCGGTCGGCGGAACGAAGCATTCCCGCAGCCGGATCGCTTCGGGCAAGTCCACTGACAGCCACCGCATCCGGCCGTTGTCGACCCGCCGAACCTGCGTCTCGAGGCCCTCGCCCAGTGACACGACGAAACCCTCGGGATGGCGCGCGAGCCACTGCCTCGAGACCCGGTCGGTTTCTGCCGCGCGTACCGCGAGCGAGCCTTCAGAATGGCCGAAATGAAGCCGGAAGTCATAGTCGATCGCCTCGTAGATACGCACGCTGTCGGGATCGATGAGGACGCCGTCGCGCCGCTTTGCCTCCACGGCACGATTGTGCAGCGCCAAGAGCATCGTCTCGGAGACGCCGGTAAGATTAGGAACGAGCCTGTTCATGTCTTGATATCAAGCACCGGTGTGGGTCCACCTCATCGCCGCCGCGCGGCGAAGGGACGCGGCCTTCGCCGCGTCCCCACTTGCAATGATCCGATCTCACCTAAGCTCGGACCAACGCCTCACGTCGCCGCGCCCCGAGATGACCGCCGAAAGCGGACGCCGCCGCGCCGAGCAGCAGGGCCACGAAGGCGATGAGAGACGCTTCGGATAGACCCGAGGCGGTCTTGTCGGCAACCTGTTTGGCCTTGTCGGTCACCTGGTTGGTCGTCTGCGCGACCTGCCCCTGCAGCTTGTCGAGACGCTGGCTTGCCTCGTCCGGCGTGATGTTGAGCTGGGCGGCCATGATCGCGGTGATGCGGTCATGGGCCTGCTTGGCCTGATCGCCGCCGGCGACGAGCTTCGGCAGCACGGCGGCGATCTGCTGTTGCGCCTGCTCAGCGCTCAAGTTCTTCGGATCCGCATTGGTCGGTTGCGCGTTCAACAGGTCCTTCGCCTTCTGCTGGATCATGTCAGGCGTGACACCAGCGGCTTGTGCTACTTGCGGCGCGGCTTCCTTGACCGTCTGGCCGGCCGCGGAGAGCGTCCCGCCGACGGCGCTGAACGCACCACCGATGACGCTGCCGACCGCTGTGCTCAGCAAGTAAAAGGTGACGAGAAGGGTGAACGACCACGTCAGGAGACCGTGGAGGGCGCCATCAAGCGGGGCGACCGCCGCGGCGAGGCGCGCCGCGACATAGCCACCCGCGAAGAGGGCGACCAAATAGGTGATGGCCCACCAAACTCCCGCGCCGATTCCGAGCGAGCTGGCGTTGGGTGTATCACCAGACGCCGGACTGATCGTGCTCAAGCCGATGCCCAGGCCGAGCATGCTGAGGAGAAGCTGGATGGCCAGCACCATGACGACACCGGCGAAGACCGCGCCCCATGAAACGCGTCGCGTGGCCATCGGAAGGATGTCGGCGGGCGGCCCGGTATCGGCGTATTGACGTTCATAACTGCTGGCAGTCATTGCTGATCCTTTGATCTTATATGAGGTGAATCGGCCATTTCGATCGCGCGGAAGAGTTCGTGCGCACCACGCTCGGCCTTGCTGAACGGGAGTAACTGCACAACAGCGTGTTCGCCGGA
>WNFD01001086.1_pt1 | contig 27280 bp, 27 predicted proteins | sample 5400491 | NCBI WGS metagenome assembly WNFD01 (sample SAMN13153343, study PRJNA577476) | soil metagenome | isolation source: 120 cm saprolite under Douglas fir tree site 2 hole 2 replicate 2 | place: USA:California | collected 2015-04-18
AGTTCTTCGAGCTCGCCGATATCGAGGCCGCAGCACGCCGAAAGGCCCAACGACGCACGCCACAAGTGATCTCGCCGATGGCACTGGAGGCGGTGCAACGCATCGACGCCCTGTTCGACATCGAGCGCAGCATCAACCGCCTGCCCGCCGACCAGCGCCTTGCCGTCCGTCAGGAGCGGAGCGCCCCCCTGGTTGCGGCTCTGGAGGCGTGGATGCGTGAAGAGCGGCGCAAGCTGTCGCGCCACAGCGATGTTGCCGGCGCCATCGACTACATGCTCAAGCGGTGGGCGTCGTTCACCCGCTTCCTCGAGGATGGTCGCATCTGCCTCACCAACAACGCCGCCGAGCGCGCGCTGCGCGGCTTGGCATTGGGCCGCAAGGCTTGGCTGTTCGCCGGCTCCGATCGTGGCGGCGAGCGTGCCGCGCTGCTTTACAGCTTGATCGTGACCGCCAAGCTCAACGACGTCGATCCCCAGGCCTGGCTCGCCGATGTGCTGGTCCGCATCGCCGATCATCCCGCCAGCCGTCTCGATGAGCTGCCGCCCTGGAACTGGGTCGCTCGTCAGGCTATCGCCGATGCGGCCTGACTATGGCTGCTCCGAGCCATGTCTTCACCATTGCCCGAGTAGCCAAGATGCTCGGCGAGGACGAAGCCTGGCTGGAAGAGATCGCGATGGAGATGGAGCCCGAAGACGGGCGCGTCTGGATCTGGGATGTCGATGATGAGTACCAGGTCACCGCCTTCACACCGTTCGGCGTCGAGTGCCTCAAAGAACTGATCGAGATCCATAAAGATCAGCGGCCCACGCGTTCCCGCGAGTAGCTACGCCGCGGTCCTCACCGCATGCTTACATTCAGAACACGTCTAGCTCTTTTGCATCAGAGGACCCGTGGCCATTACTCTCTCTTCTGCAGCGATCCGGATGATGTCGGAAGGCATCAAATTTCGCGCACGAGCTTCGTTTGCGAACTCAAGAATCCTCAAGTACAGACCTTCCAGATCCGGCCGTTCTGGATTGGCGAATGTTCCAGGGTGGAACAGCACGCTAATGACGCCGCCGATTTTCTCCAAATGCCCGAAGAGATTCTTGAAGCTTAGATAGCCATCCTCTCCTTCGACGATATTGGCCTCCATGAACACCAGCGGCAACTCGATCACTTCGAGTCGCGTACCGACGGCCTCGTTCAACGGACGGAATGGCGCCGCGATTCCCGCTTTGTAACCGTTTTGATGGGGCCAACCGATGCTTTCATCAAAACGGATCCCCCTTTCCGCTACGAATGCCGGGCTTTTTCTTGGATCGAAGCGTAAGTAGTGGGCGCGACCCGCGGTTACCGCTTCGCCGATAAGAGCCTCGATTTCGACCTTTTGTGATGCAAACCTGGCGGGCTGGTGGAATGTATCGTAGTTATAATGGATGCCGATCTCCCAGCCCGCAGGCACTTGTTCTAAGAGCTTGCGAACAGCCCCAAGCCCACTTCTTGCGCCGAAACGGCCGCCTGTGCCGTTCAGCACATACATGATCGAGCGGTAACCAAAGCGCCGTTCCACAGCCAACATTTTGATCAGGTCATCGAGAAAGTACCGGTAAGGATGACGGTAGTTGGCGAAGATTTTTCCCAAAAGCTCCAGTCGCGGCGCTCTTGCCCGAAAGCAGGGTCGAATAATCCGGTAGGCCCGGATTGCCTGGGTGATTACGTCATTACCGCGTAGCAAATCGCAGTCGTGCGACAGCACGAGCGCGGGTGCCTCGATGAGGCCATCCAGCCGGAAGGTGGGCGCCAACCCCCGTTCCATGGCAGCAATTGCATCGAGCAACAGAGCAAGCGCCTCATTTACGACTGGCACCTTGCCGATGCCGGCAGGAGTTCTAACGCTCGCCGCAGTCGGCAATCGGCCATGCCGATCTCGCGCGGCAATCTCTGCGTCTTCTCGAAAGGTCAACAGATCGTATACGTTACCAAGCATGTTCCAGGCAGGCGTCAGTGCCCCCGTTGGATGACGCCACCAAGCCGGAGCCGCCTCATTTGGCAAGGCCTGCCACTCGCCGCCGGGTCGAGGCAATGGATTGAACAGGGACAGGAACGTGCCGTTGAATGGGATCTGCCTGGGCTCTTGCGGAGTCAACGGGGTCGAAATATCCGCCGGCAATACAATTTCTGGTCCGCGCGCGTCCCGCACACTTTCGCCAGGCACCACCCTGATTCGGGTGTTGTGCAACAAGCGAAGTCCCTTCTCCGTGGCGATAAACCGCGCGGCAAACAGAATCTCCTGGAGAGCATATTCCGCAGACTCTTGCGACATCGGACGATCCGAGCATCGATCCATCGACTTGGCAATGGGGTGCCGCACAGCGCCGTCATCGGAGATACGGCGGGATGCCATAAGGACAAGTTCAAGCATAGCCTTCAAAGGCCGTGTCGCGAAGTTTCCATGACCTATTCTCTCGAGCAGCCAGTCACTTAAGAAATGATGAAAGGCAACGCGCAATCCGAGTTTGCGGACAACTATCTGATGCAATAGGACGCCCGTGCCGGCCCAGGCAATCGCGTGGGCTATCGCCGCCCCGGTCATTCCGTACATGGGAACCAGTGCGAGCGAGAAGACCATGCACAGGACTACTGCCAACACATGGACCATCGTCACAATACGTTCATGGGCGGCTATATTGAGTAACATCTCTTGCGGGCCAAGCGAGCTACGTAACAGCCAGGTCGCAGCCAGGATCTGCAGGCTGACGGCGCCGGCAACGAAGTCACGGCCGTAAATCCCGAGTATTGGCCCTGCCGCGCAGAACAGCACCAGGAAGACAACAAAAGTCGCCAACACCTGCACGGCATTCAACTTGCGGATAAACGCCTGATAATCCTCTTTACCCTGCTGGTGGTAATGGCGCGAAATGTAGGTCCCGACGACGCCGTAGAAGGTCGTGACAACTACTCCTTGGATTGAAAGCAGATACAGGGCGACACGGTAAATGGCCGATTGCGCCACGCTGGTCAGCGAAGCCACGACAAGCCAGTCTATGGACAGAGCGCTGACGAATACCAGGGTCGATGCCATTATTGGCAACGACGTCCGCACCCATTTGAACAGTTCGCTTTGAGGCGTAACGCCAACCAGCCGCCTGAATATCAATCGTCGAAGCGAGTCCAATTGGACGATGGCGGTCAACGCCGCAGAAACACATGCGATCGAGCCAATTACCGGAAATGACAGCTGTCCAAACTGTGACGCAACGATTGCTCCTCCAATTACGAGAACGGGCGGCATGAAAGATGTTGCTGTCTGTCCTTGCAGAGGAAGCCCGGAGGCCCTCAACAGGTCGAGCGATACAGACTGCAAGGTCGTCAAGGGCAATAGGATGGCGAACAGGAACAGTCCAACCTGCAGATCACGCGTCAGTTCGTGCGGGAAGATTGCCGCCACAAGGAAGGCCGCCCCCGAGACCAGCAGGGTCACGGCGACCGTCACTTTGAGCGTCGTGTAAGTGTATCCGGCCTGGAGATCCCTCCGCTGCTGGGCGGCGAATGCGGGGACAAATCGAACGGCGGCCGGCCCCAACCCCAAAGACCCCGTGATGGCGACGATATTGGTCACTCCAATAAGAATGAAATAGTTTCCCAGATCGGAAGGTGCGCTGAACCATGCCATCGCCAGATGTGCGGCAAACATAAGCGCCATGCCGAGGCCGCGCATTGCGACACCGCCGCCGCCGACAAATATGGTGGTAGATAGAGAAATGGGCCTTTGGTCGACGGGTGCGCCGACGAATCGTTTGAATGCGCCAATGAAATCGCGATACCGGGGCCCAAGCATGTCCTGACCTGCTGATGATTTGGCGTTGTCTTCCCCTTTTGGCCTTTCCTTTTTGTCGAGAGGCTGCGGGGAAGTTATCATGTTTGTTGCCCAAATATTAGAATCCTGCCTGTGGCCGCTCTGATCCGTCAGGTCGGGATCTCGGAACAGACGTTTTATCAGTGGAAAAGGCAATGCGCCGGTTGGAGTCCGATCAGGTACGCGAGTTCAAGCAGCTGGCGGACGAGAATAGCCGACTGAAGAAGCTGGTGGCTGAACTGAGCCTGGAACTCTCGCACTGGTACCGCTTAAGGGGGCAGAGCACCGACACTCTTCCCCGCCCAGGGCTCCCTCTATCTCCGGAGTGACGGAGGCTTCACCACAAGAGCCTACATCAACACGGATGGCGGCACTACGTGGACAGCTTTGCGTCTGTCGGATAGCGACAAATGTTGCCTAAGGCGCGGGTTTCATAACCGCATGAAACCGGTAATCGTAATACATCGACATCGGCACATCGATCTTCATCCCGTTTTCCTTGGCGATGGCAGCGAAGAACTCGGGCGCGTACATATGCCCGTCTGGTTGGAAAGTCCTTCCTTTGGCGATCAGGGGCCAAGCGGCCCATCGCGCGAAGACCACACCGCAGCGCATCACGATCTCGAAACCAGAAGGCGCTTCGTTATGGCGGCCGAGTCCCATCATTCGCAGAACAGCCTTTCGGCTGTGGATGATGTCGAAGATCGCAATTCGGCCACCGGGCTTGAGGCGCTTACTGGCCCGCATGACGAAAGCAGCGATCTCGTGGGCGGCAAGGTATTGAGCGACTTGGCCCATGGTGATGGCGTCGAAATCGCCGTCCACTATTTCCCACACGTTCTCGGCGGACCCGTGAAGGAGGGCGATATTCGTGTCTCGAAGGTTCGTTCGAGCCTCGGCGAGCATCGTGGGCGAGCGTTCAACGCCGATGCACTCACGGAAGTTGGCGGTGTAGTGGGAGATCAGCTTGCCGGTTCCGCAACCGACGTCGAGAAGCCTGTCACCGCTTCCAAGATGCAAAAGTTTCTCTCGGCCCTCCTTGGCGATCCCCTCGGGCGTCTTGTCCGTGTGTCTGTCGTCGGACTTGTCCGACCAGTATTTCTCCCAATCCATGCCCGGATTCTACACTCAGGCGCACCGCGTCCACCAGCCGCTTCGCGAGGCCCAGGTCCTGATCGAGAGCTGGCGTCGCCACTCCGACACCGCAAGGTCACACTCGTCGCGCGGATTGCGACCACCCGCGCCGGACGCCATCTTGCCGCCAGCCCGTGGCCTGCCCTACGCTTCGCTCCGGTCAGCCCACGGGCTGGCCAAAGCGGCCGGACTCTAAAGCTCTCGAACTGGTACCGCTTCACGGGGCAGAGCACGACCACCCCGGGACGGAATGGGGAGTGCACGCTGTGGCCTTTAACCGAAACTACCTGTCGTGGAAGACCTTAAAAGAGACAATCTGGACCGACATCGTTACGGTCAGCATGTTTGGCAGCGAACATGCTCGGGAAAGATTCAGGTATTTCTCCTCCCCTCACCCCAAATTTCCTCTCATCCCGAGGAAGTCGCTGGGTGCTGCCATGATAAATCTTCAAGGAAGCTACGCGGACTATCAGCGGAGCAAATTGAGAAGTATCGCAAAGAAAAACCTGAAATCGGCGAAGAAGCGCAAGTATTCGTATGCGAAGATCGACGCGGTCTCAGCCATTGATCAGATCATGGAGATCAACCAATCCCGTCCGGAACGCGGCGGGCGGCCCATGCTCCCTCTGTATTCCAATCGATCGAAATTTGAGTTGATACTTAGAGAGATTGGCGATGCCCACGTTGTGAGATGTCCGGCCGGAAAAATCGTAGCCTATGCCCTTGTATCAAACACCGGAGATCTATGGAACGTCGATTACGTTCTCGGGCATGGTGATCATCTGAATTCGGGAATCATGTATTTGCTGATGACCAATGTCATCGAAGAAAAGTTCGAACTCGCGAAAACGGCTGGCTACCCAAAGTGGATAATGTACGACACCTTATTTGGCGCCAACGCCGGGTTGCGCCAATTCAAAGCGGTCGTGGGTTTCTCTCCATATTGGGTTCGCTGGAGGTGGGCCGGATCAGTCTAGTGTCGGTCAGAACTTGCCCGCAAACAGGCGGAATTTTCCGCGAAGCGCCCTTGGCAGGGACTGTGGTCGGCGCCTCACCTGCGAGACTGAGGATCATCGAAATGCCGTGCAGCGCAAAACTCCAGAGGATGTTCAGCTCGCGCCGCACCTTCCCGAAGTTCAACCGGTTGGAGTAGAGATAGAGAAGCCGACCCCAGCGCTGAGAGGGATGCGGCATTGGGGCAGGTGGCAGGGCGTGCTAACATTCCATCCGTTCCGGACGGGGTACAATTATGTTGGAGCGAACAGCATGGTGTCAGTGCATGCCATTGACGGCGCCGCAGTACCTGTAGCCCGAATCCTCGATATTTTGGGGGCATCGGTCTCGACGGTCATAGGGTCGAAGGATGCCCTTGTTTACGCGGTCTGTCCGATGGCAAGTTCCGTCCCTGGCAGCTTGACGTTTTGCCGCCTGATGGGACCGGAGCTGATCGAGGCAGTGCAGGCCTGCAAAGCAACGGCAATGCTCGTACCCGTCGACCCGACTGCGCTAGCAGAGATAAAGGTCCCGTCGCCGACCTTGATCGCGGTGCCAGATCCACGCCTTGCTTTCATTCAGATTGTGACGAAGCTGTTTTATGTGGCCCCGCCGACAGGTATTCATCCGACCGCCGTCGTGGACCCCAGCGCGAAGGTGCATCCGACTGCATCTCTCGGGCCTTACGTCGTGGTCGAAGGCGAATGCGAGATCGGCCCGATGTCTGTACTCAGAGCGAATGTCGTCGTGCTTCGCAAGACCTCGATTGCCGCGCGGGTGACAATCCATCCTGGCACGGTGATCGGGACCGACGGCTTCGGATACCAACGCGGAAGTGACGGTGAGCCGGAAAAATTCCCTCATCTCGGAGGAGTCAGGGTCGAAGACGACGTTGAGATAGGCTCAAATACATGCATCGACCGCGGTGCCCTGGACGACACCGTCATCGGAAGAGGCACCAAAATCGATAATCTTGTTCACATTGCTCATAATGTACGTATCGGTCGAAACGTATTCATCATCGCGAATTCCCAAATCGCTGGCAGTGTGGTGATAGACGATGGCGCCCATGTCGCTCCGAGCGCCACTATCCTCAATCAGCTGAAGGTTGGTGCGGGCGCAATTGTAGGACTCGGTGCTGTCGTGATGAGGGACGTCCCGCCCGGTGCGACAGTCATGTCCACGCCGGCCCGCCAACTCCCCGGCAGGGAAAAGTCAGATCAGGCAACGAGAGCGGCCGACTGAGGGTCGGCACTTCAAGAAAGGGCGTAGAATGCCATCCGTGCCACGGTCGAACCTGAAGCGACTCTTCGTGGACACTCTGAACCTTGGCCCGGAGGTCGACGTAGAGGAGTTGAAATACAATGGCGTAAAGGCTTGGGACTCCGTCGCGCACATGGCGCTGGTAGCCGCCTTGGAAACCGAATTCGATGTCATGCTTGATACCGACGAGGTCCTTGATCTAAGCTCGTTCAAGAAGTGCGTTGAAATCCTCGGGAAGTACGGCCTTGAAATCGTTGCTTGAAGGACGGGTTGCCGTCGTCACTGGAGGGTCCAGAGGTATCGGCCTTGCAGCCGCCAATGTACTCGCGGCTCAAGGTGCGTCGGTCGCCATTTGCTCGCGTGCGGACATGCCCTCGCTTGAACAAGTCGTCAGAGGATTGCAGTCTTCGGGATCAAACGAACACATGGCCAGTACCGCTGACGTTGCCGACTCGGCGCAGGTCGCTGTGTTTTATCGGAAGGTGTTTGATCGATATCGCCGTCTCGATGTGCTCGTCAACAACGCAGGCGTCCTCGGAGACGCCGTCGTCGGCATGATCGCCGATGACTTGATCGACAACACTTTGGCAACGAACGTGAAGGGCGCAATCTACAACCTGCAGGCAGCCGCCCGGCTCATGCAACGGAAGAAGACAGGCAGCATCATAAATCTCAGCTCGATCATCGGCACAAGAGGCAATCGCGGACAGACTGTCTATGGCGCATCAAAGGCGGCCATCATCGGATTGACGCAATCCGCTGCCAAGGATCTCGCGCCTGCGAATATTCGCGTCAATGCAATCGCCCCGGGCTATATCGACACTCCGATGATCGCGCACCTCGATCCTGCGACGCATGCAACCCGGGTTGCGAATATTGGATTGGGGCGAGTCGGAAAGGCTGAAGAGGTGGCAAACGCAATTCTGTTCCTTGCGTCGGATTTGTCTTCCTATGTCACCGGACAAGTGCTGGGCGTCGATGGAGGCATGGTCATTTAACCCTTGAGCAAGGATGTTCACCAACCATCGCATAGCAGGCGACAGACCCGCGCTTTTCGATTCTGAACGAGAGCGCTGGCTCGACTACCGGGCGCTTCGGCTTTTGGTGGCGGAGCGAGCGGCGGAGCTCGGTGCTGCCAGCAAGAAGCTGGCCTTCGGCTTTCTTCCAAATTCGGCAGATGCAATTATCGATATGCTCGCCCTGCTGGAAGCGGGGCATGTCGTGGCGCTGCTCGACCCGAGCTTGCCCGCGTCGATGTGCGCATCTCTGTTGAGGTCGTACGAGCCGGATTTTGTCTCGGGCGCGGACTGTCCAGCCGTCGAGACGGCCATGCGCCTGCCAAACGCTCGGAAAAGCACCAGATCCGGTGGGCTGCACTTGATTCGCCTCGATCAGGCCGGGCGGACGGACATCCACCCCGAGCTTTCGCTGATGCTGTCCACGTCGGGAAGCACGGGCAGTCCGAAGTTCGTGCAGCTCAGCCGTCGGAACATTTCCTCAAACGCAGCGGCGATCGCTCAGGTACTCGAGATCGGGGGAACAGACCGGGTGCTGGCGCACCTGCCGTTGCATTACTCATTCGGTTTCTCGGTGATTAGCAGCCATCTCTCATCGGGCGCGTCGGTCGTGCCCACGTCGGAAAGCCTGGCATCTGGAGCGCTCTGGAAGCTCTTCAGAGAACACCACTGTACGGCGTTGCCCGGCGTGCCGTCCCATTTCGACATATTGAAGCGGCTGGACATCGACCGACTGAAGGTGCCGACGCTCGTCTGCCTCATGCAGGCAGGTGGCCGGATGCGGCCCGAGATGATCCAGGATTTCGCGGCGAAGATATCCGCACGGAGCGGCCGCCTGTACGTGATGTACGGTCAAACCGAAGCCTCCCCACGCATTACGACCTTGCCGGCCCAGGAGGTACTGTCCAGCCTGGGCTCCGTCGGGCCAGCCCTTCCCGGGGGACGATTGGAAATTCGCGATGAGAGGGGTGGCCTTCTGCCATCGGGCACGATCGGTCAGGTGGTCTATTTCGGCCCGAACGTGATGATGGGGTACGCGACGTCGCGGGCGGATTTGGCCCACGGCTACCAGTTAAAGGACGGGCTGCATACAGGAGACCTGGGCTACCTGGACGATCGTGGCTATCTTACGCTCAGTGGCAGAGCTAATCGCTTTGCCAAAGTACATGGCATCAGAGTCAGCTTGGACGACGTAGAGAGGATGCTGAGTGGGTACGGACCTTCCGCAGCCGTTGAGGCCGGCGAGAACAAGGTCGTCGTTGTCGTGCTCCAGGCAAAAGACACCAAAGTGATTCACGCTGAGCTGGTCGAAAGGCTGCGGCTTCCGCAGTCGGCGATTAGCGTGCGCGCGGCCGACGTGCTGCCAATCAAGGCCAATGGGAAGATCGACTATGCAAAGATCAGGGCTATCCCATGAACATCGCGAATTACTTTGCGGTCCCGCAATTCAGGGTAGGAAGCCGCGAAAAGCAACGATGGTTGTTGGAGGGCCTCAACTGGCTGACCCAACACCATTACCAGCGAAGCGAGGCCTACAAGCGACTGCTGGACCGCGCGCGTGGGGGCGCCCCGCATCCCGCCGAGACGATCGACGAGGTTCCTTTCGTTCCGGTGTCGCTTTTCAAGACACATCGACTACAGAGCGTACCCGACACCGCCATCAGGAACATGCTGACCTCCAGCGGCACCGGTGGCCAAGGTGTAAGCCGTATCGCCGTCGATGCAGAAACGGCGGATCTGCAAAACCGAGCACTTGCGGCCATCGTGAAAACGGTTGTCGGCAACGAACGCTTGCCAATGCTGCTTGCCGATACCAATGCGGTGATTCGTAATCCCGCGCTCATGACTGCACGGGGTGCCGGAATCGTCGGCTTCATGCGATTCGGCCGCGGGCACACATTCATCCTGGACGAGGACATGACGGCCCGCGAGGACCGCCTCCGCGACTTCCTGGGCCGGCACGGCGGCCGACCGTTCCTGATCTTCGGCTTCACCTTCATGGTCTGGCAGTACCTATATGAGGTAGTGCGCAAGGGTTCGTTCGATCTTTCCAACGGCATCCTGATGCACAGCGGTGGATGGAAGAAGCTGGAGAGCATTTCCGTCGACAATTCGACCTTCCGCCAGCGTTTCGCGGATACATGCGGGTTGAAACGGATCTACAACTTCTACGGTATGGTCGAGCAGCTCGGGTCGATATTCGTCGAAGGTGAAGGGGAGCGCCTGTACGCACCGGATTTTGCGGAGGTCATCATCCGGGACCCCGCTACCTGGCAACCGGCGAAAGACGGCGATTTGGGGATCATCCAGGTCCTTTCGCTACTGCCTCGCAGCTATCCAGGCCACAGCTTGCTGACGGAGGATTTGGGCGTGGTGACGACGCTTACCGACAGCGTGGCTGGAACGCCCAAAAGGGGTTTGCGCGTGCTCGGGCGGCTACCTCGGACAGAGCTCAGGGGTTGCAGCGATACCTTCGCGGTTCAGATCAGAAGCGAAGCTGCATGACGAGCACTGCAACCGAGTTCTTCCCAAACCACGGCACGATCGAACTGGATGCGATCGCCAAACGGGCCGCCTCCATGCGACGGGCAGCACCAGGACGGCCGTTCGGCGAAGATGCTCTCGCCTTCCTAGGATCAGTATCCGGCCGCCTTCTCGCGGAGGAGGTCAGGACCAAACATCCGCAGCTTGCGGCGCTCGGGTTCTGGATCAGGCGCCCCATGCTTGCGCAATTGGCCAAGCGTTACCAGTCGCGGGCAGCAGAAGATAGCGCAATGCTAGTTGCTCGGGGGCTGGTGTTTCACCTGCCACCGGCGAACGTCGATATCATGTTCGCGTACTCATGGCTTCTATCCCTGCTGGCCGGCAATGCGAACCTCGTCCGGTTGCCGGGATCACTCAATCCCGCAGCGCGACTTCTCCTTGATGTGGTAGCGCAGGAAGCGGTCGACTTTCGCGCTATCAGGGATTCGTCCTTGCTCCTTCACTACGCGCATTCCGCCACCGCCAACCGCGCCATGTCAGAGCAATGCGACGCGCGAGCCATTTGGGGTGGAGATGCCAAGGTCCTCGACCTTCGCACGGTGCCGTTGCCGCCGCGCGCAATCCAGATCGAATTCACCGATCGATTTTCTTATGCGGCATTCAATGTTCATGCCTATGTCGCCGCATCAGAAAGCGATCGCTCGGCTCTGGCCAGCCGCTTTTTCAACGACGTATTCTGGTTCGACCAGATGGGTTGTGCGTCGCCGCGGATGGTTTTTTGGGTTGGGGACGAGGAGGAAGCGAAAACAGCGGCAAAGGACTTATGGTCAAGGTTGGGAGTGGTCATATCGTCGAGAGGCTACTCGGTGGATGCGTCAACAGCGGTTGCAAAGCTGGCCTATGCTGATCGTTTCACGCTCGACTGGCCGGTCGAGGCCGTGCATCGATTGTCGAACGAGCTCACTGTCATATCGCTTGCGGAACCTGTCGATTTTCGCGGGCACGTGATGGGGGCTGGCATGATGATGGAGTGCCACATAGGCTCGCTTTGCGATATTGCACCCTTTGTGGCGCCAAAGGATCAGACCCTTGTTCAATTCGGCTTCCAACGAGACGAGATCGAGGATCTGCTCACCAAGTCGCGCGGACGCGGATTGGATCGAGTTGTGCCGATCGGGCGCGCGCTTGATTTCCATCATCTTTGGGACGGTTACGATCTAATCGCGACTCTTTGCCGGGTCGTGCACGTAGTATGAGCGAGTCCCAGTGCGCATAGCAGTCATTCAAGGCTCGAGAAGTCGAGCAACGACTCAAACGTGTCGGAGTCGCGCCGTCTGATCGCAGCCATCAGATCGTCTCGGTCAAGCCGTAAAAATCGGAGACCGGGTCCAGTCCGCCCTGGGCGGCAAGCGCCTCCGCGTCGAACGGCTTCTTGCAGAGCGTGATTCCCGCGCTGGCGGCCGCACGCAACCGAACTCTCCTCGCGAAGTAGCCCTCCATCCGCAAGATCGGCGGCAATGTGTGGCAGAGGCCAGGCATAGGGATCATCGGCCGCCGACGAGGTCCGGACGATCCAGCACGGCATTCTGAGCGCCAGTGAGCCGGCCCAAATGAGAGCGATGGTGCGAAGCAAACCCACCCAGTGTGCAACTCTTTTCACGGCGATTCGGTTAGAGCGCGCAGGCGCTGGGACTTGCGATATGGTTTGCAGTTCGCCGCAAGCTCCACTGCCAGCAACCGGGCCCGATCGTCGAAGAATCGCTCCAGTTTCCGCAGGGGATCCTCGTCCCTGGACGCGCACCACCAGATCGGATGAGTGACGAGCTGCAGGGCCCGTCCGGCCAAGACAGCCGGATGTTCAAGAGGGTGGTGAAAGCGAAATTCGCCCCCGCTGTCGGCGCAGTACCCGATGTCATGGAAGAAGCGCGGAAGATATCCGTGCAACCGCCCGGCCACGAGCTGAGGGAATCCCATCAGCCATTGTTGCGGGCGGTGAAATGTGACCACGGTGACTGCATAACCGATATGCTGCTCGAGAATTTCGCATTCAAGGCGCACTTCCTTATGCAAGGCATCGACATCGCCCTCAGGGACGCCACTTCCGTCGAAGTGCAGACCGATCTTGTGCCCATGGCGGAGAATTTCGCCGACAAGATTGCGGGCGTGCCTGGACCCGACGTTGTACATCTCCGTATCAACCAACAAGAAATAGGAAGCGGACACCCCGAGTTCAGCTTCGACGGTGGCCATGGCCGCCGCCCGATCCAGGCACATGTCGACGTCGTGTCGGAGAACAAGATGGCGCCGATCGGGCTCGGCTGCAGTGAAGTCGACTTCTTGGTACTCCCTCGACCGGAACTCCTGGATCAAGCTCGCGTAGTCGGTGAGACACATACGTGCTTTCCGCCATGTATCCTCATCCATGACTTGCTCCAAGGACTATGCAGAACTGCGGAACACCCTGCTTGGAGTTGACCCCGTTAGATCGGACCCTCGGCAGGTTGCGAACAAGCGACTATGTATCCCGCGGTGAGCGGAAGCCCGGCCGCGAGTGCGGATGCACGATATTGTAGTCTTCTATCCACAGATTGATCTGAGCAAGCGCCGCCCCGGGCGTCCGGTATCGAGCTCACCCGAACCCATGCGCGGCACTAATCTAGCGGAAATACACAAAGAAAGCTCTTGCGATCACATCAGTGCTCTCAGGGCTCTCGATCAGGATGAAGCAGGGCTCTAGGTTCAGTGCGAGCGCGATCTTGACGTTTTATGAGAAGCGAAGATCGAGCCAATGTCTGACAGTCATTGCACCCGGCGATGCACGGCTGCGTCGGCCAGGCCGAACCCTGGGTGAAGTCGCGTATCGTCACCCACTGGTCCACTCGCCTTTCGCGCCACGTCCTTGCGCATGCCTTGGGCGCTGTGGCCGATTCCTTGGGGTCATGGTCTCCAAGCAATGCCGATGGCTCAGGGTAGTTGCCTGCGGCCAGCGCGCTGGCTACGACCGCCGCACGGTGGTCAGTCGTCGCCAGCCGCCGCGACCGGATTGTCCTCCACCAGCCTTGTGGCCGGAGAAGCTGCGGGTGTGCGACGGCGGCAGCTTGCCGCCGTAGGACACCCTCAGCGCTCGGCCCCCAGCATGGCGCGGACCGTCTTCGCGATGGCGTCCGCTCCCATCGCATAGCGCTCCCGCAGGTAGTCCTGGCTGCCAACGACCGTCGCGAATTCGTCGCGCAGGCCAATCCGGCGAAACCGTCGCGGCAGCACGCCGCTTTCGAGGCACCACTCGGCAATTGCGCCGCCCAGGCCCCCGGTCACCGTGTGCTCCTCCACCGTCACGATCCCGCCAGTTCCAGCGGCCGCGCTCGCGATCGCTTCATGATCGACCTGGCTGATCGTGTGATGACTGATGACCCTGCATTCGATGCCTTCGCGGCTCAGGGCAGTCGAGGCTGCAAGGAGTTCGGCCACGATGCCGCCGCATCCGACCAGCGTCATCGCGTCGCCCTCGCGCAGGCACCTCGCCTTGCCGAGCTCGAACCGCTCGCCCGGGCGATCGGTTCGGCCGGCATTCGACTTGTCGAGGCGCAGGTACGCGGACCCGCTGGCCAAGGTCAGCGCGATCGTCGCCTGCTCGACCTCCCAGAGATCGGCGGGCGCAACCACGGTCATGCCGGGCAGTGACCGCAGGATCGCGAGATCCTCGGTGGCGTGATGACTGAAGCCCAGATTGCCGTAGGAAAACCCGCCGCCAATCGCCACCGTCTTGACGTTGGCGCCGTGATAGCAGGCATCGTTGCGCAGCTGCTCGAGACAGCGCAGCGTCGGGAAGTTCGCGATCGAGTAGGTGAAGGCGATGTGGCCTTCCAGGGCCATGCCGGTGGCGACCGCGGCAAGATTCTGCTCGGCCACGCCCACGTTAATGAATTGCTCCGGCAGTATCCTGCGATACTCGTCGAACACTCCGAAGCCCAGGTCGCCGGTCAACAGCACGATACGTGCGTCGTCCTTGGCTAGGCCGGCGAGCTGCCGGATGAAAGCGTCTCTCACGAGCTACCCTCGAGTTCGCGTTTAGCGGCCTCGTACTCCTCGCCGCGCGCCGTCCGGTAGTGCCACAGGACGGAATTCTCCATGAAGGACACCCCTTTCCCCTTGATCGTATGCGCGATCAGGCAACTCGGCTGTCCGGGCGCGAACGGCACCGCCTCGAGGCAACGGGCGATCTCTTCGTGGTCGTGCCCGTCGACCTCGCGCACTGCCCATCCGAAGCTGCGCCATTTTTCGACAAACGGCTCCAATCGCAGCGTGTCTTCGACCCGTTCGAGGCTCTGCAGCTTGTTGTAGTCGACGATCGCGATTAGGTTGTCCAGCCTATGGTGCGCCGCGAACAGGATGGCTTCCCAATTGGACCCTTCGTCGCATTCGCCATCGCTCATGAGAGAAAACACCCGGTGCAGCCGCCTTGCGCGCTTTGCCGCGAGCGCCATCCCCGTCGAGACGGGCAGGCCGTGACCAAGGGAACCCGTCGACAGCTCGACGCCGGGCACCCCCTTGTGTGACACGTGCCCGGACAGCTTCGAGCCGTTCTGGCCATGGCTGTCCAGCACGGACACCTCGAAGAAGCCACATTCAGCCACGGCCGCGTATACGCCGGCTCCGGCGTGCCCCTTCGATAGGATGAAGCGGTCCCGATTCGGCCATTGGGGGCTCGCGGCCTCGATTCGGAGAATCCGGCCATAGAGCACAGCCAGCAAATCCGCCATGGAAAACACCGACCCGATGTGCGAGGTGCCTCCGAGGCTCGTCATGCGCAACGCATGCAATCGGATCCGCTTCGCTAGGCCGACGGTGTCCAGGGTGTTTGGTTGAGTAAGCATTTTGTCGTGTCCTCCCCGCCGTCACACACGCCCAACGCTGCCCGCCGGCCGGCGGTCGGCTCAGGTCCCTACCACCCGCGCCGCGCCGGGAGGCGGTGTCGGCTTCAGTGGTTCGCTCCGACGCGCCACGGCAATCAGCTCCTGCTGTGCCCCACAGGCGCGCAAGGTCCAGACGACGAGGGCGAGACCGGCTCGCCGGTGCACCACACTGCAAAGCGTCGCCAACACAAGGAGCACATCCAGCGGCACGGAGCTGTGCCGGACATAGAACAGCCCTAGCCTGCTCTTCCATGGCCTTACCAGCTGTTGATAAGCCAGGTGCGCATCCGGCTTCGCCCGCACGATTTCGGCCAGATCCCAGAATATGATGGAGGAGAAATCGGTGAGACCGGGCGCCACGCCCAACAAGCCGCGCTCCTCCTCGGTATACGTGGCGACTTCGGGGAGGACCTGCGGCCTCGGACCAACCACGCTCATCTCTCCCCGCACGATATTCACGAGCTGCAACAGCTCGTCGATTTTGCATCCGCGCAGCAGCCGACCGAGCCACGTCAGCCGCGGGTCGTCGGCGGCCGTCGTCATCTGACCTGACCGACCATCGGTTACGATCATCGTCCGGATCTTCAACATACGGAAAGGAACGCCGTTTCGTCCCGCCCGCAGGCTGACGTACACGGGGTTGCGGCGGTCCACCGCCCACGTGGCCGCGAGCGCGAGCGCAATGACGGGCATCAGCACGACGATGGCAAATGCCGCGGCAGTCCGATCGAGGACTACCTTTACCCCATACCCAGCCCGTGTATTATCCTACCGCAACCATAACAGTTCGCCGGCCATTCTCAATCAAAATCGGGCAACTCGACCGATGGAGCAGGTAGAGGTCAAATCGCTCGCGACGAAGGTCGGGCGGATCGGCTTCGGCTGCGATCCTCTCGGCGAACACGGATGGGGCGCATTGGACCGATCGGCGATGGCGGCTGCCATCCACGTGGCGCTGGATTCGGGCATCAACCTCTTCGACATTTCGGATGTTTACGGCCTCGGCCGGGCCGAAACGACTTTGGGCGAGGCGCTTGTCGGGAAGCGCTCGCGCGCCGTCATCGTATCGAAATTCGGTATCCGGGTGGAGGAAGGCCGCGGCACGTTTTATGACACTTCCGTAGCATGGATCAGGAATGCCCTGGAAGCGAGCCTCCGCCGCCTGAGGACGGACTTCATCGATGTCTATCTGATGCACTACTGGGATGAGCGGACGCCGCTCGATCTGGTCTTCAGCACGCTCGAGGAAGCGCGCCAGGCCGGAAAAATCCGCGCCTATGGCTTTTCCAATGCCAATCCCAAGGCCATGCTCGAAAACATCCCGGCCGGACTGAAGCCGCATATGGCGGCGTTCACGCTGCAGTACAATCTCCTCGACCGGCACTTCGAGGGCATCATCGAGAGTGTGATCCAGGACGATGGCCTGACGTTCCTGTCGTGGGGAAGTCTCGCGGAAGGTTTGCTGACCGGCAAGTTCGCACCTGGATTGGACCTGCGCGCCGACGATCGACGGCATCGGTACCGGAATTTCGTCGGCCAACGGTTCGAGGAAAACCGCCACATCGTTGGCCGCATCGCCGCTCTCTCCGGTGTCCTGGAGCGGCCGTGCGCCTCGATCGCCCTGCGCTGGATTCTTGATCGCTTGCCCGGTTCGGTGGCGCTGGTGGGGATGAAAAGTTCGAAGAACGTCGTCGACGCGATCGGCGCTCTTGGCTGGTCGCTCTCGCGCTCGTCGATAGACGAGCTCGACGCGCTGACGCTGCACCGTCGACGCGAACGGGCCGACGGCATGCAGTTCATCAACCCGGCGGACGCGACTTCACCGTTGCCCTAGCTAAGGGGGGGTCGCCCCGACGACAACTTCCATCGCACCCAATGGGGTGAAAAGCCGACCACTTCCTTGAATTGACGCAGGCCGACCGGGGCGCCCAGAAAAGATCATACATAATCCATTGCGGATTGCCCGGCTCTTTCGTCAGCTCGATCTTCTCCTCGATGATCCCGGTCATGAGGAGATACATGATTCCACGCTTGAGATGCTCCCCATGACCCAACACGTAGTCGACGAACCAGAGGTCGCCTATGTTCGGCACCAGGGCATAGGCCACGATCCTCCCGTCGGCCGATTTGACCACGTGGGCCAGTTCGGCCCGGACCAATATGGCCTCGAACTGCCTGCGATTGGCATAGAGCGCATCCATCGCCCGCCCGCCCCGCTGCGAGAGCGAGCGATTTACCTCCATGATGTCGTCCAGCACCGCGACCGCCGGCACGATCTGGTAGGTGTACTTGTGCTTGGCGGCGAGCTTGATGTTTTTCTTGGCGATGGTCCTCATCTTTTCGGTGCGGTAGGCCTTGAGGCACGGGCGCAATCCGGCATCTGCGAACCCGCGATGCCAGGCCGGGTTGGCGATGGTGCCGATCGTGAACGAGGTCATCGCCCTGCTCCTCGACGCCGGCGCCGCCCTGTCGGATGGAATGGCCCCGCGATTTGCGCTGGACGATATGATCGCCCCTCCCGCGGTCGTGCTGTCGCACGACTGCGATGTCCTGAACGGCAACGACTACATAACCCAGGCGATCCGAATCTACCGCATTTTCCAGCCGCTCGGGCGCGGCCGCCTCCCGAAATTCGGGTTGCTTCCGACGATCGCTGAGAATTTTCTCGATCCTCACCGGTACTATCTGAAGGACCTGCTGGCCATGATGGAGGTCGAGCAGCGATTTGGCTTTCGGTCGGTGCTGTACATCCTCAACGGTACGGGAGGCCGCTTCGGCGCCCGCAGTGACCACCGGAGCTACTCGGCCCTCATCGAAGGCACGCCGACCGGTTGGGAGGTTGGCATTCACTACAACTACGACACCTTCGACTCGCCGAAGCGCTTTGGAGCGCAGCTCGACGAGATCCAGTCCCTGAGCGGCCAGCTGGTGATTTCAGGGCGAGCCCACTACCTTCGGTTCGATCCGCTCGTTTCGCCGTCCTTTGTCTCGAACCGCGGCGTCCAGTTCGACGAGAGTGTCGGATGGACCGGCCAGAACGGCTATCGCGCCGGAATCGCCGCTCCCTTTTTCCCGCTCGACCCGGCTACCGGCAATCCTCTTCCGCTGATCGAGCTTCCGCTGATGTTCATGGACGCGAATCTTTCGGACGGCGCGGACGGATTTGCCGTCTTCAGCGAGATGTTCGCCCACCTCAAGAAAATCGGCGGTGTCCTGAGCCTGTTGTTCCATCCCGGAACGTTCGCCAACCCAGAGAAGCCGGCTCTCACCGGGCTTTATGCGCGGGTTCTCCAGCATCTCCGCGAGAATGGCGCCCGCAACTATCTCCCCAGGGATATCGTGCGGATCGCGGGCGATCTGCGCAGCGGACGCTTGCTGCCGACGGAGATGATGACCGGGCGGCTCGGTCGCTGAGCTTCAGGCGGCGGTTCGCGAGGGCTTGCCGGATCCCAGGGTCGCAACATGGGCGACGTGGTCGGCGAACGCGCCGTAGACCGTCTCCGCCCGGAATTCCCGTTCATAGATCGAGCGCGCCGCCGCCTTGCGGCGCTCGAGCTCGGCAGGCTGGGATACGATGTTGCCGATCACTCTCTTCAGGTCCTCGACATCCTGGCTGGCGTACGTGTAGCCGCATCCGGCATCGTGAATCAGCCTTCTCAGCTTGCCTTCGAGGCCGGTGATTATCGCAAGGCCCCCCGCCAGATACTCGATCATCTTGTTGGAAAGTGAATTCTGAAAATCGGGGGTATTGTGATAGGGCACCACGCCCAGGTCGGACATGCTCATCAGCGCGAGCAGCTTGGTGTGATCGACCCAGCCCGCAAACACCACCGATGGATGATTGCCGATGCGCTGCTTGATCTGCGCCAGGTCGCCATCGCCGCATATGACGAGCTGAACGCGCTTGCCGAGATCGGAGGGCAGGCCGGCCACCGCCTCGATCACGTGATGAATTCCCGTCCTCGCTCCGATGTTGCCCATGAAGCACAGGCGCAATGCCGGTGGGCGATCGCCGGTCGGGCGGTGCAGCAGCCCCTGCCAGAAATCGTTCGCCTCCGCGCGCTCGGACGGCGACAGTTCCGGCAGCTTGTAACCGAATGGAAATGCCCGGTCGGTCGGCCGGCGCCGCCGTCCGGCCCGGCGTGCGCCCCAGTCGACGAACTCCTCGGTGATCCCGGTGATCGACGTCATGGACGCCAATGCACGCCGCGACGACAGGAAGTAGGGTGCGAGGCCGACATGGGCGGGCCCCCGTAGGAACCTCGGCACCGCCTCGGCCCAAATGTCGGGCCACAGATCGCGAACATCGCCGATCGTGGGAACGCCATGCTCGTGTCCGTAGCGGCCTGCGGCGGCCACGAGCTCGATCGGCGGATAGGCGGCAAGGATCACGTCGGGCGGCTGCTCCGTCTTCGTCAGGCGCCTGAACTCGCGCTCCATCGAATAATTGAAGAGAAGCCGCTGGAACGAAACATTTCGTTGATAGGAATATCCCTTCATCAGCACGATCTCGTAGCCTGGACGGGCGCTGTATCGCATGCCGTGCGGCGTCGAGTCGGTCTTGGACCTGTGATCGAATACCGAGCTCCACCACGTAACCCGAGCGCCGCGCGCGCAAAGCTGCTCCACCAGCAAATCCATTCGGCCCGACCGGCCCGGCAAGTTCGTGCTTGATATCGGCCGCTCACCGACGCTCACGATCCAAACACGCACTTAATTCTCCATATCCGGTACAGAGAGACGACCTGGCGTTCAGTTTGGCGCCGTCGATCGAGCCGTCAAGCGGTCGTACAGGTCCGTAAGCTTCGTCGCTTCGTGGCCCAATTGAATGTACGCTCGATCAGCTCGCGGGCGTTCGCTCCGCGCCGCCGCACCTCTTCCGGCGACTGCGCGATCGTCCGCATCAGCTGCGCCAACCCCTTGGGAGTGGCATCGCGCAGCAGCCATCCCGTCTGCGGCGTTTCGATGAACTGTTCCCAGGCCTTTTGATACGTCAGGATGACCGGCGTGCCGCACCCCAGGCACTCGAACAGCTTGTTCGGCCGCGCGTCCTCGAGGTTGCCGTGCACTTCAATGGGAATTATCGCCGCGGTCGCCTGCGCGTAGTAACCAGCCACGTCCGCCGGTGCCACGCGCCCGACAAAACGAACACGCTCGGATGCCGGCAGGGATCGCAGGTACGAATGATAGGCCTCGTCCACGGCCGGACCCACGATGGTCAACTGAACCGCAAGGGACTTGGGCAATAGCGCCAGGGCCTTGATCGCGAGGTGGACCCGCTGCTCGGGCACGATGCGGCCGACGAAGACGAAGTTGGCCGCGGGCCGGCTGGCCTCCGCCAGCGACCGCGGCGGCAATTGCTCGCGGGACGGGAAATTCGACACCTCGACGGTCCGATCGCTGGGAAAATTTCGCGCAATCGACGGATTGGCGGCGACAAAGGCCGAACAGAAGAAGCGCGCCGCGGTTTCGAGGGCGACGACCGCCCACGCCGTCGGATAACGCAACCACGGCCAGCGGAACTCCACATTCTCTCGGGCATGCCGGCGAAAATTCTCGTGGCTGTCGAATATCAGGACGGATTTCGGCCGGCATATCCTGAGCAACAGCAGGACGAGCAGCAGCTCGGGGTCATGGACGTGATACACATCCGCCTGCTCGCGCAGTGCCACGCGAAACGGCGCGATGAGGCCGAGAACTCGTCCTCGCCACCCTCTAGTTCATCGTTTCCGAGGATCGAATCGTATCATGCGGCGCGGTCGAGCTTGTAAGTCCAAGTGTGGACGACGGGATGCTGGTTGAAATGCTCGACAGCGGCCATGAGGCGATCCTTGAGTTCCTGTTTGGAGGCGACACGGATGTGGCGCAGCACGGATCAGGTGAGCTTGGAGAAGAAGCCTTCGACAAGATTGAGCCAGGAGCCGTGCTTTGGCGTGAACACGAACTCGAAGCGGCCGGCGCGCTGCTTGGCGAGCCAGTCGCGCGTCTCCTTGGAGACATGCGCCGAATGATTGTCGAGGATCAGCTTGATCGCGGTTTGCGACGGATAGGCGCCATCCAGCAACTGGAGGAACTCGACGAACTCGCGGCTGCGGTGTCGGTCCTTGACCAAGGCATGCACCTGGCCGGTGAGCAGGTCGATCCCGGCCAGCAGGCTGACCGTGCCATGGCGCTTGTATTCGTGGTCGCGGCCGAAGGCCTGATGCAAACCAGGTTGAGGCGGCAAATCCGGCGCCGTCGTGCCGATCGCCTGACGATCGACGAGGTTCCTTTCGTTCCGGTGTCGCTTTTCAAGACACATCGACTACAGAGCGTACCCGACACCGCCATCAGAAACATCGTCCCAGGACGGCGGTGAAGGGGCGGTCGTCGACTGGATGGAGAAGGTCGGCGACGACGCTGTGTGGCGTCCGCCATGTCCCTCCCGCTTCTGTTTTCGTGTTGTGCTCTCGGACGTGAACGAGGGCATCGGCGCGGCGGTTGCTCCGACAGACAGTGACGTGCGGTGTTTGTCTGGCGGCTCGCACAACGACTCCAGGCCTCGTGCCAGAGGCCAAGCCTTCGCAATGAGGTCGACGGTCGGGAGAATGAAGGAAGGAAGAAGGGGCGGGGCTGTTGAACCGAGTGTTTTGATGCTAGCCGAGTTGCATCGCCGGCGGCGCACGGCTGCGTCGGCCTGGCCGAACCCTGGGTGAAGTCGCGAATCGTCACCTCGGTTCGCTCGGCTTTCGCGCCACGTCGTTGCGCATGACTTGGGCACTGTGGCCGATTCCTGGGCGCATGGTCGCCAAGCAATGCCGACGGCTGAGGGTAGTTGCCTGCGGCCAGCGCGCATGTCAGCTTAGTCATCGGCTACTCGCTCAAAAACAATCGACAAGCGAGGCGTCGATGCCAAAGGGTGCGAAGCCTTGGCGGCAGCCGCTATGGCACAACCAACCGCGATACGCTTTTGGCCGCGGGTGCTCGCTGGCGCAGGATGGGCAAGGTCGCGCGAGAACTCGACGCCGTCACAAACCTCGACCACACACCTTAAGCGCGTGTTCTTATGAAAATTGGCAATCGAAAACTCAGCAAGGTGCTATACGCGCCTTTCAAGGGCCGGTATTATATCGCAGCGCTCAATATGTTGCGGGTGTATCGGAACCCCGTCGACGCGTTCGCTCGTTTCCTTTTGGCGCGAAGGGAGTACCCAGCCCTCATCGTGATCAACACGCCAGCAGGCTCTCTTTCTCTCACTGTCTATAGCTATGATGACATTCTGACTGTGAACGAGATATTCTGCCGTCGCGACTACCCGGCGACGGCACAGCATCGGGTGGTTGTCGACTTCGGTTCCAATATCGGTATATCCGCTGCCTATTTCCTAACCTCGGCGCCGAACTCTTTTGCTTACCTTTACGAACCGTTCCGGCCCAATATCGACCGCCTGCGTGACAACCTCCGCCAGTTTGAAGGCCGTTTTGCCTTGCATGCAGTCGCAGTTGGGGAAGCTGACGGCGAGGTTGAGTTTGGCTGGGAGGACACTGGTCGGTACGGTGGCGTTGGCATAAAGACGGGCAAGTACGTGTCTGTCACTTGCCGGGATTCTAACGAAATCCTCAAGGAAGTTATCACGCGACATGGCCGTATCGACATCCTCAAGATTGACATTGAGAGTTTAGAGCAGCAGGTCACAGAGCGCATCCCCGTTGAGATTGCCCGCAACATTGACGCAATCTACGTCGACTACTGCCGGTGGGAAACTAATCCGCTGGAACAAACTCATAACTATCGACGGTATGGAAGCGTCGCTCAGTTCTTGAACAAAAACATAGTCAAGTCGCGCTGACACAAAGTGTCGTAGTCGCGCGATCACCTACCGATAAAGCAACGGTGGTTCCTGCCTGGCCACGCCGCCACCCAAGATCGGCAACGCGAACGTTATTGAAAATACTGGCTGATGTCTCTCAAGCGGCAAATGGAAGATCCTGGTTTAGAAGATGTGGGTCCTCCATTCTGATGTCTAATGTTCTCTTGCATATAAACCAATTCCATCACAAACGATCTGACGACGGACACTGAAGTGGACCCCATCACGAGGACCAGTTCTGGCGGTTCCTTAGGTGGAAGCCGTGCCGTTCCTCTCTTGTGAACTTTCCTAAGCTATCATTCTTCTCGGCTGTTGTTGCGGCTGTGGGCATGTGGGCAACGCGCCAGCGTTGTCCAAGCGCAGCGTCATGTCCACAGCCGTTCCCTCGATCATGCCGGTGACGCCGGCACGCCACATCGCCATCGGCGTGCGGTTGTCGAGCGCGCTATGCGGGCGTCGTCCGTTGTACAACCAGACTCGAGAACGCCCACGGGACGGAGTTCCGTGAGGTTCTATATCGCTGGCATCCTTGGTTTGGCCTTCGAGTAGCGGTCCATGAGACGGTCAGTCGTTCGGACGGCATCGTCTTCCGCTGCACTTTGACTGGAGGAGGTGGCCGCCAGCTGGAGCTTCCGGCCTGGATGTTCGACCGGGCCGGTTGTCGAGATTGCTTCCCTTTGGCGACGACGCCCCTTGTCTCCATGGCAGGGCTTCGTGCGTTGTCGGATCTTCTGGGGGATGTGCTGAGGAGACGCGCCACGGCGTCGACTGCGTCTGTTTGCGGCGCATCATGTGCCTCTCGCAACCAGGATGTGGGAGAGGCCCGTGTCAGCCAGCATGACAAGACGCCGAACGAAGGCATTGCGCGACCGGCGCGGCGCGCCGCAGCAGTTCGACCTGTTCGGCGGGAACCGGCCGCGGTCGGTCGGCGATGCACCGACATGGTCTGTCCTGCCGGCCGAGGCAAGAAGCGAGCTGATCGGCCTGATGAGACGACTGATCCTGGAGCACATCGATCGGAAGCAGCGGGGCGTGGCAGTGGAGGTCAGCCATGATCTCTGAGAAGATTCGTCCCCACCATCTGCAGCGCAAAGCGTTGCTCTATGTGCGCCAATCGTCGGCTCATCAGGTTCTGCACAACCGCGAGAGCGGCGCGCTGCAGTATGCCATGCGGGATCGCCTGATGGCGTTGGGCTGGTCGCAGATCGAAGTGATCGACGACGATCTTGGCCGCTCGGCGGCCGGCGGGACTCAACGTTCCGGCTTCGAACGAATGGTTGCCGAAGTCTGCCTGGGCAAGGTCGGAGCCGTGTGTGCCCGTGAAGTCTCGCGCTTTGCGCGCAACAGTCGGGACTGGCAGCAATTGATCGAGATGTGTCGCGTGGTCGACACCGTGCTGATCGATCAGGAGACCGTCTACGCACCTCGACACGGCAACGATCGGCTGCTGCTCGGGCTGAAGGGCAGCCTCAACGAGTACGAGCTTGATCTGCTGCGCCAGCGATCCTTGGCGGCGCGCTATGAGAAGGCGCGCCGTGGCGAGCTCGTGGTCAGTGCGCCGGTTGGGTTCGTGAAGGTCGGCGACCGTTACGAGAAGGATCCGGATCGGCGCGTCCAAGCGGCGATCACGCTGGTCTTCGACAAGGTGCTGGAACTGGGCAGCGCTCGGCAGGCCTTGTTGTGGTTCCACGAGCACGACCTCGAACTGCCCACCAAAGGCAACGATGGAACGACGGCCTGGCGACGTCCAAGCTACGCCACCATCCATCGCATGATCGCGAACCCGATCTACGGCGGTGCCTATGCTTACGGCAAGACAGCTGTGGCGGCGAACTATGGTACCCTCGCGGTCGGCGTGCGAGTGCGCCGCAAGACGCGCGCCGATTGGCTGGCGTTGATGCCGAACGCCCATGAGGGCTACGTCAGCTGGGAGAAGGCCGAGGCGATTCGCAAGATGGTCAGCGACAATGTTCCGACCAGCCGGCACCATGGTGCCCCCAAGCACGGCGACGCGCTGCTCGCCGGCCTGCTTCGCTGCCGTTGCTGCGGCCGCAAGCTGACGCTTCGCTACACCGGCGCGCGGCATCATATCCCACGCTACAGCTGCAGCCGCGGCTGGCTGGACAATGGCCAACCGCGCTGCATTGCCTTTGGCGGGCTGCGCGTCGACGATGCCATCGAGGAAGCCCTCCTGGCAGTCGTCGGACCGGGTGCGATCGAGGCTGCGATTGCTGCCGAGAAGGAGGCCGGACACCGGCGAGATCAAGTGCGCGAAGCACTCGCACGCGATCTCCAAGCGGCTCGCTATGAGGCTGACCGCACCTTCCGCCAGTACGATGCAGCTGATCCGGCCAACCGGCTGGTGGCCGGCGAGCTGGAAGCGCGCTGGAACAAGGCGCTCGCGCGCGTGTCGGAGATTGAAAGCAAGATCGCTTCCCATGATGCAGCCGTACCAACGCCCGTAGAGTCGATGTCGCTGGCCGCGCTCGCGGAGGATCTGAGGACCGTGTGGACTGCGCCGACAACCGATGCACGGCTGAAGAAGCGGATCACTCGCACTGTCATCCACGAAGTGGTGGCCGATATCGACCGAGACACCTCCGAGATCGTTCTGTTCGTTCATTGGATTGGAGGGGTTCACAGCCAGCTGCGTCTGCCCCTCAGAAGACGCGGCCAGCGCAACAGCACCTCGGCCGACGTGATCGCTGCCGTGCGCCAGCTGGTGCTGATCGCCAGCGACGATCTGATCGCCGGCATCCTCAACAGGAACGGATTGCTGACCGGCCACGGCAATCGTTGGACACGCGAGCGCGTCACTGCACTACGCTCTCACCACCGCATCCCAGTGCACAAGCCTGCCGCTGACGGGCTCGAGCCGTGGCTGAACCTCAGCAAGGCTGCTCGCCTCCTCCACATCTCGTCCAAGACGTTGAGGTTGGCGGCGGAGGCGGCGGAGATTGACGCCAGTCATCCCGTGCCCGATGGACCATGGATATTCAGCCGTGCCACTCTGACCTCCGACGCCGCTCAGGCAATCGCCCAGCGTGCGCAGCGTAACCCCAAGTACCCCACGGGATCGCATCCCGATCAGAAAAGCCTCTTCCCTTCAGCAACATAGACGGATGGGTGTTGTGATGTGCGCTTGTAGAAGGCGATCCACGCGGCGATGCCGAGCTTGGCCTCGCGCCCGTCGGCGTAGCCCTTGAGATAGATGTCCTCGTACTTCAGCGAGCGCCACAGCCGCTCGATGAACACGTTGTCCATCCACCGCCCGCGGCCGTCCATCGAGATGCGTACGCCGGCTTCGGCCAGCACGCCGGTGAAGGCGGTGCTGGTGAACTGGCTGCCCTGGTCGGTGTTGAAGATCTCCGGCACCCCGAAGCGTGCCAGCGCTTCCTCGAGCGCTTCGACACAGAATGAGCTGTCCATCGTGTTCGACAGCCGCCAGGCCAGCACCGCCCGGCTCGCCCAGTCCATGATCGCCACCAGGTACAGAAAGCCCCGCCCGATCGGCAGGTAAGTGATGTCCGCCGCCCACACCTGGTTCGGCCGGTCGATCACAAGCCCGCGCAGCAGGTAGGGGAACACCTTGTGACCGGGCGCCGGCCTGGTCGTCCGCGGCTTGGGTCCCAGCGCCGCGATCCCCATCTGCCGCATCAGCCGCTGCATGCGCTTGCGGTTGATCGGCAGACCCTGCTCGCCCAGCATCAGTGCCAGCCGCCGCGAGCCCAGGAAGGGGAACTGCGTGAACAGCTCGTCGATCCGGCGCATCAGGCCGAGATCATTGTCG
>WNFD01001087.1_pt1 | contig 27271 bp, 22 predicted proteins | sample 5400491 | NCBI WGS metagenome assembly WNFD01 (sample SAMN13153343, study PRJNA577476) | soil metagenome | isolation source: 120 cm saprolite under Douglas fir tree site 2 hole 2 replicate 2 | place: USA:California | collected 2015-04-18
CTCGCCTACATCGGTAGCCTCGTGCTGCGCAGCCTCAAAGCCATCGACTATGACCTCGACCGTTTCACCCCAGATGACGCAGATCCGGACGAAGAATCGGAAGACATTTCCGCAGAGTCGCACGATGAACCGGGTGAAGGGCCGCGCGACGAGTCTCCCACCAAACCAGTAGCCGCCAATCCCGTCGGCCCTGGCAAGGAGCCGCTACCCGCGACCGCTGAAGAATTCGTCGCCGCGGCCCTTCGTCGCAAACCCAACTAATCGTCGTGTTCGTGTCCGCGCCAGCGCGTCCGGCTCTACGGCGGTGGTTTTCATTACGTCAATTGAACGCCCCGATTGCGTTTGGTACCATGCGCCCAATGCCCGAAGAGCCCATCGCCTGCGAAGACAGCGTCGGCCGCTACGCCGGCGACTACCTGCGCAAAGCGGAAGTGGTGACAACGCGGCCTACACGCCAGTTCGCGCCGGAAACTTCCCGGGCGTGCTTCGCGTATCTTGAGTCACAGGGGGGAACAAACCATGTTTTGCGATAAATGTGGGACACCCATCACCTCCGGTGCGCAATTCTGCAGCTCTTGCGGGAAGGCGGTTGGCGCCGCGCCAATCGCAGCACAAGCCGTCGCGGCCCGGCCCGCCTCCGACGGACGCGTGCAGCGGCACATTCAGCTTCTGGCAACGCTGTGGCTGGTGAATGGAATTCTGCGCTTCGCGGAAGTCGGCTCGATTTTCATCGTCGGCCGGATACTGCCCTTCCTGGTAGGCTGGGGAGTCGGCCGGCCGTTCACCAATTTCCCCTTCGATTTTCTGCCCTTCGGACTCTATGCGATCGGCTGCTTGCTGGCGCTATTTGGCGTGGCGCACATCCTATTAGCTTGGGGGCTGTTTCAGCGCGAACCCTGGGCGCGCACGCTCGGCCTGGTGATCGGATTCCTGGCGCTGCTGCGGCCTCCCTTTGGCACCGCACTTGGCATTTACACCATCTGGGTGCTGCTGCCGCAGCAAGCCAGCGAGGAGTACGACCAACTCTCGCGCGCGACTGTAGCGGCCAGGCTGCAGCCCGGCCGGTAATCCTAAGCGACGTTCGACCGCCAAGTGCATTTACGCGTGAACAAGGTGCCTGCATGCTGAAAACGATATTTGGCTTTGCCTGCTTGAGTGTGACTTTGGCCGTCACAACGATTGCCTTCGGCGGAAAGGACGCGAACAGCGACATTCCACAACATGGCAAAGCTGTGGTCTTGTTCGATGGGCGCGATCTGACAAATTTCGATACATTTTTGAAAGAGCATGGGCTGAACAACGATCCCGATCACGTTTTCCAAGTCGAGAATGGGGCCATTCATGTTTCCGGCAAGGAATTCGGCTACGTCATCACGAAGAAGGAGTTTGCGAATTACTATTTGCGCGCGGAGTTCAAGTGGGGCGTGGGTACGTACGCTCCGCGTGAGGGGCAGGCGCGCGACAGCGGGATTTTATACCACGTGCAGGGCGAGCAGAAGGTTTGGCCGAGGTCGGTGGAGTTTCAGATCATTGAGGGAGGGACGGGGGATTTTTGGATGACGGATGGCGGCGCGATCACCGGGCGTGACGGTGTGCGTGTGACTGGGCCGCCGGGTACGGCGCTGAAAATCGATCGCATTGGAAAAGGTCCGTGGAACAACGTGACGGGATATCGCGATCCCCTCGGCGAAGTGGAAAAGCCGCATGGCGAGTGGAATTTGCTGGAGCTGGTGGCGCAGGGAGATCACGTCAAGCAATTCGTGAACGGGAAATTGGCGAATGAGGGATCGGAGGCGTTTCCGTCGAGCGGGAAGATTTTACTTCAATCCGAAGGCGCCGAAGTATTTTTCCGGAACATCGAGTTGTTTCCGCTGAAACACTGATGACGGATTGACGCACCCACCTGAAGGCGGCCGCTAAGTTAGTTCGCGGACTGCGTCCGCGAAGATTCTTGTGTGTTGGTCAATGTCGATAATCGGAATGGAGAGAATGGGCAAGAAGAAGCGCGTGGCGCTACGGTAGGAGGTATGAATGTATTTTCATTTGACAGCAACCAACTGTGTCATTACGATTCATCACTTTTAACTCGTGCAGGCTCCCAGCCACTTCTAAAGGAGAATCATGAACAAAAGGAAGACACGAAATGTAAAACTGTTCGTATTGTCTTGCCTAGTTGTGCTCACATCGTGGCAGGCGAGCGCCTTCGCACAAACAACCACAACCACCAGCAGTTCACCGACACCCGTACCACCTGTCGCTAACCCCTGCACGCGTTTCACAGCGGGCAGCGTAATCCATAACCCTCCGGCGCTTTTCAGTGCCAACGGAGTCCTGAATGTAAGGTTTTCCTACCAGGCGACCACCGATTCGGTTGGCAGACAACTGTTTTGCTTCATGACGCCGGACGGCCTGGAGAACCCGACCCTGCACTTGAATCCGGGCGACGCGCTGAACATAACGGTGACCAACAATACTCCCTTCAACGATGTAGGAGATACCGACGAGCCTTTCAACGCACCCAACTGTGGCGATACCACTTTTGAGAACCAGGCTCCAATGAAGGACAGTCAGGGCTTTGCGATGACCGGCGGGTCGATGAATATCCACTATCATGGCACCAATACCTCGCCTGCCTGCCATGGGGACAACGTAGTCAAAACCCTGATCAATCCCGGGAACACGTTTCAGTACAGCGTTCCGTTCCCAACGGATGAGCCTCCCGGACTCTACTGGTATCACCCGCACGTTCACATGTTAGCGGAAGCAGCAGTGTTCGGGGGGGCTTCCGGAGCCCTAGTGGTGGACGGAATGAACAACGTACAGCCGGCGGTCGCCGGATTGCACCAGCGGGTTATCGTCATCCGTGACCAACAATTCAAGGATCCCAACTTGAGTGAGACCCCCAGCAGCACAACGGATGGAGGAGTACCCCAGCGCGACCTTAGCGTGAACTTTGTCCCCCTGGATACCACAGTTGCAATCAATAAAACCACCACCACGGTGACTTACACACCGGCCGTGGTTCACATGGAGACCGGCGAGAAGCAGTTCTGGCGAGTCTGCAACTGCACGTCGGACGCCCCTCTCGACCTGCAGGTCCGGTTCGATGGAGTTGCGCAAACTATCCACCTCGTGGGTATCGACGCTGTCCCTGTGAACTCTCAGGACGACACCCAGCCTGGCCACCTTACTCCGGTTACTCATTTCCGGATTCCCCCGGCGTCGCGAGTCGAATTTATCGTCCACGCGCCGCCGTCGACGGTCAAATTGGCCCAGCTCGTAGCCCAGTTCATCTACTCAGGGCCGCTTGGCGACACGCTTCCCACTCGACCGCTGCTGACCATGCAGCTGGTGAACGAAGATACCGAGGCCGTGGACAATGCCGTTCCCGCGTCTACAGGTTTTGTCACCACCCAGCAGCGGTTTGGCGGAATCTCGAGCGTAACCCCTTCGCTAACGCGCACCGTCTTCTTCGAAGAGGTTGAGGATGGAAGCGCGTTCTTCATCAACGCCTCCGGATGCGTGACTGCAGCAGGCGCGCAGTGTCCCATCCAGCCTTATCCGATTAACACACCCTTCGACAACAACCACCCTCCGGCGATCATCATAACGCAAGGGACGGTGGAGAAGTGGATCGTCCAAAACCACGCGAGGGAAAACCATGAACTGCACCAGCACCAGATTCACTTCAAGGTGCTGTCGCAGGACAACTTCGAGGTCAACGGCAGCCAGCAGGCGCCGGGCATCAACGGTCAGTTCCTGGACATGATTGAGATCCCGTACTGCACCGGTGATGCTGCGGGTCCGCCGGTTCTTCCTCTTATGCCGCCGGCTTGTGTCACGAACAACGGCGGGCCACCGTTACCGTACCCGCAGGTGCAGCTGCTCATGGACTTCCGCGGACCGGACATCGGTGCTTTCGTCTTCCACTGCCATATCCTCGGACATGAAGACCTGGGCATGATGGCGATCGAACAGGTGAATCCCAAGTAGCGAGGAGAAGCAAACGTTTGCCCACAGCATGAAGAGCGGCTTCAGAGGGTAACTCTGAAGCCGCTTTTTTCGTGCACTGAATGGGTTACTGCCTGGCAGGCGCGGGTGGCATGACAAACTTATCCAGGTAGGTTGCGAGTTTTTCGCGGTTCTTGGCCCGATAAGCGACATACTCCTTAGCAATACCGTCATCGCCCAGGCTGAACAGCACGTAGGCGTCAAGGAGGCCCGCTTCATACAACTTCAACAATAGGCCAGCCGTCGGGTTGGACGTGACCCGTTCCGCGGTTTTCGTATCATCCTTGAGCTTTTCCAGGGATTGGGCGGCTGCAGTTAACGCCTCGGATTCCTCCGGGAGCGAGTGCCGGTATTCTGCTTCTTGCGGAAACTGTTTCTGGAACCGGCCGCCCTTTTTCCACTCGGACTTCACCGAGTAATATGTTCGCCAGGCAGAGGAGAGGTCGGCGGATTCTTTCCCAGTGCCGGCCGGGTCATCCTTGGGCGGCAGAGGAACGCCCACGTACACAATCTTGAACGCGGTCTTGTTTATCGTCGCCCACGCGCGAATTTCGCGCCACACGATCTTGTTATAGGGTTCAGCCACCGCAGCGTGGATGAGCATGCTGCGGGACTTCGCCATATCGCCTTGCTTTGCCAGCATGTCGGCATAGTAGCGATAGGCTGTCTCAATGTTTGGGTCAAGCCGCATGGCGCGCTCGTACCACTCGCCGGCTTTGGCGAAATCATTCTTCTTGTCGTAGGTGTTTGCGGTGAAGAGAATGGCGGTATAGTTCGTGGGTTCGAGCTCCAGGGCCTTCGCGTAGTCCTTCAGCGCCTCGTCGAAATCGCGGCGGGCGAAAGCCGCCTCGGCGGTGTTCATGGCCTGTGCCACCGCCGGATTGTCAGAAAACTTGATGGTGCCATTCGCCGGCAGTTCCCCCAAAAGCTGGCGCAGGTTCTCCGCAAGAGGACTGGTATTCCCCAGGCCCAAGGCACTCTGTAGAAGGTCCCTGGCGCGAAAGCGTTCCTTGGCTGCCGCTTCCGGATCGGTGAGAGTCGCGGCATGTTCGACGAGAGACGCTGCCAGCGCGACCAGTACTTCTCCGTCTTTCGGATCCTTCTGAGCCAACTCTTCCAGAAGCGGCAGAGCTTCCAGGCGTTTGCCCTCGTTAAAGAGCGCTATTGCCCTTTGCCGCTTGGTCTGATCCGAAGCATCCGCGGTCGCCTGTGCGGTCAGCGGCGAGGAAACAAAAAGAAGCAGCACAGATACGAGAATAAAGCTTCGCTGTCCGTGGGCCGGCATGGACTTTTTGTTTTCGAGATGACTATCTGCTCTCAAGCACCGGCCGGTCCTTTAACGGCTGAAGGGGCCTAGCAGAGTTGTGATAGTACTTCCGATATTGGGCGATCTGGGCTTCCGACATCTCAATGGAATTCTTCATCAGAAACCAGGCAACACCTTCGTTACAGACGGGATTCGTCAAAGATCCGCGAAAGGTATAAAAGCCGCGGTCGGCGGGAAGCAGGTCCATGGCGTTTATTTTCACTCCCTCTACGACTTGCTCTTTACCGCCCGATGGGATGTGCTCCCATAAAGTCTTGATCACCGGGTTTTCTTTGCCTATCACCACCGGGACCTCGATGATCAGAAAGGTTGCCTCCGGTGACAGGTGGACCAGTTGGAGAGACATCGGCGCCCGTTTGCCGTTGACCGCGTTTTCACCGGGTTCATGAAAATCGATTTCGCTCAAGCGGTAAGGCTTCCTTGCCACTTTGAGCCACAGATTTTCGGGAAACCTGACCTTAATAAGATATTTGTTGCAGTCGTTTACCATGTCCAGCTGTGCAGGCTGATAGTGAAATTCCAGGGCCGCCAGGGGCGGGATGGGCATGTTTTTCGATCTAGTGATATCGACTGGCGATTGCATCTGTCCGGTGCTGCAGACGCCCTCCCAATGGTCGGGACCGCGAGGCCCTTCTTCGTAGGTGAATTTGGCCTCGCACTTATCGGAGGCTCCGCTGGGCAAGTTCATCTGATGCCCATGCTGATGTTGATGCTGCACGGGTTTCTCGGGGACCTGCGCTGCCTGACGGGCGCCAGCTATGGCCGCGACGAAGATAGAGAAACACAAAACAGAGAACGCCAGCATGCAAATGCCAGTCACTCGGTTGGGGGACACGATCTATCGTCTCCGATCTGGCCAGGCGCCGTATCACTTTATCCTATGCGGGTGGAAACAGGGACAGAGTTTTTCCGGGGCACGACTCTATCCTGGACAAACATTCCGTCGTCAGATTGAAGCCAAGGGATATGTGTTTCAGATTCCTTATCGACCGGCTTTAGCACATTGAGCGAATATCAGCGGAGGGCGTGGATTATTTCGCGGGCGGCGTTGGCGCCGGAGGCGCCGGTGAGGCCGTTGCCGGGGTGGGTGGCGGAGCCGCAGAGGAAGAGGTTGCGGATGGGAGTTTTGTAGCGAGCCCAGTCGAGGACGGGGCGCATGGTGAAGAGCTGGTCGAGGGCGAGTTCGCCGTGGAAGATGTGGCCTCCGGTGAAGCCGTAGGAGGTTTCCAGATCTTGCGGAGTGATGACTTGGATCGCTTCGACGAGGCCGGGAAGATTTGGCGCGTAGGTCGCGAGTGTTTTTACTACTGTGTCGCCGAGTTGCTTGCGGCGGTCGTCCCAATTCCCTTCTTTCAATTTGAGTGGCGCGAATTGCACGTAGGTGGAGAGGACGTGCTTGCCTTCGGGGGCGAGAGTGGGATCGAGGAGCGTGGGAATGGTGACGTCGAGATAGGGCGCCGAGGAAAATTCGCCGTACTTGGAGGCGTCGAAGGCGCGCTCGAGGTAATCGATTTCGGCGCCGATGTGGATACGGCCGGCGAGCGCTTTGAGGAATCCGTCGGAGGCGACGGCTTCGGTGAGCGCGGGGAAATTGGGGAGATCGCCGAGGGCGAGATGAACTTTGGCTACCGTGCCGTTCGAACGAAAATTTTTGATGCGCTGGGCGAAAGTGGGATCGAGTTGCGACGGGTCGAGGAGATGGAAGAATGTGCGCTTGGGGTCTAAGCCGGAGACTACGGCGTTGGCCGAGATTTCTTCGCCGCCCGCGAGAACGAGGCTTATGACTGCGCCGTCTTTGACGCGGATGTGGCGGACTTCGGCGTCGGTGCGGATTTCGGCGCCGGCTTGGCGCGCGGATTCGGCGAGGGCGCGCGTAAAGGAGCCGAGTCCGCCGTGCGGGAACGAAGCGGAGCCGACGGGATGCGGGTCTGCGGCGGCGCGAAGAAGCAGAACGGCGGTGGAACCCGCGGACCACGGGCCGAGCGCGGTGCCGAAAATGCCGCGCGCGGCAATGACCGCACGGAGGAGTTCGGTATCGAAGAACTCGGCGACGAAATCGGCGACGGCCATGGGTCCCCAGCGAACGAGATCGAACATGCCTTTCTTGCCGAGGCTGCGGATGCCGCGGCCGGTCTTGAGAAGATTCCACAAATCTTCGGGAGAAGGAGTGTCGATCGAGGGAGGCGTGGTGGAGAGGAGCTGATTCAGAACCGGGAAAAGATTCTCGAGCGTTTCGGCGAACTCGGTGTATTTCGCGGCGTCTTTGACGGAGAATTGCGCGATGCCGGTGGCGGTTTTGGCGTGGTCGTTGTAGAAGAGGAGCGCTTTGCCGTCAGGCGCGGGCGCGAAGAGGCGCGGGTTGGGATGCATGATGTGGCACTCGTATTTTTCGAGCTGCATGTCCGCGACGATGTCGGCGCGAAGCGGACCGACGGTGTGGGCGAGCGTGGAGGCGCGAAAGCCGGGATGAAATTCCTCGGTGATGGCGCCGCCGCCGACGAACTCACGGCGTTCGAGAATTAAAGGCTTAAAGCCGCCTTTGGCTAGGTAGAAGGCGGTGACGAGAGCGTTGTGACCGCCGCCGATAAGGACTACGCGCTGTCCGATGGGCATGTTCAGTTTTTCTCGACGGAAGCGGGCTGAGGCTGAGCAACGGAAGCGGGCGGCGCAGAAGTCGAGGAAGAAGACTTCGCGGAGTTCGAACGCGCGGATTTCTTAAAACCTCTGCGCCAATCTTTGAGAATGACTTGGCTGGCGATGCGGCCGGGAGCGCCCATGATGCCGCCGCCGGGGTGTGTGGCTGAACCGCACATATAAAGGTTGTCGATGGGCGTGCGGTAGTAAGCCCAGCCGGGAACGGGACGGAGAAAGAAGAGCTGCTCGAGGGAGAGCTCACCCTGGAAAATATTGCCTTGCGTGAGGCCGAATTCGCGTTCGAGGTCGAGGGGAGTGAGAACCTGGCGGCCGATAATTATTTTTTTTATGTTGGGAGCGTGCTCGGCGATGGTGTTGACGACGGTGTCGCCGAAGGCTTCCTTCTGATCGTCCCAGTTGCCTTGCGCAAGTTTGTAGGGCGCGTACTGCACGAAGCAGGAGAGCACGTGCTTGCCGGGAGGCGCGACGCTGGGGTCGGTGAGACTGGGGATGACCATGTCGATGTAAGGCTTGCGGGAGTAGCGGCCGTACTTGGCGTCGTCGTAGGCGCGCTCCATGTACTCGATGCTGGGGGAGATGGAAATTGCTCCGCGAAGATGCGCGCCTTGGCCGGGCATGGACTTGAAATCGGGGAGCGCGTCGAGCGCGAGATTGACTTTGCCGGAGGAGCCGCGGAATTTGTAGCGGCGAACACTTTCGAGGAAATCGGCGGGGAGTTCGCTGGGCTCAAGAAATTTTTCGAAAGTGAGATGCGGGTCGACGCTGGAGGAGACGACGCTGGCGGAAATTTCTTCGCCGGACTTGAGGGCTACGCCGGTGGTGCGGCCATTTTTTACGAGGATTCTTTCCACTGAGGCCTGCGTGCGGATTTCCACACCGAGTTCGCGACCGGCGGCGGCGATGGCATTGCTGATCGCGCCGGTGCCGCCGCGGCTGAAACCCCAGGAGCGGAAAGCGCCGTCGATTTCGCCCATGTAGTGATGCAAGAGAACGTAGGCGGTGCCGGGCGAGCGGATGCCGAGAAAGGTGCCGATGATTCCGGAGGCGGACATCGTCGCTTTGAGGACGTCAGTCTCAAACCATTGGTCAAGGAAATCGGCGGCGCTCATGGTCATGAGCTGAATTAACGTGTAGCGCTCGTCGGAGGAGAGATCGCGAAAACGCTGGCCGAGAAAATAGAGGCGCTGGAGATCTTTGGGGTTGAGGGTGGTGGGATCGGGCGGGATCATGGAGAGGATGGGCTTCACGAAGCGGCACATGGGGGTCATCATCTTGGAGAATTCGTCGTAGGCTTCGGCGTCGACGCGGGAGTGGCGACGAATTTCGCGCTGCGTGCGGGCGTGATCGTTCACGCGCCAAAGGTAATCGCCGGAGGGCATGGGTGTAAAGGTGCCGTCGAGGGGGAGAATTTCGAGGCCGTGGCGGGGGAGATCGAGTTCGCGAATGATTTCGGGGCGCAGGAGCGAGACGACGTAGGAACATACCGAGAAGAGGAAACCGGGAACGATTTCTTCGGTGACGGCGGCTCCGCCGAGGACGTGGCGGCGTTCGAGGACGAGAACTTTTTTGCCGGCTTTGGCGAGGTAGGCGGCGTTGACCAGGCCGTTGTGGCCGCCGCCGATGACGATTGCGTCGTAATGCTGAGGCATGCAGCGGAACTCCGCAAAAATGCAAAAATGAAAGATGATGCTTTGCGACTGGAAGAGGAGACAGTTTAATGGGATGAGGTGATTGGGTACAAGGGGCCGACTTCGGCTTTGGAGAGAGAAGAGAAAGGATTAACACAGAGGGCACTGAGGGCAGACCACGGCGAGCACCGAGAAAGGAAGAAGCTATTTGCGTGGCTTGTGAAGCTTGATAGAGAGGATGCGAGCGTGGCGCTCAAAGTCGCTATCAGTCGTGAAGATCGTGCAGTCTCGTCTCAAGGCGACGGCGCAAATCAATGCGTCGACCACGGAGATGGTGATGCCTTTACTTGCGCACTGATTGCTGGCCTGAGCGGCAGCTTCGTAGTCCGCAGCGTCAAGAGCAATGTCTCGAAACGTGCGAAGGAGTACGCGGAGTCTTTCGAACTGAGTTGGATTGCGAACGCCTGACAAAATTTCCTGCCGGATTAAGCCAATTAGGCAAGCGCGGTCTTCGTGAATCAACGCAGTAAGTTCAGCGAGGATTGATCGCTGGACAGAATTCAAATCGGCAGGGTCGCGGCGTAAGCTCAGAGACCAGACCGACGTGTCGATTAGGGTATTCAATTCCGTTTCATGCGGCGGGCGCGCTTGTAATCGTAGGTTTCGTCGTAATCGATAGTACCGAAGAGCGAAATGATTTCTTGCTGCTTGCGGCGGCGGACATATTCGTCCAAGGCGGCGTTAACTGCATCCTTTTTGGTGCGATGCCCGCCCAGCTTTTGGGCCTCTGCGATGAGACGGTCGTCAATGGCGAGGTTGGTCGGCATATTTTACACACTATTCTACACATCGCACTGTGTATAGTCAAGGCGATTTTGCAGCTGGCGGCATTCTTGCTGGGGTTTGCTCCACCTTCTATAATCTCGCTTCCGAGTGGGGACAAGGAGGCCGCGTGCCGGTTGGAACTGCGTTTCATGAGCGGACGATGGCGCTTTGCGAGAGTTTGAGTTATCGCGAGTGGTCGGGCTACTACACGGTGAGCGTATATGAGACGCACCACGAGCATGAGTACAACGCGATACGGAATTCGGCGGCGCTGATTGATATTTCGCCGCTGTTCAAGTACCGAGTGACTGGACCCGATGCGACCAAGCTGGTGAATCGCGTGATTGCGCGGGACATCAACAAGGTTGCGGTGGACCAGGTGATTTACTGCTGCTGGTGCGATCCCGAGGGGAAAGTGATTGACGACGGGACGATTACGCGGCTAGGGGAGAATGAATATCGCTGGACGGCAGCGGACCCAAGCTTGCGGTGGTTTCAGCAGAATGCGCTGGGGTTGGAAGTGTGGATCGAGGATATTTCGGAGCAGGTGGCGGCGCTGGCGCTGCAGGGGCCGACTGCGGGGAAGGTGCTGCGCGCGGTGACGGACGCGAACATTGCGAACTTGAAATATTTTCGGGTGACGCGCGGGAAAATTGCGGGCGTGCCGGTGGATATTTCACGGACGGGGTACACGGGCGATTTGGGATTTGAGATTTGGATGCCCTGGAAGGACGCGCTGCGCGTTTGGGACAAGCTGATGAGTGAGGGCGAAGTTTTCGATATTCATGCGGCGGGAATGATTGCGCTGGATGTGGCGCGGATCGAGGCGGGACTGATTCTGATTGAGGTGGATTACACGTCGAGCAAGAAGGCGCTGATTGAATCGCAGAAATATTCGCCGTCGGAGATTGGGCTGGGGAAATTGGTGGATTTGAAGAAGGACAATTTTGTGGGGCGCGAGGCGCTGGTGGCGGAAGCGAAAAAGGGCGCGGAGCGGGCGCTGGTGGGGCTGGAGATTGATTGGAACGAAGTCGAAGCGCTGTACGAGCACATGGAGATGGCGCCGCAAGTGCCGAGCATGGCGTCGCGCGTGGCGGTGCCGGTGTATCGCGCCGGGAAGCAAGTGGGGAAGGCGACTTCGACGACGTGGTCGCCGACGCTGAAGAAGATGATTGCGCTGGCGTGCGTGAGGCGCGAGCAGTCGGCGGTGGGGACGACGTTGGCGATGGAGATGACGGTGGAGGCGGTGCGGCGGACGGTTTCGGCGAAGGTGGTGGCGATGCCGTTTTTTAATCCGCCGAGGAAGACGGCTGTGCCAGTGGTGTAGGGTTCCCTTTAACAGTGGTTGCAGAATTCCTACGTTGAGGTCCTTCGGGCATCCTCGCCCTTCGCAAACGGCGCTCAGGACAAGTCGGAGGCCCTCAGAATGACAGCCGGACCCACACATTAGATCCTGCCGAGACGGGGCGCAGCAGTGCTGCGCCCCTACTTTTTGGGAGCGGCCTCGCTCGATTGGATTGGGCCTCGGCGTCGGATCGGTTGTCACAGGCTGAAGCCTGTGCTACTGGAGGCGGTTGTATTTTTTTAGGATGGCGCGGAGGCGGTCGTGCGGGAGGGCGATTACTTTGTGATTCTCGATGCCGGTCATGGTTTCAGCGGCGACCATGGCGTTGATGATGGCTTCTTCGGTGGCTTGCACGGTGGCGGCGAAGACGGGTTCGATCAAATCGTTGGGCAACATTTTTAGATCGACGACGTGGTCCGCAGCGGCGGCGCCAGAATTTGCCGTGGAGAAGGCGATGAAGATGTCGCCGGACCCGTTGCCCGAGATGCTGCCGTCGCGGCCGAGGCCGAGAGAGACGCGGCGCGCGAGGCGCTTGAGTTGATGCGCGACGAGCGGAGCGTCGGTGGCGACGACGACGATGATAGAGCCGCGGTCGGTTTCGGCGAAGGAACTGGACGTGTAGGCGCGATCCTCCGGAATTTCCTTGCCCACCGGAACGCCTGCGATGCGGAGATTGGAACGTGAGCCGTAATTGCACTGCACAAGTACACCGACGGTGAAGGCGCCAGCTTTCGAGTCGATTTTGCGCGATGACGTGCCGATGCCGCCTTTGAATTCATTGCAGACCATTCCGGTGCCGCCGCCCACGTTGCCTTCCTCGACGGGGCCGGATTTTGCGGAGTCGATGGCGTGGAAGGCGTGCTCGGGTTTCACGTGGAAGCCGTTGATGTCGTTGAGCCAGCCGTCCCAGGTTTCGGCGACGACGGGGAGCGACCACCAGTAGCCGGTGGGATCGGGCTGGCCATGCGCGACGCGCCACTGAATGACGGCATCGCGGACCACGCCGACGCTGTGCGTGTTGGTGATCATCACCGGGCCTTCGAGGAAGCCGGACTCTTCGACCCAGGTGGTGCCGGTCATTTCGCCGTTGCCGTTTAGCGACCACCAACCGGCGAAGACGGGATTGCTCATGGAATCTTTGCCGCGCGGCAGGATGGCGGTTACGCCAGTGCGGACCGGACCTTTGCCGATTTGGAGTTTGCCTTCGCCGGAGATGAGTGTCTTGTGGCCGACGGTCACGCCAGGGACATCGGTGATCGCGTTGAGCGGGCCGGGAGTGCCATCGAAGGGGACGCCGAGGTCGCGGGCGCGCGGCTTTGTCGCGGGACTTTCCTGGGCGTGCAGAGCGAGTGCCAAGCCTAAAGTTACACCGACGCAAAGCAGGGATCGGGACACAACATTAGCCATGCTTTTTCTCTCCTGAAGAAAAAACGGCAGCGTCTTACCGTGCACTGCGCGGTCGTGAATGACATCCAAGAGTCGAAGAAACCGCGGGACAAGTCAACTCGGAAAAACGCTGTGCAGCGCGGAACCTAATGCGTTCGCGATCAATCGGCATTCCTGTGGCGAGATGATGAAGGGCGGAGCTAGGAGGATGTGGTCGCCGTTGGTGCCGTCGACGCAGCCTTGCACGGGGTAGGTGAGGATGTTTTCTTCGAGGGCAGCTTGGCGGATGCGGTCGGCGATGTTGTTTTCTTTGGGGAACGGCTCGCGCGTGGATTTGTTCTTCATGAATTCGATGCCGAGAAGCAGGCCGAGGCCACGGATTTCGCCTACATGGGCGTGAGATTGCAGCGAGGATAATTCTCCGCGACAGACGAAAAAGATCCGGACCGATTCCAAGAATTGACGATCGCGCCGGGACGGGGCGCACCAATCCTGCACCGCTACAAGGAACGTGGCGTGGTAGGCTGGCGCACGTTTTCTTGCGTAGGCGGGGGGGGTGGCGGCTTGCGCCGCTGGGACGCGCCCTTCGTTCCTCAGGGTGAACTAAAGCGCGCCCCTACAACCCTAGGTGAAGCTCGTGGCGGAACAAAATCGCGGATTGGTGCGGACGATTGGGCGATGGAGCCTGGCGGCTCTGATGCTCAATACGATGATTGGCGCGAGCATTTTTGGTTTGCCTTCGCTGATAGCGGCGCGGCTGGGGCGATGGAGCCCGATCGCTTACTTCGTCGCGTTTGCGGGAGTGGCGGTGATCGCGGCGTGCTTGGCGGAGGTGGCGTCGTATTTTCAGGAGGCCGGCGGTCCATACCTTTACGCGCGCGAGGCGTTCGGGCGATTTGTGGGGATACAGATCGGATGGCTTACCTGGCTGTCGCGCATTTCTGCTTGCTCGGGCGTGGCGAATCTTTTTATTACGTATCTGACGACGTTTGTGCCGGCGGCGAGATCGCCGTTAGTTCGCGGGGGCGTGTTGACGGTGCTGATTGGATTTCTGGCGGGGGTGAACTATCGCGGGGTTACGGACGGAAAATGGCTGAGCAATTTTTTTACGATCACAAAAGTATTGCTGCTGACGCTTTTTATCACGGCGGGACTTGCGGCGCTGGCGCGGCACCCGGAAATTCGCGTGACTCCCGCAGCGGTGCTGGGCGACGCCAGGGATTGGTTTACCGCGGTGTTGCTGATGGTCTACGCGTACGGAGGATTTGAGGCGGCGCTGTTTGCTTCGGGGGAGGCGAGCAATCCGCGCAAGGATGCGCCGGTGGCGCTGGCGATCGCGCTGGTGACGGCGACGTTGCTGTACGTGGCGGTACAGTACGTGGTGATTTACACGCTGGCGAATCCTGCGGCGACAACCAAGCCGGCGGTGGACGCAGCGCGGCAGTTCCTGGGACCGGTGGGAGTGTCGCTGGTGGCGGCGGGCACGCTGGTTTCGGTGTACGGCTACTTGAGCGCGAATATGCTGCACACGCCGCGGGTCACGTTTGCGATGGGAGAGCGCGGGGACTTCCCTGCTCTTTTCGCGGCGATTCATCCGCGGTTTCGGACGCCGCACATTTCGATTTTGGCGTTCGCCGCGCTGCTGCTGGTGTTTTCGATTTCCGGCGACTTTCGATGGAATGCGACGCTTTCGGCGGTAGCGCGCCTGTTTATGTATGGGGCGGTGGCGGCGGCGTTACCGGCATTGCGCCGGAAGGAGCCCGGAGGAGCAGCGTTTCGGTTGCCGGGCGGGACAGCGTTTGCGGTGGTGGCACTGATCTTTACAGGCTTGCTGCTTACGACGGTGAGGTGGGGAGAGGGCGTGGTGGTTCTTGCCACGTTTACGATTGCCGCGGCAAATTGGTTTTGGGCGCGGGGGCGCACGGTGTGTTTGGCCGGGGGCAGTGAGCACTTCCACGGAAGAATCTTGCTGGCCTTGGAAACGGAGCGGAATCGTGACAATATCCACGGCATAGTGAGCTCAATAGCAAATTACCTGCGAAAGCGAAGGGAAAAATCATGATGCGCAACGTTTTGCGGAGCGGCTTTCTGGCCGCTGGGCTGGTTTTGTGTTGTGCGACGAATATTTTTGCGCAAGAAGCGGCGAAGCACGCGATTTCGTTTGACGACATGATCCAGATGCATCGCGTGGGCAATCCGACAATTTCTCCGGACGGAAAATGGGTGGCCTTTGCAGTCGCGACGCCGGACACGAGCGCGAATCGCAACGCGAGCAACATCTGGATTGTTTCCACTAGCGGCGCAGAAGCGCTGCAGCTTACGCAGAGCGGGCACGATTCTTCGCCAGCGTGGTCGCCGGACGGAAAAACGCTGGCGTTTTTGTCGTCGCGCGATGGAAATTCGCAGGTGTACGCCCTGCCGATGGACGGAGGCGAGGCCCACGCGGTGACGCACCTTTCGACCGGTGCGGACATCGTGAAGTGGTCGCCGGACGGGAAGACGATTGCGTTCACGTCGTCGGTCTACCCGGATTGCAAGGACGATGCGTGCAACAAGAAGCGAGACGAAGAGAAGGAGAAAAACAAGGTCAAAGCGCGCGTGTACGAACAGCTTTTGTACCGTCATTGGGACCACTGGTTTGAGGGCAAGCGCAGCCACTTGTTTGTGGAACCGGCGGACGGCAGCGGCGAAGCGCGGGATTTGAATGCCGGGGCAAATTACGATGTGCCTCCTGACCAGCGAGGCGGCCCGGACGACATCAATTTTTCACCGGATTCCAAAGAAATTTGTTTCACCGCGGTGGCAGACAAAATAGAAGCCATCAGCACGAATGGAGATTTGTTTCTTGTCCCGGTAGAGGGAGGCGAGGCGAAAAGGATTACCACGAATCCCGGGTTCGACGGCAATCCGGTGTACTCGCCAGATGGCCGCTTCATTGCGTATCACGCACAGCTTACGCCCGGATACGAATCGGATCGCTGGCGGGTGATGTTGTACGACCGGCAGAGCGGCAAGATCGAGAATCTTACCGAAGGATTTGATCGCAGCGCGAACGAACTGAATTGGTCAGCAGATAGCAAGACGATTTTCTTCACGGCGGAGACCGAGACGCTGCAACCGGTGTATGTGATGGCGGCGCGCGCGGGCGCGGAACCGAAGAAGATCATCGCGGGAGGTTTCAACTCGGGATTGACGATCAGCGGCGACGGGAAAACCCTAGCATTCGAGCGAAGCACCTTGACCATGCCGGCGGAAGTATTTGTCGCGGGCAGCGACGGCTCCGCGGCACGGCAGATCACGCACCAGAATGAGTCGATCCTAGCGAAATTGGACATGAATGCGCCAGAAACGTTTTGGTTCGAGGGCGCGGAGGGCGTGCGCGTGCAGGCGATGATGATTCGCCCATCGCATTTCGATGCAGCGAAGAAATATCCGTTGCTAGTGCTGCTGCACGGCGGGCCGCAGACGATGTGGTCGAACGCGTGGGGATATCGCTGGAACGCACAGGTGTTTTCGGCCGGCGGCTACGTGACGTTGATGATCAACCGGCGCGGGTCGACCGGATACGGACAGAAATTCACGGACGAGATTACGAACGATTGGGGCGGAAAAGCGTACGTGGACGTGATGAAGGGCGTGGATACGGTGCTGGCGAAATACAAGTTCGTCGACGGAACGCGGATGGCGGCGGCGGGCGGATCGTACGGCGGATACATGGCAGATTGGATCGCGACGCACAGTGGGCGCTTCAAGGCGATCATCAGTCACGCGGGCGTTTGGGACAAATTTTCGATGTATGCGACGGAGGAGTTGTGGTTCGAAGAACACGATATGCAAGGCACGCCGTGGACGAATCCGGAGAGTTATCGAAAGTGGGCGCCACTGACATACGCGGCCGAGCTGGGCAAGTATAAAACGCCGACGCTGGTGATTTGCGGGGAGCGCGATTATCGCGTGCCGTACACGCAATCACTGGAATTTTTCAGTGCGTTGCAGAGGCAGGGCGTGCCCTCGAAGCTGATGGTTTTTCCGGATGAGGGGCATTGGATTCTGAAGCCGCAGAACGCGCAGTTTTGGTACAAGACATTTTTTGATTGGCTCGGCCAGTGGATGAAGTAAGCGGCCGCTACGTCAAGCGAGCAGGCGCTGCAACGAGCGGCGCAAGAAGCGGAAGAGATGGAACAGAAGGAATCCGGCGAGCACGATAAGGAGCGCGACGACGACGATGGTCGCGGTCGGATGGACGGTGGCCATCCAAGTGAGCCACACCGCCAGAGCATCTTCTCCCAAACTGAGCACCCAATTGCTGAAAGGCTCCGGGCTGGTGTTGACGGCGGCGCGGGCGCTTGCCTTTGTGCCGTGAGAGGTCAGCGCCACACCGCCAGCGAGCAGCGCGGCACCCCAGCGCCACTCCGGTGGAGCGGCAACAGTAGCGCTATAAGCAAGAAGAGCAGCGGCGGGCGGGCGGATCAAAGTGTGGACGGCATCCCAGATGGTGTCGACGTAGGGAATTTTGTCGGCGAGAAATTCAACCGCGTAAAGCGCGATTGCGATTCCGAGAATCCAAGGATGCGCGAGCACTTGCAGAGAGGCCGGCAAATGGATGACGCCGTAGCGCTGAAGAAGTCCGAGGGTCGCGATGGTCGCGTAAAGATTCAGGCCGGAAGAAAATCCGGCGCCAAGAGCGAGACCGAGAGTTTGAAGCGGATTCATTTCTCTTACAGAGTGCCGGCTTTGCGTAACTGTTCTTTCATTCCCGCCCAACTCTGACGCGAAGATTCTTCCGCGGTGGCCGCTCCGCGCCAGTGGGTCTCGAGGCTGACCGCATAGTGGTAGCCGTCGCGCTTGAGGGCGGCGAATTGACCGACCCAATCGATTACACCGGCCCCCATGGCAGCCCAGCCAGGCTCTTTGGAGTCTGTGGGTTTGGCTATGGCCTTGATGTCCTTACAGTGGCAATGGCCGATGCGATTTTTCGGCAGGAGATTGTAGCCGGCTGGGTACGGGATTTCGCCCCGCGCTGCGGCATTGCCGGGATCCCAATTCAGCATGAAGGAAGGTGACTGCACAGCGGCGAGAGTTTGCGCGGCTTCGGCGGCGATCGCCGTGTTGCAGGCAAATTCGTTTTCGAGGATGAGGATAATTCCCGCCTTGCCTGCTGTGTTTGCCGCTTCCAGCAATTTCGCATTAATGGCCGCGCGGTATGGCGCGGGATCTTCCAGGCGCCAAAAATCGAAGCAACGCACTCGGTCCGTCTGAAACGCCTTTGCCAGTGCGATACTGCGCTCGAGGACTTCGCCCTGTTGATCGTAGGTGAAGTCGGCGTTGAATTGCGCACCCTTGGGGCTGAACTTCGATTTAGGCGCGCCAGGCCAGTCCACCTTGAAGAGCGGGCTGGCAATATCTGTCACGCGCAGCTTGTATTTTTCCAGGATGCGGCGCGCTTCAGCGACCTCTGTGGCATCGAGTTTGAGAATATTTTTATTCCACATGCCGCGAAGCTCGATCCACTCCATGCCGAATTCGCGGGAAGCGACTTCACAGGAGCGGCCGAAATCCTGGCCGAGTTCGTCGTTGATTACTGCGATTCGAAATGGAGAGCTCATATGGTCAGGCCCAGCTTTTCCTGGAGATATTGCTTGTTCGCCGCAGCAGCTTCTTTGGGACTGTGGGCGTTATCGGGCACTCCGTCGAGTTCGACAACCGCCCAGCCACGGAAATTTACTTTGCGCAGAGCTTCAAAGACGGCGGGTACGTCCACCAGTCCGTGCCCTAGCTCGACCCAGCGATAGGCGCGCTGGGAGTCCTTCCCAGAAAGACGCTCGACGTCTTTGATGTGTAGAAAGAGCAGTCGATCGCGGAACTTATCGATGGCTTTCACGGGGTCGCCACCGCCTTGGAAATAGTGGGCGATGTCCAATTCCAATTTGACGTAGCGCGGATCGGAAAGACTCATGATTTGATCAAGCTCTTCGGGGCGTTCGCCGAGCGAGCCCATGTGATTGTGATAACCGAGCGGGACTCCGAAATCAGCGGTGCGCTTGCCAAGCTCGGTGAGAGCTTTTCCCAACTGTTTGAAGTCCGCCGGGGTTGCGGCACGGCCCTTGGGACGATTATCAAGGATTTGGAGGTAGAATCCGCCTGCGTCGCGCAAAAACTTGGCGTGTGCCGTGTGCTCGGCAATGCTGTTTTTCGCGACAGATGGGTCGCTAACCAAATCGCCGCTGGAAAGCGCCACGAACTTCAGTTCGTTCCGGCTAAGCAGATCGCGCACCGCGGCGGGACTGCCAAACTCGGCGATGCTGTTGGAGCGCAATTGTATGCCGCGAAAACCGACGGCGGCGATGTCGTCGATGGCCTGGCGATCGTTGCCGCCCCAGGTGATCGCCGCGTAGCCGAAATGGATTTCGGAGGGCGCGGGCGTGATGGGCGTGTCGAAGTGCGAGAGGTCTATCGGGGGATAAAGCCGTTCGCGGGCGAAAAGCGTGCCGCCGGGAAATGCCGAGGCCGCCGCCAGGGTACTCATTGCGCCGAGAAACTCGCGTCGCGGCATACGATGCGTCATAAGTCCTCCTTATCTTCGTTGCGACAACCGACGCCTCAGATGATTACGAACAACAACTAGGTAGCGTAGCCTTCAGGGTGCGCGCGCCGCCAGTCCCACGCGCTGCGGACGATCGACTCAAGCGTAGGAAATTGCGGCTGCCAATGCAAATCGCGCTGGATACTGCCTGAGCCCGCCACTAGCACGACCGGATCGCCGGCGCGCCGCGCCACTTCGCGCGCGGGGATCGGGTGCCGGGTTACGCGGCGAACGGCTTCCACCACTTCGCGAACGCTATAGCCGCGGCCGGTGCCAAGATTGTAGATGAGCTTGTCGCGCTGGCGCAAAGCATCGAGGACCAGAATATGCGCGCTGGCGAGATCGCTCACATGAATGTAATCACGGATGCAGGTGCCATCGGGCGTCGGATAGTCGGTGCCGAAGATAGAGATGTACTCACGCTTTCCGAGCGCGACCTGCAACGTGAGGGGAATCAAGTGCGACTCCGGCACATGGTCCTCGCCTAAATCGCCGGCGGCTCCCGCGGCGTTGAAATAGCGGAGGCAGGCGTACCGCAAGCCGTGGATGCGGTGAAACCAGGCGAGCATTTGCTCGACCAGCAATTTGGATTCTCCGTAGGCGTTCGTTGGGCGCAGCGGGTCGGTTTCTTCAATGGGCGTGCGATCGGGCGTGCCGTAGAGCGCCGCAGTCGAGGAAAACACCAATCGCTGGACTTTGTTGGCCAACATCGCTTCGAGCAAAGTGAGGGAGTTAACCGTGTTGTTGCGAAAATATTTCTCGGGAACCTGCATGGATTCGCCAGCTTCGATGAACGCGGCGAAGTGCATCACCGCATCGATGCGGTGTTCCTGGAAAATATAATTGAGCGCCGTCCGGTCAGCGGTGTCCGCAACGATGAGCTTGGCGCCGGCGGGAACGGCCTTCTTGCTGCCGTGCGAGAGATTGTCGCAGACGATGACGTCGCAGCCCTTGGCGAGGAGCTGCGCGGTGACTACGCTGCCGATGTACCCGGCTCCTCCCGTAACAAGAACGCGATCGGCCATGTGCCTTGGTTCCTTTGCGGCGCTAGAGTTTTGAGGTTGTCCGAAAACCAAAAGATTACATCAAGAATGGAGCGCGAGCGCCAGCGCGGATCCAAGGTTAAGTGTTCGACTGTGGCGTTAGTCACCTAGAGCTGGCCGAACCCGAGCAATCGCCGCACGCAGCGCGCGCAATACCTCATCGATCTCTTCGGGACCCTTGTACTTGCGGCGCGGCCAGAAGAAGCCTTTGAGACGGTCACCTTTGTTGCGCGGGACGATGTGCATGTGAAAATGCGGCACGCTCTGGCTGACGCGATTGTTGGCGGCGATGAATGTCCCCTCCGCGTGCATACCTAACTCGACTGCCGCTGAAAGCATTCGCACATTGGCAAACAGCGGCGCGAGAAGAGAATCGGGCAAGTCCTGGATGGTTTCGAAGTGGCTGCGGGGAACAAGCAGGCAGTGGCCGGGAAAGAGAGGCCGATGGTCGAGAAAGGCAATCGTGCGCTCGTCCTCGAAAACGCGAAAGCCGTCTTCAAGGCGCGCAATTTTGCAGAAGGCGCAGCTCGGTTCAAAGATGTTGAGTTGCGCACTCATGTGCCGTCAGGGCCGAATCGCTTCGCAAGAAGCACGCATCACCCGAGCGCAGAAAACAGTAGATTTTTCCATTTCGGAGTGTCGAGGCTCCAGCATACACGGACTTTGTGCTCGCGCTCGATGGTATGCGCCCAGACATCTCTATTTCGAGAGTCGGTGGCCACGTCCAAGCGATCGACGACCGTCATACCACGCGTAAGCTCGCTGGAGACTTCGATTTCGACGTAGTGCTCGCTGGAAGAAGTGCAGAGTGCGGGATTCAGCGCGATGCCCATGGCCACGGGGTCAGGCAGTGACATGCCTCTTTGTCCGGTTTGCTTGAAAAAGGCTTCTACAGCGGTGCTGTTGCAGCGTATTGCGAATTCCGCGACGGGATTTTTCAGCGCGAGCACACGTTCCATATCGTGCGGATTGAGGACCGCGTCTCCGCGACACAGTTGCCAGCCCACCATTTCCAGGGGCAGCCCCGAGCGGAACACAATACGCGCGGCTTCCGGATCCACCCAGATGTTGAATTCCGCCGCAGGAGTTACGTTGCCCTCGCAGCAAGGCGCCCCGCCCATCACCACGCAGCGCTTCACCGAAGCTGCGAGTTTCGGCTCGCGCAGCAGAGCCATGGCCACATTCGTGAGCGGACCCAGCGTTACGATCTCAATGCCAGGATTTTCGTGCACCGTCTTAATCAGCGCGTCCACGGCATGACCGGGTTCGGCGCGTCGCTTCGCGGGCCTGTACCCGTGATCGCCGAGGCCGTCGGCCCCGTGAAACCAATCCGCAATCACGAGCTTCCGCAACAGCGGGGCTTCCGCGCCGGAATAGACCGGCACGTTAGAACCGCACAATTCTGCGGTGAATAAGGCATTGCTGGTAGCTTGTGCGACCGGAACGTTGCCTGCGACCACGGTTATGGCGGCCACCCGAACCTCAGGCGACCGCAGCGCCATGATCAGCGCGACGGCGTCGTCGGAGGCTGTGTCGGTATCAATCAGAAGCGTTCGCGGCATGCAGTGCCAACGCACTCGATTTGAGGATGTCTCTGCGACTGTGGTGTGAGTGCGACTTAAAAAACGGATCCATCGGTCTACGTCCTAAGCGAAATTACCCCTGAACACGATCACCCTGGGTTGCCGGAGCTACTCGGCGGCCTTGGCGGCCAAAGTTTCTACGACGGCGATATTTTGCAGCAGCTCTTGCGGCAGACCGTGCCGCTCCTTTAGGTACTCCGCGCTGTTGTACGAAACCCAGACTTTTCCCTGGCCGTCTTCCCAAACCAGGATTTTCAGAGGCAGGTCGATGGCGATGCTGGGAGCAGCCAGCATCAGAGGTGTGCCAGCTTTGGGACTGCCGAAGATCAGCAGTTTGGTGGGGCGCATCTTCATTCCTACCTTTTCCGCTTCTCCGCTGTGGTCCACCAGCGCGAACAGGGTGACTCCCTTGGATTGCAGAATGTTCTTGAGCTTTTCCACGGTCTGCTGGACCGAGTGATTGCTCGGTTTGTCGATGAGTCCATTGTTTGTTACCGGTGCCATGGTTGTCTCCTCACCGTTTTCGGAATGAAGATTCGCAGAACCGCGCACGGAAACCAGGTAGATCGCCATCGCGAGTCCGACTAGCGCCAGGAATAAGGCTATCGCGGCGGCTTGGGTCAAGGAACGAGAACATGCGGGTTCGCCTTGGTCCAGTTCACGCACCAATCGAACGTGGCGCCCTGCGGAAGAGAGATTCACTGAAATTCCTCCTATTAGCTCACGAATCGCTTTTGCTGGGTAACGTCCATGATGAGGCGCTATGGCAGCCGGTCGCACAGCCTGCAACTCCGATGCCGCGTTGAGATTCCGCTGGATTGCAGCAGCGGCAGAAATTTGGGCCGGCTTTCCTTGTGGGCGCAATGTCCATTGACTACTGCTGCCAGCCTCCGCCGAGCGCCTTGTAAAGCTGCACGAGGCTCTGGAATTCGTTGCCGCGGTCCTGCGCCAGGGTCAGTTGGGCGCTGAACAGAGAGCGCTGGTTGTCGAGGACTTCTAGATAGGTAGCGATGCCGCCACGGTAGCGCTTGAGGGATGTGCTAACAGAATCGCTGAGATCTTGGACCGTAGTTTCCTGCGCTACGCGCACTTGGTGATATTTCTCATAGCCGATCAGGGCATCGGAGACGTCTTTAAACGCCCCCTTGATGGCGTACTTGTAGGCGATCAGTCCCTGTCGCTGCTGGGACTCTGCGGCCCGAAGATTCCCGCGCAGTCGACCGGCTTCGAAAATAGGTTGAGTAAGTTGCGCGGCGGCGCCCCATGTTCCAACATTGGAGTTTATAAGGGACGAGAATACAGTGCTCCTCCCGACCGCACCGCCACCGGTCCCGGTGAGCGTGATCTGCGGAAAGAAAGCAGCTTTGGCGACTCCGATCTCGGCATTGGCGGCGATCAGGTTTTGCTCAGCCTGGAGAATGTCCGGACGCCGCGCGAGCAACGAGGAAGTTAGCCCAGCAGGTACTTCAGGGGGTATTGGTTGCTCGACCAGCGGGCGTCCACGCGCCACGCTGTGTGGGTAATCGCCTAAAAGAATACTGAGCGCATCCTCTTCCAGTCCGATCTGTCTCTCCAAGTCGGGAATCTGCGCGTTAGCGGTGTCGAGCACCTGTTGAGCTTGCAGCACATCGAGCCGAGTGGCGACGCCGTGGTCCAGTCGCTGCTTGGTCAGCTTGACGGCCTCTTCCTGGGTCTTGACCGTGTCGTGTGCGATCTGGAGTTGTAGATCAAGTGCGAGAAGAGCAAAGTAGTTACTAGCCACGTCGCTCGCCAGCGTCAGAATCTCGGTCTTCTGAGCATACTCCGTAGATAACAACTGCGCGCGCGCTGACTCCGTGGCGCGTCGCAGTTGGCCAAAAAGATCCAACTGAAAGGTTGCATCGGCGGCATACGTCGCATACTTTGTTCTAAAGGGAAAGCCGTTAAAGGCTCGTTCATCCGTCGCAACGCCGGTTGCGTTCACCTGGGGCAGCTGGCTTGAGCGCGTGACCATAAGTTGAGCACGCGCATAAGTGATTTTCTCGGTGGCCGTTTGCAGGTTATAGTTCTGCTTGAGAGTGGTTCGGATCAGGTCCTGCAGGACGGGGTCTTGGAAGACCTGCCACCAGGGAAGGTCGGCATAGGAAGCTGCCTGAGCCTGGACCTGTGGGTTTTCGCTCAGATCACGGTAGGCCGTTGGAGTTTGAATTGCGGGTCGGTGGTAGTTCGGGCCGACCATGCAGCCGGCGATCAGGCCCGATACCAACGTAGCGACTGTCAAATGCGCCAGTTTCTTCATACGTTTCTCCGCCGTTGCGTCGCTTCACCCTTCATGCGGTCGTCCATCTCAGTCCGCCTCCGCTGGAGCGGGCGCTGCTGGCAACGCTCCCGAAGCGTGCTCCTTGCCGGCGCCTGACCACCTTTCAACCACATAGAAAATTACCGGAACCAGAAATATGCCAATGACGCTGGCCGCCAGCATCCCTCCAATGACCGTCGTTCCGATGATCTGGCGCGCCACGGACCCGGCCCCTGTAGCCACCCACAAAGGCACGTTCCCAAGAATGAACGCGAATGAGGTCATCAAGATGGGTCGAAGCCGGATCCGGGCACCTGCCAACGCAGCGTCCACCAGCGGTTTGCCTTGCTCGTATTCGTCCTTTGCGAACTCCACGATGAGGATCGCGTTTTTCGCTGCCAGCCCGATCAGCATTACCAGCCCGATCTGTGAGTACACGTCGCTTTCGATTTGCACCATGTAGGCCGGATAAAACCATCCGGCGACCGTGCGCCGCAACCAAAGCGTCGCGAACGCGCCGAACACCGCCACCGGCGTGCTCAGCAAGACACTGAATGGGAGCGACCAGCTTTCATAGAGCGCCGCCAGAATCAGAAATACGAACAACAGGGAAAACGCAAAAACAACAGAAGCGGAGACTCCCTGCTGCGCCAGTTTTTCCTGAAACGACATGTCCTTGTAGTCGTAGCCCATTTCCCGGGGCATCGTTTGCGCGAACACTTCTTCGAGCGCTGTCATCGCCTGCGCGGAACTGTACCCGGGCGCCGCGCTCCCGACGATCTGTGCGCCGCGATATTCGTTGAATCGCATGGTGTATTCTGGTCCGCTACGGGGCTCGAATTTTGTTAGGGCGGAGAGCGGCACATCGTCTCCCTTATTGTTTCGGACGTAGAACTGTCCCACGTTTTCCGCCCTCGTCCGGTATTCGCCTTCTGCCTCGATGTACACCTGCCATTGCCGACCGAAGCGGTTGAAATAATTGATAAAATACCCGCCCATGAATGCCTGAAGCGTCTTGTAGACGTCGCTGATGTTTACTCCCTGCTTGATCACCTTGTCCCGGTCCACCGTCACGAACTGCTGCGGCACGCTGGGCAGATACGTCGTGGCCAGAAAACCGATCTGGGGACGTTTGCGCGCCGCCGCCATGAACGTGCTCAAATTCTGCGTGAGAAATTCCACGTCTTTCCCGGCCCGGTCCTCGAGAACAAATGTAAATCCCCCTGAAGTGCCCACTCCCGGAATCGCCGGAGGTGAAAAGTCGAACGCGATTGCTTCGGGCATCTGACTCAATTGCTGGTTCAGGCGCACCTTGATCTCCTGGAACTGTTGCGCCCTCGACTTCCTTGCATCCCAGTCATCCAGCGTAACGAAGAAAAATGCGTTGTAGCTGGTTCGCACGAAGCTCAGCAGGCTAAAGCCGATTACGCTCGACGTGTACTTCACTCCGGGGGTCGCTGCCAGGATTTTCTCGACCTGTCGCGAAGCTTCGTCCGTCCGTTGCAGCGAGGCCGCGTTGGGGAGTTGCAGGTTGATAAAAAGATAGCCTTGGTCCTCATCCGGCAGGAAGCTGGACGGCACTCGCGCGCCGAAAAATGCCGCGGCTCCCGTGAATGCCGCCAATAACACGAGTGCAATTGCACTCTTGCGAATCAGCGCGCCGGACACGCGTACATAGGTGTTTGTCGCGCTTGCGAACGCTCGGTTGAACCAACCGAAAAACCTTCCCAGCGCTCCCTTGCTCTCTTCTCCCGGCCGGAGCAAAAGAGCCGCCAGAGCCGGACTCAGAGTGAGGGCGTTGAAAGCGGAAAGAATGACGGAAATGGCGATCGTAACCGCAAATTGCTGATAGAGACGCCCCGTGATTCCCGGAATAAACGCCGTTGGAACGAATACGGCGGAGAGCACCAGCGCGATCCCGACTACTGGCCCGGTCAGCTCTTCCATGGCCTTGAGGGCCGCTTCTTTGGGGGAAAGCCCTTCCTCGATATGCCGCCCGACGCCCTCCACGACCACGATCGCGTCGTCCACCACCAATCCAATGGCCAGCACCAGCCCCAACAGAGAAAGCGTGTTGATCGAAAAGCCGAACAACGGAAAAAAGATAAATGTTCCGATCAACGCCACTGGCACTGCCAACATCGGAATCACTGTCGCGCGCCAGCTTTGCAGGAAAATGTACACGACGAGGATCACCAGTACAATCGCGATCAGCAGCGTCTGGACAATCTCCTTGATCCCGGACGTCACCGCCTTTGTCGTATCCAACGAGATCACATAATCCATGTCCTGCGGGAATGTCTGCTTCATTCCGGCGATCAGTTTCTTCACGCCGTTCGCCGCGTCTACGGCGTTCGAGCCCGGCAACTGGTAAACGGCGATGATCGCACCCGGCTTGCCGTTCAGCCGGCCCACCACCGTGTAGTCCTGCGAGCCGAGTTCTACCCGCGCCACATCCTTCACTCGGACTACCCCGCCATCCGGCGTCTCGCGCACCACGATCTGTCCGAAGTCATCTGCGGAAACCAATCGCCCTTGCGCCCGAACCGAGTAGGTGTACTCCTGCCCTTTGGGCACTGGCTCGCCCCCCACTTGTCCCGCGGGGTT
>WNFD01001088.1_pt1 | contig 27260 bp, 17 predicted proteins | sample 5400491 | NCBI WGS metagenome assembly WNFD01 (sample SAMN13153343, study PRJNA577476) | soil metagenome | isolation source: 120 cm saprolite under Douglas fir tree site 2 hole 2 replicate 2 | place: USA:California | collected 2015-04-18
GAGAGCCATTTGGGCACTGGTAGGCCGTCTGAATCTGAGTGCGTTTTATCAAGCCATCGAGAGCAGCGTGGAAGAGGGCGGGCGGCCAGCGTTCGATCCGCAACTGCTGATCAGTTTGTGGGTGTACGCCTATACCCAAGGGATTGGTTCTGCACGGGAAGTGGCCCGGCGCTGCGAGTACGATCCCGCGTTCCAGTGGCTGACGGGGTTAGCGGAAGTGAACTACCACACGCTGGCGGATTTCCGCGTGGAAAAACAGCAGGAGCTGGATGAACTGTTCACCCAGGTGTTGGCGGCGCTCAGCAAGGAAGGGCTGATCACCCTGGAGCAAGTGATGCAGGACGGCACGAAGATTAAGGCGCAGGCAAGCAGGAGGAGTTATCTCCAGGAGGAAACGATTCGCGAGCATCTGGAACGGGCGCGACGGCGTGTAGCGGAGATGGGCGATCCCCGGAATGACGAGAGCAGTCCGAAGGCAAAGAAAGCTCAGGCCCGCGCACGGCGCGAGCAACAAGAGCGGCTGGAGGGTGCGCTGGAAGAGTTAGAGAAGTGGCAGGCACGCAAGAGCGGAGAAAAGGCCAAGAGGGAGACACGGGTAAGCACCAGCGATCCGCAAGCGCGGGTGATGAAGCATCCTGATAAGGGGTTCACGCTCAGCTACAACGCGCAGATTTCCACGGATGCAGCGCATGGACTGATTGTGGGAGTGACGGTGACACAGGAGGCCAATGACAGCGCACAGTTATTGCCCGCAGTGGACCGCGTAGAACAGCGACTTGAGAAAAAGCCGCAACAGATGGTGGCCGATAGCGGTTACACAACGCGAGAGAATATCGAGAAGATGGCCGGACGAGAGGTCGATTTTCTGGGGACCATGCGGCAGGAAGATGTGCCGCGCGGCGCCAACCTGCAGAACCGGTTTCCGCCGAGTGCATTTCTCTATCAGCCGGAGAGGAACCGCTGTGTTTGCCCGGAAGGCAAACTCCTGCTTCTGCAGGCACGACGCAAGGTGGGAGCAGGGATGACTTACCACCTCTACGAAGCCCGGTTTGAGGATTGCCGAACCTGCCCTCGCAAACCAGAGTGTTGTCCGGACAACAAGAAAAACGGCCGTTCCGTAGCGCAACTCGAAGAAAGCCCGGTGGTGATGGCGTTTCGTAAGAAGATGGCCAGCGAGGAAGTCCAGGAGCGCTATCGTCGTCGTGGACGAATCGTGGAGTTCTGTCACGCATGGATCAAGAGCAAGCTGGGACTGCGGCAGTTCCATGTGCGGGGCCTGAAGAAGGTGCAGATGGAAATGCTGTGGGCTTGCCTGACCTACAACCTGCAGTTTTGGATCCGCCTAAGCAAGCTACGCACAACACCAGCAGTTACCTGAGAGGGTAAGAGAACATCGAAGAGGATCGAGACACTCGCCAAGTAGCAAGTCACAAATTCAATAAACTCACGCTCAATTCTCGGTCCACTCTTAATTGAGGTTTCTTCACAGGTTCTACGGGACTTGTCCGGTTATCCGACTTACCAGGCACTGACAATCGGTTTGAGAGCTTTGAGGGTAGCCCTAGCGCACTTCGAGCAGAAGCGCGAGCCTCGTGGCGGTCGCTCCTGTCGATCTTCGCGGCGTGCGGGGGCAGCGCGGCAATCGCCGGGCCGCGATTCGGCCGCGCCCTTCGGTCTGGTCGGCATCGAATCCGTGCCACGAGATAACAAGAAAGCGGAGCCGTGAATCCGGCTGCGCTTTCTGTGCTTTCGACAAACCAATATTCACCGATCAGCTATTGCAGCGCGGCCAAAGCGTTGATCCTGCCGTGACCGGCTGGGCTAGCGCCTGGCTTGATGATTTCATCGGCGGACTGCTCGATGAGTGTCCGCAACTGAGACGGATTCATGTGCCCGAATTTGCCTACGATCAAAGCGGCAAGCCCGGAGACGTGCGGTGTCGCCATGGAAGTGCCGATCGCAAAGAAGTAAAGATTGCTGGTTCCCACCTTCCCGCCAGGACTGATCACGAAGTCAAACACAAAGCAAGGAGCGGTTACGGGGCTAACGTGGCATACGGCACTGGTGGGGGTGAAGACGGAATCGCCACCGGGTGCCGCAACATCGACCACCGACTGTCCGAAGTTGCTGTAAGACGCTAGTCGGTCGAAAACGGCTGGTGGATTGAACCCGAACGCGCCAAAGCCGATCGGTCCAGTAGCAGAAACCCCCATACCGTTGCCTGACTGCGCCGGGATCTGAAAAATACGGCTGTTCAGGTCGACCCCAGCGTTGCCGGCGGCGCTAACCACGAGTGTGCCCTGGGCTTCCGCATGATTTACGGCGCGGTTCAGAGCCGCGAGGAGTGGCCCGATGCCGCCGCCACCCGCGTTTCTGCGATCAAAGGTGGCACCCAAGCTCATGTTGATAACGTCCGCATGGACGGAGGGACCGGAGGCGTATTCGATTCCTGCAATCACTGATGCGAAGGAACCGCTTCCCGAATTCTTCAGAACTTTAACCGCCACAAGTTCGGCGTTGGGAGCGACACCCTGCGTACCGATCCCGTTAATGGGGGCAGCCACGATCCCAGAGACATGCGTCGCATGGCTGAATGTTCCGTTTGACGGAAAAATGAAGCTGGGCTCCGTGGGAACAAACGAGGTGCTCAACGCGAGATTTAGGTTCGCGGCTATGTCGATATGGCTGGCAACAATGCCGGTGTCCAGCACTGCTACACGCGCGCGCACCAACCCGTTCCCGCGATCGCCATTTGCAGCGGTCTGGTCGGAATGGATTTGATGCAGGTTCCACTGCAGCGCGCTAAATGTTTCCGCATTCGCCGGAGGTAGGCCGGATGCGTCCGGGGCTGCGGCATCATCGATGACTTCGTCCGCCTGGACGACCATTTCATTGGGTAAGATCCATTGCAATTCATGGTCTTCCGCGACCTGTCCGACGCCGGGCAATGCTGCCACTTGAGCGGCGAAGCTGGGATCGCTGGACTGCGCGATGACGACCCCAATTTCGTCGTATTGCGCTACCACGCTCGAACCAAGACCAGAGGCAAACGCTGTACTGCCAGCTCCTTGTCCTTGCGCGAGAATCACGTAAGTCTTCGTAGGACTCTGCGCCGTGCTTGCGCAGGCCGCGAAAAGGCACAGCGCCGCGATTGTGAGGATTTTTCTGGGCATCGTATTCTCCTTTTAGTAGGTCATCATCCTTATTTGCTTAACCGGCGGGGACGACGACCGCCCCGGGAACGCACTTTCGAGAGACCCGAGTCGGAGCGGGTTAGCATCACTGGAAACCATAGAACCGGGACAGAGGGGGAATCCCCGAGGAGTTGAGCCACCCATCCCTATGGGCAGCCACTCTAACTAAGTCATCCAAGAATTTCAACTGCGCCCAATCGTATTCGCCATTTCCTTTTTTGCCCGAGCCTATGCGCGATTGTGAACAAATAACGGGATGGTCGGAAATAATCCACATGCCCGATTAACGCTTACCGGACAAGTGCGGACCCAGCCATTCCACACGTCCGGTTTCAATATTACTCGTGTCGCAAGGCATCCACTGGCTGCACCTTGGTGGCAGACCGCGCCGGGATGGCGCAAGCGAAAAAAGCCGCTAGGGCCAAGACGCTGGTGATAGCCACGAGCATCGACGGGCTCGCGATGCCGATGCCCTCAAGTTTGCCGGCCAGCGCGCGACTTGAAACCACGCTCAATATCGCTCCGAGCACGAAACCCAAGACGAGTACGCGTCCCGTGGACCCGACTACTAGACGCAGCACGTTCCCAGGAGTGGCGCCCAGTGCCATGCGAATGCCGAATTCGCGGGTGCGGCGAGAGACAGCATAAGAGACCACGCTAAAGATGCCGGTGCATGCGAGGGTCAAGCCGATGGCGCCGAAGATACCGAACAGAAACGTGGCAAATCGTGGGTAGGCGGTGGCGTTGCTCAGGAGGTCATCCAGGGTGCGGATAAGTGTGATGGGCTGGTTGGGATCCACCGAACTCACAGCTTCTCGCGCGCCATTGGAAAGGGCGAGCGGGTCCGACTTTGTGGTGCGAATCGCGAACATCATCCCGGGCGGGAAGATGCTCGAGAAGGGAAGATAGACGGCCGGTTCCGGCGCATCGCGGAGACCGGAATTGCGGGAAGTACCACAGATTCCGACGATCTGGAACTGATGCGGGTCCTGTGGAGATTTCGTGAAATTCGGCGGAAGAGCACCGGTAAACAGATCCAGAGTAATCTGCCTGCCGATGGGATCTTGACCAGGCGGAAAGTATTTCTTAACAAGGTCTTCGGTAACGACAGCGACGGGATTTACTCGAGTCACGTCCGCAGCATCGAAATAGCGGCCCTTGAGAAGGGGAATGCCGAGGGTGCTGAAATAGGAGTCGCTGACGAGATTAACCCGAATCTTTGTGCCAGACGGCGGCATTCCGTCGATATCGAATTTCGAGGGGGCGCCCGAATAAGGAGGCACTCCGGTGAGGGTGGCGGCCACCGATTCCGCACCGGGAAGTTTGCGCAAGCGTTCGATGATGTCTGTGAAAAAGGCGCGTCGCTGGGTCCATTGGGGATAATGAGCGGGAGGTGTAAAGACATACACCGTCAGGACACCTTTGGGCTGATAGCCGAGCTTCTGTTTGGTGAGTTCGAGCATGCCGGCGGCGGCAAGCGCGGCACCTGTGAGGAGCACAAGCGAAAGGGCTACTTCGGAAACGATCAGGACATCGCGCAGGCGGTGTCCGGCCGAGCCTGCGGCGGAATCCCTACCGGCGTCCTTGAGAAACGCAGCCTGATTCTGGTTGGAAAGTTGAAGAGCGGGAGCCAGGCCGAACAGAATCCCGGTCAGAACTGAAACGGCCACCGCGAAAAACAGCACAGGCACGTTGATGGCAATCACGGCCTCGTGCGGCACGGAGTACTCGGGCATCAGCGCGACGACCGCCTTGACGCCGCCATATGCCAGAGCAACACCAAGGACGCCGCCCGTCACGGACAGGATCACGCTTTCCGTGAGCAATTGCTGGATCACGCGTTTGCGGCCGGCACCCAAAGCGACTCGCACTGCGATTTCGCCATGCCGCGCGCTGGCCCGCGCCAGCAGGAGATTCGCGATATTGGCGCACGCGATCAACAGCAGGAATCCCACCGCGGCCAGCAGCGCCAAAAGCGTGTTGGCGAATTTCCCGAGGATCCCCTCGTTTACCGACAGGAATTCCGTACGGAAGGGAGGTTCGGGATAGACGAAGGAAGGAGCGGCTTTCGAGAATTTTTCGTGGAAGCTCTGAAACTCGGCGTTGATCTGTTCCTTGGGGATGTCGGACTTCACCTTAAGGACTATCCCGAAACGCTCCTGTATGTCCGGATGGAGTTCCATCGGAACGTAAATATCGGCATCGTTCCATGTAAATCGCACAGGCAGCACGCCAATTACGGTGAAGAACTTGTCGTTGAGGCGGATTTGCTGCCCCAGGATGTCCCGCCGGCCGGAGAAATGACGTTGCCAGAACAAATAACTCAGAACCGCGACGGGTTCGACTTTGGACTGATCGCCTGCATCCTTTGGCGAGAACGTGCGGCCAAAGAGCGGCGGAACGCCAAAAAAGTCGAACGCATTCGGAGAGAAGTCCTCTTGAATAACGGCTTCAGGGAGGCCCGCTTCGGTCATCACCACGCTGCGCCGGTTGAAAACAATCATGTTTTCGACGCTCTTGGCGCGAGCTTTCACCTCGAGATACTCCGCCATGGTGTAGCCAATGTAGTTGTCGCCCTTGGAATTCAGGACGTGCGCACCCCCAATGCGTTCTGCCCCGGCGTAAGGATACGGATCGACTAAAACGGCGTAGACCACGCTGAAAATTGCCGTGGTTGCACCGATGCCCAGAGCGAGGGACAAGACCGCGAGGGTTGTGGACACACGACTTCTCAACAGCAGGCGCAGGGCGTACCGGATGTCCTGAAAGATCGACATGGGTGAGCCTCCCGTCAGACACTGGATTATATGACTGAATGACGCACCACAGGGTTGGTTAGGTTCCCTCAAAATAATTCGTCAGTTGACGTTCCGCAACGATTCGCACAGCCGGAATAAACCCGCTCTCCACGAATGCATCGTCGGCAACTGGGAACCATCCGGAAACGCAGGACAGCAACGAACCAAAGGACTTGAACGTATAACGGCTTTACCGGATATGTGGAATGAAGTGCCAGTGCGGCGTCGGCACTTGTCCGGTAAGCCGACTTACCAGGAGTTGACATGCCGAATGGGCTGGTTAGCACAACCTTGACTCCTTCGCGAATGAATCGATGCCTCTTTCCCTCGACCGCACAAACTCCAGGAAATCAACCCCTTTGTATTTGCACGTTTGGCAAATACTTAGAAGGATCAGATACTCGTGGATGCCCTTCGGAGAACTCGCGCCCCCGATGACGTTACGCAGATCGGCCAAGGCTTTAATGGCATGCTCCGCATTATTGTTGTTCCAAGGCACTCCGTCGAAATTGAGAAATGTAAACAGCCGCTGGCGATTTTTCTCGAAGCGCTTTTTGTATTTTAGGGCAGCCTCGGACTGAAAATCGTGGTTCCCAAGCAGTCGATAAAAGCGCTCAACTGAAACCAGATGCTTGCGCAGAAAGCGGGCTTTCAATCCGAAGAGGTCCACCGTCTGTATCATTGGCCTAAGTAAAGCCGCAAAATCGTTCACTAGCGCTTTTAATTCTTCGTTGAAGGCTTGCTTGTGAAGATCATCGTTCAGATCCCTAATAAGATGGATTAAGCACTTCTGCTGTCGGCAATCGATTGCGTCATAGCCAGCGTAGAAATCGGAAACTAGAACTCCGCGAAACTCTGACAACAAGCTTTTTGGAGTAGTACTCGTTCGGCCATCGCTGTACACATACGCGACTGCTTCCAGGTTGGTGAATACCCAAACGAATGCATCTCTGCCCGAGATACTGACCTTTGTCTCATCCGCCTGCACAAGATTGCCCTGAACAATGCTAGAAAGAATTTGGTCGTAAGTATCCTGATAAGAGCGCGCGGCACGCGCCTTTATGTTGTTAATCGCCCCACGTCTCAAATCGAATCCAAAAAAACGTGTGAATATCCGCGCAACGGCTGCCTGGGAAAGGTGCAAGTCAACGATGTTGTAAAGGAGATAGGCTACAAAACAAGAGCCATATTTGCTTTTTGTCCAGACTACTTCGTGCGAAGTGAAGGCGTGCTTACAGCTCCAGCATAGGAATCTGGGGAAAAAATATTTAACGATCCATCTTCTGATCCCAGCCGAACCGAATTTCAGATCATAAACAGTCTTGTTGAGTCTTCCGTACTTGTAGATCTTTGAGGCGTGACACTTTGGGCAGTTGGCCGGTCGGGCCGACTGGCGTTCGAGGATTTTGTTCGGACGGAGCTTTTTTGCATTTGCTATTCTGGCTCGTCGAGCGATCTGCCTCAAACGCCGGCTTGACCTCACATAGATTCTGCTTCGTTGATAGTCCCAATAGGCGGCTTTGTTGATGTAATCGAAATCCTTTAGCAAGAACTCAGTTCTCCCAAAGCGATTGGAGTCGGTCCCGCGGATTGATTCGACACGAACGACGCTCGCGGTCTCTGACTTGGCTTCACTACCTTGGTGCTCGCTTATTCGGAGGACGGAATCGAACACGGTCTCAAGCGCAGCGCAGTCCTCAACATTGTAAGTAATTATTTTCTCTTTTAGGCCAGGATCTCCCGTGCGCTCCCACTGCGATCTCCACATGAGAGAGTAGATTCCCGAGGGGGAGATGTCCGTCCACCGAAAGCCGAGGTATTGGGCTATTTCCTTAAGGCTGTTTGAGTATGTGGGGAAGTAAATGTGACTGGAAATAAGCGGCAGGACGTTTACCGCCGCAGATATAAACCGATTCACTTGCGGAAAATCTTCAGCAACTTCCGGATATCGCCGGATCATCCTTTTCAAAAACGTTGATTCGTAACTGCCGTAATAAATTAGTTGCGAGTCCGGCCAAGCAACTAGGAGCGAAACTAGTGCAGCCCAATTTTCTCTTTCGCCGCTTCTGTCGTTGGACCAAAACGAGTGCTGCAGGCACAATTCTCCGTTTCTAATTCGCAGCCCTATTAAGTAGTAGAACTCTCGGTCAGGGACCCCCTCGACATCCAAAAAGATGCGGCTCCCAGTCACATCGATTTCGGGTTGCCCGATGACATGAACCTTCCGTTCTCGGATTGCCAGTGCCTTTAGCTCATAAAATTGCCTGTAAGGAACGGACGTGAGGTGTTTGGGTCGTCGTCTGGGCTTGAAGACATAGCTCAACTGTTGGATGGAGAAGATTCCCCGGTTGTGTAACTTCTCCCGCTCTGACTTACGCATTCTCGAAAGCAGGCTCAAGTCACCTTTTTCCAGTGCTGTCTGCCGGCAGCGAGAGCTAAACTCACACTCTGCGCAGTGTTTGTTTAGAATAAGCTGCGGAGCCTGGTCTGTTTTCACTTGAGAGAGAATTTTCTTGATAACTGACCGAACTGTTGGGAAGAGCGTTGCAACCGCGATTTTCGCAATCCGATGATGGGCTCCGTGGATTATCTTGCCGAAGGGTGGCCCACTCCCCAGAGCCTCACCGAGAGTGAGCGCATCAAATGCCAACAGAAGTTTATCTTGCTTGGTCAGCTTCTCGTTCGGCACAAATCGCATGGGAACGTACCCGCTGTACTGCCCGTTTGATCGTCGGGTCACTCGCTGGACACCGTCGATACAAGAGCGAAACCTCTGTGTTTCGATCCTGCAGTCTAAGAGGATGTGGTGCTTGCCGTTTTTCAAGTCCTCCAGGTACGAGGGCATAGGGGCGTCAAGTACGCCTGGGGAAATGAGGCCGCATCGAGACCGACAACTCTGTCGGTAGTCTTCTCTGACTTCCCGTTCCCAATCCGAAATACCGGTCGCATCTCCTGTTTGACCCAAAGATTTCAAGTGACCTTTGCTTTCACACCTCAAGAATGCCTCAAAAATGTCACGTGAGATCATGCGAGCAATTATAGATTTTCCCGGAACATGCTGCCTACGGGCTGTGCCTTGTCATTGAGCCAACAGCTCCTGATTAACGCGGTAACCGGACAAGTCAAAATTAGGGCCACCTGGGGGCAGGAACTACTACGAATTTACTACAGTGCAGGTTTCTGACGCCTCAAAACTTCCACCTGATTCACCCAAATAATATAAAATCAACACGTTAGACCGCGTGGGGCCCGTAGCTCAGCGGTTAGAGCAGCGGACTCATAATCCGTTGGTCCCAGGTTCAAATCCTGGCGGGCCCACCAACGTTCGAATGCGCTTGGTGTTCGTCCCCACCATCCATCTAAGCTTAGGAGATTCCGCTTATCCGAACGTCCCGCAGGTTCCCGGATTTCTTCTTGCCGATTATCGCAACTCTGCCAAGACTGCGTGTTCTTCGCGGACCGGCGTATCCACGAAGGTCACCGTTCCTGCTTTATTTCGCGCGATCCAAGATCCCAAATACAGTCCAACTGTCATAAGTATGAGGGCGCGAATACCGGTGGCTTGAGAGACGGTCTCTAGCATTCCGCCCAGGACGGCGCCAAACAGATTCCAACCCAGAGCTTCACCCGAGAAACGCATGTCCGCAAAGCCGCGGACAAACACTATCCCGGCAAACAAGATCGGCATGCACAACAACAAAGTCGCAACAGTGATGCGGAGGCTCACGCTTTCGAATAGCAGGGTGCGTAGTGGAATGAAATAAGCCAACATGGCCGACAAAATGATACCCGCGTATGGTATCGCCATGGAATAAGATGGCCAGCGCTCGAAAACCAGATTGGCAATTACCACCAGAGCCAAGAGGCCCGAAACAACAATCGAGTTCACCACCCAGGTGGTCCCGAACAGTAAAGCCATCTTGCTAACGATTTGCGCTTCCAGAAGCATGAACCCTGCTCCCAGCAGGAAAAAATGGAGGCTCCACATCGGCGAACAACCGCTCCGCGTGCGCCCTGTCATTCGCCGGATCATGTACCAACTCAAGCAAATCAGGAACCCGCCCATGCCCAGGATGGCAGCAGGCAGGCCGCGGTCCTTTTGATAGAAATAAGGCCAGTCGTCAGTTGTCAAGGTTGCACGCGATTCGTGAGCCAGCGACACGCGCTTGGCCAGATCAGCGTTTTGCGAGATTTGGCGCATCGCTCCGGCGGAACCAACAATATAGAAACTCCCACCCGTGCCGTAACGCGAAGTACTCCCGACTTGAAAAGGGGCCTGATGAAATGCCTGTTGTATCAAGCCGCTGAGACGCTCCCCGATCCAATCTTTATCGACCCAGAATTTCACGATCATCAGGCCGTCTGGATTTAGCAAGTCCCGCGCGCGCGACATTGCTTCGCCAGTATAGACAAAATTGTCTATGCGTATATTCGAGTAGCTGGATGCGGTTGTGTGTGAATCTAAAAGCGAAAACAAAATCAGGTCGAATTTATCGCGGCTGTTTTGGATATAACTCCGTGCATCATCGTTGATGATTCGGACCCTGGGCGACTGATACGGCCGTTCGAAATGCAGCATCTCGCCCAACTTCAGAATCAGGGGATCAATTTCTACTGCAGTGACCTGGGCAGCCGTATTGCGCAGCGCCGCCGCAACATCGTTGCCCATCCCCGCGCCCAAGACAAGCACGGACCGCGGGGACGACATGAAACGGTACGGAATATTGTATGGGTTCCAGTTCACGTCCTCGCCTGCGAGGAAGTTCTTATGTCGTTCGAGGAAATCCGGGGACAGATTGAAAATCTGTTGATAGAAGCTGTCGTTCGTGTTCAGCCAATACGCCACGATTTCGTTGTTGCTCCACACGGGCGTCAGCGCCAGTTTCTGGTAGGGAGACCAATAAATTCTCGACGTTTTGTCCACCCAAAGTGTTAGTGCGGCCGCCACGAGTATGCAACTGCCGAGAAATATCAACACCGCTTTGCGTTGGCGAAGAAAAACCACACCGAACAGCACAGCCGCCACCAGGAACCATATCGCCGGGGGCTGATAAAGGAAGCACATAAGAGTGTAGAGCAGAATTCCGACCAGGCTGCCGGCCACGTTGACCGTGTACGCACGCGGTCCGCGTGGAGCGGTTTCCAGCATGGCCCCGACAACTTGCCCGATGGGAACAAAAGTAAATACGATGCATCCAAACAAAGAAGCCACAGCCGCAATCGCCGCTGCCAAGGCGGTGTAGTCGAGAGCAGTCGGCGGGACAGGAATGCTCCAGATATGAACTTGCGAAGTCATCCCGATCAATGTGGTTAAATTCACCACTGCATCATGCATTCCGGGTAGAGGAGCTGCGACGAAAATCGTGAAGAACAGAAGGGGCATGGCCATGGCAAGCGGGTGAACACGACGGCGGCACAAAGCGCACCCTAGGCCGAAACCCAAAAAACACGCAATCAGCACAAGGTTCTTGTAATACGCGAAAATGCGGATTTCCGAGGAAAGCCATCGGATCATCAGCATCTCAAGATACAATCCGAGTAAACTCAAGACGAACAGTCGCTGATAGCTGAAAGTAAGCGGGAGTTCAAATGATCCGAAAGATACTTTCGACTCGTCTGAATTTCTGGGGTCGGTGTACAGGCCAAGCAAGAAAAACGCTATCGCATATCCCAAGGCGACAATCAGAAAGAGCATCGGATGGATCATGAAGTCCTCCCTCTCGGAAAGGAAAAGAAAGCTCAGAAAAGTATATCGGACCGCAATAGTTGCAAACTTTGGATACGAAAGACGTTTCAACAGGCGCAACAGTTGCTTAGGGAACACGGACGCGACCGCACTCTGGCTTTCAACGTAGAGGGAAACGACCTCAATTCAGCCAGGCGGCTCTTGCGCGATGCCGCGACCTTGCGGACTTATAATCCGCTGGCCCTAGGTTCAAATCCTAGAAGGCCCACACTTGTTTTCGCTGAGCTAACATGTTTCCTCGTCCTGCGTTATGCATGACTCATGGAAGGCCTACACCTCTCTTGCGCTGATCCTAATCGTTGCGTTCGGAGCGCGCCTGGGCTTTGCCTGGGACCAGGAACGAAAAATCCCGGCCACTGCTCTTGCCACTGCGCCCTTCGCGCAAGAGACCGGCAACATCGCGTATTCGCTGGCCACTGGCAAAGGATTCAGCAATCCATTTCGCCGGGAAACCGGGCCGACCGCCTGGCTCACTCCCGTCTACCCGCTTTTGGTGGCTGCGACGTTCAAACTTTTCGGGATCTTCACCGTCTCGTCGTTTTTCTTTCTGGTTTTCCTGAACATTCTTTTTTCCACGGCGGTATGCATCCCGATTTTCCACGTTGGCAAACGTGTCGCGAGCCTCGGTGTCGGCGCCGTCGCAGCGTGGCTTTGGGCCCTTTTTCCCGGCGCGATCATGATTCCTTTCGAATGGATCTGGGACACGTCTCTTTCCGCGCTGCTTGCGGCCACGCTCTTGTGGGCCACGTTGGAATTGGCTGATTCCGACCGTCTGCGTGACTGGTGCGGCTACGGCTTGTTGTGGGGCTTTACGCTGATGACCAATCCTTCGCTTGGCTCGCTTCTGCCCTTTCTCCTCGGTTGGGCGGCATACCGCGCGCGAAGGCGAGCAGCGACCGCTCCTTCGACGCGATCAGTTCCGTGGCTCCAGAAATTGGCCCTTGCGCTCGGCCTCGCCATCTTATGCTGCGTTCCGTGGACCCTGCGCAACTTCGTGGTGTTCAATAGGCTCGTCCCGCTGCGTTCGAATTTCTCGCTCGAACTTTACATCGGCAACAACGAGAACTACGACGACAAGCGTCCGCGCTTTCCCGGCCCCATAACGAAAGACCGCGAGACCGTGCGCTATTTCCATATGGGCGAAACCGCGTTCATGGACGAAGAGCGGCGCAAGGCCATGACCTTCATCGTCTCCCATCCGCGCGTCGAGCTAATCCTCTTCGCCGACCGCTTCGCCGCGTTTTGGACCGGCCTTCCCAATGCCTTGCAGAATTTTCTGGCCACTGACTCCTGGTTGGTGCGCGCCTTGATGCTCTGCGCCATTCTTTCCGGAATGGGAGCGCTCGCCGGCATCTCCGTGCTCGTTCGGCGGCACAGCGACTACACATTTCCGCTCGCTGCCTACCCCGTCGTTTTTCCCTTCCTGTACTACATCACGCACACTTCGCTTCGCTACCGCCATCCCATCGATCCCGTCGTTCTTCTGCTGACTGCAATCGCAGCTCAAGCGGTTTGGTGTATAGTCCGTCCACGACAGACGCATCCATAAACCGCTTCGGAGGCCCGCACATGAGTCGCGCCGCTCTCGCCTTGTCTTTATTTTTGGCCACTCCGCTCTTCGCTCAGCAATCCCCCGTACCCACAATCCGCTCCCATACCATTCCCGATTTTCTAAAACTTCCCGCCGACCTCTACCTCGGCGAAGCGGTCGGCGTTGCCGTGAACTCCAAGGGCCACATCTTCGTCTTCTCCCGTGGCAACACCACCGGTCCCGCTTACGGAGCCGCCGCCGCGCAGCTTCTCGAATTCGCTCCCGACGGCAAATTCCTTCGCGAAATCGGCCACAACCTCTACGCCTGGTCCTTCGCGCATTCCGTCCGCATCGACAAGGAAGACAACATCTGGGTCGCCGACAAAGGCTCCGACATGGTCATCAAGGTCAATCCGCAAGGCCGCGTCGTTATGGTCTTCGGCCGCAAACAGGAAGCCTCCGACGAAGGCACCGAGCCGCTCAAGCATCCCAAGCCGCCGTTACCTCCTGTCGACGGCATGTTTCGCCAGGTCACCGACATGGCTTGGGACTCCGCCGGCAACACCTACATCAGCGACGGCTACGTCAATTCCCGCGTCGCCAAGGCCGACAAGAACGGCGTCTGGCTCAAATCCTGGGGCGAGCCCGGCGATCAACCCGGCCAATTCAATACTCCTCACAACATCGGCGTCGATGCGCATGACAACATTTACGTCGCCGACCGCGGCAATCGCCGCATCCAAGTCTTCGACACCGAAGGAAAATTCCTCCGCCAAATCGCGATCGACGTGCCCATCTCGGCCGACGCTCGCCCCGCCATCGGCAATCGTCCCACGCAAAACACCGGCACCATGTCACCCGGCGCTCCATGGACCATCTGCATCACGCCGCCGCCTAATCAAGTCCTCTTCACCTCAGACGCCTTCCCCGGCCGCATTTACAAACTCAGCCTCGATGGCAAAGTTCTCGGTGTGTTAGGCCAAGCCGGCAAGCAACCCGGCGAGTTCGGCTGGGTCCACGCCATTGCCTGCCCCTCCGAAAACGAGCTCTACGTCGCCGAAATCCTCAACTGGCGCGTCCAAAAACTAATCCTCGAGCCCGCCCGTTGAGAAAATTCGAGGGTGGCGGTCTTGTTTTTCCTAAGCCTCGAAGGGCCGCCGCTTTGACCTCGCCACGCTCGGAGCGACCGCGCGAGCAAAAAGATGTCATCCTGAGGCTTCGGCGCCTTTTGCCGGAGCCGAAGGACCTCAATCGCTGTGTTTGTGAAGTCTTAGGTGGGGAGCACGTCGGCGGATTTGCCATTCCCGTCGCAAAAAGTGTAGTCTCTCGCCCTGCATGACGATGTAAGGGGTAATTTTTGGAGTGCGGCGGACTTGCCGCCGCTTTCACGGTCGATACAAATCAAAAGCGTTCCATTGGTCACGCGCTGACAAGACGAAAGGAAAAACCAAACATGAAAACCGATCCGCTCCCCAACGAGAATGCCATCGAAATCGCGAATGTAAGACAAACCGAGCGTCGAACTTTCCTTCAAACCGCCGTCGCAGGAGCAGCCGCGCTCGCCTTACCTCGCTGGACGCGCGCAGCAGCCGGCTCCGATCTCGATCCCGTCTTCGCCGAAATCGAAAAGCGCCGCGACGAATCCCTCAAGCGCCTGCAAACCTGGATTCGCCAGCCTTCCATCGCCGCCGAAAATCGCGGCATGAACGAAGGCTGCGAGCTCACCATGCAAATGCTCCGCGAAGCCGGATTCGCTCAAGTCACAAAAGTTCCGACCGACGGCCACCCCGGCATCTTCGCCACGCTCGACGCCGGCGCCCCCAAAACCGTCGGCCTCTACTTCATGTACGACGTCAAGCAAGTCGATCCCGCCGAGTGGTCCTCTCCGCCGTGGGACGCTGCCTTAGTCGACAAGTCCGGCCTCGGCAAAGTGATCATCGGCCGCGGCGCCGTAAACCAAAAAGGCCCCGAAGCCACCTTCCTCGCCGCACTTCACGCCATTCGCGCAGCAGGCCGCAAGCTTCCGGTCAATTTCGTTTTCGTCGCGGAAGGCGAGGAAGAAATCGGCTCCCCGCATTTCCCGCAAGTCGTGCATCGCCCCGATATTCTCGCCGCGCTCAAAAAGTGCAACGGCGTCTTCATGCCCTTTCCCTCGCAGGGCCTTGACGGCGAAGTCACGCAATTCCTCGGTGCCAAAGGCGTCGTCGAGCTCGAGCTCATCTCCAGCGGCGCGAAGTGGGGCCGCGGCCCGCGCAAAGACGTGCACTCCAGCAACAAAGCCCGCCTCGACAGTCCCGCCTGGCATCTCGTCGAAGCCCTCGCCACGCTCGTCTCGCCCGACGGCAACGACCCCGTCATCGAAGGCTTTGCCGCTAAAGCCCGTCCGCTTTCCGACGCCGAAAAGAAAATGATCGCGGAAGCCGCGCGCCGCCTCAACGAAGCCGAAGCCAAAAAGCTTCTCGGCGTCCAGCACTGGGTTCACGATGTCAGTTGGCAAGAATCGCTTGAGCTGCTCGCTTCGCGCCCGACCGTCAACATCGAAGGTCTCGTAGGCGGCTACACCGGCCCCGGCGGCAAAACCATTCTCCCCGGCCGCGCCGTCGCCAAAATCGATATGCGCCTCGTTCCGGACATGACCGCCGCGGAATCCCTCGCGGCGCTAAAAGCCCATCTCGCCAAAAAAGGTTTCGCCGATATCGAGGTCAACATGAGCGGCGGCTACGATCCCACCAGCACGCCCGCCGACGCCCCGCTCATTCGCGCCGCCACTGCCGTCTACAAACATCACGGCATCGATCCCGTGATGATGCCGCGCCTCGCCGGCTCCTGGCCCGGCTACGTCTTCACCAGCGATCCGCTGCGTCTCCCCGCAGGCCATTTCGGCCTCGGCCACGGCAACGGCGCCCACGCCCCCGACGAATACTACGTTATCGAATCCGCCGACCCAAAGGTGCAAGGCCTCGACGGTGCCACCCGCTCCTACGTCGAGTACCTCTACGAACTCGCCTTCACATCGTGAACGAGGAAAGGCCTAGATGTTACGCCCCGTGATTGCGATCATCGCTTTTAGCGTCGGCGCCGGATGGCTTTTCGTCAGCACCTGCAAAACTGAAATTCGTTCACGAAATTTCTTTCGCGTCAGGCCAGCCCGGTCTTCGTCAGCGGCAATTCTCGAATGCGCTTCCCGGTCGCTGCGAAGATCGCGTTGCAAATCGCTGGCGCAATCGCCGGCAATCCCGGCTCACCGATTCCGCCTGGAGCCGCGTCGCTCTCCACGATGTGCACGTGCGCCTCGCGCGGCGCCGAATTCATGCGCGTCACGGGGAATGTGTCGAAGTTCGATTGCTCAATCGCTCCGTTCGCCGCGGTAATCTCTCCCCACAACGCGATGCTCGTCCCCATCGCCGCCGCACCTTCAAACTGATTTCGCACCATCTCCGGATTCACTACCGTTCCGGCATCCAGCGCCGAATCCACGCGGGTAATCTGCACTTTGCCGGCATCATTGACCTGCACCTGCACCACCGATGCCACATACGTCAAAAAACTGCGGTGCATTGCGATGCCCATCCCAAATCCGTTTCCATTTTTCTTCTTGCCCCAGCCTGCTTTTTCTGCCGCGAGCTGCACGACCCGCTTGAATCTTCCGGTGTCGATTGGATACTGCTCGTAGTTAGCGCCGTAATTCGTGTAATCCTTCGGCAGCTCCGCCTTCGGAACAATGCGGTCCGGCCCCAGCAGTGCCAGCGTGTATTCCAGCGGATCCTTGCCCGCCGCATGCGCCAGCTCATCCGTAAACGACTGAATCGCGAACGCATGATAAATATTCGCCACCGACCTCAGCCAGCCGATGCGCACGTGCGCCGTAGCCGGCCCGTTCTCCGAGCGATGATTCGGAATCGCGTACGGCAAATCCGAGAATCCCAGTCCAAGTTCGCCCGCGTCCGAATAGACTGCATTCGCGTCAAACGTCGATCCGATCGGCGGAAACACCGTGCGCTGCAGCCAAGCCGTCGGCTTCCCATCCGCGCCCACCGCCACCTTCATATACATCGCCGAAACCGAATGATACGTGTCGAACCGGATGTCGTCCTCGCGCGTCCACACCACCTTCACTGGCTTCCCGGTCTTCTTCGACAGCACCGCCGCTTCCACCGCAAAGTCTGGAAACGATTTCCGCCCAAACGCCCCGCCCAGCAGCGTCACGTGTACCGTTACATCCTCTTTCTTCGCCCCCACTGCCTCCGCGATCGCGTCCCGCGCGCCTTGCGGATTTTGCGTCGCTGCCCATGCCCCCACTTTTCCATCGCGATACACCGCCAGCGCCGCCGGCGGCTCCATCGAAGCGTGCGCCAGCAGCGGCGCGTAATATTCCGCCTCGATCACCTTTCCACCCTTCGCAAATGCTGCGTCCACATTCCCGACGTCGCGCACCACTTTCCCCGGCTTCCGCGCCGTTTCCTCCAACTCCTTGCGGTACGGCCCGGAATTAAAAACTTTGTGCGCGCTTTCTTCCCATTCCACCTTCAATTTCTTGCGTCCCTGCATCGCCGACCACGTGCTGTCCGCCAGCACCGCAACCCCGCCCAGCGCCTGCATATTCACCGGCGGCTTGAACGTCGGAATCGTCTCTGTGCCCTTCACTCCACTGACCGCGAGCGCCTCTTTGTTATCCACCGACTTCACCGTGCTGCCCATCACCGGCGGATGCATCACCGTCGCGTACAGCATCCCGTCCATGCGCGTGTCCTGCCCGTAAGTCGCTTTGCCCGTGCAGAAATCCTTCAAGTCGTAGCCTGCAGCATCTTTTCCGATGTAGCGCCACTCGCTGCGCGGCTTCAGCTTCAATTCTTCCTTCTTCGGGACTTCCAGCTTCGACGCCGCTTCGGCTAAAGAGCCGTAACCCAGCTTCTTCCCCGATTTCTTGTGCATCACGGTGTGCAATTCCGTCGAGCATTCCGCCGCTGGCACGTTCCACTGCTGCGCCGCCGCCCGCACCAGCATCAACCGCGCCGTCGCCCCAGCCTCGCGCAGCGGCACAAAAAAGCTCACCACCGAGTGCGAACCATCCGTATCCTGGTCGCCGTACTTTTCATCGCCGGTCGCTTGCACCACTTTCACGCGCGCCCAGTCCGCGTCCAATTCATCCGCCACAATCCGCGGCAGCGCCGTGCGCACGCCATTCCCCATCTCCGAGCGGTGCGCCACGATGTACGCCGTCCCGTCCGTATCGATCGCCACATACACGCTCGGATGCAGCGGCGCCTTGCTCATCGGCACCGACGGATCAAGCCCGCCCACGTCGCCGCTGGCCAGCAAATCCACCGGCATCAGCCGCACGCCCAGCACAAACGCGCCCGTGCCCACCACGCCCTTCAGGAATCCACGCCGGCTGACATTTTCAATGGAGATCATGCACTCCCCCAGATTTCTAGCGTCTTCACAACCGACAGCCTTATCCTACCGCCAACCCCTCACCCTGCAAGCGGTTTGCTAGTCATGCGGCCAGGCGCCGAGCGCTCGGCGCAGATCGACAAGCTGGCCCAGGTGATACGAATTGTGATCCGTAAGCACCAGCGCCTGGCGCAAAATTGTTTGCCCATCGCCGTGCGGAATTTTCGCGAAGAGATCGGTGCGCGGATTCCTCACCAGCTCCATCATCTCGGTTAAGTCCCGCTGGAATTGCTGTACGCTTTTGTCCCAGTCGGCTTCACTCAGTGGCCCGGGAGTCTTTGGCCAGTAGCCCTCCGGAAATCCCGGCGAGACGTGCTTGGGGTTGCGGCTGAATTCCAGGATGTCCCACTGCGCGATGCGCGAATGCTCCAGCAGTTGCCAGCCGGTGTGCGGCAGGCCCGGCGCAAAGGTGCCGCGTTTGTTCGCCGGGAATTGCTCCAGCGCGTCCATAAAGTGCACGTGCGCCGCGCCGCCCTTCAGCACATCGACCAAATGCTTGCGCAGCGCCGCGTCATGGCCCGTGCCGGAGCTTTTTCTGCTCGAGCTCTTCTTCGCCTTAACGCGCGCCTTTTTTACTGTCTTCTTTTTCAAGCCGATTTCTCCGAGACCAGCACCTGCTGGGGCATTTCCGGCACGGGATGCAGAGTTGTCTTCGCAAAACCCGCGCTGCGAAACATCTTCTCATACTCCGCGAGCGTGTAAGCGTCGCCGCAATCCGTATTGGCCAGCATTATCAGGCTGAATGCTGCAGCGGTCGGCGGCGACACGCGGTCTTCGTTGGGCACGAACTCCAGTGTGATGGCCTTGCCGCCCGGCTTCAGCGCCGCGTGCACGCGCCGCATCAGCTTCTCGCAGGTGGGCATATCGAAGTGATGAAAAATGTTGGTCAGCAACACGTAGTCGTAGCCGCTGCCCAGGTCTGTCTCAAACGCGCTTCCCTCGCGCACGCGATAGCGATCCGCGACGCCAAATTTCCGCGCGTTTTCCTGGGCCACTTGCAGCACCGCGGGCCAATCCAGCGCGACAATTTCCGCCTTCGGATTTTTCCTCGCCACGCTGATTCCATACATGCCATGGCCCGCCGCAATGTCCAGCACCTTGGCGGGCTTGCCTTCCTCGGCGCGCAGCAGGCCGGAAATAACTTCGGATGAAGGGACGGTAAGCGGGGCCATGGAGCGCGCAAACGCGACCCAGAATTCGTCATTGGGTTTTGTGTTGTCGCCTTCGGACCAAACCGACCCGCCGTTGCGCACCGCCAGCGTCAGCGAATCAAAGATGCTACGCGCGCGCTCGGCGCCTAAGAATCCCGCCATGGAAGCCAGGCACGCGGGCGATTTGCGGTCCAGAAAAATCGCCGATTCCTGCGTCAGCGCATACCGCCCCTGTTCTTTCGTCAGAAATCCTTGAATGGTCAAGTAATCGCAAAGAACGCGCGCGCCCTTCTCTGAAGCTCCGGTTTTGGCGGCGAGGTCCGCCGCGGTATTCGCGCCGGCTCCAATCGCGCTAAACACGTCGAGCTCAATCGCTGTCCTCAACGCCGCGGTCTGCTGGTACGCATTCAGCGCGTTAAAAATTCGTTCCGGCGTGGGCCGTCCTGCCGTCGATGGTGTCGCCATGGAGTTCCTCCGTCGTTCCTGAGCGCGTCTATTCTACACGCGGCCCAGCCAAAAAGGATTGCTCCCATCGCGCCACTGCTGGCATACTTCCTCACCCCGCAACCAGAAGCACAGGCTTAAGCGTGTGCTACTACGAGGCTCGCAAGCATGAAGCGCGAATATCACCGCTGGCATTCGCCGCGCCTGGGCATCGAACTGGGCGTCGTCGTCTACGGCCATTGGGGACCGCCGCTGCTCGGCTTTCCCACCTCCGCGGGTGACGAGTGGGAGCTCGAAAGTCAGGGCATGATCGGCGCGCTTGGCGACTTCATCGACGCCGGCAAAGTAAAATTCTTCAGCGTCAATTCGATCAACGGCCTCTCTTTCTACGACAAGTCCGCGCATCCCTTTCATCGCAGCTACGTGCAGTCCGTCTTCGACTCCTACCTGCGCGAAGAAGTCGTGCCGTTCATCTGCAGCAGTTGCCAATCGCAAATCGGCATTTCCACCATGGGCATGTCGTTTGGCGCGTATCACGCGGCCAATGCGCTTTTCAAGCATCCCGACGTCATCAAGCGCTGCTTCGCCATGTCCGGCGTCTACGACCTGAAAAATTTCATGGACGGCATGTACGACGACAATTTTTATTTCAACAACCCGGTCGACTACCTGACCAACCTCAGCGATCCCTGGGTCTACGAGCAGCTCGCCTCCTGTGACATTCACATCGCCACCGGCACCGGCCAGTGGGAAAATTCCGGCCCCTCCTACCGCCTCTCCGAAGTGCTCGCCGCGAAGGGCATTCGCCACTCGCTCGACAATTGGGGCCCGGAAGGCGGGCACGACTGGCCGTACTGGAAGCGCCAAATGCGCGAATACATCTCCCGCCTGTTCTGAGCCGCATCGCACATGGCTATCTCGGCACAGTGGATGGGGACTCAGAGGATGGGATATTGAGGCCAGCGAGTGTGTACTCCCCCAAGAAGCGGATCGTCGCGATAGCGTCGAAGGAAACGGGCACCCACATACCGTTCAGTTGCGCAAATTGCATTGTGAGATGAAGGGTCGTGATCCAAAAGGAGGGGCTCTTGGCGGGTCCTCCTTGAATTCGTCGGATACGGAAAGTGCTCGCATCCACCCAGATCTGCCCGCGCAAGAGGTATTTATCCTTCCGCTTCGGGAGGATCCCCAAAACGTACTCAGGAACGACGCCGAAGTTCTCTCGCCTAAGAAAAACAAAGTCATAGTTCGTCCTAGTGACCTCGTCACTGTGTACTTTCTTCGCCGAGTCCGTTTCCCGGTCCAAAAGCTCGCGAACCATTCTTTCTCCCCGTGAGTCACCTTTCGCCTGAATAATCTTGTATGTCTTCGTGTCCGGAGGAACGAAATTGATCTGGGCCATGACCTCAGAGGTGGGTCGCGTATTATAGCCGCGCAACACTTTGTATTCTCGAATCACCTCATAGGGTCGAGATTGAGCGGGGTCCTGGTGCTGGATGTCCTCCAAGCGTTGCAGGATCAGGCTCAGATCGGGAGATTTGATTTCAGCGGTGGACGAAGCTACCTGTGACGATGAGGCGAGCGTTGCTAATAAAACGAAACCTGACAACCAGAGTCTTGGCGTAACTGTTTTCGTGCGTCTCACAGGAAACACTCCTCAGAAGGGCGCGAACAACATCGCGTTTGCGAGAAGAACCGCGATCCACTTGACAGGAATCATGATTTCACCCGTCGGCGTCCAAGGTCAACCCTTCCCGCTCTCCCCTTTGTTGACCCCTTAGACGGCCTGGAATAACGCTCCCCTGACATCCAGCAGGGCTAAACCAAGTAAACGCGAAAGCGCATTACGGGGAAAAGTTCGAAGAGGGTCACCGGGGCCGAGAGACCACGACTATTATTTTGACCAGGAGCCAGATGCAACCGGCCGTAAAGACCAGAATGCCAAGAAGGATTCCGAAGAACCCGGCGGTGGCGATGCTGGTCGTCGGCTGGCCCCACTGCGAGGTTACTACAACGAAGGAAGCCACAGCGAGAAGAACGCCGATTCCAATCGTAATCAGGGCCGGGTTCCACGAAACTTTTGCCGGAGCGGGGTCGGGGAGCATACGTTCCTCCTTTTCAGGCGGCGCGTCGACGACCTGAACCGCCGCAACTATTTTTCTTGTTCTGTGCTTTGCTGAGTCTGCGCCAGGGTACCAACACTTCGTTAGCGCAACAACCGCGTGAGCAATCCTTCCAGCAGAACTCGCGTTTGCGGATTCATCTTAGTAAATTCGACACCCATCCCCTCACCAGGCACGATGTTTCGGACAACCGCCTCCGCCAGAACCATGCCTCCGGGTACTTCAAAAACAAGGGTCAGATCCATGCCTACTCGCAGCGTAATGGACCCGCAGAGGAACAGACCTCCCATGCTTAACGTTTTGACGCGAGAAACCTGTTGCTGGCCACCACCGTACCATGTCACGGACATGCCTTTCGGCAAGGAGATACGCTCGTGGCGACGCGTCGCACAAAGGGTTTCAGTGCTCATAAGACAGGGTAAAAGTACTAGCTCGATTGGTAGGGAACCAATAGAACAAAAGTTCCTTTCCGCCAGTACTTTAGAAAGCCAGTCAGTTCTCCCTTCGCGAGCGACGAATCTCTCCTCACCTCCCCGCCGCTACCGGATAGTCGCCTCGGGTGCACGCATCAGCAGCACGATTCTTTAGGAGGTCGGGGCTTTTAGCCCCGACGTAAGCGGTTGTCTTGAATTGGGCTTCAGCTTGTCCTGAGGCAACGAAGGGCCCCTGAAGAAACGATTTCTGTCCAGCAGTGGAAGCCCCCGACTTCAAGTCGGGGGAGCGGCGCTTTCAAGCGCCGCGACACACACGCACATGCGAGACGGGCTTTAGCCCCGGTCCCGAGGTTGCGGCGATCTCGTCTTTTTCTTTAGCGCCAGAGGTGCGAAACAGGTTAGCCCGTGCGCCTGCCCTGAGCATCGCGAAAGGTAAGCGCTGGGCACACAAAACCAAAACGCACAAGCGCCGTAGGTGCGCCACACATCGTCCCGCAGGCCTGTTGCTTTCTCAGGTGTCGGGGTGTGTAAGCGCTGCGGATGGCGGGCGCGCCGGAGGTTTGCGCGGGTCGGCTTCGGCGCGGGGCCAGCTAGAACAAACCCAATGCCCGAATCAACGCATTTTTGTGACGAGTGGAATCACCCACACCCGGCAGTCGTCCGGTTACCCGACTACTCAGGGGCTAGACAAGGAGCCGAGCAGAATTATGCGCTCAGCGCAAGGATCGGTCTGCGGAATCGCGGTAGACTTCTTTTCCGCCCACATAGGTCGCAACGGCTCTTATCTTCAACATCTCTCTCGCTGGCACTGTGAGGAGGTCGTCCGAGAGAATCGCAAAATCCGCCAGCTTCCCAACGCCTATGGACCCCAGAACAGCTTCTTCTCCCACGGCCTTGGAGTAATTGCTGGTGATCATTCGCAGCAGAGTGGCCCGAGATTGAACGCGCTGGTCGGCGCCATAGACACCATCCGTTATCGTGTCGCGCGTATGGAAATGGTAGATTTCCCAGAAAGGATTGTATGGCACGACGGGTGAATCGGTGCCACCAATGAGCAGGAATCCGTTATCGAGATAGGCCTTCACGGGTGTTACTTCACTCGCGCGTTCCGTTCCCCAATACTTTTTTAGCGTGGGCGCAACAAGATACAGATGATCCTGAACAGACAAAATCACGTCCAATTTTTTCAGACGCACGAGTTGATCGGGACGAACGACAAAGGCATGCTCAACCGCCCAGCGCTTCCCGCAATTGAATGTTCCGCATCTGCTGCTTCATACGCATCGAGCACCTGATCGAGCCCCGCGTCGCCCACCACGTGCGTCGCGACCCGCCATCCCATCCGGTTAATTTCCTTTACGATCTCGGTGTACTTTGCCGGGGGGACAACCGTCAAACCGAAGTACTTGCCACCAAGTCCGTAGGGTTCCTCGTACGGCTGCGTCATGTGACCACCCTCAAATCCACCGTCGACGGCCAGTTTGATGCCGATGACTTTTACCCACTCGTCACCTTCATCGAGTTTCAAGCCGGATTTGGCGATCATTTCCCTGATCTTTGCAGGATCGCTGTAGCCAAACGCTGGAAGATAAACCGAGAAGCGCAGGGTTAATTGGCCGGCGTCCCTCATCTGATTCATCAATTTGACGGCCGGAAGAACGCTACCCCGGTAAATTCCTGGAATTCGAACGCTAGTGATCCCGTACGCATTGAGTGTTTTCTGAGTTTTCAAAATATCGTCAATGGAGACGGGCGGCACTGGAGGAAGTTGGATCAATTGCTTCGCATTATCAGTCAATTCACCATTGAGCGATCCATCTGGGTCCTTGCCAATGCTGCCGCCATCGGGGGACGCGGTGTCCTTGGTAATATTCCACTTTCGAAGAGCTTGCGAATTGAGGATGTACTCGTGTCCGCCACGTACCAGGACGACTGGATTGTTAGGAGAGACGGCATCGATTTCCGCAGCGCGTGGCAATCGCTTCTCCGTGAGCTGCGCCTCATGCCAGTCGGCGTTCGAAATAATCAATTCGCCTGAGGGTGCGTTCTTCACGGCGGTTGCCACTGCGGCAAGTAACTCGGAAAGGGAACGACTTGTCGACAGATCAAAACCCAGCCCACCGCCCTCGTTGTGGAGATGCCCATCCGCCAGGCCCGGCGTGACGAGATGCCTCTTAAGATCGACGACGGTCGTAGTCTTCCCGATGTATCTTTTCATCGCTTTGCTGGTGCCAACGGCCAGAAAATGGCCGTCCCTCACTGCAAATGCCTCCACGATGGGTGACGCGTCCCCTGTCGTAAATACCTTCCCGTTTATGTAGACTGCGTCAGCCGTCATCGCGCCATCTGCGCTGTTGGCGATTCGAGTGACCAGGAAACCGCTCACGACCGCGCAGACGCACCCTGCGACGACCAGCAGATATTTTTTCAACACTGTCTTCCCCTCACCTCGGCCATGAATTCAGAAAAAATAGACCAAAGAAATGGCATGGGCCCGACCTTTTCCAGTAGAAAGCTGACGCCATAGGGTCCCGCAAACATCTGACGTTCTCTGCAGATCTCGCTTCCAATTGGGAATTATCGCGAATAACCGGTCTGCAAGAATACCACTGCCTGATTAACGCGGCGGTCTCAATGGGTCGACGCAACACTAGTTCGAAGTCTACTTGCAGGGGGCTCGACAAGGGGTGTGCGAGCGCTGCGGATGGCGGGCGGGCCGGAGGTTTGTGCGGGTTCGGCCGGAGCGGGCCAGCTAGAACAAACCCAATGCCCGAATCAACGCATTTCTGGGACGAGTGGAGTGACCCCCACACGGCAGTTGTCCGGTTATCCGACCTATGCATTCAAACTACTAATCATCCAGGTGGATTGGATCGCCAGAGCTTCAGCGGCTGGCGGGACCGATTCTGCAAGCGGTGCCTTGTTGTGATGGGTTTCTTCCGAGTGCTCGCTTCGGGAATGCGCACCAGCAGAGGATAGAACCGTTGCAACTCAGTTTGGAGCGGCGGGCACCCTGCTCATTTTTGTGGCTCGCTCGGGGACAGTGAGGAGGGTACGGCTCGCTTGGTCATTTCCGCGCCGGTGATTACGGCGTTGCGGATCTGGCCAAATAGATCGGTCAACGTGTTTGGCGTGTGCGGGATCAAGATGGTGTTGCTGTGATCGTTGGCGGCGATTTCCTTTAGGGTATCGAAGTACTGTGTCATTAGGACGAGCTGCATGACGTCCTGGGGGGTGGAACCTTCCACGGTTTTCGCGAAATCTTCCACCGATTCTTTTAAGCCGGAGATGATGGCCTTGCGTTGGTTAGCGATGCCTTCGCCTTGCAGGCGCTTGGATTCGGCTTCCGCTTCGGCCTGCTTTACGAGGAGCAACTTGTTGGTTTCAGCGCGGGATACCGTCGCTTCGCGTTCGCGTTGCGCGGCGTTGATGTCGTTCATCGCAGCTTTCACCTTTTGGTCCGGCACGATGTCGGAGATGAGCACTTTCACGATCGAGTAGCCGTACTCCTTCATGGAGCCGTCGAGGCTGTCGCGCAAATCGTTGGCGATGGCTGCCTGATTGAGGAAAGTGTCGTCCAGCTTCATTTTCGGAACGTGGCCGAGAACCACGTTGTAGACCATTGATTCGATCTGCTTGACGGGATCGGTTAGTTTGTAAAATGCCGCTTCCACGGATTCTGGTATCACTTTGTATTGGATGGAGACGGGGATTTGCACGAACACGTTGTCCTGCGTCTTAGTTTCGACTTTCACGTCAAACTGCTGGACCTTCATGCTCATGCGCCGGACTACGGCCTCAATCAAGGGCGTTTTCCAATTAAGTCCCGGACCTGCAACGCGTGCGAACTTACCCAGACGCTGCACGATGGCGACCTGCGCCGTCTCTACGGTGAAGAACGAACCAAAGACCACGCTCAGAACAAAAATTGTCAACAACACTCCCAAAAACGAGACTATCAGCCCCGTCGGACTCATTTTTGCCCTCCTTAATCCCTCCAGACAAAACCCGAGCGAACGGCGCCGCGCTGTCTCTGCCGCGACGTACTCGACGATTGCGAGGTCGGCGGCTGTCCTTCGTCAAAACTCCGCAACAGTTGGAGGGCGCCAATCTAACATGTTAGATGACCTCCCGCATGTTATTCCTTTCAAGTGGGCTTTTAATTTTGGTGACGTACAGGCCTCGGAGCATCTTGCAAGCTAGTCCGGCGAATCAATCACCTGGACGTATAACGCGCTAATCGGAAAAGTCCTATAAAAAGGAATGTCAAGAGAAAAACCTCCCCTCCCGGCCCGATGCCGGTCCTTTTTCGTCTCGGCATTCAGCCCAACTGTTTGAACGTGCACCCTCGATCTGAGAGTGGTCTTCCTCAGGCCGAGAGCCCT
>WNFD01002135.1_pt1 | contig 27255 bp, 19 predicted proteins | sample 5400491 | NCBI WGS metagenome assembly WNFD01 (sample SAMN13153343, study PRJNA577476) | soil metagenome | isolation source: 120 cm saprolite under Douglas fir tree site 2 hole 2 replicate 2 | place: USA:California | collected 2015-04-18
AGCTGAGCGAGGCATTCTGCCGCAGGCAGCAGACACTTGTCAGCGGGGCTTCTCTTAGCCGCCGGGCAGCGACCTGGCAGCACACAGTTCCCGGCGAGCTGAAACGATTCTGGAGGCAGATGGGCCAGCGGGCCCTGCCGACTGAAATCGAACCGTAGCCTTCCGTGCGGGCAGCGGCCCGCGCGTCCCGGCACTGGCAAGGATCATCGGTCGCTGAACTGGCGGGCGCTCGGCGGCCTCAAGGGTGATCGTCGCCAAGTTGCCGCAGTGGCAACGTCACTACGACTCGGGTCCCGCCGCCGGGACGCCCCAGAAGACTGATCTCGCCGTGGTGGGCGAGGGCGATCTCGCGCGCGATGGCCAGGCCAAGGCCGGTCGTCCCGGTGCCGCGTTCGCGGCTGGGGTCCAAGCGCACGAACCGGTCGAAGACGCGGCTCCGGTCAGCGGCGGGGACGCCGGGGCCATCGTCGTCGATCTCGATCCGCGCGACATAGCCGCTGGCTGCCGCGGTGATCACCACGCGGCTGGCCGTGTACCGCAGGGCGTTGTCGATGATGTTGCGGAAGAGTCGTTCGAGGTGGTCGGCGTCGCCGGTGGCCGCGAGATTTGCCCCAGCGTCCAGGTAGATCTCTGCCCGATGGACGGGCAGGTGCGCCACGGTGTCGCTGAGCACAGCCGTGAGGTCCACGGGTTCCCGCCGCGCCGAAAGCTGTCGCTCGTCGGCTTTGGCGAGTAGTACGAGTTGCTCGATGAGCTCTTCCAGGCGTGCCGATTGCGCTGCGGCGCGCTCGGCGATGACCGGCCAGGGCGCCCGGTCGGGGTAGGCCAGGCCGACCTCAAGGGTGGTGCGGATGGCGGCCAGCGGTGTCCGGAGTTCGTGAGAGGCGTCGGCGACGAACCGGCGTTGCCTGTCCGCGGAATCGTCAAGCCTGCCGAGCATGTCGTTCATAGTCTGCGCCAAGTGCCCGATCTCGTCGGTCGTACCAGGTTCTGGCACGCGCCGGCTGAGGTCTGCCGCCGTGATCTCGGTGACGGCCCGTCTGATCTGCTCGACCGGGCGAAGCGCCCGGCCGACGATGAGCCATACGGTAAGGCCAGCCAGCACCAGCGTGACGGGGACGGCGAGCAGCAGGCGGGCGGAAAACTCGGTGGTCAGCTGGTGCAGGATTCGGGTCGAAGTCTCCGCGATTATGGTGACCGAGCGGCCGTCGACGGTCGTTCTCGTCCCGGCGACCTGCACCTCGGCCGGGATGATGCGGTCCGCTGCACGCTGCCGTACCGGCTGCGTCGCGCCCGCGGGCAGCAGGTAGACGGCGGGCACGCCGACGAGTATGGGAGTTGCCGCGAGGACGTGCCCGTTCGCGTCGAGCACCTGCGCTTGCGCGCTGGGGTCCAGCGCGGAGGCCGGGAGCGGGGCGGGCCAGTGGCCGTTCCGGCCCGACTGTTCGATCTGGGTCAGGTAGGTCCGCAGCTGCCCATTTACCATGCGCCCAGCGGCGTTGGTCTGCAACACGTACAGCAGGAGGAACCCGAGTATCACGATGGCTGTGATGGCGATGCTGGCCACGATGGTAACCCGGGCGCGCAGCGTGGGAAGCCGCAATCGCAGGGTGCTACGGATGCCCGCCGTCCTGGTCACGGGCCGCCCGGCTGGATCAGGTATCCCTCACCACGGAGAGTGACGATTGTCGCCGCAGCGGACACCGGATCGATCTTGCGTCGAAGCCGGTGTATGAGAACCTCGACGACAGCCGGTCCGCCGTCGTAGGCGGCGTCCCAGCAGTGTTCGAGCAGTTCTGTCTTGGATACGACGCGGCCCTGGCGGCGCATGAGATATTCCAGGACCGCGAGCTCGCGATTGGTGAGTTCGACAGGCGTCCCGTTTCGCCTGACGGTACGGCTGGCCGGATCCAGCGTCAGGCCGGCGGCGGTGAGCACGGTCGGCCTTTCCGGCAGCCCGCGCCGTGTCAGTGACCGCAGGTGGGCCAGCAGGATGGGGTAAGAGAACGGCTTGGTGAGGTAGTCGTCGGCACCGATATCGAGGCCCTCGGCATGGTCAAGGTCCTCATCCATCGCGGTGAGCATGAGGATTGGGGTCCACACGCCCTGCTCTCGCAACCGTTGGCACACCTGGTAGCCGTCCAGGCCGGGCAGCATCACGTCGAGCACGATCACGTCGTGGGACGACTCGCGAGCCTTCCACAACCCGTCCTCCCCGTTGTCGGCTACGTCGACGACGTAACCCTCGGCCTCAAGCCCCCACGTCAGCGAGGAGGCCATCGCCTGATCGTCCTCGACCACCAGCACGCGCATGGCTCAATCATCGCCGGTGAGCGCTGGTATCCGCTCGTCCGGGATCGGCCCGCTGACCGGCGGTGGCCGACGCATCCGCATAGCCTTAGCGGGCAGCCACCAGTTCGCCTTCCCGAACAGCGACACGAGCGCCGGCAATAGCAGCATCCGCACCAGGACGGCATCGAGCAGCACGCCGGCTGCAAGCCCGAAGGCGAGCTCCCGGACGGTGATGTTGTTGGCCGTCGACAGTGAGGCCAGGGCGAAGCAGAGAATCAGCGCCGCGCTGGTCACCAGGCGCCCGGTGCGAGACACCCCCTCGACGATGCCCGCGTCAGTGGACCGTGTCCGGTTGTGGGCCTCACGGACCCTGGACAGGATGAATACCTCGTAGTCCATCGAGATACCGAACAGAAACCCGAACATTAGCAACGGGACGTAGGTGTTGATCGAACCGGTCGCTGACATCCCCCACAGCGCGTGAATGCCCAGGCCGTTCTGGAACACCAGCACGACGAGCCCGTAGGTCGCGGCTACCGACAGAGCGTTGAGCAGTACCGCTTTCGCCGGCAGCAGCATCGACCTGAGCCCTCGGGCGAGCAGGAGGAAGGTCACCAGGGCCACCAGTCCGAACATCAGCGGGAACGCCCCGTACGTGACGCTGGTCTCGTCCACAGTCTGCGCTGGATCGCCGCCCACCAGCGCGCTAGGCGGGACCGTGCGCCTGATGTCTGCTAGCGAGGTCCCGCCGTGCGAGGTTCCGACCTCATTCGTCGGAATGGCCAGCACCATGGCACTACCGCCTTGGTGCCAGACGGGCCCGGACGGGGAGACCGCGGCGCGGACGCTCGACACCTTGTCCAGTGCCGCCACCACTGCCGGCGCCTGGCCGGCGGCGGGCACGTAGATCGGCACGGTGGTGAGGGCGCCGCTGCCGAAACCGTCAGCTCGCAGAGCGCGCAGTCCGGCTGCATAAGGCCCCGCATTGGCCAGCGCAGATCCGGTCGGCTGGGAGATGTTGATGGTGGTCGCGACGCCGGCCAGGCCGCCAAGGATACCGAGACCGACGACTGCCGCCGCGACGCGGTTCCGGATGACACGCCGGGACCAGGCCGTCCAGAATCGGCTCGCCTGGCCGGACGAGCGACGGCGCGGCCAGTCGAGGCGGGGCCCGATCCTGGACAGGACGGCCGGGAGCAGGGTAAGCGCGACGAGCGTCGCCGTCGAGGGGATGAACAGGCCCGAGATGCCGATGCCGCGCACCAGCGATACCGGCACCACGACAAGCGCGAACAGGCCGAGTGATGCGGTGATACCGCTGACGACCACGGCGTGCCCGGCGCGATGCATAGCTGCCCGAACGGCGTCGGCGTTCGGGCGTCCCGCCGCTCGTTCCTCGCGCCAGCGATTCACGATCAGCAGCGAGTAGTCGATCGACAACCCCAGACCGAGAAGGGCGACGATGTATTGCACGGCGGGGTTGAACGGCGTCGACGACGGCACGATGTATGTCAGCGCGTAGATGAGCAACTGCATCATCAGGACCGAGATCACCGCCATGATCAGCGGCAGGAGGGCAAGGAACGAGCCGAACACCCAGGCCAGAACCAGCAGCGCCCCGGCCGCGCCGATAAGCAGCTCGGTGAGCACGGTGGAATGGCCCGAGGTGGCAGTGCCCGCTGACAGTGCGACGACGCCCGTGCTGTGCACGGTGGAGTCGGCGACAGCGGCCTTGGCTGCCGCGGTGAGCTGGTCGAGCACGCTGCCCGGCACGTCCTGGCCCGCGTGCGGGGGGTAGACCAGAATCAGGGTGCTAGCTCCGGCGTGCCCGACCAGCGCATTGCTGCCCGTGGATGCGTAGGACACTTCGCGCAGCGTGGGCTGCGCCTGCGCGATCCGCGCATCCAGGGCCGTGAGTTCGGCCTTGACGGCTGGCGCGTGGACCGTCTGCCCGGCCGGAAGGTTAATGGTGACGAGCCCCGGTACCGAGGTTGCCCCGCCATAGTGCCGCGCGATCTGCTGATTGGCGGTGTAGGCCGGGCTATCGAGGCTCACTCCGCTTTTGAGTCGACCCGATACCGACGGCGCGACGACGACGCCCACGACGGTAACGGCCAGCCAGACCAGGGCGACGATGAGCCGATGCCGCACAACCCAGCTGCTCAGGGCTTCCACAGATTCCTCCTCGCTTGTCGAGAGATAGGTCAGACGACTGGTTGCTGGCCGCCTAGCACGCGCTCGTGACCGGCGTCGGTGTCAATGTCCAGGCGGTTGTTGTCCGGATACGCGGCGAGCGCCCGCTGTTCGAGCCGACGCATCCAGCGCCGCGCCAGCAAGATCCCCGCCGCGGTCAGCACGGCGCTGAGTGCGAGCCCGACGAGGGTGATGGCCTGACCGACTCTCGTCGCGGCAGTGCCGAGGCTGAAGGCGCCGAACGCGTACAGAGCGGACCACAGCAAGCCCCCGGCCGCGTTGAATACCGTGAAACGACGCCAGCGCATCGTGTTCAGGCCGGCCAGGAACGCCGCGTAGGTCCGCAGCACGGTAACGAATCGTCCGAAGAACACCACCTTGCTGCCGTGCCGCTCGAACAGGTACCGGCCGATCTTCAGCTTGGTGGCGTCGAGCCGGACGAAGTGCCCGTAGCGATCCGCAACCCGCTGGCCGCCGGCCCGGCCCAGCCAATAACCGGCGTTGTCACCCACAATCGCCGCCGTGGCGGCGACGAGAAAGACGGCGCCGATGTTGAGGTGGTGGGTGGCGCCAGCGTAGACGGCCGCCGCGATCAGCGTCGTCTCTCCGGGCAGCGGGATTCCCAGGCTCTCCAGCGCGATGAAGGCGAACACCGCGAAGTAGCCGTAGGACTGCAACAGGTGGTTGATCAGGCTGAGGCTCATGAGCCTTCCCGTCCGTGGTCGCGTGCCCGGCCGCTGACACCAGCGACCGCTTTCTGGTCACGATCGAGACGGTATGTTGGCGCCCCTTTCAGCCCGCTTACAGCCGGGTGGGCGTGCAGATAAGCGGAGGCTTGCCCGCCGAGAGACAGTCCGAGAATCACCCCGAGCACGATGCACCCGACCACGACGGCCAGACGGAACCGCGCCCCGGGCGCCGACGGGCGCAGCCGCCGTCCGAAGTCCCGGTACGACAGGCGAATCGCGCTCGTAAAATGCGCGACCACGTGCAGGGCGAACGCAGTGAGCCAGAAGTAGAAGGTCTTCTTGTGCACAAACAGAGCGACGCCATATGCCGACCGCGGGCCGGCGGCCAGGACGATGCCGCTGGCGAGCACTGCGACGGTGAGAATGCCGAGCACCGGCCCGAGCACGCGCAGCATCGGCGAAGGCGGCCCCTTGCTCCGGTACTCTCGCGCTCCCCGGTAGTAGCTGGCCATGCGCCAGATCGTGCTGACCAGCTTCAGGACCACCAGCGGCACCAGAACCAGGCCGATCACGACGTGCAGCGTGAGCACCGCGCGCGGCCGGAGCAACACCGTGACGATTTCGGCCACGAGCAATACCAGGAGAATCAGTCCGGTGGCCGCGGTGAGCCTGGCGTTCGCCTCAGCCCCGGCCGGCGGGTTCGGCGCCTTGGCGCTGCGTCTAGTTGGCTGGTCGGTGCGCAGGCGCGGCCGCTGATATGTCATGAGGCCGGACCTTACGGGCCGCCGGCTAACCGGACGCTTTCACCACGTGGCACCGATCGCGGATCTCAAGCTCCCGTCGACGGCGAGCATCGTGCGCCGAACGCGGGCTGGCTAATCGAGGTCGTGGAGGAGAAGCTCGACTCCCGTGATGGCGTGGCGACGGAAGGCCTGCTCGACCAGGTCCGGATCGCGGCTGCGGAACGCGGCCAGCATGTCGCGGTGGCCCTGGACCCGGCCGGCGCCGATTTCCGGGTGCAGGTGCATGGATTGAACGGATCGCGCCCGTCGCTCCTGACCGATGATGTACAGGCTGAGGATCATGCTCCGCAGCGTGGGGTTGTCGGCCGCGCGCTCGATCTCCATGTCGAATTCGCGGGCGATCCGCAGCTGTCCGGCAACATCCGTTTCGCGCCCGCAGACCAGGGTCTCCACTAGGCCCGCCATCCGGTCGAGTGCCGCGTCGGTGATCTTGTTGGTCGCGAACCTGGCCTCCAGCGCCCGGAGCACCGCACCGGTCAGCAGGAGCTCCCGCAGCGTGCCGGAGGAGTGATCGACGACGCGAAGCTCCCGGGCCGAGACCCGCTCGATCAGGCCTTCCTGCTCGAGCCGTCGGAGGGCCTCCCGGACGGGCGTCGCGCTGACGCTCAGCCTGGTCGCCAGACCGCGTTCAGTGACCCGCTCACCGGCGCTGAACAGGCCGGTCGCGATGCCCTCACGGATGGCCTGGTAAGCCTGCTCGGCGAGCGACTCAGCGCGAAGCAGGGGAGGCAGATCCGGCGCACTAGTCATGCTGCTCCATGGAGACTGGGACAGGTGTATGCAATCTACCACTTGCTATGGCAGGACGCGAGGCTGTTTAGCGTGGTATAAAAGTCCAGACGATGTCTTGCCCAACGGTCTTCGACGATGTTTACTATAGCATACAGCTAAATCGCCCCCCGCCCATCCACTGAGGTACCGGGCACGGGCCAGCAGCTCACGGCCAGCCGTGTTGTCGCTGACCGATCCGGGACCCCGCGGCCGGCCGATCCGGCCAGCGTCCAGCCCCAAGGCCCTTACGAACAGAAGGACTGTCACGATCATCAATGCTATAGCAAACATGCTGTAGTGAACAGGAGGCTCACGTGCCTGCTTCGCTGAAAATCAGTGCGTTGGCGGCCGCTGTCGCTGTGACGGCCGCCCTGGCCAGTTGTTCCACCGGCGGCGGATCCCCGGCCGCGTCATCATCGGTGTCCTTGTCACACAAGTCTGTTGCGGCCCTGAAGCAGCAGGCGCGACGCGAACACGGCCTGGTGATCTACGCCAATATCCCGTCGGGGTACCTCCAGCCAGTCATCAACGCGTTCAACAAGCGATACCCGTTCATCAAGATCAGCGCGGCTGACCTCAACGACGACGTCGTGTTCACGAAGTACGAAACCGAAGCCGCTCAAGGGGCGCGAACTGCGGACCTGCTAATCGCGAGCGCCCCAACGTTGTGGCTCCAGGCCGAACAGAACGGCGTGAGTGCAGGCTTCACTCCGACTGGCCTGGGCGCCTTTCCGTCCTGGGTGAATCAGGGCCAGCTCCTGACCGCATCGCAGGTGCCCACGACGTATGCCCAGCTTGCCGCGGACGCGAAGGCGAATCCTGGCAAGTACAAGCTGGTGTCGTACGACATCACCAATCCGCTCAATTACGCCGGGATCTACGGCCTGACTCACGTCCTCGGAGCGCCCAAGCTGTGGAGCTACTACCGGGCCATGGCACCAGTGACCAAGACCTTCAATGATGGTCTGACCGCTCTTACTTACATGCTGCAGGGCGGCGCGACGCTCGGCTACATGACCTCCGGCCTGGCCCAGGGCGTCCTTCCGCACTACAAGGGCCTGGCCAGCTACTCCTACATGCAAGATGCGACGCCGCTCATTCCTCGCGGCATCACTGTGACCAAAAACGCGGCCAGCCCGGCGTCAGCTCGGCTGTTCCTGGATTTCCTGTACACCCAGGCCGGCCAGGACGCGCTTTGCGCTGGCGGCTTCGAGGCGACGATGAACAACTTCCACTCCGCCAACGGCTGCACCGCGTCCCTGACGGCGCTGCAGGGTCACGTCCCGCCGAAAACGATCTACCTGGTGCCGATCAACCAGGCGGTGGTTAGCCAGCAGAGCGCGATCACCAAGCGCTGGAACCAGGCCTTCCACCGCTAGCAAAGCGCTAGCTGACCCCTGAGAGAGGGAGCCCATGACGAGCACCATCGAGCGCCCGCCCGAAGTCACCGCGCCCGTAGCGGCCAGACCCCGGGCGCGCTGGCTGCCGGCGAGCGCCGGGCAGGCGCTGGTCTGGTTCGCCGTCGTCGCGCTCGTCGCGGGCCCCTTCTTCCCGCTCGTCTATTCGTCGCTGCGGAGCAAGCCCATCTACCTGCCGGGCGGCACGTTCACCCTGGCGGCGTACCGGACACTGTTGGCTGACCCGCTGTTCTGGAGAGCAGTAAGGAACACCGTTTCGTTCGCCGTGGGTACGACAGTGCTGGCGGTGGCGGGCGGCACCGCGCTAGCGATCCTCTGCGCCCGGACGAATATGCCTGGACGCAGGACATACCGGCTGCTGTTGATGGCTCCGATCGTCATCCCGCCTCTCGGGCTCATCATCGGCTGGCTGTCGATTTACGGCCAGGGCGGCTACATCACCCAGGTCGTCGGCCAGAACCTGCATCTACCGGTGTGGAACCTGTCGTCTATCCCCGGCATGTCGGTGCTCGGTGCCGTCATCACCATGCCTGTCGTGTACCTGACCGTGCAGTCCTCACTCGCCGCTGCTGACTCCTCGCTGGAGGACGCCGCTCGCAGCAGCGGCGCGGGACCTGCCCGAGTGATCGCACTGGTGACGCTGCCGATGCTGCGTCCCGCCGTCCTCAACTGCACCTTGCTGATCTTCGCCCTGTGCCTGGAGATCCTGGGCATACCGCTGTTCCTCGGGACGCCGTCGAACATCGACTTCTATGCCAGCTACCTGTACCGGTCGTGGAGCAGCGGTGCCACCCCGGACCCGTCGTTCGTGAGCGCCGGCGCGGTGCTGCTGCTGGTGGTCGTAACGGGCCTGCTGATCCTGCGGGCCCGGCTGTCCGGCTCGGAACAGCGGTTCATCGCTACCGGCACCGGGGGAGGCGGCGCGCACCGGCCCCTGGATTTGGGACGCTGGCGATGGCCCGCCGGCATCGGAATCGCTGTGTACATCGGAATTACCTGCGCGATCCCACTGCTGGGGCTGGTGCTGATGTCGTGCGTGAAGGTACTGACCACGCTGGAAGTGCCATGGCATCTGTTCACCGCCGAGAACTGGCATCTGGTCGCCACCGACCCGACGCTGCGACGCTCGATCATCGATAGCCTGCTCATCGCCGGAGGCGGCGGTGCCGCCACCGTCCTGCTGGTAGCGGTGGCCACATTGATCGCGCACCGCTCCCGGTTCCCGCTGCGGCGAGCCTTGGCTCCCGCGTTGATCTATCCTCGCGCTGTGCCGGGCGTGATCCTCGGAATCGGCTTCTTCTGGACCTACCTGATGTTCACGCCAGGAGCCCTGGTCCGCAACAACCTGTGGGGCGAATTGATCGCGCTCTGCGTGCGGAATCTGACCCTGGCCTACGTGGTCATCTATCCCAGCCTGGCGCGCATCAACACCGAGTTTGACCGCGCGGCCCGCTCAAGCGGGGCAGGCTGGTGGACGATCGCGCGGCGGATCCTGCTGCCCATCCTGCGTCCTGCCTTGCTCGCCGCCTTCGTGCTCATGTTCATCACGCTGCTCAGCGATTACGACCCGGTCGTGTTCCTGCAGAAACCGGGTACCGAGGTGCTCGGCGTGACGATGCTCCAGACCTGGCAGCGGGGAATCGTCGGCCCGGTTGCCGCCCTGGCCGTCGTACAGGTGGTCATCGTCGCCATTGTGCTCCTGCTCGGGGCCCGGGTTCTTCGGAGGCTGCGCCGTGCCTGACATCCGCGTTGAACACCTCAGCGTGTCCTTCTCCGGCCCCAAGGTCCTCGACGACATCAGCTTCACCGTCAAAGACACGGAGTTCGTCACGCTGCTGGGGCCCTCCGGCTGCGGCAAGACCACGACCCTGATGTGCATCGCTGGTTTCCAGACCCCGGACGAAGGGCTCATAGCCTGCGGGGACGACACGTTTGTCGACTGCGGCACCCGCGTCGACCTAGCGGCCGAGCGGCGCAACCTCGGGATGGTGTTCCAGTCATACGCGATCTGGCCGCACATGACTGTCGCCCAGAACGTGGCGTTTCCGCTGCGCATCCGCAAGATGTCGAAGCGGGTCATCATAGCCCGGGTGGAGGAGGTTCTGGCTCTCGTGGAGCTCAGCGAACAAGCAAGCCGCTACCCTCACCAGCTGTCCGGCGGCCAGCAGCAACGGGTCGCGCTGGCCCGCGCCATCGCGTACTCGCCAGCGGTGTTGTTGCTCGACGAGCCGTTCTCGAACCTTGACGCCAAGCTGCGCCAACGCGCCCGCGACTGGCTCAAGGGGCTGCAGCACACTCTCGGGCTCACGACGATCTTCGTGACTCACGACCAGGACGAGGCGTTGTCGATGAGCGACCGGATCCTGGTCATGAACGGCGGCCAGATCCTGCGCGACGGGACCCCGGAGGAGGTCTATCGGCAGCCCCAGCGCCATTTCGTCGCCGAATTCCTCGGGCAATGCAACTTCCTCACCGGCGCCGTCAGCGCCGGACCGGACGGCGGCGCGGTGCTGAGGACGGCGGAGTTCAGCGACGGCATCGTGGTTTCCGAGCATCAGGCCGGTCCGAGCGGGACCATCGCCATCCGTCCGGAGGACATCCAGATCAGCCAGCCCAGCACGCCTGGCAGCGGCCCGGCAGGCACGGTCCTGGACGCCTCCTATCTCGGTGACTATTACCAGTACCGCGTCGCTGTCGGAACCGTGGAACTGCTCGTGCGCTCTCAGCGCCCGCTGGCGCGGGCGGCGGTGAGCGTGCACATCCCGCCAGGTGTCGCCACGTTCGTCAAGTGAGTCCATCCTCAGGCTGGACCGGGCCGGCCCAGCTAACCACCTCTTTGCCAGGAGGGCGGCCTATGCCCGACCAGCGTTGCCAGCCAGAAAGCGTGGGCATCCTGGTGCCGAGCGGCATGCTCGGCGCAGGGTTCAGTCCCGACACCATCACCCGCGGCATCGGCCTCGGCGCCGACGTCATCGCCGTCGACGGCGGCTCCACCGATTCAGGCCCGCACTACCTCGGTGCCGGCGTGGCGAAGACGACCGAGCGTGCGGTGCGCCGTGACCTCCGCCTGCTCCTGGCGGCCGCGAGCAGGGCGCGGATTCCGCTGGTCGTCGGCTCGTGCGGCACCAGCGGCACGGACTCCGGAGTGGACTGGGTCGCCGGCATCGTGGACGCGGTCCGCGCCCAGGACGGGCTCGGCCTAACGGTGGCGAAGATCTTCAGCGAGCAGCGGGCCGACCGGCTGATCGCCGAACTGGAGCGCGGGCGGATCCATGCCCTGCCGCCCAGCGATCCGCTGGACGCGGCGACGCTGGCCAGGTGCGAACACATCGTCGCCATGATGGGCCACGAGCCGATCGAGGAAGCGCTGCGGGCCGGCGCGGACGTCGTGCTCGCCGGGCGGGCGACTGACACGGCCGTCTCCGCCGCGTTCGCCCTGATGCGCGGGATGCCGCCAGGGCCTGCCTGGCACGCGGCGAAGATCATCGAGTGCGGCGGCCAGTGCACCAGCAACCCGGTGTCTGGCGGGGTGTTCGCCCGGATCGATCACACCGGTTTCACCGTCGAGCCGCTCGACCCCGCCGCGGCCTGCACGCCCGCATCGGTGGCCGCGCACATGCTCTACGAGACCGTCAACCCGCACACGATGCGCGAGCCGGGCGGCACCATCATGGTGGCTGGCGCCCGGTACACAGCAGTTGACCAGCGCACCGTGCGGGTCGAGGGATCGCGTTTCGAGCCCGCTAGCCAGTACACGATCAAGCTCGAGGGCGCGGCAGTCACGGGGTACGAGACGGTGTCCTTCACCGGCATCCGGGATCAGCAGATTCTTGCCTCGATCGACGTGTGGGCCGAATTCTTCACCAAGACTCTGACCGAGCGGGTTGAGACGGTGCTCGAGCTGCCAGCCGGCTCCTGGGGAGCCGACCTGCGCCTGTACGGCTACAACGCCATCCTCGGCGAGCTGGAACACAGACCAGCCACACCTCAGGAAGTAGGGGTGATGCTGCTGGTCAGCGCGCAGGATCAGCGGACGGCGACGGCAATCTCCAAGCTGGCCAACCCGCTGCTGCTGCACCTGCCCCTGCCGACCATGACCTACCTGCCCAGCTTCGCGTTCGCCACCTCCCCCGCCCACATCGACCGCGGCCCCGCCTATGAGTTCGTCCTCAACCATGCCGTCGACGTCGGCTCGCCTACCGAGATGTTCCGCTTGGAGATGGCCGAGATGACCGAGCCGCACCATGGGTGACGTCAGCGGGCCGCCGCGCACGCTGGGCGACCTCGCGCTCGAGGTGCGATCGAAGAACGCAGGCCCGTTCTGGATGACCCTTGAGGCATTTATGCCTGACGAGGAGACCTATCGCATCGCCGACTCGCTCATCACCCCCGAGCTGATAAGCGAGCTCTACCACGTCCCCCCCGCGTCCCTGCAGATCTTCCGCATCCCGGACCTGCACGTGGTCAAGGTGTCCTTCCCCCGCCCCGTCGTGCAGGGCAGCCTGCACGACCGGGACATGCACGGCGGTCAGCACCATGTCCCGCTCGCGAACACAGCCCTGCGGCGGCTGTCGGGGGCCTGGCCGGTTGCCAGCGCCTACATTGATCCCATGGCTACTTTCAGCGCCGCGGACATCCCAGACATGCCGGGCCAGACGGTGATCGTGACCGGCGCCAATAGCGGTATCGGCCGGGCGGCGGCGCACGCCCTCGCCGCCGCCGGAGCGCATGTTGTGCTCGCCGTGCGCGACCCCAGGAAGGGCCGGACAGCAGCCGGGGCCATGCCCGGGGTGACCGAGGTGCGCCAGCTTGACCTGGCCAGCCTGGACTCCGTGCGCGCCTTCGCCTCGGGCTGGCAGGGCGAGATCAGCCTGCTGATCAACAACGCGGGCGTGATGGTGCCGCCGCTAACCCGCACGGCCGACGGGTTCGAGCTGCAGTTCGGCACCAACCATCTCGGACACTTCGCGCTGACCAATCTTCTCCTTCCGCTCGTCACCGGCCGGGTCGTGACGGTCTCCTCGACCGGTCACCGGGCCGGGCGGATCGATTTCAGCGATCTCAACTGGCAGCGCAAGCCCTACCGGGCGTGGCGTGCCTACGGTCAGTCCAAGCTCGCGAACCTGCTGTTCACCAGCGAGCTGCAGCGGCGGCTAACCGCCGCCGGGTCGAGCGTGCTGGCGACCGCCGCGCATCCCGGCTACGCCGCGACGAACCTCCAGTTCCACAGCCAGCGCCGCTCACTCGACCTGATCAGCCACGCCGGAAACCGGCTGTTCGCGCAGGATGAGAACGCCGGCGCGCTCCCGACCCTCTACGCCGCCGTCGCCGACATACCCGGCAATAGCTTTGCGGGCCCGGGCGGGTTCCTGCAGCAGCGCGGCGCGCCCACGCTCGTCGGCCGCTCCGCCGCGGCCCAGGACGCCGATGTGGCACGCCGTCTCTGGGAGGTCTCCGAAGAGCTCACCAGCGTCCGCTTCCCGCTCCAGGCCACAACCGGCCCATAGGCACCGCCACCTGCGCCCTAGTGATCGTGCCGCGCGCGTATGCGGTGTGGCCGCTCGGGATGAGCTCTTGCCCGGTGGAACGAAATCCCTATTTCTACTGCCGATCACCTGGATTTCGCCGTAACGTGGCTTCCCTATTGCGGTTTGGTGTCCTGCGCCGGGAGGCCAATATGGACCGACGAATGCTGCGGCTCTTGACCGTTTCCACGTCGGCGTTTGCTGCCGTCGCGGTGCTCGCATCGGGGGCCGCGGCAACCGGGGCGGCCGGGGCGGCCGTCCGGTCGGTTCCGACCAACTTCGATGCCAGCGTGATGCATGGCAATGAGGCCGAGGATGCCATTGCCATCAATCCCGTCGACCCGTCGAATATCGTCACCATGGCCACTTTGCCTGACGTGGTGAGCGGCCTGTTCGAGGGAGTGTCGTTCGACGGCGGGAAGACGTGGACCCGTCGGGTCATCGGTACCGGCGCTCCGCTGGGCGAGATCTGCTGCGATGAGCAGTTGGCGTGGGACCGGTTCGGCAACCTGTGGATGACTTATCTCGTCAACACAAACGGGAACGTCTTGGTCGCTGTGTCGACGGACGGCGGCCTGACGTTCAGCAAGGTCGCGGAGATCGTGCCGACGACCCCGACCGGGAGCAGGGCTCCCTCCGGCGCCACACCCAAGAGACTGAGGCGGCCGTCGAACAACCCCCATATCCTGGGCGATCAACCATCTATCTCGGCGGGACCGAACAGCGTGTGGGTGAGCTACACCAGCTTCCCGTCAACCGTGGTGCAGGCCTTTGGCGCAAGCGTCACCGGTCTTGGCGCGTTCGGATCGTTCAGCGCGCCGGAGAGCGTCCCCACCTCCGCCGGCCGGGGGGATTTCGGTGACACCGCAGTCGGACCCAACGGGCAGGTCATGGTCACTTATCAGGACCAGACCAACGGCCAGGGCGGCTCGCACATCTACACGGCGCTCGACGCCAACGGGCTGCAGCCGGGCGGGTTCTCCGACCCGCGGCTCCTGGCTCACAGCGCGGTCGGGGGCTTCGATTTCATTCCCGCGCAGCCGGATCGTTCGATCGATGCCGAGGCCAACCTCGCGTGGGACCGCAGCGGAGGCCCGCACAACGGCCGCGTCTACGTCACCTGGACGCAGGAGTCGCCGAACGAGAGCAATAACACCGACATCATGTTCCAGTACTCCGACGACAACGGGACCACCTGGAGCTCGCCTACCCGGCTAAACGACGACCATACGGCTAACAGCCAGTTCATGCCGGCCATCGCAGTCGACCAGAGCACCGGAGACGTGGCCGTTTCCTGGTACGACTGCCGGAACGATCTCGGCACGGGCGGCCCGGGCGACACGGACGGAATCCCCAACGATGACGCCCAGATCTGGGCCACGTATTCAACCAACGGAGGCGTCACGTTCGCGCCAAACTTCCGTGTCAGCGCCGGCACCTTCAGCGCGCCTGATGCGCAGAGCGGCTTCGACTTCGGCGACTACACCCACGCCGCCTTCCAGTCGCACATGTTCTATCCCGCCTGGTCCGACAACTCCAACAGCACCGGCCAGAACCCAGACGGCACGCTGCACCAGCTCGATCTCTTCACCGCCAAGGTGGCCATCCCATAAGCCCGCGGCGTCGTGGACCGGCTGCCGGACTAGTTCGCCACATCACGGACAGGGCTGCGGCAATCTTGGTGATGCCGGCCAGGCCGGGCACCATCCCTGGAGTGCTCCGGTTCGCTGTGGTGTGGCGGGCACCTGGCGGGGGAAGTCGATGTTCGTAGTGTTTCCGGCAGTGCCATTGCCCAGTTGACCGGACGCATTTGCTCCCCAGGACCAGACGCTCCCGCCAGCGCCCACGGCGAGCATGTGCCCACCGCCGGCCGATATTTGGGTGACTCCGGTCAGCCCGACTAGTGGACTAGCGCGCGCGGAGGAGGGCCGCGATGCCCGCGGCATTGGTGCGACGTCCCCCCGTGGAATCTTCTGTGCGGCGGGTCCGACGCCGGTCGGCTGATCCGGCTGAACGCGATCGTGCCCGCGTACGCCGCCCGCGGCATTAGGGTGAGCAGCCCACTCTTAAGGGCGTCGTTCCGCACGTGCCAGGTCGCTGCGCGGCCTGCGCCCGAGACGTTCTTAGCCCTCGGTCTGTCCGAGAGCCCCCGAGAGTTCGCCCCGCCCCTCGATGTCGAGCTTCCGGTACGCGCTCGCGAGGTGCTTCTCGACTGCCTTCGTGGTCACGAACAACTCATGACCGATCTCACGGTTGGTGTTGCCCCGAGCCGCCCGGCGCGCGACCCGCAGTTCGCTCGCCGTGAGTGCCTCGACTCCGGTCATGCGGGTGCGCCGTGGCCTCCCTCCGGCGGCCACGAGCTCCTCGCGCGAGCGTTCTGCCACTGGGATCGCGCCGCAGCGGTCAGCCAGGTCCAGCGCCTTCCGCAGCGGCTCGCACGACTCTGTGCGCTTGCCAGCTCGACGCAGGGCAGCTCCGAACTCCAGATGAGCCTTAGCGCGCTCCAGCAGCGCGGGGGAACGGTCAAGCTCCGCGCTGGCTCCTGCGAGAAGGTGAAGCCCGGCTACCCCCGCCTTGGTCAGGCCGAGCGTGCGAAGGGCGATTCCTGTCGGGCCTGCGGCGGCAAAGGGCCGCACAATCTCCAGTTGCTCGCTGGCGAGCGCGACCGCATCCGCTTTCCGGCCGAGCGCCAGCTGGGCGGTCGCGGCACCGACCCGCCATGGCCAGAAGCCGGGGAAATCGTGACCCGTCTCTCGCATCAGGGCGCCCGCCGCGTGGAAGTCCTCCAAGGCCTCCGCCGCTTTGCCCTGCCTCAGCCGCAGCCACCCGCGGCTGTGGGCGTACATGGCGAGATCAATTTTCGCTCCTTGGTCCGCACTGATGCCGGTCAGCACCGCGTCGGCCTCGGCCAGCCGGCCTTGCTCGGTGAGCGCCATCACCAGGGCGGCGGCCGAGATCACGCTGTAATCGCCACCGTGCGCATCGGCGAGCTCCAGGACTGCCCGCGCGTCCTGCTCGGCGTCCGCAAGCGCACCGCGGCGGCAGGAGACCTGGGCCCGCGCGCTGGCGGCGAGCAGGAACTGGCCTGGCCCGTCCCAGCGCTGCGCGCCGTCAAGAATGCGCAGGAGCCAGCGGTCAGCTTCGTCGAGGCGGTCGGCGAACTCGAGCGCCCACACCGGGCAGTGGATGAGCCTGAACCCGTCGACGGTCGTCAGGTCAGCGGCCAGCAGCGTCCGGTCCGCGAGCGCGACGACGTCGGCCGACGTCGCTCCCGCGGCCGGTGCTGCATAGGCGGCGAAACCCAGCAGGTCAAGCTCGGCGGGCGAGCGTCCGTCGCCTGCCATCGCGATCGCCTCGCTCAGTCGCTGGGGGCTCATACGGGAAGCGCGGTGATCGAGTTCCAACGAGAGAACGTGCAGGGTAACCAGGGGCTCGCGCTTAGGTCCGGCCGCCGTCGGTTCGGTGCCGGATAGCTGAGCGATGGCCGCGCGCAGCACGGGCTCGGCCTCGGAGGGACGATCATGGTCAAAGTAGCTGTGGACGAGTAGCCCGGCGGCCGTCGCCCGTGAGTCCGTATCCTCGCTGAGCCGCAAAGCCTCCTTCAGATGATCGAGGGCGCGTGGGTCGAACGTCAGAGATTCGGCCCGCCCGAGCTCAATAAGCAGTTCTGCTTGGACGCTAGCCGGTGCCGGTTCGACGACGGCCCGGCGCAGATAAGTCGCCCTGGTTTCCGGGCGGATCTCCGCTGAAGCGGCTTCGCGGAGCATCTCTACGGCCCAGGCATCGCCGGCAGCCGGGGCCTTGAGCAGATGCATCGCCACCCTGGCCGGGGCAGCCCTCTCCTCGCCCAGCAATCGCGCTGCGCGCCCATGATCGCCTGCCCGCCGACCCGCCGCTACTGACTCGTAGACACTAGAGCGAACCACCGGGTGGACGAATTCAAGCGGCTGGCCCGGCCGCAGTAGGCCTGCCGCCGCGAGCTCATCGGTCGCGACAAGCACCTGATGCTCGGCAAGCATCGACAGTGCCCGCACATGGCGCACCTCAGCGTGAGTCCCAAGTACCGCCACCTGCTCGGCCACCCTGATGGTTTCCGGCGACAATCGGCGTAGGCGGTCGAGCACAAGCTGCGACACGCGTTCGGGCGCGAGGTCAGCCACCGCATCGGCGTCGATATCGACTGGCCGCAGCCCAGCGGCACGAGCGGCATCGAGCAACTGCACCGTGAACAGAGGGTTGCCACCTGCGGCCTCGTGACATGCGCGGACGAAGGCCTCATTTGGCCCGGCGGCGAACTTGTCGCGCACCAGCTCATATACAGCGCTGAGGGTGAACGGCCCGGGCCGGATCGTCTGGACCATAGACTCGGCGGCGACGCCTGCCAGCAGGTCTTCATGAGTACCTGGTTCGTCGATCCGCCGGGCAAGTGCAAGCAGAATCGGCAGGTCCTCCAGCCGCCGGACCAGGTATGCCAGCCATCGCAGCGATGTCGCATCTGACCAGTGGAGATCGTCGACTGCGATCATCATTGGCCCTCGTTCGGCGAGCCGCGCACAGAGCCAGTAGAGGGCGTTCTGGCTCGCGTATTCGTCGGCGCTGGGATCAGGCTCGCTGGAATCCAGGCCGAAAAGCCTGCTCAACCTTGGCGAGGGTCGCTCCAGCAACTCGGCGCGCTCCGCCTCGTTCGCGCGGATCAGCAGCGGCTCGAACAACTGGCGCGCGATGCCCAGGCTCAGCTCGCGCTCAAGCTCACCGCCACGCGCCGCCAGCACTCTTAAGCCTGCACCCTCAGCGTGGCGGCGCACCGCCTGCAGCAATTCGGTCTTGCCGATCCCGGCCGGTCCCTCCAGCAACACCACGCGCGGCATGCCGGTGGCGGTTGCCGTCACTGCCTCGTCGAGCTGAGCCAACTCTGACGCCCGCTCGAGGAGAAAGACCGAATCGCTCACGTACAGATCATGTCATTGGAGGGGCCACTGATGAACTCCCGCAGCCTGGCGCTGCGCATCCATAACAGTGGGGTGTTGACCCTAATGCCGGGGGCGCCGGACTCGGGCACGATCACGCTCATGGGTGATTCCGCATGAGTCGCTCGGCTGCCGGTGCGCGGATGGGGCGAACACCGTCTCCGGGAAACCCCCCACCGCCGCTCCTGGTGCGCTTTCCGGGATCTGACCGAAGCCTGCCTGCGGGCCCTTCGTACACCGTCGGCCGCGACCCTGAGTGCGACCTCGTCCTCAACGATGCCCGGGTGTCGTGGCAGCATGCCCTGCTCCGGCTGGAGGACGGCCGTTGGGTGCTGAAGGACAACAGCAGCAATGGCACCTATCACGAAGGCCGACGGGTTGACCGGATCGAGATCAGCGGCGAATGCCTGGTCCGGTTGGGTGACCCTGGTGAGGGGCCGGTCCTGAAATGCACAGTCAGCGGGGACGCCCAGGGCGCCATCGAGCAGAACACCGCGCTATCGCCGCTCACCAGGAAGCTTCGGATCGGCCGGGAGTCGGACAACGACATTGTGACCTCCGACCCCGGCACCTCCCGTCACCACGCCGAGCTACGCACCGTGGCTGGCGCAATCCGCATCATGGACCTGGAAAGCGCCAACGGCACTTTCGTGAATGGGCAGCGGATCACGGACACCCCGGTGGCAGAAGGTGATGTTGTCGGTATCGGCTCCACTATGTTCCGGCTGGTCGGCCATGAACTGCAAGAATTGACCGGCACCCGGAGCGGCGGCTCCGTCGAAGTCGCGCCGCTGCCGGTCGCTGCACCGGCCGCCGACGGCACACTTGAGATCCCGTACGCGGTTCGCTGGCTGGTGCCAAGGGGCGAGCGCTTCGCGAATTTCGACATCCTGAACGACAACGACTCGCAGCTCGAGTACTACCACCGGTTCGGGCACATCTACGCGGTCGGGATCCCGACGAAGAAGTGGCGGCTCGTCGTTGTCTCGGACCCCGAGCTCCTCGATGAAGTGGCGGCGAACGAGGAACAGTTCGGCAAGCGCGCCGAGGAGATCAACTTCTTCGCCCAGCTGAGCAACTCCCGCGGCGGCGGAATCTCGGTAATCGGCGACGGTGAGCACACCGAGCAGGTCAGGCGGGTGATGCTGCCGTGGTACGCGCCGTTGAACCAGCGAACGCAATTTCCGCTGATGAAGGAACAGGCTCGCAAGCTCGTTGCCGCGTGGTCTGCGATCCCTGATGACCAACCGGTCGACGCGCGCACCTGGATGGAGCGGTACGCGCTCGAAGTCTCTGGACGCGGCGCGTGCAGCTACAACTTCGGCCTGCTCGACGGCAGCAGCGACCCGAGCCCGTTCGCGGTGGCCGTTCCGGAGAGCACGAGGGAGAGCATCCTGCGCGTGGCCGAGCCCCGCCCTGATTTGACGCTCTTCGCCGGCCGAGCGCGGCGCGCGCGCCGGAAGCGTTACCGCCGTCACAACGCGGAGCTGTTCAGGACGGCAGACGCGCTCGTGCGCGCCCGCATGCACACGTGTCCGGTCGGGCAGCAGACGGATCTGCTCACCCGTCTGGTGAGCACCCCGGATCCCGAGACGGGCGAGTTCCTCGACGCCGAAACAATGCGTGACCAGGTCCTCATGCATCTATCGAACGGCTTCAATGGGCCGTCGATCACCGGAGGCTGGCTCGCCTACGTCCTCGCCACGCACCCGATCATCGAGGAGAAGCTGATCGCCGAAATCGAAGGGATCACCGGCGGCGATCCGGATTACGACCTGCAGTACGACGACCTCTTCGCTTTGACGTATACGACTCAGGTGATCAAGGAGACGCTGCGGATCTACCCTCCGCAGCCGGTCACGATCCGCCGCAGCCTCAAGGACGGAATGCTCGGTGGCTACCGCGTCAGGCAGGGCGACATCATCCTCATCGGGACGCTCGCGGCGCAGCGCGATCCGCGCTACTGGGGACCGGACGCCGACCGATTCGACCCGGAGCAGTTCGCTATCGAGAAGGTCGTCGACCGACCGCGCCACGCCTTCATCCCGTTTTCGATCGGGCGGCGGCAGTGCATGGCGCAGGAGGTCACGTTCATGATGCTTCGCGTCATCCTGTTCGAGATCTACCGGAGCTATCTGCTGCGGCTCGCGCCGGGCGCGACGGTGAAGAAGAACACCATCGTGACGACGAAGCCCGCCTCCGTTCCTGTTATCCGTCTGCCGCGCGGCCGGAACGACCGCCACGATGCCCCGCTCGCGTTGCGCGAACGCCCGGAGGCTCCGGCTCCGGCCCAAGCTCCCGAAGCGGTTCCGCCCCCTGCTCCGGCCCCCGCGCGGGCTCCCTCTATCGCGCGCGGGTGGGGAGATCCGACCGAGATTCCAGAGACGAGCCCTTACCGCCATCTGGTCATCGCGTACGGCAGCAACTTCGGCGCGAACAAGGATCTGGCCGGAACCTTTGCCGAGCGGAGCCACTTCCACGGCTACACCACTGACGTAATTACACTGAACGAACTCGTGCAGTCGCCCCCGCGCACGCAGCCCTGGCTTCTGGTCGTCATGACCTCCACCTACACGTCGAATCCGCCCTCGAACGCGGCCGCGTTCAAGTCGTGGCTCGAGCGCGCGGAACCTGGTGAGCAGACGTGGCAGAACTGCCGGTACCTCGTCTGGGGACTCGGCAACACCCAGTGGAATGCGTTCCTCGCCTTCCCCCGCTACGTGCACAAAAGGCTGTCCGATCTCGGTGCTACGCCCCTCGCGGAGTTCGCGTACGGCGACGTGGGATCTCCCGTTTGGGAGCGCGTGCACGCGGACTGGAACACCCACGTGTGGCCCGTACTCCTCCAGGTCGGAGGCGCACGACCGACGAAGGCCGCAGCCGCGCGCCTCGCCGCTGAGAAAGCGGCCGCTGGCGCGCTGATGGGAGCCGACTCGAACACCGCGATGCACAAGTCGCTGCGCAGTGATGACATCCCTGATCGGCCGCCCCGCCGGCCCTTGAGCGCCTCGTCCGTCATGCGCCGTGTGTCGTCAGCAGCATTTAGACAACCCGCGTCGATGAGCGTCGTCTCGCCGAGAACGGCCGGTGACAGTCGCACTCAGCCGCGGGTGTTCCTTGCTCCGACCATCCTGACCAACGCTGCCGGGCTGGCCACAGCCGAGGCGCGTGTTCTGCTCTCCAGGGAGCTTCAGCCGGCCGGATCCCCGAAGCGCACCAGGCACCTGGAGATCAGCCTGCCGCCTAGCATCGCCTACCGGGTCGGGGACCACCTCGGCGTTTGCCCCAAGAACGACGAGGAGCAGGTCGAGCGGCTCGCGGGGCGGCTCGGCGCGGCGGTCGACGGCATCTTCATGGTGCCGAGCACTTTGAACGTCCGCGTAGTTCCGAAGGGGGCCGTACTCCAGGTCCGCAACGTGCTCAGCCATCTCACCGACATCACCGGCAGGCCGACGGTGCCGCTAATCGATCTCCTGCTCGAGAAGGCGGCAGAGCCTGCTGACTGGTCCCGGCTGACAGAGATCAGGAACATCCTGCAGACCCCTGAAGGCCGCGGCTCACCGCTGCGCGCGGCCATCGACTCGGGCGGCTACAACGTGCTCAGGCTCCTCGATGAGTTCCGGTCCTGCTCGTTGAACATCTTCGAGTTCCTGCAGGTGGCGCAGCCGCTCCGGCCTCGTTACTACTCGACCAGCTCGAGTCCGCGCACCCACGGCGACGGCGTTGCGCACCTGGTCGTCGGCCTTGAGCGCATGCCAGTGCCGGGCATGTCAGGGCGTGTCTTCGGGGGGATGAGCTCGCAGTACCTGCACGTGCTTCGGGAGGGCGACCGGCTGAACGTCTTCCACGACACCGCCGATGGCTTCCACTTGCAGGAAGACCTGACCAAACCCATGATCTTCGTTTCGGCCGGCACCGGCTTCGCCCCGATGCGAGCCTTCCTCTGGGAGCGGCTAGCGATGAAGCACGCGGGCCACTCGCTCGCGGAGGCAGCCCTCTTCAACGGCATCCGCTCGAGCAGCCTCGACTATATCTACCGGGACGAGATCGAGCGGTTCACCGCCGAGGGAGTACTCACTCACGTTCACGTCGCGACGTCGCGCGAACGACCGAGCTGCCACGACTACGTCCAGGACAGGATCCGAGAGCATGGCGCCCTCGCCTGGCGGCTGCTCGCCGCCGACGGCTACATCTACGTTTGCGGATCACAGCCAATGCGAGCGGCCGTTCGCGCCGCCTTCGTCGACATCGTCGCGGAGCATGGGTCGCTGCCACGCGTGCGCGCAGAGGCGTACCTCGACGAGCTGGAGTCGACCGCACGCTATCGCCCTGACCTCTGGGGCTAAACCCTGGGAGACCGAATGGACGCCCTCGCCCTCATCCTGACCGTCGCCGCGATGGCTATGTTTGCCTTCGCCGCGAGCGGCCGCGAACTCCGGCACTTCAACGAAATCGCGCTCGGCCTCGTCTTTCTCAGCGCTGCGCTGATCTGCCAGTTCACCTTCATCACGAACATCCACATCGGCCGGTAAGAAGCCGAGAGTGGCTTCCCCGGGCGATGTGGATGCCGTGCTGGATGGTGTGCTTACGGGCAGCGTGGCGGTATTTAGTTGGGCGGCCCCGGCGGGACGAGAGGGGTGAATACCACGGTGGTACCGCTGGTTAGGACGCTACATGGGCTGGGCGGATGGATGGAGATGACGGCCACGCTGGGCAGAGCGAACCGGCTCAGCGGTCCTGGTGGCGTCAGGAATGTGTCGATGTCCACCACTCCGCCGGCGGTCGCGATGCTCGCACGCGCGTACCCCGGCAGTCCGGGCGGTCCAGGCGGGATGGCGAAGGGGATTCCGAACGCCAAGGTGCTCGGGGCTACGGGCGTGAGCTGCACCGTGACGACGTTCCCTGCGGTGACTGTCACGATGACCGGGCCGAGAGCGGTCTGCACGGTGTCCAGGACGACGCAGGTGTCGCTGCCGACGTCGCAACTGGTGGCGGCCCGTGCCGGTGACGTCGCGAAGGCGGTCGGGACGCCGGCAGCCAGGCCGGCTACCAGAAGCAACGCGACCAGGCGACCAGTTGCCTGGCGGGGCCAGCAGGCGGCTGCGGAAGGGAGGATGGGCACAAGGGTCTCCGAATCCGTCACAGCCCCGGGGTGCTCGAGGTTGTAACAACGAGGGCGGTGCGGTGGATGCGCGCCAGGCCGATGTGGCCGGACCGCCGGATGAAGGCTGGGAGCAGCGCCGTGTCACATAGGCGGTGTCAGGTTGTAGCGCGCGATGACGTCGGGCAGCCAGGTCGGCTGGCCGATCTGGACGCCGTACCGTGCGGCCAAGGGCATGAGCCGCGCAGGGTCAGGTGGTCCTGCGGCGAGGGCCTCGGACAGCTCCCGGAAGAAGTTCTCGAAGCCGGACGGGCTGATGATCTCGATCATGCGGGCGGGTTGCTGGCCGGCGTTCCACATGGTGTGCATCTCGCCCCGCGGCTTGGTGATGTAGCCGCCCGCGCCCAGGACGACTTCGCGGTCACCAGAGCGGAAGCCGATCTCGCCTTCGGTGACGACGGAGTACTCGTCCTCGAGGGTGTGCATGTGCGGTATCACCAGCGCACCGACGGGAAATGGGTGCTCGACGACGGACACGGTGCCGTTGGTCTGGGTGCCCAGGAGCTTGAACTGGACGCCGACAGTTCCCAGCCAGCCGGTGGTGCCCTGGCCCGGGTGCATGACGGTCAGGGCTGGCGGGTCGGACAGGCTGGCGGTAGCAGCGGTTGAGTGGGTAGTCATGTGGACCTGCTCTCTTCTGAATTGCGTTCGATGGGACATGTCCGTCAGACGCCTGGCCTGGCCGGGTACAGCAGAACGGCGGCCGTGATCCGGTCAAACGCGAAGTCGGCCTCGTCGTTGAGTGCACGGACAGCGTCTGCGGTCGCCGCTTGAAATAGGCAGAAGCAGGTGTCCTCGCCAGCCAGGTACGCGGAGAGCAGGTACCTCACCTCAGAGGCGGAGCCTGCCCCGGTTGATGGCGCGCAGAGCCTGGCGGCGCGTGTTACCGAGCCTGGGAGGCTGTCGGCTGCCGTAGGCGACAGGTACCGCTCGACAAGGAACACGGGGCGGAGGCCGTCCGTGTCGTGGCGAAGGGGGCCTGTGGTCATGCATTCACGCTAGGAGCGCCGGGCCCGGCCTCGCATCGGGGGAACTACGCAACTTTGATCGGGCCGGATCAGGCCGCCGATGCCCGTGCGGCTAGTTCGGTGCGCGAGCGTATCCCTAGCTTGCGATAGATGCGGCCTAGGTGACTCTCCACGGTCCGGACGCTGATGAAGAGAGCTGAGGCGACCTCTCGGTTAGTCTGGCCGACCCCGACCAGGTGGGCGATCCGCTCCTCCACGGAGGTGAGCTCGCTGTGCGGTCGTCGGCCGCCGATGCTTTTCAGTTCCTTGGTCGTCTGATGCACCTGGATCGGTGTGCCGAGCCTGATGAACACGGCGAGCGCGGCCTCCAGTTCATGGCGGGCATCCGTCCGGCGGCCTGCCCGCCGGAGCACTGTCCCGTAAAGCAGCCGCGTCCTGGCCTCCTCGAACGGCATGGGCAGCCTGGGATGATCAGCTAGAGCACGCTCGAGGAACTCCAGAGCCGTCGCTCGTTCGCCGTGAGCGGCCGCGATCAGGCCTCGGCAGCGCGCGGCCATCACCGTCGACCACGGGTGATGGTTGGCTTCGGTGGCGGCGTCGAGCTGTTGGGTCAGCTTCTCCGCCTGCGCAAAGCGTTCCAGAGCTGCTAGCGCCACGACCGCGTCCTGGTGCAACCGCAGGATGGCAGGCTCGTTGATTCCGATCGTCTCGGAAGAGATGGACAGGGCGCGGAGCAGGTGGTTTGCAGCGGCAGGGAAGTCTCCGGCCATCAACTCCGTGATGCCGAGGCTGCGCAGGTCCAGTGCCATCGCTGAGGTGAAGCCGGCGGACTCGTCCGCGAGCAGGTCACGCCCTCCCAGTGCCCGGGCCTCCGCGAGATGGCCTTGATGGGCAAGGACGAGCACGTGCACCGAAGCTGGCATGGGAGCGCGGATTCCCATCCGCTCAGCACGTTCCCGTCCCTCCTTGGCAAGCTCCAATGCGAGGTCGTACTCACCCGCCCAGCACTCGAGTGCGGCGAGGTGCCCCAAAGTGATGGGCAGGGCGCTGTCGTCGCCCTCGTCGACTGCGCAGGTCCGCATGGTCTCGAGCCAGGCGCGTGACTCCTCGAAGCGGTCAACCACCTTGAGGTACATGCCCAAGCCGAGACCGGCCCGGTCGCTGACCGGAACGGGCTCTGTCTGCGCCTGCAGGGCCACTGCACGCTCAAGAGTCGAGACGGCTAGCCCTCGCCCGAGCCGGAATCGGTGCATGGCAACATTTGTCAGCGCGTTCGCCAGCAGGCCGGCTGGCGGGTCGGTCATGGTTTCGAGCAGCTCAACGGCCGTTTCAGCATGGAACAGGTCGACCTCGGGACCGGATGGGCTCGTATCAGCGAACGCGGCATGGCTGCGGGCCACCAGGAGCGTGTCCTCGCCTGCCTCCAGGAGTGCCTGCTCGCACAAGCGCGCGACTGTCGCGTCCCCGCTCTCCCATGACGTGATCGATGCGCGTAGCAACAGCGCGTCCACCCGAGCAGGCCCCGGCAGTGTCGCGTCGAGCCCGGTTGCTAGCAGTGCTCGCGCTCTTGCCGGGTCACCGAGCAGGAAAAGGTACCGTGCCGCGGCCACAGTCCGGCGCAGCATGTCGCCCGGGTCGCTCGCCGGCGTACGGCTGAGTGCCAGCTGAGCCAGCTCAGCGGCAGCGTCGATGCTGCCGCGCTGGCGGGCGTGCCGGGCCGCTGAATCAAGGGCGGCTGCAACGACGGTTGACGGCTCGTCCGAGCCTAGTGCGGCGTGCCGAGCGTGCTCCTCTGGATCGGTCACCGTCGCCGCCAGCCGCTCGTGCAGCGCCCGGCGAGCGGCCGAGCTCAGGTCCGCGTATGGGATAGATGCGATCAGCGGATGGCTGAACCGGACGCGCTCGCCGTCGACCTCCAGGACACCTGCCGCGACAGCTTCCTCCAGGCAACGCAGGGCCCCAACAGCATCCCCCATTGCGGCGGCCACAGCGTTCACTGTCGGTTGCGCGAGCGCGGCAGTCATCAGCAACGCCTCACGTGCCGGCGGTGACAACCCCCGCAGGCGCTCAGTGACCAGGGTCCTGAAGTCGGCCGGGACCGGGAGGGGATCGGATGCCGAGGGCTCACGGCCCCGGCGGCGCACTGCCCTGGCCATCTCAAGGCACATCATCGGGTTCCCGCCGGTTGCGCGGTGTAGCCGGGTGAGCGTTGGGCGAGGCAGCGTCTGGCTCAGCTGGGTCTGGATGATCCGCTGCATGATGCCGACGCTCACCGGGCCCACCACGAGCCGCTCGCCGGGCAGTCCCAGATCCGATGCGTTATCACCAGCGGCGCCCTCGCGGCAAGAGGTGATAAGCCGCACAGGCTCGTGATCCAGGCGTCTAAGCGCGAAGGACAGCACGCTGCGGGAGGTGGTATCCAGCCACTGGACGTCGTCGACGGCAAGTAGCACGGGACCGGACCGGGC
>WNFD01001110.1_pt1 | contig 27253 bp, 25 predicted proteins | sample 5400491 | NCBI WGS metagenome assembly WNFD01 (sample SAMN13153343, study PRJNA577476) | soil metagenome | isolation source: 120 cm saprolite under Douglas fir tree site 2 hole 2 replicate 2 | place: USA:California | collected 2015-04-18
CGGCGGCGGAGATCGCCGAGCTCGCGCGGCTGGCCGAGACGCACGGATTTTCTCACGTGTGGCTCTCGGGCGGCGCCCGGACGAAGGACCATTTCGTGCGGCTCGCTCTGGCGGCGGCGGCGACGCGCCGGATCCGGCTGGGCCCGGTCGCACTGAGCCCCTTCGAGATGCATCCCGTGCGCATCGGCCTCGCACTGCTGACGCTCGACGAGATCGCGCCGGGTCGGGCCAGCCTGGTGCTCGGCGCGGGCGGCGATCTCGCGGCGACGCTCGGGCTCCCGCCGCGGGGCCGGGTCGAGGCGGTCGAGGAGTGCATCGATGTCATTCGCGCCCTGGCGGCCGGTGGCGAGGTCAACTATTCCGGGGCTCATTACCGGGTCGCAGGGCTCTTCTCCCCGTGGAGTCGCGTGCAGATGGATCGGCTTTATCTCGGCGCCAACCGGCCTCGGATGCTCCGGCTCGCCGCGCGGAAGGCCGACGGGGTAATGGTGACCGACATGCCGGCGGGCTATGTGGGCCCCTTGATCGCCCGGGTCCGCGCCGAGCTTGCGCAGGCCGGGCGTGATCCGCGGCCGTTCACGCTCAGCAACTGGTTCGTGTGGAACGTCCAGGAGACCCGAGAGGAGGCCCTGCGCCTGGCCCGCCGGCAGCTCGGCTTTCGGCTCTACTACATTCGAGACGTGGCGTCCTCGATCGGGCTCGGCGAGCCCGAGGCGCGAGAGCTGGCGAGACGACAGCCCGAGATGCTCCGGGCGGTGTTCCAGGGGACAGAGCCCTGGTCCCCGCCGCCTCACGTCGCCGATCTGCTGATCGAGCAGCTCACTCTGACCAGCGACCTTCGGGGATTGGACCGCTGCGTGGAGCGGCTCGTAGAGTTCGAGCGGCTGGGGCTGAGCGAGATCGCGCTGGCTCCGCACGGAGATCCGGTCTCCGCCATCAAGCTGATCGGCACCGCCGTGATCCCCACGGTCGACCGCGCGGGAGCCCCCCGCGTTGCGTGACTGCCGACCCGGGCATGGCGTATGCTGTCCTCGCCACGGGGAGGGCGCATGATCAAGCTCGACCACCTCACGATCGCGGTGAGCGACTGCGAGAAGTCGCGCGACTGGTACGTGGAGACGCTCGGACTGAAGCTCGAGTTCGAGATACCCGAGCGCCGCACCTCAGCGGTGCAAGACGAGTTCGGCTTCACGCTGTTCCTCGCCGAAACGCCCGGAGGGCCGGGGCGGCCGAGCTGCATCTTGACGTTCCAGGTCGACAACGTCGAGACCAAGCATCGCGAGCTCGTCGCGGCCGGCGTGAAGTTCGGCCATCCGCCCCAGAAGACCTTCTGGGGCTACGGCGCCGAGTTGAAAGACCCGGACGGCTATCACATCTGGTTGTGGGACGAGAAGACGATGCGGGAGAAGGGCGAAGTCTGAGCGCCGAGCTTGTCTCGACACGCTGGGACGCCGAGTATCGCGACGGGCGGTACGCTGCGGAGCCGCCCCTGCCGTTTGCGGGCGAGATCGTCGCCACGCTGCGGGCACACCCGGGCGCGCTCGTCGGCACCGGCCTCTACGTCGGCTGCGGCAACGGCCGCAACTATCTGCCCCTCGTCGACGCCGGGTTGGACCTCCAGGGGCTGGACGTCTCTCGGGAAGCGATCGACCAGCTCACCGCTCGCCGACCCGAGCTGGGGCCACGCCTCGCGTGCCGGGACTTTCTCGACCTCGAGATCGATGCGGCGTTCGACTACCTCGTCGCGATTCAGGTCTTTCAACACGGCGTTGCGGCCGACGCGGCCACGTACTTCGCCAGGGCGGCGGCGGCGCTGAGATCCGGCGGGCTGCTCTTCCTGAGAGTCAACTCGGCGGCGACCGAGATCCACTTCCGTCACACCGTGATCGAGCAGAACCGATTCGGAGGACTCACGATCCGGTACGAGGCAGGGCCTAAGGAAGGACTCCGCGTTCACTTCTACGCCCGCGAGGAGCTGCTCGATCTCACCCAGCACTGGTTTCGTCCCCTGGCCGGGCCGCGCGAGGACGTCACGCACCGCGCTCCGCCGAAGACGGGCAGCTGGGCTCAGTGGGAAGCCATCTGGCAGAAGCGGTAGGCTACTTGATCGGCGGCAGGGTCGGGCAGCCTGGTAAGATCTTGGTTGTGCGAGCCGCAGCGAGATCGATCGAGGGGGGGCCTATGTGGGGGTCGAGAGCGAAGCTGGCGATGCCGTCGAAAGAGAAGGCGCTTCCAGGCCGAACCGAGCGTATGCCGGTGCCGGCCGCTCACTTCGTGAACCGTCATCCGCTTACGCCGCCGTTTCCGGCGGGGCTCGAGATGGCGATGTTCGGCCTCGGCTGCTTCTGGGGCTCCGAGCGCAAGTTCTGGGAGGCGCCCGGCGTCTTCACAACGGCGGTCGGCTACGCCGCCGGCTTCACGCCGAACCCCACCTACGAGGAAGTGTGCACCGGCCTCACCGGCCACAATGAGGTCGTGGCGGTCGTCTTCGACCCCAAGCGCGTCGGCTATGACGGGCTGCTGAAGATCTTCTGGGAGAGCCACGACCCGACCCATGGGATGCGTCAGGGCAACGACGTCGGCACGCAGTATCGCTCCGGCATCTACGTCTACTCGCCGGAGCAGCGCCGCCAGGCCGAAGCCTCACGCGAGGCCTTTCAGCGCGTCCTCTCGAAGGCGGGCTTCGGCGCCATCACGACGGAGATCCTCGACGCGCCCGAGTTCTACTACGCCGAGGACTATCACCAGCAGTACCTCGCCAAGAATCCCAGCGGCTACTGCGGCCTCGGTGGCACCGGCGTCGCCTGCCCGACCGGCCTCTTCGAGTCTGCGGGCAGCGGCCGCTAGGGCGCGCCCGCCTTCAGCGCCTGCCAGACGCGCTCGGGGCGGAGCGGCATGTCGAGGTGCCGCACGCCGAACGAACGGAGCGCGTCCACCACGGCGTTGACGATCGCCGGCGTGGCGCCGATCGTGGCCGCCTCCCCGATACCCTTGGCCCCCATCGGGTTGCGGGGCGTGGGCGTCACCGTCTGATCGGTCACGAACGACGGCAGGTCGTCGGCGTGCGGCACCGCGTAGTCCATGAGCGTACCCGTCACGAGCTGGCCGTCCGCTCCATAGACCAGCTCCTCGAGGAGCGCCTGCGCGATGCCCTGCGCGAGGCCGCCGTGCACCTGCCCGGCCACGAGCGTCGGGCTGATACGCACGCCGCAGTCGTCGACCGAGATGAAGTCGCGCACGGTGACCCGGCCGGTCTCGCGGTCGGCCTCCACTACCGCGATGTGGGCCCCGAAGGGATAGACGAGCGCCGGCGGGCGAAAGAACTCGGTCGCCTCCAGCCCTGACTCGATGCCGTCGGGAAGCCCCTCGCCGTAGGCGCGCGCCGCGATCGCCTCGAGCAAGAGGGCCTTGTCGGGCACGCCCTTCACCTGGTACCGGCCGTCGGTGAAGACGACGTCGTCGGCCGCCGCCTCGAGCATGTGAGCCGCGAGCCGGCGCGCCTTCTCCTGGACCTTGAGCGAGGCCCCGATGATCGCGGACCCGCCCACGACGAGGCTGCGGCTGCCACCCGTGCCGTTGCCCATCGGCGTGTTCAGCGTGTCGCCGTGCCGTACCACGATCTTGTCGAACGGCACACCCAGGTGGTCCGCGAGGATCTGCGAGAACGCCGTCTCGTGTCCCTGGCCGTGGGCCGAGGTGCCCGTGTACGCTGTCACGGTGCCGCCGGGCTCCACGCGAACGACCGCGCTCTCGAAGGGGCCGAAGCCGCACATCTCGACGTAGCAGGACATGCCGATGCCGAGGAGGGTCCGGTCCTTGCGGTCCAGCCGGTCCTTCTGCTCCGCGCGGAGCTTCGCGTACCCCGCCAGCGCAAGCGCCTTCGTGAGCGCGCGGTCGTACTCGCCGCTGTCGTAGTTCTGGCCGGTGGGCGCCGCGTACGGGAACGCGCTGGGCGGGATGAAATTCTTCCGCCGCACCTCCTCGGGCGTCCGGGACAGCTCCGCCGCGATCACGTCGATCAGCCGTTCGAGATAGTAGGCGGCTTCCGGCCGTCCGGCGCCGCGATACGCGGCGACGGACGTCGAGGTGGTGAAGACGCACGTGGACTGGAGGTCGATGTTGGCGACCTTGTAGACGCCGATGCCCATCGACAGCGTGAGGTCGGGAATGAACGTGAAGACGGGGTAGGCGCCGATGTCCGCCGTCACCCGCATGCGGAGGGCCGTGATGGTGCCGTCGTCCTCGACGGCGGCCTCGAGGTCGGCGACCTGGGCGCGCCCGTGCGTGGTCGCCATCATGTGCTCGACTCGCGTCTCGGTCCAGCGAAGCGGCATCCGGTAGAGCCGCGCGAGCGCGGCGACGATCGCGTCCTCGGGATAGCACCCGAACTTCACGCCGAAGCCTCCGCCCACCTCCGGGGCGATCACGCGGATCAAGTTCTGCGGCATGCCGAGGGCCGTCGCCAGATCGTTGCGGAGCGCATGCGGCGCCTGGTTCGTCGCCCACACGATGAGCCCGCCGCTGGTCGGGTCGGGCGCGGCCAGCGTCGCCCGCCCCTCGAGCGGCACGCCGCAGAGCCGCTGGCTCACCATGCGCTGCTTGACGACGCGCTTGGCTTTGGCGAAGGCGCCGTCGGGGTCGCCGGCCTTGATCGTGTTCTGGTGCTCGATGTTGTTCGGTGCGTCGTCGTGGATCTGCGGCGCGCCTTTGGCCATCGCCGCGAACGGATCGGTCACCGCCGGCAGCGGCTCCCAGTCGACGACGACGTCCTCGGCGGCAGCGTCCACCGCGATCGCTTCCGACGTCGCGATGACGGCGGCTACGGCCTCGCCGACGTGCCGCACGCGGTCCACCGAGAGCGGATAGTGCTTGCGCCCCGTGTTTGCCGCCGCGTCGCCGCCGCCGCCTTCGCCTGCGCCGGGCAGCGGCAGCGGCGCGCAGAACTTGCGGATGTCGCTGCCGGTGACCACCTTGAAGACGCCCGGGCGGCGCAGGGCCGCCGACGCGTCGATCCGGCGAACGCGCGCGTGGGCGTGGGGACTGCGCACGAACGCGACGTAGTGCATGCCCGGCAACGCGAGGTCGCCGACGTAACTCGAGGTGCCCGTGATCAGCCGGGGATCTTCCTTGCGCTTGACTTCCGCGCCCATCAGTCTTGGAGTCGCCATGGTCAGTTAGAATACCCCATGCGCTGTCGCCGTCCAGGACTCCTCGCCGTGTCCCTCGTGGGCCTCGTCCTGGCCGCCTGCGCCGCCGGGTTCTCCGGCGGCGGCGAGGCGCTGAACGGTCGCCGCGCGCCGATCGATCACATCGTCGTGCTCTTCCTCGAGAACCGCTCGTTCGATCATCTCTTCGGGACCTATCCCGGCGCTGACGGGCTGGCGGACTACCGCGGCCGGCAGGCCGACCCGCGCGGCGTGACGTACGCCACCCTGCCGCAACCGCTCGGGCGCGACCGCAAGGCCGATCCGCGCTTCCCCGCCGATCTTCCGAACGCGCCGTTTCTCCTGCAGAGGTACGTCGGGCCGTTCGCCGAGACCAACAATCCCGTCCACCGCTTCTTTCACATGCAACGGCAGTACGGCGCCGGGGCGGACGGTGTCCCGATGGGCAAGTGGGTGGCGGAGGGGACGAGCGGCGGGATCACCATGGGGTACTACGACCGCGCGGCGAGCCCCGTGCAATGGCGCCTGGCCAAGGAGTTCGTGCTCCTCGATCGCTGGTTCCAGGGGATCCACGGCGGCTCCTTCGCGAATCATTTCTATCTGGTCTCGGCGGGCATGGCGCGGTATGCGGACGCGCCAGCCGCCGAGCGCGCGGCCGGCGTCGGGCCCGACGGTCGGACCGACAAGGACGGCGAGGTGGACCCCGAAGGCTGGGTCGTCAACAATCTCGATCCGCCGTATCCACCGCAACGCACGGAGCACATCCTGCGCGCGCCGCAGGCCACGCCGACGATCGCGGATCGGCTGGACGCGGCCGGAATCACGTGGGTCTGGTACGCCACCGGCTGGGGCGGGGGCGCCGACGCCGTGAAACAGGGCCTGATGCCCCACCACAACCCGTTCCAGTACGTGCGGCGCATCATGGAGACGCCCGAGGGCCGCACCCACATCAGGGACGCGTCCGAGTTCAGCCGGGCGCTCCGCGACGGCGGCCTGCCATCCGTGGCGTTCGTGAAGCCGCACTGGAAGGACAACGCCCACGCGGTGTCCTCGACGGTGGGCGCGGGCGACCGCTGGATCGGCGAGATGGTGCGAGAGGTGATGTCGAGCCGCTACTGGCCGCGCGTCGCCGTGGTCATCACCTACGACGAAGGCGGAGGCTGGTTCGATCACGTACGCCCGCCCGCGGTGGACCACTTCGGGCTCGGCACGCGCGTGCCGGCGCTCGTCGTGTCGCCGTGGGCGAAGCGCGGCGTCGTCGGCCATCGAGAGTACGATCACGCCTCGGTCCTGAAGCTCATCGAGTGGCGGTTCGGGCTGGCGCCCTTGACCGACCGCGACCGGCGGGCGGCGGCGCCGCTCGAGGCGTTCGACTTCACCCAGGCACCGCGTGCCCCCGTGACGCTGCCGTGAACCGTCGTCCCGCGAGCGCCTGAGCGTGGCCGATCTGCTCGACGCGGTCGAGATCGAGACGTCGCCCACGCCGACCGCCAGCATCGTCTGGATGCACGGTCTCGGCGCCGATGGCCACGACTTCGTGGACGTCGTGCCCGAGCTCCACTTGCCCGCGCGCCCCGGCGTGCGGTTCGTGTTTCCTCACGCGCCGATGCGGCCCGTGACGATCAACGGCGGCTACGTGATGCGCGCCTGGTACGACATCCGCGATGACGGTGGCCTGCGGCGTGAAGACGCCGGTGGCGTGCGCGCCTCCCAGAAGGCGATCGAGGCGTTGATCGAGCGTGAGAAGGCACGCGGCGTTCCCGCGGCTTCGATCGTGCTGGCCGGCTTCTCGCAGGGCGGCGCCATGGCGCTCCACGCGGGCCTGCGCCACGCCGAGCGCCTCGCCGGCGTCATGGCGCTCTCGTGCTCGCTGCCGCTCGCCGACACGGTGGCCGCCGAGGGAGCGCCGGCGAATCGCGATGTGCCGATTTTTATGGCGCACGGCACGCACGACCCGATGATCCCGATGGCGCGTGCTCGCCGCGCGTACGAGACGCTGATGGGGCTCGGCTATCGCGTCGAGTGGCACGAGTATCCGATGCCGCACTCGGTGTGCGCGGAGGAGATCGCCGATATCACGGTGTGGCTCGGCAAGGTGTTTGCCGCGGTGCGTCGCTGACTCGTTGACAGACCGCGAGCGCGGGCGTTGACTGGAGTCGACGGGAGGGGGGCGCCGCCTCCTGGTCGTGGGATTAACCGCAGTGGAGGTGGATATGGAGACACCGCCCGGCTCGCGTGGCGCGCAGCTGATGGTCCGTCACCGGCGGCGCGCCTAGCCCACTGATCGCTCCACTGGGTCCCGGCGCACGCCGGGACGCGCAGCCCTGGGGCTGCGCAAGACCACACAACGCTCGGGGGTGAAGCACCGGTCCTGCCCCCGAGCGTTCCTGTTTCTAGGGTCCCGTCCGCGAAGTTCCGTTAACGATCACGCCCCACCGGAGGCGACGGGCGGGGGCGCGGGAGGGGGCGACGGGATCCGTTCCCGCCTCGCCCCATGCGGACGCGACGCGCCCGGATGGAGCCAGCCGCAACTAGGCGGTCGCGACCAGCCGAAGGTCCTCCACCAGCATGTGGTAGAGCTTCGCCTCCTGCGCCGGGTCCTCACCGTGCAGCACGGCGGAGGGGTGCAGGGTCGCGATGGTCCTGGGCGCCCAGCGAGTCGCCGCAAAGCGACCGCGATCCTTCATGATCCGAAAACCGGCGCCGAAGATCGCGCGGGCGGCGCTGGCGCCGAGACAGACCAGGATCTCCGGCTTGATCGCCGCGAGCTCGGCTTCGAGCCAGGGACGGCAGGCGGCGAGCTCGTTCGCCCGCGGCGTCTGATGGATTCGCCGCTTGCCACGCTCCTCGAACTTGAAGTGCTTGACCGCATTGGTGACGTAGAGCCGCTCGCGCTCGAGCCCCACGTCGGCCAGCGCGCGGTCGAACACCTCGCCGGCCGGGCCGACGACCGGCGCGCCCTTGAGATCTTCCTGATCCCCCGGCTGCTCGCCCACGAGCACGATGCGCGCGTCGTCCGGACCGCGGCCGAAGACCGTCTGGGTGGCATGGCGATAGAGGTCGCAGCCCGTGCAGCGCGCCGCAGCCACGCGGAGCTCAGCGAGCCCGGCGCCTTCGGGAACAAGCCGCGCTGCGCCCTCGCCTTCCGGCTCGCCCTCGCTTTCCCGCTTCGCGAGTGCGCTGAGCCGCCGAACGCCGGGGTCGCGCGCGTCATTCAGAAGATCGTGATTCTCGTGGACCAGCCGCCAGAGCGTCTCGTAGAGGATCTGCCAGCGCGCTGGATCAGGCGCGGCCGCCGCCCGACGCGCGAGGTCCAGGAACCGGCGCGGCACCCGCACGGCGCCGGATGAAGGCGCCGTGGCGTCGGCAATGAGCGACGGCTGCGCGCCGGACGCGGTCTCGCGCCAGCGCACGTCCGCGGGCGGCACGCCTTCCCGCAGCAGCGCGCGCGCGGCCGCCTGCCATCCCTCGAACGTCGGCTCGAATTCGACCGCCCTCACAGACATGGGTCCTATCCGGGACCTCCTTCTAGCGCTTGCGGTCGAAGCCGAAGAAGCCGTCCTTTGGCCGGGCGTGCGCGTGGTAGTGGTCGGGGATGTTGCGCATGTGACCGTCTACCCAGAACTCGCCGAGTCGCGCCGTGGCGACCTCGCGCAAGCGCTCGCGCATGTGGGCCACGTGCGCCTCGGGCGGCGTGGTGCCGTGGAAGCGCCAGACCACCATGGGCGTCTCGCAGATCTCGCACTCGGCGATCCAGCAGATCTCGTCTTCCCAGAACCAGGGCGTGAGCTTCAGGGCGCGGCAGAGATCGCAGTCCGTCGCGCGAGTGAAACCCGTGCTGGACGGGGGAGTGACACTCACAGCCCTACCCTACCTCATCCTTCGCGGCGCTCGCGCCGGCGCCGCGAGGAGGCTGATCCCCGCCACCACGAGCGCCCCGGCGAGGAGCCAGAACACCGGCTCGTAGCCGCCCAGCGCCACCTGCAGGAGCGCGGCGGTGAAGGGCGCGACCGCGCGAGCGCCGTTCGCCCCGAGCGCGATCGCGCCGCTGATCGATCCGTAGTGACGCGGTCCGAAGATCTCGGCGATCGTCGTCGCGCGCGCCAGCGTGGCCATGCCGTTGGCCGCGCCCAGCATGATCACCATCGGCGCCAGGGTCGGCAGGCGCCGCACCAGGGCGAGCTGGGCCAACGACACCGCCTGGAAGACAAAGATCGCGACGGTGACGATGCGGTGGCCGAAGCGCGTGACGATCGGCCCGTAGATGAGGCGCGCCGGGAGCTGCATGGCGCCCATCCAGCCGATCATGGCGGCCGCCAGCGTGGGCGAGTAGCCGCGGTCGCTCAGGTACGGGATGAGATGGACGGTAACGGTGTTCGTCGTGAAGTTGCTGGCGAGAAAGGCGAGCCCCAGCACCCAGAACACTCCGGTCCGCGCCGCGGCACCGAGCGTCACCCCGGGCACCGGGGCATCCGCCCGCGCCGCCGCCGCGTCGCGTGTGGCGAGCCGCGGCGGGCGCCGAAGCACGAGGGCGTGGATCGGAATCGTCGGCACCGCGAGGATCAGCGCGAGGGCGGTGAGCGCGCCTCGCCAGCCGAGCCGGCCGACCAGCCAAGCCTCGAACGGCATGAAGATGGTGCTCGCCAGCGCCGCCACGAGCGTCACGACGAGGAGCGCGCGGTCCCGGCCCTGCATGGGAAACCAGCCGACGATTGCCGCGAAAGCAGGCTCGTAGAGCGTCGCCCCCATGGCGAGACCCATGAGGGCCCAGACCGCGTAGAGCGCGCCGAGGCTCTCGACGCGCGACCACACGAGCAGAAGTGCCGTGCCCAGGATCGAGCCGAGCGTCATGATTTCACGGGCGCCATGCCGATCGATCCAGCGCCCGATGGGCAGGGCCCCGAGCGCCGAGGTCAAGAGCCCGATCGAGAGGGCGCCGGTGATCTCGACGCGCGAGAAGCCGAGATCGGCCTCCATCGGCCGGAGCATGACCGGGAAGCCGTAGTAGAGGATGCCCCACGACACCGTCTCGGTGATCGAGAGGCCGCCCACGATGATCCAGCCGTAGTCGAGGCGCGGGGAGGCGGTCAGCGGCTCAGCGCCCTTCGGCCTGCGCCGCTCGCAGGATCATGCAGGAGCTCACGGCATGCGCGAGCAGCTTACCGTCCGCGTCGAGCACGTCGCACTCGATGAGCCCGAGCGTGCGGCCGGCGTTCTTGACGAGGGCACGCGCCGCGATGCGGCCCGTGCTGACCCGCCCGAAGGAAGTTCACCTTCATCTCCACGGTCGTATAGCCTCCTCTCTCGAAATGTTCCTCCGCGCCAGCGGGTTCGTCACTCTAAGCGCCCTCGCGCGCCCTCGTCAACCGGGCGCGCCCGTCTTCCCGCGGCGCCCGCGCGTCCCGCCGCATCTCGCCTGAGTGCACCCCCTCCGGTGATACGATCGCTTCGATGAGCCAACGCGGCTTCGGCTTCATCGAGATCATCATCGTGGCGGCGATCATCGCCGTCGCTGGCTTTCTGCTGATGCAATATTTCACCTCGACGGCGAAGACCCTCGAGAAGCTGCAAGAGGACCGTCCCCTCGCGCGGACCAGGCTCGCCGCCGACCAGGCCACGCTGACGTCGGTCCAGGGCCTGGTGCGCGGCTATCAGGCCGAGAAGGGTCAGTATCCGCCCGACAAGGCCACCGTGCTCGGGCTCCTGGTCTCGCCGCCGAAGTTCCAGTGCTCCGGCAACGACTTCGAGTACGACCCGACGACGGGCGGGCTCAGTCTCACGATCACCGACGACTCGCGCTGCTGACGTCGGTCCGTTTCGCGGAGCTTCGGGCTGCCGGGCGGCGCCGCGGCGCCAGGGCGGGCGGGACAGGCCGAGGAATCGACGCGCTGCATGCGTTACACTCAACGGGATGAGCGACGAGCCACGCCAGAAGCCCAGCAACTTCATCCGGGATATCATCCTGGAGCACAACGCCAGCGGGCGCTTCGGCGGCACGGTGATCACGCGCTTTCCGCCCGAGCCGAACGGTTATCTGCACATCGGCCACGCCAAGGCGATCTCAATCGACTTCGGCATGGCCCAGGAGTTCGGCGGCCGCTGCCACCTGCGCTTCGACGACACCAATCCCACCAAGGAGAGCCAGGAGTACGTCGACTCGATCATCGACACCGTGCGCTGGCTCGGCTTCGACTGGGGCAAGCACCTCTACTACGCGAGCGATTACTTCGAACAACTCTATGAGTGGGCCGTGCAGCTCATCGAGGCGGGTACGGCCTACGTGGACGATCTCACGCCCGATCAGATGTCCGAGTACCGCGGTACCTTGACCGAGCCGGGCCGGGAGAGTCCGTACCGCAATCGCTCCAGCGAGGAGAACCTGGACCTGTTCCGCCGCATGCGCGCGGGCGAGTTCGAAGACGGGACCAGGACCCTGCGCGCGAAGATCGACATGGCCTCGGGTAACTTCAACCTGCGCGATCCCGTCATGTACCGGATCCGGAAGGCCGCGCACCATCGCACGGGTGACGCCTGGTGCATCTACCCCATGTACGACTGGGCCCACGGCCAGTCCGATTCGATCGAGGGCGTCACGCACTCGATCTGCACGCTCGAGTACGAGGACCACCGGCCGCTCTACGACTGGTACCTCGACCAGCTCGGCGTGCATCATCCACAGCAGATCGAATTCGCGCGCCTGAACCTCTCGCACACCATCATGTCCAAGCGGAAGCTCCTCGAGCTCGTCCAGCAGGGCCTCGTCTCCGGCTGGGACGACCCGCGCATGTGGACGCTCGTGGGCCTGCGCCGCCGCGGCTACACGCCGGAAGCGATCCGCGACTTCGCCGAGCGCGTCGGCACCGCCAAGGCCGCCAAGGTCGTGGACATCGCGTTCCTCGAGCACTGCCTGCGCGAGGATCTCAATCGTCGCGCCGATCGGCGGATGGCCGTGCTGCGGCCGCTCAAGGTCGTGATCGAGAACTACCCGGAGGGGCAGGTCGAGGAGATGGAGGCTGTCAACAACCCCGAGGACGCGGCGGCCGGCAGCCGCAAGGTGCCCTTCTCCCGCATCCTTTATATAGAGCAGGACGACTTCCGCGATCCGGCGCCGCCGAAGTACTTCCGGCTCTCGCCCGGTGCCGAGGTGCGCCTGCGCTACGCCTACATCGTCAAGTGCACGGGCGTCGAGCGCGACGCCTCCGGGCAGGTGGTGACGGTGCGCTGCACCTACGACGCGGACTCGCGCGGCGGCGACTCCCGCGGGCGCAAGGTGAAGGGGACCATCCACTGGGTGTCGGCGTCGCATTCGATCCCCGCCGAGGTGCGGCTCTACGATCACCTCTTCAGTGTGCCCAGGCCCGACGACGCGGACGACTGGAAGACCGTCCTCAACCCACGCTCGCTCGAGGTCGTACGCGGCGCCCGCCTCGAACCGACGCTGGCCGGCGCCGACCGAGGCTCGCGTTTCCAATTCGAGCGCCAGGGCTACTTCTGCGTGGACGCGCGCGATTCGGCGCCGGCGCGGCTGGTATTCAACCGCACCGTCGGACTGCGCGACACGTGGGCGAGGATCGAGAAGGGGGCTGGATAGCGGATGGTTGATGCCTCCTCAAGCTTCGAGGTACAACAGGGGCGCCACTGGATGTGTTCATGAAGAAACGCGTCGTCATCACAGGCCTCGGGGTGGTCTCTCCGATCGGGATCGGCGTCGGGGAGTTCTGGAAGGCCGCGCTGGCGGGAGACTGCGGGATCAGCGCGGTCCCGCCATTCGACAGCTTGCCGATGGAGGCCTACCGTTCCAGGGTGGTGGGCCGGGTGCGGAACTTCAATCCCGCGACATACTTGGACTCGGCGCAGGCAGAACGCCTGGACCGCTACGCTCAGTTCGGGCTGGTGGCGGCCAAGGAGGCGATCACCGACGCGGGGTTGCGGATGGACCAGGAAGCTCCCTACCGCGTGGGAGTGATCGTCGGAGCCGGCATGGGCGCGATGACCTTGGGCGAGCGAGAGCTCACCAAGCTCTACCTGGAACTGAAACCGAATCGCGTGCCTCCCAATTTCATTCCGGCCATCACGATGAACTCCGTCTCGGGGCTGATCGCCCTCGCGCACGGCGCCAAAGGACCCAACTACACGATCTCCACCGCCTGCTCATCGAGCGCCCACGCGATCGGCCAGGCCCTGGTTGCCATCCGGACCGCGCAAGCGGACGTGGTGATCGTCGTGGGGGCGGACGCGAGCATCACCCCGCTGGTCCTTGCGGGCTTCGGCTCGCTCCGCGCGCTGTCGACACGGTACAACGATGATCCGCGCCGGGCGTCCCGGCCGTTCGATCGCGGGCGCGATGGATTCGTGCTGGGCGAGGGCGCCGGCGCGTTGATCCTGGAGTCTCTCCCCCACGCCCGAAAGCGTCGCGCGCGGATCTATGCCGAGGTCGCCGGGTACGCCGCCACGAGCGAAGCCTACAACATGGTGATCCCGCGCGAGGACGGGGCGGAGATGGCCGCCACGATGTCCCTGGCGCTTCGGGACGCGCGGCTCGCTCTCGCCCAGGTGGATTACGTGAACGCCCATGCCACGTCCACGATCCGCGGAGATGAGGTTGAAATCCGGGGAATCCGACGCCTTCTGAAGACACGAGCGAGCAAGGTGGTGGTCAGCGCCACGAAGTCCATGATCGGCCACACCCTGGGCGCCGCAGGTTGCATCGGGGCGGTCGCGACGACGATGGCGATTCAGAGCGGCCTGGTCCACCCCACGATCAACTACGAGGATCCCGATCCCGAGTGCCAGCTTCCGGGCATCGCCGCCAAGCCCCAGGAGCGCCGCATCAAAGTCGCCCTCGTCAACGCGTTCGGGTTCGGCAGCAACAACGCCTCGCTCGTGCTGAAACGGTACGATTAACCGAGAAAGGGCGCCATCGTATGACGGCCAACACCGAGATTGCCGAGCGACTTCGCGCCACGCTGGCGAAGGAGCTGAAGCAGGACGTCACGTCGATCACCCCCGAGCACACGCTTCGCGGCGACCTGGGGTTGAACTCTCTGGATGCGATCGAGTTGATGTTCCGGATCGAGGAGGAATTCGATCTGTCCATTCCCGACGACGACATACAAGGGCTGGTCAAGGTCGGGGACGTGATCGACTACCTGGAACGCCGATTGACCCCCGCGGCCCCGGCGGCGCGCGCGACCCCGGCTGCCGCGACGACGCGCCCGACGCCGGCTGCGAAAGCCCCCGCCAACAAGGCCAAAGCAAAAGCATCGCGCCGTCATGCCTGAAGGTCCTCCCCTTGTTCGTCTGGGCGACCTGCAGCAGGTCATCGGAGGAGAGCTCGTCGGATCCGGGGAGGAGATCGTTTCGGGGGTGTCCAGCCTGGAAGAGGCCGGACCACGGGATCTGGCCTATGTCACCGCCGACCGTTACGTTCCCGCGGCCCTCAAGTCCAGGGCCGGCGCCTTCGTCACCCACCGTCCGCTCCGGGAGCTGAAGCGGCCCCACGTCGTCGTGCCGCACCCTGCCCATGCCGTCGTGACGGTGGTCCATCGGTTTTTCACCGCCCCGTTCAAGCCCCGCGGGATCGCCGAGCAGGTCGCTCGCGGGGCCGACGTCCGCATCGGTCCGGACCCGTCCATCTGGCCCTTCGTCACCCTCGGCGACCGGGTCACCCTGGGCGCGAGGGTGACGCTCTACTCCGGTGTATTCATCGGCGATGATGTCACGGTCGGCGACGACACCGTGCTCGCCCCCAACGTGACGGTCCTCGACCGCTGCCAGATCGGGAGCCGCGTACGCGTTCACAGCGGGAGCGTGATCGGGAGCGACGGATTCGGCTACGTCCAGCACGGCGGGCGCCACCACCGGATGCCGCAGCTGGGCATCGTGGTCATCGAGGATGACGTGGACCTGGGCGCCAACGTGACCGTCGATCGCGCCACGTTCGGCCGGACCGTCGTCAAGCGCGGCACGAAGGTCGACAACCTCGTGCAGATCGCCCATAACGTCACGGTTGGAGAGGACAGCCTCCTCGTGGCGCAGTCCGGGATCGCCGGCAGCTCGTCCTTGGGGCACCACGTGGTGATGGGAGGACAGGCGGGTATCGGCGACCATCTGACGATCGCCGATATGACCATGATCGCGGCGCGGTCCGGCGTGAGCCGTCACACCGAGGCCGGCCAGATCGTCTCCGGCAATCCGGCGATTCCTCATACGGTTGCGCTGAGGGCCTACAGCGTGATTCCCCACCTCCCCGAGCTTCGTCAGCAGGTTCGCGACCTCGAACGGCGCGTCCGCGCCCTCGAGTCCGCGCCGCAGGCGCCGCGGCACAAGGGAAAAGGCAGGAGTCGCGCGGGCTAGCGGACACCCGAGGATCGCTACGTCGCCTCCAGCGGGCGCGCCACCATGATGCCGGTGTGCGTCGACACGCCCGCGAGGTACGTCGCGAGATCCTCGTCGAGGGTGACCGCCTTCCGGGTGGTCGACGCATGGAGCAGCCGCAGAGCGCTGTCCCCCTCCCGGTAGCACAGCCCCGCGTGCGCGCAGTCCAGACCGTCGATCGTCGTGGTGATGCCGACGATGTCGCCCGTCATCAGGAGGGGTCGGGCCCCCGCGATCTTCTCCTTCGGCAGATAGTGCATCTCGCGCGCATTGATGTCGGCCTCCACGCGCGCGATCTTCCGAACCAGCGCTGGATTGGCTTTGAGCTGCCGATAGGCCTCGGGATGCGCGCTCATGAAGCTGACGCGCTTGGTGAAGCGAGCCGCGCCCGGCAGCTCGCGCGTGATCAGGCGGACCACGCGCTTGTCTTCGTTGTCGACGAACCAGTCGCTCATGTAATGGAGCCGCGATACGTAGTCGGTCAGCTGGCCGCGCCGGTATCTGGTGAAGGTGACTTCCGCCAGCAGCGCCTCCGGGGTGCGCCCGCCGCGCCCCAGCATGCGCGCGAAGGCGAGCGCGCTCTCAAAGAACGTGACACAGTCGAGGCCACGGAGGTTGATCGAGCAGATCTCGCGATCCTCGTAGAGCTCCAGCGTGCCGTCGACGTACGGCGTGTGGCGGAGTGCCATGCCGATGGCGCCGGTCCGCTCGCCGATCGGCCGCTCGGCCCACCTGTGCTCGCGCGCCTGCGTCACGAGCCGGTCGAACGTCTCCCGGCCGGTGACGACGGCTGCGTCGCCCTCGCCCCCGGGCACGCGGTCCGGACGCGCGATCGCGAGCGCCCCGGCACCGAGGAGAGCCCTCGACACGAGGGTCAGGAACGCTCGCCGGCCCGGCGTCGCGTCATTCATCGCGTCTGTAGAATCGCATGGTCAGGCCCGCGCGGCCGAGCGCCGAGCCACTTCCTCGGCGAGGGCGCGATGTTCGGCGCAACCGATCACCGAGACGTCGGGCCGGGGTCCGGCGGTGTCGAGGAGGCGCCGGACCGCCTGGCGGCGCCGTAGTGCCGGGGCGAGGTCGAGGGCGCCCCGGTCGATGTCCCGACCGATCGCCGCCAGCGTCTCGCGTCGAGCGTCGGCACGCCGGCAGACGAGCGCGAGATCGCCGCCCGCGCTCAGGAACCGGCGAGCCGCGCCGGGGATACCCCAGGTGCCGGCGACGGCGGCCATCTCGAGGTCGTCGCTGAGGACGAGGCCGGAGAAGTTGAGACGCCGCCGGAGCAGGCTGCCGATGACTTCGGGCGAGAGTGACGCGGGGAGCTCGGGGTCGAGCGCACGGTAGCGCACGTGGGCGACCAGCACCGCCGGGCAGCCGGCTCCGAGCGCAGCGAGGAACGGGATGAGGTCCCCGCGCTTCAGGTCGTCCAGGGTGGCGTCGATCTCCGGCAACTCCTGATGCGAGTCGACCGCCGCGCGTCCGTGCCCGGGGAAGTGCTTGGCGACGGGAAGGAGCCCCTCACCGAGCATCGCCTCGACGAACGCGACGCCGCACCCGGCGACGGCATCCGGAGCCGTCCCGAATGCGCGGTCGCCGATCACCGCGCTTGCCGAATTGACCAGGCAGTCGAGTACCGGCGCCAGCCCGGAGTCGAACCCGGCGGCACGGAGCTCGCGGGCCATGGCTCGTGCCACAGCCGCGGCCAGGCGCAGGTCGCCGGAGCGTCCAACCGTTGCCGGAGGCGGAAACCGGGTAAACGGAGGGGGCAGGCGGTGCACCCGTCCGCCCTCGTGATCGACCATGACGAGGACGTCGGGGCCGAGCCGTCGCGCGGCCGCCGTGAGTGCAAGCACCGTCTCGAGGCTCGGACAGTTGCGCGCGAACAGGATGACGCCACCGAGCCCCGACTGCTCGGCCAGCGCGGCGAGATCGTCGGGAATCGCCGTCCCTTCGAATCCGACGGCAAGTGCGTGTCCGGGCCCGGTTGCCATACTGCGATCCTACGGCACGGGTCATCTTCTAGAAAACTCGCGGCGGACCGGCTATGCTCACGACGCGTCAGCTCGAGAGGAGCGCCCACGTGCCCAGGGTGAACATCTCCGTCCCCGGCATCCCGCGGCCGCTGGCAAACTACACGCCCGCCGCCCGCGCCGGCCATCTCGTCTTCGCGGCCGGTCAGCTCGCGAGCGACTTCAACGAGGGCGTGGCCGCCGAGGCGCGCATCGATCCCGCGTTTCCGTACTACGGCTCCGCGATCAAGAAACAGACGCGCTATGTCCTGGAAAACCTCGCCCAAACATTCAACGCGGCGGGCACGTCGCTGAGCCACGTGGTGAAGGCGCAGGTGTTTCAGACGGATCTCGCGAACTTCAGCGGCTTCGACGAGGTGTGGCAGGAGTTCTTTCCGGCACCGCCACCGCGGACGACGATCGGCACGACCGGGCTGCTCGTCCCCGGCACCCTCGTCGAGATCGACCTGATCGCCACCGTGCCGACGGTCGCCGGCCGTGCGATCCAGTCGGACGCCCCGCGGCCTCTGGCGAATTACTCGGAGGCTCTCGTGGTCGGCGATCTCGTCTTTGCCGCCGGTCAGCTCGCCAGTGACTTCAAGACGGGCGTGCCAAGAGAGGCGCGCCGGGATCCGGCCTTTCCCTACTACGGCTCGGACATCAAGCGGCAGACGCGGTACGTGCTCGAGAATCTGGCGCGGACGTTCAAGAGCGCGGGCACATCGTTGGACCGCGTGGTGAAGGCGCAGGTGTTCCACACGGACCTGAACAACTTCTTCGCCTTCGACGAGGTCTGGCGCGAATTCTTCCCCACGCCGCCACCACGCACGACCGTCGGCACGACCGGCCTGCTCGTGAAGGACACGCTGGTGGAGATCGACCTGATCGCGGCGCTGCCCTCGGCCAGGGTCCAACAGGTCTCGGTGCCCGACATTCCGGCGCCGCTGGCGCACTACACGCCCGCGACGCGGGTGGGAGATTTCGTGTTCGCCGCCGGCCAGATCGCCAGTGACTACGCGGCCGGCGTGCCACGCACGGCGCGTGTCGACCCGGCGTTCCCCTACTACGGCTCGGACATCAAGCGGCAGACGCGGTACGTGCTCGAAAATCTGGCGAAGACGCTCAACGCGGCCGGCACCTCGCTGGACCAGGTGGTCAAGGCGCAGGTGTTCCACACAGATCTCGCGAACTTCGGCGGCTTCGACGAGGTGTGGAAGGAATTCTTCGCCACGCCGCCGCCGCGCACCACCGTGGGTACGACGGGCCTGCTGGTTCCGGGCACCCTGGTCGAGATCGACCTCATCGCGGCCATACCCTGAGCCCGTCAGCGCCCCTTGAACGCCGCCGGGCGCTTCTCGACGAACGCGCGGATTCCTTCGCGGGCGTCCTCCGTCTCGGAAGCGATGTTCTGGGCGAACGTCTCGAACTCGAGCGCGGCGCGGAGGTCGACGTCCTGGCTGTGGTAGAGCGCGCGCTTCGCGAGCCGGATGGCGATCGGCGGCCCGGTGGCGATCTTCCGCGCCAGCTCGTAGGCGGCCGGCAGCAGCTCCTCGGGCGGGTAGACGGCGCTCACCAGCCCGAGCCGGAGCGCCTCCCCGGCGTCGATGATGTCGCCGGTGAAGATGAGCTCGCACGCCTTGGCCATGCCGACGAGTCGCGGCAGAAAGTACGTCCCGCCCCAGTCCGGGTGAAGGCCCCGCTTGACGAACGCCTGGGTGAACTTCGCGGCCGTCGAGGCCAGGCGGATATCGCAGCCGAGCGCCAGGTTCATGCCGGCGCCGGCCGCGGCCCCGTTCACCGCGGCGATTACCGGCTGGGGAGCATCGCGCATCGCGAGCAGCACGCGGTCGCGCAGGGGCGCGACCCTGTCGATCAGCGGACGTTCGGCACGGCCCTCCTTGACCTCGTTCATGGCCTTCACGTCGCCGCCCGCGCAGAACCCCTTGCCGGCGCCGGTCACCACGATCACGCGGACGTCGGCGTCCTGGCTCGCTCGCAGCACCGCGGCGTAGAGATCATCGCGCAGCGTGCCGCCGAGCGCGTTGAGACGCTCGGGGCGGTTCAGCGTGAGCGTCGCGATGGCATCCTTGACTTCGTAGAGCAGGCACTTGTAGTCGGTCATGGTTCTCTCCTATATAGGGTCTTGAATATACCTCGGAGGGCCCATGGACTTCTTCGATGTCGTGACCACGCAGCGGGCTATTCGGCGCCTCAAGACCGATCCGATCCCCGACGCCGCGCTCCGCCAGATCATGGACGCTGCCATCTGCGCGCCGAGCGGCGGCAACCGCCAGGGCTGGAGTTTTATCGTGGTCCGCGATCCGGCCAAGCGCGCGCGGCTCGGCGAGCTGTACCGCGAGGCGTGGAGCGAGCTGATGAAGGTGCCGTACTATCGCGACGCGGCGTCGGCGCCGCCCGACAGCCCGGCGGGAAGGATGCTCGCGTCAGCCCGGCACCTTGGCCAGCATCTCGGCGAGGCGCCGGTGCTCATCCTCGCCTGCATCGCGCTCGATCCCGGCGCCCAGCCGACGCTGACGACCGGCGCGTCGATCTATCCGGCCGTCCAGAACATCATGCTGGCCGCGCGCGCGCTCGGCATCGGGAGCTGCATCACGACCATTCACCGGTTCCGCGACGCGCAGGTGAAGGAGCTGCTCGGCATCCCGTCGGACGTCGAGACGGCCGCGCTGATCCCGCTGGGCTACCCGCTCGGGAAGTTCGGGCGCCCGCCGCGCCGGCCCCTGCGCGAGGTGGCCTTCGCCGATCGCTGGGGCCAGGCCTTCTGAGGCGTATCGCCGCTGACGTCCTTTACGCCAAGATCACGGGCAAGCGCATAGCGATCTGATTCTATAATCGCCGCATGGCTGCGGCCGATCGCGAACGCATGGCTCGAAGGTAGGGCGACCCGTGGGTGAGACGCGGGTCGATCTCCTTCACCTCCTCGAGGACCTCCGCGATGCGTATCCTGGGTCCACCGAGGAGACTATCCTCAGCGAGATCGTCGCCAACTCCCTCGACTCCGGTGCTACGACCATCACGATCACCACCGACCCGACGGCGCCGGCACTCACCATCGTGGACGACGGCGAAGGCATGCGGCGGCGCGAGCTGGCGCGGTACCACGACGTAGCCGCCAGCGCCAAGACTCGCGGCGCCGGTATCGGGTTCGCCGGCGTCGGCATCAAGGTCGCGCTCCTGGTCTGCGCAGAAGTCGTGACCGAGACGCGGCGAGGCAAGCACCACGTCGCCTCGTCATGGCGGCTGGCCTCGCGTCACAGGGCACCCTGGCGCTGGGTACCGCCACTGGGCCTCGTGACGAGGCAGGGTACCGCGGTGCGGCTTACGCCGACGAACGCCCTCTCGCCGCTTCTCGATCCCGGGTTCGTCGAGAGCGCGCTGCGGCGGAGTTTCGAGCCGCTCCTCGATCCCGCGCTGGCCGAGATCCTGAGCGCGCACTATCCGCGGGGCATCGCTCTCGTCCTGAATGGGCTCGCCCTCGAACACCAGGGCGTCAGCGCGTCCGAGGTCGCGCCTCTCGCGATCCGCGTCGGACGCAAGCGCAAGCCGGCCGGCGCCGGCTATCTCCTGCGCGCCAGGGAGACGCTGTCCGAAGAGCAGCGCGGCGTGGCCGTGAGCACCTTCGGCAAGGTCATCCGGCGTGGGTGGGACTGGCTCGCCCTCACCCCCGCCGCGCCCGATCGCGTGGGCGGCCTGATCGAGGTGCCGGCGCTTGCCGAGTGCCTCACGCTGAACAAGGCCGACTTCATCCGCGCCGGAGCGCGCGGCGCGACGTACCTCGCGTATCGAAAGGCGATCCAGGAGGCGGTCTCGCGTCAGCTTCAGCTGTGGGGCGACACCGGCGAGCCCGCGGAGCGCGCGCGGCGGCGGGCGGCGAGGCCCGTGGAGCGGGATCTCGAAGGAGTACTGGCCGATCTCGCGGACGAGTTCCCGCTGCTGGCACCGCTCGTGGAGCAGCGGGCCGGGGGCCAGCGACGATTGCCCGCGACCGGCTCGGGTTCGGACGTCATCGAGCGTCGCGCGCCGTTGCTGGCGGTTCACGAAGCAGGCCCTCGGACGGCAGAGCCCGCGACACCGGTCCAAGCGCCATCCCAGGAGCAGCCCATCACGCCAGTCACGACGAGTGTCGAGCCCGCGCCGTCCGCCCAGCTCGAGCCAGGGCCGGCTACCGGCCGTCTCGCGGCTGGCTCCCGGACGCGCCGGCCCGTGCGATATGGGCTGAGCATTCAATTCGAAGCTCGCTCCGATGATGCCGAGCTCGCCCGTCTCGTGGAATCGACCGTGTGGGTCAACGAGGCTCACCCCGCGTATCGCCGAGCGGTTGCCTCACGCTCGGAGGGCTATCACGTCGCGCTCGCGGTGGCGCTGGCGCTCGCGGCTCTAGCCGTCGATCCGGCCAAGGAGCACGCGTTCATCACGGCCTTTCTCGCGCGCTGGGGCGCAGCGATCGAGCGCCGTGGAGGCAGCCGTCGTCGCTGACCCGAACGCCGGCCATCACGCGATTCGTGGGGCCGAGCTTGGCGACGCCGCCGTGATCGCGGACCTTGTGCGGCTCGCGTTCACGGCGCAGCCGCGGCCGACCAATCCACCGTCCAGTGCCTTGAAGGAGACCGCCGCCGCCATCGCCGATCATCTCGCCCGAGGCGGCGGGGCCGTCCTGGAAAGCGGCGGGGCGATCGTCGGCGTCGTGCTCTGGGCCGAAGAGGACGGCGCCCTCTACATCGGCCGGCTCTCAGTCGATCCGGAGCACCGCGGGCAAGGCATCGCGCGAGCGCTCATGGACGAAGCCGAACGCGAGGCCCGGCGGCGAGGGCTCACCCGGATGACGCTCGGCGTGAGACTGGAGCTCGAAGAGAACCGCCGGCTGTTCAGATCTTGCGGCTTCGAGGACGCGGTGCTCAAGAGCCACGAAGGCTTCAGCGAGCCCACGTGGGTCCTGATGGAGCGCCGGCTCACCTAGGGCATTCGATGACAGGCCCATCGGTGATGCGGTAGCAAGTCCTCGACAGCACGACACCCACGCAGAGCGACTGACGCGGACCGTCGGCGGGTCGCCGGTCGTAGAGCGTCCACTCCACGCCGAGACAGTGACACGTCCGGTCGCGCGCCCCCATGCCCCCGCCGAACGCGCACTCACGCACCAGGAGGAGCGAGGCGAGCGCGCCCGCGGTCAGGACCAGGAGCGCGACGCGAAGCTTCTTCGCGGCGGCGGGCCCCGTTTTACAGGTACTTCGTCGGCCAGTTGATCGTGCGCCACATGTGGGCCGAAGGACTGTGATCGAAGCCGAGCCCTTCCTTCGGCTGCTTGAAATGGCGGCCGACGACGTCCGTGAACTCCTCGAGCTCGACGCGCACGCTGGGGTCGAACGCGTAGAGATCGTTCACGGTGATCAGGCGCGACGTTTCATACCACTTGTGGTCGAGCGCGTACTTGTAGGCTTCCTGGACGTAGGGCTCCGGCTTGTAGTCGGCGCCGAACAGCCGGATGTACGAGTCCGGGTACTTGTACCCGAAGGACTCGTCCGCGAAGAACCGCAGCACCTGATGATGCCGGATGGCCCAGCTCACTTCCTCGTCGACGTAGGGCTCGACGAGCTGGGCGCTCCAGTACCCGTGATCGCCGCGAATGAATCCCATGACGGAGATGTCGTGGAGCAGGCACGCCAGCACGATCTTCTCGCTGACACCGTTCTTCTTCGCCAGTCGCGCGCTCTGAAGCACGTGTGCGGAGGGCCCGAAGCGAAGCTTGAAGAAGTCGAACAGGGTCGGCTTGTCGGGCATGCGGGGCAGGCGCGGGTCGTGTCCCATCATGTAGTGCTTGCCCTGGTCCGGCTGCCGCGCGAGCGGCTCCCTCGGATCGCGCTCACCGGAGGTGTAAATCACTGACTTCACGACGATCCGATCGAGCTCCTGGCTCATCGCGTGCTCGGCTGCCTCGGCCCGTTCCAGCGACGTCATTGCCATCATGTCCCTCCGGGAAAGCGAACTTTCGAGCATCATCGTTCTCCGAGCCTCCGACTGTCAAGCTGCGCGAACGGTCCGGCAACGCCGCGGCCAATCACCCGGTCAGCTCGCTGTGCGACGGTCGATCACAGCTCTCAGGCCATGACCCAGCCGCCGTTGGGCTGGAGCACCTGGCCCGTGAGATAGTGCGCCTCCTCGGCGGCGAGGAAGACCGCGCAGTAGGCGACGTCCTCCACCTGGCCGATGTGGCGCACCGGCAGCTCGCCGATCCGCCGCGCGCGGTATTCGGGCGTCATCACGGCGCGGCTCATGTCGGTGTCAATGCCGCCGGGCGCGATGGCGTTGACGGTGACGCCGTGAGGCCCGAACTCGTGGGCCATTGCGCGAGTGAACGCCTCGACGGCGCCCTTGGTCGCCGCGTAGGCCGCGAAGCCGCCCGTACCGACCGAGGCACGCACGAGCTGCGTGGAGAAATTGATGATGCGCCCGTAGCGCGCAGCCACCATCGGGCGCAGCGCGTGCTGGGTGCAGAGGAACGTCCCCCTCACGTTGATGGCGAACATCGTCTCGTGGTCCGCGACCGCTACGTCGAGAAACGGACCGCGCGTCATGATGCCGGCGTTGTTGACGAGAATGTCGAGCCGGCCGAAGCGGACCAGCACCCGCTCGACCATCGCGCGCACCTGGTCCGCGCGCGCGACGTCGGCCTGCACGGCCTCGGCGCGCCGGCCGAGTCGCTCGAGCTCGGCGACGACCTCCTTCGCGGCTGGGCCGCTCGCGTTGTAGTTCACGACGAGGTCGGCGCCCTCGCGCCCGAAGGCGAGCGCGATGGCGCGGCCGAAGCCACGACCCGCTCCGGTCACCAGCGCTACGCGTCCGTCCAGGCGTCCCATGTCCCGGGGATGGTAGCATCAGGAGGCATGCACGATCCCCACGACGTGCTCACCAGTGCCCGGCTCGAGCTCGCGCGGTTCCCCATAGTGCTCGACGCGTTGCTGAAGGACCTCGACGCGGCCGCCTGGCGTGCGCGCCCGGCGCTCGCCGAGTGGGCACCGGTCGAGATCGTCTGCCACCTGCGCGACGAAGAGGTCGAGGACTTCGGGGCGCGAATCCGCGTGATCCTCGACGGCGGCGCGAGCTTCGCGCCGATCGACCCGGAGCGCTGGGCGACGGAGCGGCGCTACCTGGACGACGACGGACCGCGCGCGCTGGCTGCCTTCCGCGAGTGCCGGGCCGCGAGTCTCAGCTCGCTGGTCGCGATCGCCCCCGCGCGTCTCGCCGCTGCCGTCGCGCACGCCCGCACCGGCCAGCTCTCCGGGCTCGATCTCCTCGCCGCCTGGGTCGAGCACGATCGTCTTCATCTGACGCAGCTCGGAGCCGCGCTGGCGCGTGCCTGGGCCACGCGCTGGGCGCCACTACGCACGGAGTACGCTGGGCCTATTCCGTACGCGAGCTCGTCGCCGCTGGAGCTCGAACGAGAAGCGTCACGGGCCGCCCGCAGCGGGTGAGCGGTGGGGGGAAATCGGGGGGAGCGGCGTTCGCTTCCCCCCGATGTCCAACTAGAAAACGGCCAGTGGATTCGCCGGCGACCCGGTGCCCCCGACCACCCGCAATGGGGCGACGAGCAGCATGAACTCGTCGCGCTGCTCCTCCGCGCAGGCGCGCGCGAGCGGCTCGAGGAGTGCGTTGTCCACCAGCGCCACGCCGTACGCGAAAATTGCGGCGTGGACCGCCCACGGGATGTCGTAGCCGATCGGCAGGTGATCGAGCATGTCCCACACCAGCACGCTCACGTCGTGGTCGCGCAGGAACGGCAGGCAGGACACGTGGAGCCCCGGGCGCTGTTGCTGCGTGGGGTTGAAGGGACGGCCGTAGGGTCGCTCGGGGTCCTGAGCCTGCCACGCCTCGCGCCCGGAGTAGACGCAGACCGCGTCGCCGGGCTCGAGCCGGATCCCGCGCTTGGCGAGGATGTCGTCGAGCTCCCAGCCGTGCACCGGCCGGTCGTGCGTCACGCAGGGGACGCCGCGGTGTCGGGGGACGTCGAGCATGACCGCGCGGGTCATGATGCCCTCGGCCCAGTGCTCGACGGACCCGAACCGCGCGCCCTCGAACGTGATCTCTTTCTTCGGGTCGCGCCCGTTCCACATCGACTCCTCGTCCCAGGTGTGGCAGAGCGCGTCGATGTGGGTGGAGGCGATGCCATGGTAGTAGATGCCGTAGTAGTCGGCGGAGAAGCCGCCCTTGCCGCGCGCGTGGGTCCTCATGAAGTGGTGAGCCGGCAGCGGGTTGTTCGGACCCGGCTCCTTCGGGAACGGCCGGCTGAGCGACACGCTGCGCCCGCTGCGGACGAGCCGGGCCGCCGCCGCGCGCTTGGCCGGCGTGATGAGGTTCAGGGCGCCGACCTGGTCGTCCTTGCCCCAGCGGCCCCAGTTGCGGCGCTGCCGGATCCAGCCGAGCACTTCCTGCTCCGTGGGTAGCGGGTGTTCTGGCATCGTGGCCTCCAGGGGTGAATGTTGCCTGACGGCGCGCTATGGTATCAGGCGTGGCCGGGGAGCCAGCCGCGACGTTTTTCGCGCTCACCCCCGACCGCGTCCTCGACGCGGTCGAGGTCGGAGGTCTGCGCTGTACGGGCCGCTGCCTGCCGCTGCGCGCCTTCGAGAACCGGGTCTACGAGGTGGAGCTGGAGGACGAGCGGCGGCTGGTCGTCAAGTTCTATCGGCCTGGCCGCTGGTCGCGTGAGACGATCCTCGACGAGCACGCCTTCCTCGCCGACCTGGCGGCGGCCGAGGTCCCGGCGGTCGCGCCGATCGACCTCGGCAACGGCGGGACGCTGAGCGAGATCGAGGGGATCTACTACGCAGCGTTCCCACGGGTGCGCGGGCGCTCGCTGGACGAGCTCGACGCGGAGAACCGTCGCCGGATCGGCCGGACAATTGGCCGCATGCACGCGGTCGGCGCTTCGCGCGACGCTCCGCACCGGCCGCGGCTCGACGTGAAGCGCTACCTCTCCGAACCCCTCGAGATCTTGATGGCGAGCGGCTTCATCCCCGAGGGGCTGGCGCCCCGCTATCGGGACGTCGTTGTCCGCATCGCCGACGCCGCTGCCAAGGCACTCGCCACGGCGCGCGTCCAGCGAATCCACGGCGACCTGCACTGGGGCAACATTCTCTGGACGCCCGACCCGCTCCTCGTCGACTTCGACGACTGCCTGGTCGGCCCGCCCGTGCAGGACCTCTGGCTCCTGGCGCGGGGCAACTCCGATGAGGCGCGGAAGCTGCGCGAAGATCTCCTGGAGGGCTACGAGCTCTTCCGCGAGTTCGACCGCTCGACGCTCGCGCTCTGCGAGCCCCTGCGCGCCATGCGCATCGTCTACATGTCCGGCTGGATCGCGCGCCGGTGGACCGATCCGTCGTTTCCCCCCGCCTTCCCGATGTTCCGCAACCACAACTACTGGAACCAGGAGCGACCAGGCGTGGATTGCCGTCAAGCGCCAGACGACGGCCCAGCATGGCGACTTGGTGGGCGCCATCGAGGACCGGACGCTACGCCGGACGGACTACTCGCCAGCGATGTGGGGGGAAATTGGGGGGAGCGGCGCCGCTTGTATCTTGAGAGTGGCGTGGCAGACCGACTCGCCGGAGGTTGGCGCACAGACCGTGGGGGAGTGAGGGTCGCCACGCTGCATCCTCCAGAAAGCCCGAACAGTTGCCAGGGCCAGGGAGC
>WNFD01001135.1_pt1 | contig 27239 bp, 22 predicted proteins | sample 5400491 | NCBI WGS metagenome assembly WNFD01 (sample SAMN13153343, study PRJNA577476) | soil metagenome | isolation source: 120 cm saprolite under Douglas fir tree site 2 hole 2 replicate 2 | place: USA:California | collected 2015-04-18
CCGCCCTGGGTGGGGGCCTGGGCCGCTGCGAGGACGGTGCCGTCGCGGTCGACGAGCCCCGCCGAGATCGTCGAGGCTCCGACGTCTACGCCGACGACCGGATCAGGCGGGATCATCATGCGGGCTCGCTCCCGCAAGCCGTGTGCCAGCGCGGAAACCCGCTCAGCACGGCCACTCGCCGGGCGCCGGGTGCAAGCCCACCTTGCGGGACGGGGCCGGCCGCTCGGCAAGCGCCCGTCGGGGCTGGCGGCGAGCCCGCAAGGTGACGTGGCGGCGCGACCGGCCGAGCGTGCAAGGTCGCGATGCTCCGCTCCCGCGCGGCGGCGTCCCACCGGCCCCCCTGCCGTCTGCTCTTGCTCGTGCATGGTCTCGAAGCGCCACGTCAGCTTGCGTTGCCAACGTGGCGAAATCAAGCGCGGGCGGATCGCCGCTTCTCGATCGACCCGCCACGCCATCTTGCGTCTCCGGTCGCAACCGCCTGGAATTCCGCGGGCGCCCGCGGGGCACGGCGCTTGCTCGACGGCGTGGACCCGGTGGCACCCGATCGAGCCCGCTGGCCCAACGAACAGCCCAAGCGAACAGGAGGATCGACCATGCGTCGCATCGTACTCGCGGTCCTGATGATCACCGCTCTCGTCGCGCTCCCGCTCGTCGCGCTTCCGGCGCAGGCCGAGGAGCACGGGCACACCGTCGCCCTGCCGGCGACCCTCAAGTGGGCCGAGCCCGCGCCGCTGCCGGGGGCCCTGCTCGCGGTCGTCCAGGGCGACCCGAGCAAGGACGGGCTCTTCTCCGTCCCGCCGGACCACCCGCACTACGCGTGGGTGGGCGGCACCGAGACGATCGTGCAGGTTCACGGGATGGGACCGACCGATCTCCGGTTCGTGAATCCGGAAGACGATCCGCGGAAGAAGAAGTAGCGATGGCGACGATGGCGCCGGCTCGAGCGTACGTCCGCGAGGCGGGAACCGGCCCCGCCGTCGTCTGCATCCACGCGAGCGCCAGCTCCTCGGCGCAGTGGCGGCCCTTGATGGACCGTCTGGCCGGTCGCTATCGCACGCTGGCGGTCGACCTCTACGGTTCCGGCCGCAGCCCGCGCTGGCCGGACGACCGGGCGCTGTCGCTGGCGGACGAGGTGGCATTGCTCGAGCCGGTCCTCGCGGAGGCGGGTGACCGGTTCCACGTCGTCGGCCACTCGTACGGCGGGGCGGTGGCTCTCAAGGCCGCGCTCGCCGATCCCGGTCGTCTCCGGTCCCTGGTCGTGTACGAGCCGGTGCTGTTCTCGGTGCTGCTGGCCGAGGACGCCATGCAGCCCGCGGCGCGGGAGATCGTGGCGGTGCGCGACGATACCGTCGCCGCGATGCAGGGCGGGGACCCGCGCGCGTCCGGGGCCCGGTTCCTCGACTACTGGATGGGGGCCGGCACCTGGGCCGGCATGCCGGAGCCTCGGCGCGAGGCGGTGGCGACGGCGATGGGCAGTGTGGCCGCGGAGTGGCACGCCGCGTTCACGGAGCCGGCTCCGCTGTCGGCGTTCGCAGCGCTCGACGTGCCGACCCTCTGCCTCACCGGCTCGGACTCACCCGGAGCCTCCAGGGGGGTGACCCGGCTGCTGACGAAGGTCTTGCCGCGGGTGACCGAAGTCGAGATCGCCGGGGTGGGGCACATGGGCCCCGTCACCCATCCGGAGCGGATCAACGCGCTGATCGAGCGCCATCTCGAAACCCACTAGACGGGCGATCGGCCCGGAGGAGGATCATCATGTCACCAGAGCAGGCAACGCTCGACCCGAAGAAGGTAGAGGAGTTTCTCGGCAAGGCGATCTCGGACGTCGCGGCCACGTTCCACGCGGGCCTCGTGCTCATCGGCGATAAGCTCGGCCTGTACCGGGCGATGGCCGGGGCCGGCCCGGTGAGCCCCGCCGACCTGGCCAAGCGCACCGGCACGCGCGAGCGCTACGTGCGCGAGTGGCTGTCCGCGCAGGCCGCCGGCGGCTACGTCACCTACGACCCGGCGACCGGCCGCTTCACGCTGCCGCCGGAGCAGGCGTTCCTGCTGCTCGACGCCGACCTGCCGGGGGCGTTCCAGCTGAGCGTCGGCTCGGTCCGCGACGAGCCGAAGATCGCGGATGCGTTCCGCACCGGAGCGGGAGTGGGCTGGCACGAGCACGACGCGGGGGTGTACGAGGGCTGCGAGCGGTTCTTCCGTCCGGGCTACGCCATGAATCTGGTCAGCCAGTGGATCCCCGCCCTCGACGGGGTGAACGCGCGGCTCGAGGCCGGCGGGCGGGTCGCCGACGTGGGCTGCGGCCACGGCGCGTCCAGCATCATCATGGCGCAGGCGTTCCCGCGCGCGAGCATCACCGGCTTCGACTACCATCCCGCCTCCATCCAGGCCGCCCGGCAGGCCGCCGACAAGGCCGGGGTGGGGGACCGGCTGTCCTTCGAGGTGACGGCGGCCAAGGCGTACCCGGGCACCGGCTACGACCTGGTCACGTTCTTCGACTGCCTGCACGACATGGGAGATCCGGTGGGAGCGGCGCGCCACGTGCGCCAGTCGCTGGCTCCGGGCGGGGTGTGGATGCTCGTGGAGCCCTTCGCCAACGACCGGCTGGAGGACAATCTCAACCCGGTCGGTCGCCTCTACTACGCGGCGTCGACCCTGCTCTGCACGCCCGCGTCGCTCAGCCAGGAGGTGGGGCTCGCGCTCGGCGCCCAGGCGGGGGAGAAGCGGCTGCGCGAGGTGCTGACCGAGGCGGGGTTCACGCGGGTGCGCCGGGTGGCCCAGACCCCGGCCAACATGATCCTCGAAGTCCGCGCGTGACAGGACGGGGTCAGGTCTTACATTCCGACATTTCCGTGCCCAGAATGTCGGAATGTAAGACCTGACCCCGCAATTACTTGATCAGGCCGTAGAAACGGCCCGCGTTCTCGCAGGTCATCTTGTGCATGACGTCGGGCGCCAGGTGGCCGAACTGCTCGGCGATGTACTTGGTGGAGTCGGGCCACACCCCGTCGCCGTGCGGGTAGTCGGAGCCCCACATCAGCGTCTCGACCCCCATGTCGTCGATCAGCTTGGTGCCGATGCGGTCGAACTGGAAGGTGGCCTTGCACTGCCGCCGCCAGTAGTCGCTCGGCTTCATCTTGAGCCCGAGATCGTGGAAGCGGTCCTCCCACTCGAAGTCCATGCGGTCGAGCGCGTAGGGCACCCAGCCGATCCCGCTCTCGCCGAAGGCGATGCGCACGTTGGGATAGCGCTCGAGCACCGCGGCCCCGATGATCGCGGCCAGGATGTTGACCAGGTTCATCTGGAACGCGGAGACCACCGTGAAGAAGGCGGCCCGCCGGGTGAGCCCCTTCTGGTTCTCCAGCACCGACGGCGGCAGCGCCGGGAAGGTGTGGAAGTGCAGCGGCAGGTTCACGTCGTTCACCGCCTTCCAGAGCGGCTCCCAGGTCGGATGCCACATCGGCTCCATGTCCCACGAGCAGGAGAGCTCCATGCCGCGCAGGCCGAGCTTGGCGACCCGGTAGACCTCCTGCACCGCGGCGTCGATGTCGCCGTAGGGCAGGCAGGCCAGGCCGATGAAGCGGTCGGGGTCGTGGCGGCAGAAGTCCACGAGCCAGTCGTTGTAGATGTGGAACATCTCGGTCGCCGCCTCGTGGTCGTTGAGCCGCGTGGCCGCGCCGAGGATGCCGTAGATGACCTCGGCCTGCACCCCATCGCGATCCATGTCCTTCGCCCGTAGCGCCGGATCCGTCGGCCGGGCGACACCCTTCCGGCCGTCATCGTAAAGACCTGTAGCCGCCATCACGTCCACGCGGTGGTGAACGCCGGGGACGTACTTGGACCCGGCCGGGCCCACGCCGCCCCACAGGCCGAAGTTGGTCCCGTTCTTGGCGGTCCAGTAGGGCCCGTCGGGCCCGTCCTTGACGTAGGGCATGCGGTCCTTGAGCTCGGCCGACGCGTTCGCGGTGAACAGATCGGGTGGGATCCAGGGCAGGTCGATGTGGCAGTCGGCGGAGATCCGTTGGTAGCGCATGACGCCCCCTTTGGTCGGTGAACCGCTCATCTCTCGCGTGTGAACAGAGCCTAGCCACCGGCGGGGGCGTCGTCAAGCCGCCTTGACTCGGGCCCGCCTCCGCGGCACCATGCCCGGGCCGCCATGCTCCAGGGCATCCGCGTCCTCGACCTCTCCCGCGTGATCGCGGGGCCCTACTCGGCGGCCCTCCTGGGCGACCTCGGCGCCGACGTGATCAAGCTCGAGCGGCCCGGCCGGGGCGACGACATGCGCTCCTTCCGCGGCGACGGCCTGATGAGCGCCGCCTTCGCGGCGGTGAACCGCAACAAGCGCGGCATCGCGGTGGATCTGCAGAAGCCCGAGGGCGCGCGGCTGGCCTTCGAGCTGGCCCGCCGCGCCGACGTGGTGGTCGAGAACTTCCTGCCCGGCGTGGCCGAGCGGCTCGGGCTGGGCTACGCCGCGATCCGCGCGGTGAACCCCTCGGTGGTCTACGCCTCGGTCACCGGCTTTGGCCAGACCGGTCCGCTCGCGCGCAAGCCCGGCTACAACACCATCGCGCAGGGCATGAGCGGTCTGATGGCGCTGACCGGCATGCCCGGCGACCCGCCCACGCGGGTGGGGGGCTCGGTCTCGGACGTGGCCGCGTCCTACATGGCCTTCGGCATGGTGAACGCGGCGCTGGTGCACCGCTTCCGCACCGGGGAAGGCCAGCACGTCGACGTGAGTCTGGTCTCGGCGAGCCTCGGCCTCCTGCCCGATCCGGTCGCCATCTACTTCGATACCGGTGAGCGGCCGGTGCGCGTGGGCAACCGAAACCTGAACCTCTCGCCCGCGGAGGCCTTCCAGGCCGGCGACGGCTTCGTCAACGTGGTGCTGATGAATCCCGACCAGTGGGGCCGCTTCTGCGGCGCGCTCGGCGACGCGGCCATGGAGACCGATCCGCGCTTCGCCACCAACACCGCGCGGCTCGAGCACCACCCCGCGTTCAAGGCGCGGGTGGAAGCCATCCTCGCCACCGGCTCCGCGAAGGACTGGGTGGCCCGCCTGGAAGCGGCCGGCATCGCGGCGGGACCGATCTACGAGTTCCACGAGGTGTTCGAGGATCCGCAGGTGCGTCACCTGGGGCTCGTGGCCGAGGTGGAGCAGCCCGGCGCGGGCAAGGTGAAGATGCTGACCTTCCCGGGCCGCGCCTCGGCCACGCCGCCGCGCATCGATCGCCCGGCCCCGCTGCTCGGCCAGCACACCGCGGAAGTGCTGGGCGAGCTCGGCCTCTCGCGCGAGGAGATCGACCGCCTCGCCGCCGCCGGGGTGATCGTGCTGGGCGAGCAGCCCGGCTAACTTCTTAAGACGTAACCGCCTCGCCCGGCATTTACACGCAATCGCAGGAATATGCGCGCCCGCCTCGCTCGTCTCATCAGCGAGGAGGACACGATCATGCGACTGCTCTTGCTCATCCCACTGGCCGCGCTGCTGCTGGCCGGTTGCGCCATCGTTCCGATCGGCCCCTACGCCTACGCCCCGCCCCGACCGCGCGTGACCTACGTCTACCCGGTGTATCCGCACGGCTGGTACGCGCCCCGCTACTACGGTCACTGGTAGTATCCTCGGCGGGTGCGCCGCCCGCCGCCCGGCTTCCGCTGGCTGATCCCGCTGGTGGGATGCCTGGCGGTGCTGGCGGCGCCGACCCCCGCCGGCCTCGCCCCCGAGGGTCAGCGCGTCCTGGCCGTGATCGTGCTGGCCATCGGGCTCTGGGGGCTCGAGGCCTTGCCTCCCGGCGTCACCGCGATCGTCGCGATCGTGGCCCTGGTCGGCACGCGCGCGGTCGCGGGCATCCGCGAGGGCCTCGCCGGGTTCGCCGATCCCATCGCGTTCTTCCTGGTCGGGGTGCTCACCATGGGCGCGGCGGTGGCGCGGAGCGGCCTCGCGGAGCGGATCGCGCACCAGCTGCTGGCCCACGGCCGCGGGCGGGCCGGTGCGCTCTACCTCCACCTGCTCCTGGCGATGCCGCTCCTCACGCTCCTGCTGCCCTCGGCCAGCGCGCGCACCGGCATCCTCGTGCACGTGTACGACCAGGCCCTCGAGCTGGCGCGCGTGCCGCGCGGGGCCCCGCTCGCGCGCGCGGTCATGATGCTGCTGAACTCGGTGAACCGGCTCTCCTCCACGATTCTGCTGACCGGCGGCATCACGCCCATCGTGGCCGCCGGGCTCATCGGAACGATCTCGTGGACGCGCTGGTTCGTCCTCATGAGCGTGCCGTACACGGTACTGCTCGCGCTCGCCGCGCTCGCGATCTACCTGGGTTACCGCCGCGGGTTCCGCGCCCGCATCACGGTGCCCGCCGCGCCGGCGCGCCGCCCGTTCTCGGGGGTGGAGTGGCGCACCGCGCTCATCACCGGCGGCGCGGGGCTGCTCTGGCTCACCGACGCCTTCCATCATCTGCATCCGACGCTGCCCGCCCTGATCGCCTGGATCTGCTTCCTCGCGCCCGGCATCGGCGTGCTCACCTGGCGGCAGTTCGAGCAGGAGGTGGGCTGGACCAACTTCTTCGTCATCGGCGCCTCTCTCTCGCTGGCCCAGGGGCTCGCGCGCTCCGGGGCCAGCGACTGGCTCGCGGGCGGCGTGGTGGGGGCGGCGCACGGAGTGGCGGAGTCGCCGTTGATGGTGGTGGTGGTGCTGCTGCTGTCCTCGTCGGTGGTCCGGCTGATGATCCCGAACATCACCGGCTTTCTCGCCACCACCATCCCGGTGGCGATGTCGGTGGGCACCGCGGCGGGGCTCAATCCGGTGCTGTGCGGGCTCATCGTCACGATCGCGGGTGACGCGGTCCTCTACTATCCGGCGCAGAGCGCCTCGTCCCTGGTGGTCTACGAGCGCGGGCACCTCGGCGCGGGGGAGATCTTCCGCTTCGGGATCCTGATGACCGCCCTGGGCGCGGTGGTGGTGCTGGCGGTGGCGCTGCCCTACTGGGCCGTGATCGGAGAGCCGCTGACCCGCTGACTAGCGGGCGCGATCGAGGACTTCGCGGATCTTGGCGAGCAGATCCGCGGGGGCGAACGGCTTGCCGAGCAGCACCGTGCTCGCGTCGCGCACCCCGTGGCGGACGATGGCGTCCTCGGTGTAGCCGGACATGTACAGCACCCGCGTGTCGGGCCGGATGGCTCGCACGCGGTCCACCAGCTCGCGCCCGCTCATGCGGGGCATCACCACGTCGGAGAGGACGAGATCGATCCGGTCGCCTTCGGCCTCGTAGCGCTGGAGGGCCTGCAACCCGTCGCTCGCCTCGAGCACGCGGTAGCCCTGCCGCTCCAGCACCTCGCGAGTCAGGGCGCGCACGTCGTCCTCATCCTCCGCGAGCAGGATCGTCTCACGCCCGGGCGTCTCGCGGCCCGCCGTCGTCTCGGCGATCCGGGCGGGCTCGACGGGACTCGTGACCTGAGGCAGATAGATCTCGAACGTGGTGCCACCCCCCATCACGCTGCGCACCTGGATGGCGCCCCCGTGCTGTCGCACCACTCCGTGCACCATCGAGAGCCCGAGCCCGGTGCCCTTCCCCGGCTCCTTCGTGGTGAAGAATGGTTCGAAGATGCGCGCCTGGGTGGCCGCGTCCATCCCCACCCCGGTGTCCATGACTCGCAGGAGCGCGTACGGGCCGGGCGGCAGGGCCTCCGGCCGGTCGGGCGGGGCCGCCTCGACCTGGACGCAGTCGGTCTCGACGCCCAGGGTGCCGCCGCGGGGCATCGCGTCGCGCGAGTTCACCGCCAGGTTCATCAGCACCTGCTCGAGCTGGCCCGGGTCGGCGTTGACGTGCCCGGTCCGCGGTCCCAGGGTGAGGAGCAGCTCGACGTCCTCGCCGATGAGCCGACGCAGCATCGCGCTGACCTCCTCGACCATGTCGTTGAGGTCGAGATCCTTGCGCTGCAGCACCTGCTTGCGGCTGAAGGCCAGGAGCTGGCGGGTGAGGCCGGCGGCGCGATCGGCGGTCTTCTGGATCTGCTCGACGTTGCGGCGGAGCGGATCGTCGGCCTTCAGCCGGCCGAGGAGGATCGCGCTGCGCCCGGTGATGACGGTGAGAAGGTTGTTGAAGTCGTGAGCCACTCCGCCCGCGAGGCGCCCCACCGCCTCCATCTTCTGGGCCTGCCGCAGCTCGTCCTCGAGCTGCTTGCGCTGGGTGACGTCCATCATCGCGCCGATCATCCGGGTGCCCCGCCCGTCCGCGTCGCGGAGCACGTAGCCGCGGTCGTAGACCTGGGCGTACGAGCCGTCCGCGCGCCGGCAGCGGTATTCCGCGCTCCAGCTCTCGTCGCCGCGCTGGATGGCGGCGTGGATGTCGGTCACCACCCGCTCGCGATCCTCCGGATGGACGAGCTCGTACCACCAGGTGATGTCCGGGCCGATCTGCTCCTCGGTATAGCCGAAGAGGGTCTGGACACCCTCGTTCCACCAGAGCCCGTCGCTGACCAGGTCCCAGTCCCACACCGCGTCGTTGGTGGCGCGCGAGACGAACTGGAAGCGCTCCTGGCTCTCGCGGAGGGCGCGCACCAGGCGCTCGGCGGTGCCCCGCGCGACCTGCTCGTCCGCGAAGAGCTGGGCGTTGCGGATGGCGAGCGCGGCCTGGGCGGCCAGGCGCGCCAGGATGGCCTCGTCCTGGTCGGTGAAGGCCCGGGCCGCGCGGTTGTCGACGTAGAGCAGGCCCTCGACGCGGTCTTCGATGAGCACCGGGACCGCCATCTGGGCGTGGATGCCGAGGCGCCGGATGCGCTGCTGGTAGTGGTCGCCGATCCGGGGATCGCGGAGGTAGTCGCTGGTGCGCATCGGGCGCCGCTCCACCAGGACCAGCCCGCCCAGGCCCTGCCCCGGCTCGATGCAGGTGTCGGCCAGCGTGTCGTACCACGCGGCGGTCCAGTAGCGCAGGCGCACCGCGTCGGAGCCGGGCACGCGCAGGCCGATCACCGCCCCCTGGCTGCGGCAGAGCTCCTGGGCCGCCTCGGTCACGCGCCGGAGCACCGTCTCCAGGTCGAGGGTTCCCCCGATGGTGCGGGCCAGCTCGGCGAGGATCTCCGCCTCCCGCCGCCGGTGCTCCTCGTCGGCGAAGAGTCGCGCGTTCTCCAGGGTGAGCGCGGCCTGGTCGGCGAGCGCCTCCGCCATCTGCACCGCGCGCGTGCCGAAGACGCTGCCGGTGGCGTTCCGCACCGCGAGCACGCCGATGAGGCGATCCTGGGTCAGCAGGGGAACCGCGAGGATCGCGCGGTCGGGCGCCTGCTCCAGGTGGCGGCGGAGATCCGCGCTGGTCTCGATGCGAGGGTCCGCGAGCGCATCCGGCGTGGTGATGGTCCGCCGCTCGCGGATGGCGAGCCCGACCGCGCCCGAGCCCGGCTCGCGCACCGGACGCCAGCCGCCCGACGGATCGGTCGCGTGGGATACCGCCAGCGCGTGGAGGCTCTGCGAGTCCGAGTCGAGACGATAGACCACCGCGGAGCCGCTCGCGAGGAGGGAGCGCAGGCTCTCCGCGATGCGCAGGCCGACGACGTCGGGCTCGAGGCGCTCGGAGAGAAGCCGGCCGATGCCCGCGAGCGCCCGCGTCTCCTCGAGGCGCGTGCGCTCCCGATCCAGGAGGCGCGCGTTGTCCTGCTCGAGCCGCCGCAGTCTCGCGCGCAGCGTGTCCCCCTCGTGAGTGTCGGGAGTGCCAACCGGTCGTAGCGGTCCCATCGCGTGTCGGTGGTGGAGCAAGGACCACGCCATGGGCAAGTAGCTGATCGGCTTACGGTTCCAGACCACGGGCGAGCGGAAAATGTCAGCCCGCGTCACAAAATGAGCACCCGGCGGAGCGCCGGGACGGGCCGGCCGCCGGGGTGCTACCATGGCCACTCACCGTCGCCAGCCGCTCAACCTTTCCCGGGAGATTCGCCCATGACCACCGACGCCCAGGCCATCCGCCACCTCTGGACTCACAAGACGCAGGACCATCCGTTCCTGTCCGACCAGGAGCTCGTGATCGACCGGGGCGAGGGAGTGTGGATCTGGACCGAGCAGGGCAAGAAGCTGCTCGACGGCTTCGCGGGCCTCGCGGTGGTCAACGTGGGCCACGGCCGGCGCGAGATCGCGGAGGCCGTCGCGGAGCAGACGGTGCGACTCGCCTACTACCCGACCACGCGGCAGTTCTCCAACCGGCCGGCGGCGGACCTGGCCGCGAAGCTCGCGACCCTCGCGCCGGGCGACCTGCGCTACACGATGTTCGCGGTGAGCGGGTCGGAGGCCAACGAGCGCTCGATGCAGATCGCGCGGCAGTACTGGCTGGCCTCCGGGAAGCCGGGCAAGCACAAGGTCATTTCACTGCAGGGTGGGTACCATGGCGCCACGATGGGCACGTTCGCGGTCTGCGGGCTGCCCCACCTCGCCCAGCCCTACCAGCCGCTCGAGGTGCCGGGCTTCGCGAAGGTGGCCCCGCCCCATCCTTTCCGCGATCTGGGTGACCGCACCGAGGCCGAGCTGATCGCGCGCCGCATCGGGGAGCTCCGCGAGGCCATCCGGCGCGAAGGTCCGGACACGGTCTCCGCGGTGATCATGGAGCCGGTTCTCTCGTCGGGCGGCTTCATCATGCCGCCCATCGGATGGCTCCGCGCGGTGCGCGCGCTCTGCGACGAGCTGGACGTGCTGATGATCGCGGACGAGGTCATCACCGGGTTCGGGCGCACCGGCCGGTGGTTCGCGGTCGAGCACGACCAGGTCGTGCCGGATCTCATGTCGGTGGCCAAGGGCATCACGTCGGGCTACATCCCGCTCTCGGCCAGCATCGCGCGGGGGCGGCTCGCCGACGCGTTCTCCGACACCACCACCCAGGAGAACGTCCACCCCAACACCTACGCCGCGCACCCGGTGGCGTGCGCGGCCGCCCTGGCGAATCTGAAGATCATGGAGCAGGACCGGCTGGTCGAGAACGCGGCGAAGATGGGGACGCGGCTCCTGGACGGTCTCCGCGGTGCGGTGGGCAAGCACCCGATCGTGGGCGAGGTGCGCGGGCGCGGCCTGATGGTCTGCGTGGACTTCGTGCAGCCCGACGGCTCCGGCAAGCCGCTCGACGCCAAGCACGTGGCCGAGCTCGACCGCAAGGCGTGGGACCGGGGGGCGATCATCTACGCGCGCGGCACCGTCCTCCGCCTCGCCCCGCCGCTGTGCATCACCCCCGCGGAGGTCGACGAGCTGGTGGCCATCGTCGCCGACTGCGTCGACTCCCTCCAGCGCGACCTCGCGAAATAGCGGCGGGGTCAGGTCTTACATTCCGACATTTCCTCGCGCGTCAAGCGTCGCGGGACGGAGCAGAAATGTCGGAATGTAAGACCTGACCCCTATCCGAGGAATTCGCGGGCGAGGGTCTCCCACATCATGGTGGAGAGCTTGAGGCTCTCGGTGTCCACGCGCTCGTTGTGGCCGTGGAACATGAGCGGGTAGTCGGTGTAGGGGATGCGGAGGGACTGCAGCCCGAAGCCGTAGGCGGGGACGCCCTGCCAGCGAAAGAACTTGCCGTCGGTGCCGCCGGTGGTCATCTTGGGCACCACGCGGCTTCCCGGCATCAGCCGCGAGGTCACCCGCTCCATCGCGGCCACCAGCGGAGTGTCGTGGCTGCTCAGCGAGCCCTGCTGGCCGCGGCCCTGCTTGATGGTCACCCGCGGGGCCAGGTCGCCGAGCGCCTCCCGCAACATCGCGTCCACGTCCTCGGTGGTCACCCCGGGCAGCGCGCGGATGTCCACGTCGATCTCGACGCGGTCCGGGATCACGTTGGTCTTCACGCCGCCGTGGATGATGTTGGGCGAGAAGGTGGTGTGGGTGCAGGCGTGCGCCTCGCGGGCGAGGGCCAGGTTCTCCATGCCCGACACCGTCTCCAGCACCCGCGCGGGGTCGGTGAGGCCCTTCGTCAGCTCGGGGCCGAGGTCCATGGCCTTCACGTACTCGCGCCACACGTCGAGGATGCGCGCCTCCGGCTGGTAGGCCGCGATGCGCCGCACGACCTCGGCCGCGGTCACCAGCGCGTTGTCGGTGCGGAAGGGCCGCGAGCCATGGCCCGGCGTCCCCGCCACCGTGAGGTGGCGCCAGTTGGCGCCCTTCTCTCCGACGGTGACGCCCAGCACGTGGCCGTCGCGGGTGGGGATGGGCACGCCGCCGCTCTCGGTGATGACGTAGTCCGCCTTCACCATCTCGGGCCGCCGGTCGACCAGGTAGCCCGCGCCCAGGTTGCCCCCCGCTTCCTCGTCCGCCACCGCCAGATAGATGAGGGTGCCGCGCGGGCGGAAGCCGTCCTTGGCGAGGCGCCGGGTGGCCACCGCCATGGTGGAGGTGAGGTTCAGCATGTCGATGGCGCCGCGACCCCAGACCACCCCGTCCACCAGCTCGCCGCCGAAGGGATCGCGCTTCCAGCCGCCCGGGCTCACCGGCACCACGTCGGTGTGACCCATCAGGAGTAGCCGGGGGGCGTTTGGATCCGACCCCTCGATGCGCGCGATGAGACTCTCGCGCCCGGGCTCCGAGGTGTAGCGCTCGCAGGCCACGCCCGCGCCGTTGAAGTAGGCCTCGAGCGCCGCCACGCTGCGCGTCTCCTGGCCGGAGGCCACCGTGCCGTCGTTGACGCAGCGGTTGCGGATCAGCGTGCGCAACAGGTCGGTGGCTTCCGTCTCGATCGTCTGCTCGTCTCGCATGATCTCCCTCGTCTTATCGTCCGCCGCTTGGGCCGCCGTTCGCGGCGAAGTTGCGGATGATCCAGCCCGCGATGGAGTGCCGCGCGGGACCGACCGGCATCGCGTCGCTGGGGAACCAGCGCGCGTCCTCCAGCTCGTCGCGGTCGATCGCGATCTCGCCGCCCGCGTAGCTCGCCACGAAGCCGATCATGATCTGGCTCGGGAACGGCCAGTTCTGGCTCCCCACGTACTGGATGTCCTTGACGTCGACGCCGACTTCCTCTTTCACCTCGCGCGCCACGCAGCCCTCGAGCGACTCGCCGTTGTCGACGAAGCCGGCCACCAGCGCGTAACGACCCGGCGCCCAGATCGCCTTGCGCGCGAGCAGCACCCGGTTGCCGTCGCGCACCAGCACGATGACCGCGGGGTGCAGGTGCGGGTAGTGCTCGTAGCGGCACCCTCCACAGCGCTTGCCCCACTCGCCCTCGAGCCGGCCGGCGGGCGCCCCGCAGCGCGGGCAGTGCCCGCTGGTCGATTCCCAGTACAGGAGCTGCATGGCCATGCCGCCCACCGTGAGCAGATCGTCGGGCAGGCGCGTGCCCTGCATCGGCACGAGCGTCTCCGCGGCGAGCCCCTCGGGCACCGGCGCGTCCTTCGGGCGCCCGGCCACCCAGCACGGCGCGCTGCCCCACGTGCCGAGCCAGTGCCGCGGACCCAGCCCGTCGAGCCCGCGCGGCGGGGCCTCCGGGCTCTCGCCCGCGGGCAGCCGGAAGCCGTCGCCCTCCGGCACCACCAGGAGCTTCTGATCCTGGACCACGAGCCACCGTCCGACTCCGGTGGGCGGCCCGCCGCCCTGCTTGGCGGGCTCGAACTCGCCACGCAGGCAATCCATGTTGAAGGGTAGGTAGACGGACAACGGTGTCATCAGCGTGCCGAGTCTACCACGGGGAAAACGCGGTTGCGCTCCCGCGCCGGCTGGGCTACGACTAGGCCCTCATGAGCGACGTCTTCCACTCCGTGCTATCCTCCCCGCCGTGCCCGACCTCCTAGCGTCCCTCGCCGCCTCGGTCGCCGCGCGCCTGGTCGCGCGCCGCGAGACGGTGGCGGTCTCCGAGTCTTCGACCGGCGGCCTCATCTCCGCCGCGCTGCTCTCGATCCCCGGCGCGTCCGCGTACTTCATGGGCGGCGGCGTCATCTACACCCAGACCGCGCGGCGCGGCCTGCTCCAGGTGCCCGACGACGCGATGCGCGGCATCCGCTCGAGCACCGAGGCCGCCGCGCTGCTGATGGCCCGCACGGTGCGCGAGCGGCTCGGCACCACGTGGGCCCTCGCCGAGACCGGGGCCGCGGGCCCGACCGGCAACCGCTACGGAGACGCGGCCGGACACTCCTGCTTCGCGGTGGTGGGCGCGGTGGAGACCGCCCGCACGCTCGAGACCGGGCGCGGCGACCGCGAGGCCAACATGTGGGCCTTCACCCGCGCCGCCCTCGAGCTCCTCGACGCCTGCGTCCAGCAGGCCGGAGACAAATCATGAGCGACAAGACGATCCGCGTCGGCTTCGTGGGAGCCGGCGCCAACACCCGCAAGCACCATCTCCCCAAGCTCAAGGCCCAGCCCGGCGTGGAGCTGGTGGCGGTCGCGAACCGATCGAAGGAGTCGGGCGATCGGGTCGCCCGCGAGTTCGGCATCGGCCGCGTGCACGACGACTGGCAGGAGATCGTGGAAGCGCCCGACATCGACGCGGTGTGCATCGGCACGTGGCCCTACATGCACAGCGTGATGAGCATCGCCGCGCTCGAGCGGGGCAAGCACGTGCTCTGCGAGGCGCGCATGGCCATGAACGCGGGCGAGGGCCGGCGCATGCTCGAGGCCTCGCGCAAGGCGCCGCACCTCATCGCCCAGCTCGTGCCCGCGCCCCACACCCTCGAGGTGGACGCGACCATCCAGACCCTGCTCGGCGAGGGCTTCGTCGGCGAGGTGCTCGCGATCGAGCTGCAGGCCTCGGGAGGACGCTTCGTCGAGCCGGACGCGCCGCTCACCTGGCGGCAGGACGTCGGGCTGAGCGGCCACAACATCCTCAACATGGGAATCTGGTACGAGGCGATGATGCGCTGGCTCGGCCCGGCCCAGCGGGTGACCGCGATGACCAAGGTCGCGGTGCCCCATCGCAAGGACGCGACGGGCGCTCCTCACGACGTGCGCGTGCCCGACCACGTGGACATCCTGGCCCAGTTCCGCGGGGGGGCGGTCGGCCACCTGCGCTTCAGCTCGGTGACCGGGCTGGCCCCGGCCTCCGAGGCCTGGATCTTCGGCAGCGAGGGCACCCTGCGGCTCGAGGCCGACGCGCTCCGGCTGACCGGTGGCCGCCGCGGCGAGTCCGCGCTGCGCGAGATCCCGGTGCCGCCCAGGACGCGCATCGGGTGGCGGGTGGAGGAGGAGTTCGTCAACGCCATCCGGGGCCGTGAGAAGATCGCCCGCACCTCGTTCGAGGACGGCGTGCGCTACATGGAGTTCACGGACGCGGTCACGCGCAGCGCCAGCACCGGCCAGACCGCCGAGGTGAAAGACCTCTAGCCGAGCCGGTACCAGTAGGCGATCCGGCCGAAGATCGAGTCCCACGAATTGGGCTCGATACCGGCCAGGTTGTTCGCGGCGGCGTGGACCACGTTGCGCCACGTGACCGGGATCACCACCGCGCTCTGCACCACCATGTCGTTCATCTTGATGAAGAGCGCGGCCCGCTTGACGGGGTCCATCTCGTTCTCCGCCTTGTGCCACAGCCGGTCGAAGTCCGCGTTGCGCCAGCGGGCGATGTTGCGGCCGTTCCACCCGTTCTCCTTCGCCGGGACCTCCCAGGAGGCGAACTGGGCCATGAAGAGCTGGGGATCGAGGCCGGTGAACACGGTGTAGGTCTGCAGATCGGCGTGGAAGCGGACGTTGGTGTCCACGTTGCTCACGTCGGACGAGAAGAACACGGAGGCCGGGATGGCCTTCACCTCCATCTCGATCCCGGCCCGGGCCGCCCCCTGCTTGATCACGGTCTGAATCTTCTGCACCGTCGAGTTGGCCGCGGCCTGGAAGAGCAAGCGGAGGCGCCGGCCATCCTTGGCCCGGACCCCGTCGGGGCCGCGGAGGTAGCCGGCCTGCTCCAGCACGTCGTTGGCCTTCTCGATGTTGAACTCCCAGGTGCTGTTGTGGGAGCGGAACCGATCCGGCGCGTTGAGGAAGTTGGCGGTGATCTGCCCGGTGCGGCCGACGAGATGCTCCTGGATTGAGGTGCGATCCACCGTCAGGCTCAGCGCGTTGCGCACCGACTGGTCGGTCAGGAGGGGATGCGGGGCCTTGAGGCTCGAGCGCTCGCCGTCCACCTCACGCCACGGGTCGGTCTGGTTGCACTGGATGAAGCTCACCGCGCTGCTGGGGATCGTCATGACCCGGCCCTTGCCGCCCTGCTCGATCCGCCGGAGCACTTCCTCCTCGATCAGCACGTAGTACGCGAAGTCGTACTCGCCGGTCTGCAGCACCGCGCGGGCCGCGCCCACCGCGTCGCCGCCGCACTTGATGTCGAGGCGGTCGAAGAACGGGCGGTTCGGTACGTGATAGCCCTTGTGTAGCTCCGCGCGGATCAGGTCGCCCGGCCGGAACTCGGTGAGCCGGTAGGGCCCGGTGCCGACCGCGGGGATCATGCCGATGGCCTCGCGCGCGCCGGTGCCCTTGACCGACTGGAAGATGTGGCGCGGCAGGAGTCCGCCGCCGGTGAACGCGGAGGCCCAGTAGGGCTGCGGCTTCTTGAAGATGACCTTGATCGTGTACTGGTCGAGCCGGTCGATGCGGGTGATGTCCTCGTAGGAGGCGCGGGTGCCCGCCGCGGTGGCCGGATCGAGGGCGAACTCCCAGTTGAAGATGACGTCGTCCGCGGTGAACGGGGCGCCGTCGTGCCACACCACGTTGCGCTTGAGCCGCCAGGTCACCCACTGGCCGTCCTTGGCGAGCGTGTTGGCCTTGCGGCTCGGGATGTCCTCGGCCAGGACCGGCACCAGGGTGCCGTCGGGCGCCGCGGCGGCGAGCGGCTCGTAGAAGATGCGCTGGACCGTGAAGTCGCGCAGGCCCCGTCCGAAGTGCGGGTGCAGCAGGGTGGGGGCGTCCCACATCAGGATCCGGAGGGTGCCGCCGCCCCCGCGCCGGGTCGGCGTGAGCTCGGCCTCGCGCGGCTGGGCCGTCGCGACCCCCGCCGCCCCGAGAAGCGACCCCGCCATCGGCGCGCCGAGCCCGACCGCGGCCATCGCCTGCACGAAGCTCCGCCGCGTGAGGCGGCCATCCTTCACGCACGCGATCAGCTCGCGCAGCCTGTGCTCGTCCATGTGCCTCCAGGGGCCCGCGGGGTAGGGGTCCGACACCGATAGCGCGGGGACGCCCCGAAGTCAAGGGCGCCTGGTAGCGAGGTTTCCGCGGTGCGCGTTGCTGCAATGTTACGCAGCGCGCGGCCACGAGATTCCAAAGCTTGGTGATAAATAGTCCGGATCGTAGACTCGTCTTAGAGCAACGCACGCCCCGCATGGTCATGACCCGCCCGCTGATCGCTTTCGCAACCCTGCTCCTCGCACTGGCGCTGCCGGTCGGCATCGCGCGTGCGGGCGAGCCCTGGCCGGTCGATCCCGCGGTCGCGGAGCGGCCCCCGGATCTGCCGTCCTGGCTGATCGCCTCCCGGCTCGGCCGGCCGCTCGACGACACCGCGCGTGACGACGCCATGGGCACCAGCGGCCTCAGCGACCTGAGCGCGGTGCTGTTGCGTGAAGGCCCCGGGGCCCCGATCAATCCCGATCCGCTCACGCTCCGCACGTCCGGCGAGGACTCGACCGACCTGCGCGCGCTGCTCGGGCGGGGCGAGCGCTGGCACTTGATGAGCTTCGGCGCCGCGGCCGCCAACCGGCCACAAGATATGAAGGTGACCGCGTACGGAGCCGTGGCCTATCTCCCGAGCCTGTCGAGCTCCGGGCCCGACGGTGGGCTCGGCTTCGGACCGGCCACCGCGCCCGGCGCCGCCTTCGGGCTTGGCCTGGACGATCCGGAGGAGCCGGTATCGCTCGGCTTCAAGGGCGAGCTGGCCGGCCTCGGGCTCGAGGGAGGCGCGGAGTACCGCTCGGTCGGCAAGCGACTGGACCGGGTCGTGGCCGGCCCCGCTTCCCAGAAGGACCGGGAGGGCACCGAGGTCTGGCTGGCCCAGCGCCTGGGCCTGCTGCGGCTCAAGCTCTCGGAGTCCGATCTCTCCGACAACGTGGACCGGGATCCCGCGCTGCCCCGGACCACCAAGACCCAGACCGCGGTGAGCGCGCAGCTCACCCCGCGCGCCTGGCCGATCTTCGGCCTCACCTACGCCTCCGGGGACTCCGAGCGCACCTGGCTCACCGGCGAGGGCCGCACCCGCACGATCGAGCGCCAGACCTTCGACAGCGTGGCCGGGTCGGCATACTACGGGACGCGATGGCTCGACCTCTCGGGGACCTCCACCTACAGCTTCAGTCGAGAGCCGGGCCGCTCCGATCGCGACATGAACTCGCTCTACCACGACCTGAGTCTCACCCTGCGCCCGCTCAACGTCGTCTCCGTCACGCCCTCCCTCAGCAGCGGGGTCGACCGGTACGAGTGGTCGTCCACGCGCTACCAGTCGGGCTCGGCCTCGCTCCTGCTCACCTACACGCCGACCGCGAGCCGGTTCAGCCTGTGGACGCTCGGGGCGTACACCACGTCCCAGAGCACCGACCGCACCGTGGACGGGCGCACCATGAGCGTGAGCGGGGGCCTGGCGTGCGGGCTCGGCAAGATCCTCGGGGGGCACGCGAGCGTCGCGGTCCAGGCCGGCTACGACCGCTACGTGGACGGGATCTATCCGGACAGCTCGACGCAGGGGGCCTTCGGGCTGGTCCTCTTCAAGGTCGCGGCCTTCTAGTCGCCCCCCACCTCCGCCGGCGCGGGCGGATCAGCCGTGCCGCAGCCGCGGGTCCAGGAAGTCCTGCAGCGCGTCGCCCAGGATGTTGAGCGACAGCACCACCACGAAGATGGCCAGCCCCGGCAGCAGCGCCACGTGCGGGCGCAGGATCACGAAGGTCCGCGCGGTGGCCAGCATGCTGCCCCAGTCCGCGGTGGGCGGCTGCGTGCCCAGGCCGAGGAAGCTGAGCCCGGCGGTGGCGAGGATCTTGGCCCCCACGTCGAGGCTCCACGCCACCACCACCGGCGCCAGCAGGTGGGGCAGCAGGTGGCGGCGCAGGATCGACCGATCGCTGCTGCCGAGGGCGCGCGCCGCCTCCACGAACTCGCGCTCGCGCAGGGAGAGCACCAGGCCCCGGGCCAGGCGGGTGTAGAGGGGAAAGCCCACGATCGCGATGGCCACCATCGCGTTCGCCAGGCCGGGGCCGAGGCCGGCCACGATGGCGATGGCGAGCAGGATGTAGGGGAAGGCCATCAGGATGTCGGTCAGGCGCATCACCACCGTGTCGACCCGCCCGCCCCAGTAGCCCGCGTGCAGCCCGAGGAGGCCGCCGACCAGCATCGAGGCACTCGCGGTGGCGAACCCGGCCAGCAGCGAGATCCGCCCGCCCCACACCAGACGGGCCAGCATGTCGCGCCCGAACTCGTCGGTGCCGAGCAGGTGGCCCGGGCTGCCCGGCGGGCGCAGCCGGTTGCGGGTGTCGACCGCGTCGGGATCGAGCAGCGGCAGGTAGGGCGCGAGCAGCGCGGCGAGCACCGCCGCGGCCATGACCAGGCCCGCGGCCAGGGCGAGCTGGTTGCGCGGGATGCGGCGGAGCACGGGCGGCAGTCTCATGCGGGGCGGCTCATTCGTAGCGAATGCGGGGATCCAGGAAGGCGTACAGCAGGTCGACGGCCAGGTTGAAGACCACGAAGCCCAGCGCGATCACCAGCACGCAGCCTTGCACGAGCGGGAAGTCGCGCGCGAGGATGCCCTGGATCATCAGGGTGCCCACGCCCGGCCACGCGAACACGGTCTCGGTGAGGATCGCGCCGCCCAGCAGGTAGCCGGCCTGCACGCCCACCACCGTCACGGTCGGGATCAGCGCGTTGCGCAGCGCGTGGCGCAGCACGACCCCGCGCTCCACCAGGCCCTTGGCGCGGGCGGTGCGCACGAAGTCCTGGCGCAGGATATCGAGCATGGTGCTGCGGGTGAGCCGCGCGATGATGGTCGTGGACGCGGCGGCCAGCGTGACCGCGGGCAGGGCCAGGTGGCTCAGCAGATCGGCGAGGCCGCCCGCCCCGTGCGCCCCGTACATGCCGGACGCGGGGAGCCAGCCGAGCCAGAGCGAGAAGCACACCATGAGGACGAGCCCCAGCCAGAAGCTTGGCATGCTCGCGCCGAAGATCGAGCCGAGCGTGCTGAGCCGGTCCACGAGCGACCGCGGGCGCGCCGCCGAGAGCACCCCGAGCGCGATGCCGCATACGGTGGAGAGGAGCAGGGCGGTGGTGGTGAGGATGAGGGTGGCCCGGAAGCGGATCAGCACCTCGCCGAGCACCGGCTGGCGCAGCCGGATGGACCGGCCGAGATCGCCCTGGAGCACGTGGGCCATCCAGCGCGCGTACTGCAGCGGCAGCGGCTCGTCGAGCCCCAGGTCGGCCCGCAGGCGCGCCACGTCCTCCTGGCTCGCCTGCGACCCCAGCATGATCTCGGCGGGATCCCCCGGGGACAGGTGCAGAACGAGGAACACCACCACCGATACGCCGAGCAGGACCGGCACCAGCAGGAGCAGACGCCGGAGGAGGTAGCGTCCCACCGGGCGCCGGCTACTTGAGCGAGATCGTCTCCACGCGCAGGTCGAAGCTCGGGTGGAGCTTGAAGCCCTGCACGCGCTTGGCGAACGCGGCGGTCTGCACCTCGTGGTCGATGAAGATCCACGGCGGGTCGTCGTGGAGCAACCGCTGGGCCTCGCGGTAGAGCTGGGCCCGCTTGGCCTGGTCGGTGGTGAGGCGCGCCTGGGTCAGCACCTCGTCGAAGCGGGGATTCTTGTACATGGCGCGGTTCGGCCCCACCGGAGTCCACTGGCTCGAGTGCAGCAGCGGGTACATCACGAGGTCGGGATCCTCCGAGCCGGCCATCCAGGACAGGGCGAACATGTCCTGCTCCTTGGTGCGCAGCTTGGCCAGGAAGGTGCCCCACTCCATGGTCTGGAGCGTCACGTTCACGCCCACCGCCTTGAGGTTCGACTGGATGATCGTGCTCATCGCCACCGGCGACTGCATGCCCGATCCCGACTCGGGCACCCACAGCGTGGTGGAGAAGCCGTTGGCGAGGCCGGCCTCGGCTAGGAGCTTCTTCGCGCGCTCCGGGTCGTAGGGGAACGGCTTGAGCCCGCTCTCGTCGCCCCAGGTGCCGGGCAGCACCGGGCCCTTGGAGACGGCCCCGGTGCCCTTGAGCACGTCGCGGACGATGGCCTCCTTGTCGACCGCGTAGTTGAGCGCCTGCCGTACCCGCTTGTCGTCGAAGGGTTTCTTGCTGTTGTTGAAGCCGAGATACCAGACGTGCGCGCCCACCTGCCGCTGCAGGGTCACCTTGGGATGGTTCTCGAGCTGGGCCACGAAGTCGGGCGGGGTGCCCACGATGAGGTCGAGGGCGCCGGTGAGCAGCTCGGTCAGCCGCGCCTGGTCCTCGGTGACCGACCGGAAGATCACGCGGTCCACCTTGACCGGGAAGCGCCAGTAGGCCGGGTTCTTCTCGAGGATCACGCGCTGGCCGCGGTCCCACTGGACGAACTTGAAGGGGCCGGTGCCGACCGGAGCCACCGCGTAGTCCTGGCCCGCCCTCATCGCCGCGGTCGGGCTCACGATCGAGGCCGCGCCCGCGGTGAGGACGGCCAGGAAGGAGGCGCGCGCCTCCTTCAAGATGAACCGAACGGTGGCATCGTCCATGACCTCGACCGCCTTGACGTTGCCGAAGAAGTAGGCCGCGAAGGGATACTTGCCGAGCTTGCTCGCGGGGTGCTCGGGGTTGATCTGCCGCTCGATGGAGAACTTCACCGCCGGGGCGTTGAACGGGGTGCCGTCGTGGAAGGCGATCCCCTTGCGCAGCTTGAAGGTGTAGGTGAGCCCGTCCTTCGAGACGGTCCAGGACTCGGCGAGGCCCGGAACGATCTGGGTGGACTCGTCCGCGAAGGCGACGAGGGTCTCCACGACCCGCCGGCCGACGCGATTCGAGTTGAGATCGGTGACCTGGGCCGGGTCGAGGGCCACCGGCTCCGCCACCAGGCCCACTACTAGAGTGTTGGTGGGCTGACTATGAGACGGGCCTGCGCCCGCGACCAGCAGGAGGAGGACCGCCACCGTCAAACCCGACCACCGCCGTCCGAGTCTCATACGCCGTTTCCTCCTGAGCATGGGAGCCGCCGAGCCCGCCGAGTATAGCATCGGGCGCGGCGGCCTTGACATCGCGGGCGCCCCCACCTAGGGTGTTGCCCGGCGAGCGAGCGAAAAGGAGACCTCATGGCCAGGCTCAAGTTCGGGGCGTGGATTCCCACTTACGCGTGGAGCGGCAAGAAGACGGATCCGAAGAACATGCGGCGGATCCGCGAGTCGATCGTGAAGTGCGAGAAGTACGGCATCGACGTGTGGGTGATCGACCACCTGCTCTCCGCGCCCGGCCTCTACGGCAACGCCTGGCTCGAGCCGCTCTCCTCGCTCGCCTACGCGGCGGCCCTGACCTCGAAGGTCGACATCGCCACCGGCATCCTGGTGCTGCCGGTGCGCCATCCGGTGCTGCTGGCCAAGGAGATCTCGACGCTCAGCCACCTCTCGAACAATCGCTACGTGTTCGGGGTGGGCCCCGGCTGGTACGCCCGCGAGTACGAGGTGACCGGCTCCCGCATCCAGGAGCGCGGCAAGCGGACCGACGAGATCATCGAGGCGGTGACCCTGCTGCTCACCAAGCCGAACGCGAGCTACCACGGGAAGTTCTACCACTTCGACGACGTCACCATCGACCCGCGGCCCCCGCAGATGCCGAAGATCTGGGTCTCCGGCGGCTCTCGGGTGCCGGACCCCGGCGAGCACGACGTGCCGGTCATCGCCACCACCGTGATGGACCGCATCGTGAAGGCGGGCCACTGGCTCTCGCGCTGCTCGGGCACCCAGGACTGGGTGAAGCGGGACTGGGGACTGCTGCAGCAGCACGCCAAGACCCTCGGCCGGGATCCGCGGAAGCTCACCTTCGGGCACTGCAACTTCATCCACCTGGTGGACACTCCGAGCCACGCCAAGGCGGTGGCCGCGTCGAAGGCGCCCTTCATCAAGACGATGGGCACCCACCGGACCTACGAGCATCTGCAGGAGTCCTACATGATCGGGTCGATCGATCACATCAACGCGCGGATCGACGACCTCGTGAAGGCGGGGCTCAAGTACCTCGTGCTGGGGCCGGTGACCGACGATCCGACCCAGATCGACCTCCTCGCCAAGAAGGTGATGAGGCACTTCAAGTAGGAGCGGCCCCGGCGTGCGATTCGGCTTCTACCTCCCCACCCGCGGCGCCACCGCCGCGCCCGAGGCGCTCGAGACCCTGGTCGAGCGCGGGGAGTCGCTCGGCTTCTCCTCGGTGGTGATCGCCGATCACATCGTGTTCCCGGTCGCGATCCGGTCGAAGTATCCCTACACCGTGAGCGGGGCCTTCCCCGGCCAGGGCGACGCCCTCGAGCAGCTCTCGCTCATGGCGTTCGTCGCGGGCAAGTCGCGCCGGCTGCGGCTCATCAGCAGCGTGATGATCCTGCCGTACCGCAACCCGGTGGTGACCGCCAAGATGCTGGCCACCATCGACGTGCTCTCCGGCGGGCGCGTCACGGTGGGCGTGGGGGTCGGCTGGCTGCGGGAGGAGTTCCAGGCCCTGAACGCGCCCGACTTTGACCGGCGCGGCGCGGTGAGCGACGAGTACCTGCGCATCTTCAAGACCCTGTGGACGCAGGATCCCGCCACGTTCCACGGCGAGTTCTACCGCTTCGACCGCATCCACTGCCTGCCGCATCCGACGCAGAAGCCGCACCCGCCGATCTGGATCGGCGGCCACAGCAAGGCCGCGCTGCGCCGGGTCGCGCGCCTGGGCGACGGCTGGCATCCCGTGGGGGCCAACCCGGCCGTCCCGCTGCGTCCGGCCGAGCTGCGCGCCGAGCTCGACGACCTGCGCCGCCTCACCGAGGCGGAGCGTCGCGACTTCTCGACGCTCACGATCTCCTACAAGGCGCCGGTCTACGATGCGGGGCAGGGCGTGGAAGGGGGCGCGGAGCGGCGGCCGTTCTCGGGGAGCCAGCAGGCCATCGCCGACGACATCGGCACCTTCGCGGGTCTCGGGGTGAGCGAGCTGATCTTCGACTTCCGCGCCGAGAGCCTGAGTGAGAGCCTGGAGCGGATGGAGCGCTTCGCCCCGTTGATCCGCTCCTAGGCCCGCGGATCCAGCAGATCCCGCAGCCCGTCCCCCAGCAGGTTCGCCCCCAGCACCACCAGCGAGATCGCGACGCCGGGAATCGTCGCCAGCCACCACGCGTTCGACAGGTAGTCCCGCCCCTCGGCCAGCATCAGTCCCCACGAGGGCCGGGGCGCCTGGATGCCCATGCCGAGAAAGCTGAGCCCGGATTCGAGCAGCACCATGGTCGCGAACTGGCTCGAGCCGAGGACCAGGATCGGCGCGATGGTGTTGGGCAGGATGTGGCGGGCGATGATCCGGAGATCGCTGGCCCCCAGGGTGTAGGCGGCCTCCACGTACTCGAGGCGGCGGATGGTGAGCACGCTCGCGCGCACCGTGCGCGCGTAGAGCACCCAGCCGCTGAGCGCGAGCACGCCGACCAGCGCGCCCGGGCTCGTGCCGACCACCGCCACGATCGCGATGGCGAGCATGATCACCGGGAAGGCGAGCTGCACATCCGCCGCCCGCATCAGGACCGAGTCGAGGCGCTCGCCCGCGGATCCCGCCACCAGGCCCACCAGGATGCCTACGAGCGCGGCGATGAGCACCGAGACCGTGGCCAGCGCCAGCGAGATGCGCCCGCCGTGCAGCACGCGCGCGAGGATGTCGCGCCCCAGGTTGTCGGTGCCGAGGACGTGCGCCGGGGTGCCGCCCAGGCCCCACGGCGGCGCGAGACGGCGGCTGAAGGACGGCTTCACCGGATCGCTCGACGCGAGCAGGGGGGCGAGGACGCTCGCCAGCACCACCAGGGCCAAGAGCGCGCCGCCCACGAGCGCGGGCGGGCTCAGGCGGCCCGCGCGGGGCGCCTCGGCGGCGGCCGGCGCGCTCACGAGTAGCGGATCCGGGGATCGATCACGGTGTAGAGCAGGTCCACCAGCAGGTTGATCACCACGAAGATGGTCGCGGACAGGATGAGGACCGTCTGCACCACCGGGAAATCGCGGAAGAAGATCGCGTCCACCACCAGCTTGCCCATGCCGGGCCACGCGAACACCGACTCGGTGATGACCGCGCCGCCGAGCAGGGTGCCGATCTGCAAGCCCAGCACGGTGAGCAGCGGCACCGCCGCGTTGCGCAGGGCGTGTCGGAGAATGACCGCGCGCTCGGCGAGGCCCTTGGCGCGGCCGGTGCGGATGAAGTCGCGCCCGAGGATCTCGAGCATGCTCGAGCGGGTGAGGCGCGCCACCAGCGCCATCGGGAACGCGGCGAGGGTCACCGCGGGCAGGATCAGGTGGCGCCAGCTCTCGAACCCCGAGGTGGGCAGCCAGCGCAGCGCGACCCCGAAGAGCAGGATCAGCATGATGCCGAGCCAGAAGTTGGGCAGGGACTGGCCGAGCACCGCCAGCACCGTGCTCGCGTAGTCGTAGCCGGTGCCGCGGCGCACCGCGGCCACGATGCCGAGCGAGACCCCGACTCCCACCGTGATCAGCAGGGCCGCGAGCGCGAGCTGCACGGTGGCCGCGAGGCGCTCGACCACCACCCGCAGGGCGGGGGCGCGATACTGGAAGGACTGGCCGAAGTCGCCCCGGAAGACGCTCTGGAGGAACAGACCGTACTGGACGTACAGCGGCTCGTGCAGGCCGAGCTGGCGGTTCAGCTCGTCCACCGCGGACTGGGGCGCGCCGTCGGGCAGGAGCATCTTGGCCGGGTCGCCGGGGACGACCCGCAGGATGACGAACACCAGTACCGACACGCCCACCAGGGTCAGGGCGGACTGCCACAGCCGGCGGAGGACGTAGGCCCTCATGGCCCGCCGCCCCGCGGGGCGCGCGTCACCGGGCTACGCGATCGCGACGTCGCTCAGCAGGACGTAGTAGTCGCGGCGCGGCTCGAAGTTCCGCAGCCGGTCGCTGACCGCGTAGATGGCCACGCTGTAGTAGGGCCAGATCTCGGGCTCCTCGTCCCACAGGATGCGCTCGAGCTCCTCGTACTTGGCCTGCCGCACCTTGGGATCGGGTACGCGCCCGTCCGCGATGAGCTGCTCGACGCGTGGATTGCTATAGCGGGTGAGCTTCTCGGAGCCAGCCCGGGTGAACCACTGGCCGAAGTACCAGTCCGGGTCGTGGGGCATGTGGGCCCAGCCGGAGTAGAACATGTCGTAGGTGCCGGCGCTGCGCTGCTCGCGCGCGGTGGCGATCTCCAGGTTCTTGATGTTGACCTTGATCCCGACCTCTCCCAGCATCGCGGCCACCGCCTGGGCGATCTCGAGCTGCTTGGGGTAGAGGTCCTTCATCAGCACGAAGTCGATCGACACATCGCGATAGCCGGCCTGCTTGAGGATCTGCCGGGCCTTCTCGGGATCGTAGACCTTGGCCGGCAAGCTCATGTGGCCGATCAGGCCCGGCGGCACCGGGCTGTCCACCGGGCGGCCGTAGCCCAGCAGCAAGTCCTTGATGATTGCGTTGCGATCGATCGCCAGCGAGATGGCCTGCCGAAGACGCAGGTCCTTGACCGGCTCCTTGGCGAGCTGGAAGATCCAGCGTTGCGCTTCGACCGCGGGCACGTCGAACACCTTCACGCCTCGGCTGCCCTTGAGGGTCTCCACCAGATCGGGGGTGACGCGGTCGATGACGTGGATCTCCCCGGCTCGGAGGGCGGCGGACCGGGTGGAGAGCTCGGGGATGAAGCGGAACGTGACCTTTTCGACCCGCGGCTGGCCGGGCTTCCAGTACGTCGCGTTCGCGGCCAGCACGATGTTGTCGCCGTGGGTCCAGGAGACGAAGCGGAAGGGCCCGGTGCCGATCGGCTTTTGGAAGAACGCGTCCTCGTTCTTGCCCGCGCTGGGCGGCAGCATGCCGAGCATGGTGAGGTGGGCCGGGAGCGAGCCGAACGGACGCTTGGAGGTCACGACAACGGAGTAGTCGCCGTCCTTCTCCACCGACTCGATATCCTGGTACACGAAGGACTTGATGAGCTTGGAGTTGTCCTTCACCCGCCGCAGCGTGAACACCACACTGTCCGCGTTGAACGGGGTGCCGTCGTGGAAGGTGACGCCCTTTCGCAGCGTGAAGCGCCAGGTCGTGTTGTTGACCGCGCGCCACGACTCGGCGAGGGCCGGCACGAACTTCGAGTCGTTGGTGACGTCCACCAGCGGATCGAACATGTGCCGGT
>WNFD01001207.1_pt1 | contig 27222 bp, 17 predicted proteins | sample 5400491 | NCBI WGS metagenome assembly WNFD01 (sample SAMN13153343, study PRJNA577476) | soil metagenome | isolation source: 120 cm saprolite under Douglas fir tree site 2 hole 2 replicate 2 | place: USA:California | collected 2015-04-18
GGCCGGATTTTCAAGCTTTAGAAAGCTCTGCTAACAAATCTGCTAACAGATATTGTTAAACGACCCTTTTCGACCGCCCGTGTTCGTTGGGAACCGGGTGCCAGCGTAAGTCGCGCGATCGTTGCCGTGACAGGGGCAGCGCTGTTAGGTAATCGCTTGATATCAAACGGTGTCGGCGGACACTCATTGATACCAAAGGGCATCGTATGTCACTTCTTATCGTCCCCTTGATGTCCCCTAATTTGAACTCTTGCTTCTGCGCGGCTGTTTTGACTTCCACTGCCGTCAGTAGCAATAGGACCTGGCGGGTCTCACTCGGGGAAACGGCTACTCGAAGTTATGATTTCTTTTTGGGTCGTGCGTTCGATCCACTGCTTGCAGTGGTCCGGTCGAAGCGGCTGGCAAAAAGAGGTATTGATCTCGATGGTCTCAAAATGCTCGGCCAGATAGGCCGCCTCATGAAATCCACGTGGTTTCGGCGTTCGGTAGGCGATTCCTGCCCAATCGGGATAGGACCATCCGGCAGGGCCAATTCGTGTCCGTCGCAAGATAGTTTTTGCTTCTTTGGCCATGCCAATCATTGTTGCACGTCAACGGGCATGATTGTCGATGCGACGACGGGCTGGAGTGAACTCCTCGAGTGAGGCAGTGCGATGACCTACAGTTTGCGGCGTTATACATGACGATCACCACGCCGAGAGCCTGACTATACGCTGAGAAATACTGCTCCTGACCTCCCTTGATCTCGCTTAAGCCCCTGTGAAAACTGTGGTCCATAGGAGGAACGACAGCCGTAACGTCGTTTCCATCCACGGCTTCATCGTGCGAGTAAGATCGGCTCCAAATGACGAACCCCGTCTTGGAGTCGCACAATTCGAACTCAAATGTTACGCGCGCACCCAATCCGTTTCCGGAGATCTCACAGAAGTCATACAAGTGTCCGCGAAGGAGAAAGTCTCCGCGAGAGTCGCTGCGCAATGAATAAACGTGCTGGGAATGGCCTGGTGCCCGCTCTCGGAGCAGGACATCGTTAATCATTTCGGATGTTGGCTGAGCCCATCTCTGATATTCGGACTCACCAGGAATGGACAGCTGCGATTCGGGGAGGGCCTGAGCGGCCTTGAATCACCTGGGTTTCGAGCACGATCTCAATGTTCTTGTGCGACCAGTTTCGGGGAACTTGCGAAAGCATTTCGTTCATGCGGTTGGCGTAGTGCCCCCACGCCCGATTCCTGCTGCTACAACCACATACTGGTCCGAGTTGGGATCCACAAATCTGGCGACAATGGCGTAATCCTTGTAGGTACCGGTTTGCTGCTGTTGCGAACGATCGAGCAGCCAGTCCCGCTTAGCGGGGTCCGCCCGATCTTCAATCCAGAACCGGGTCATCTCTGGATCGTTGGCAAAATGGTAGCGAAGCGGCGAGGTGAGCCGCAGAGTCCAAGTATTGTCGAATGCGCCGATAAATACAGAAGGCCCTCGCCTCAAATCCGTCAGGCTTGTCAGCGATTGACCTTGCACACGGTGTGGCTTGCCGTACCGTTGTAACATTCCCGAGATGTTGATGAGCGGACTCACGTCATCGATGATCACCGTTACGAGGGTATCCGATAGAGTCTTTTCACGAGTCGGATCCGCAGCATCCCGTAGGCGGATGGTCGAATACTGGCTCTGGTCCGCGATGCAGAAGAGGACGGGTTCGCCAGGCTTCAGGAAGGGATCCCAGAATTGATGAGTCACAGAGGGGCGCGTGAGGTACCGGACAGAAGCTCCCGCAACCGCGAGCAGCGCAACCGACGCCACTAGAGCCAGTTCCTTCTTCGAGAGCGCAAACCATTTCGAACTTGGAGCGGTCGGCTTCTCAGTTGCAAGGGATTCCTTGGTTGCCGCGGAGGACTTCGGGATTGGATCGGCAGAAGTGGATATACCGGCGCCCAGATTTCCAGGAAGCGAAAACTGGGGTGCATAAGAACCCGGCGGCAAGAATAGGCGGATTTCGGATTCGTGTCCCGGCTCTTGGTAGTACTGTTCGATTCGCTTGCGAATTTCCGCAGCGGTCACTCGGACGATGGGGTCGGTGGTCGTGTCGTAGTCCGGAGCCCTGCCAAACACCTCCGCGCCCACAATGCGTTCTTTTAGGAGGTCTGTTTCTCCGGCTAATGTGTGGAAAACTGCAAACCTCAAGAAACTTGGGTAGCGCTTGCTAGAACTAAAGAGAGGGGTAGCGAGCAACTTCTCCAACTGTGCTTGTACAGCAGTTCGGTCGGCCGCGGTGGAGGGTATCCATACCTCCGGGGCCTGTTCCGTTAGCATTGCTGAACCCACCCCAAGTACCATTACAGCGCGAGATGCCACAATTTTAGGGCTTCTCCCACGCTTTTCAACCCACAAAAATGACGTTAGCCGACATTCTATACCACTTTGAATCCTTTCATAACGTTAAAAGCGCGAGATCCTTTAGATTTAACCTTAACTTTGAATGCTTCTATCTCGTTGTAAATAAGTGTGTAAGCGGCTTGCGTCCTGGGTTATCCCTCTTATCCGGCATTGTTATCCCGCAAACAGTTGCTATTGCAATCTAATATTTCTATAAGACATCAAAGCTTTTTGAATTGGACCGTTCGGAACAACTTTTCATTCTTGTTCGCGGAGGCAACGCATGCTCGAAGCGCGCCGTTCATTTTTATTTGTGTTTCTCTTACTCTTGCTGGCCCTTGGTCCTTCAGCATATGCTCAAAAAACGTCAGGTACGATCACCGGGACGGTGACCGATGACAGCGGCGCGCTCGTAGCGGATGCAAGCGTTGCTGTTACCTCAGTGCAAACTGGGGCGAGCCGAACCAGCCATACCAACTCGGAGGGCTCGTTCAGCTTCCCGGAACTGAACCCGGGTGTGTACAACATCAGCGTCACGAAACAAGGATTCAAAAAGGTGCAGGAAAAGAATATCGAGTTGCACGTCAGCGACATCACCAACGTCCCGATTAAGCTGCCCTTGGGCACCGTTGCGGAAACGGTGGTTGTGGAGGCGACTGCAGTCCAGGTAGAAACCCAGACCGGCACGGTCGGCAACGTCGTGGACGGTCAGCAGGTGCGTGAACTGCCCATGAACGGCCGCAACTTTGTGCAGTTGACCACGATGATGCCAGGCGCCGCGGTCGCAGAGGGCTTCGATCCCAAGAACAAGGGACTTCTGTCGTCCGTGGATATTTCCTTCAGCGGCGCTCCTGCCAATGGCAACCAGTGGCTCGTGGATGGCGCCAACAACAATGACGTCGGCTCCCAGCACACCATTCTTATCTATCCCTCCATCGATGCCATCGAGGAATTCAAGATTCTCCGGAACAGCTATGGACCGGAATTCGGCGGTGCAGGCGGGGCGCAGGTCAACATCGTAACGCGTGGCGGCGGGAATGACTTCCACGGCACTGCCTACTATTTCGGCCGCAATGACGCTCTGAACGCCAAAAATGCTCTCCTCAGCCCTACCGACCACAAGCAATTGCTGCGCCGCAATGATTATGGCTACAACATTGGCGGACCGATCAAAAAGGACAAAATTTTCTTCTTCTGGTCGGAAGAATGGAATAAGGAGAAACGTGCCCGAGTTCGAGCTAACCAGGTCCCGACGGCCCTGATGAGAACGGGCGACTTCAGCGAACTGGTGGCAGCAGGGTGTCCCAACCAGGTGCCAAAAGATCCTCGAACTGGCGCTCCCTTCACGAACAATAAATTTGGACCAGGCGATCTCAGCCCCGCCGGCGCAGCTTTTATCTCTCAGATCGCTCTTCCCAACCGCCCCAATCCTTGCGGAATCAATTGGGTGCAAGCCGTGACGATTCCCGTCGACTGGCGTGAGGAGAGTGTACGCGGAGACGTAAAAATCACCAAGAACACGGTGCTGACGCTGCGCTTTACCCAGGACGCCTGGAAGAATGCGCTGCATTCCGACGAGGAAGGCGGACTCTGGGGCGAACAGAACTACCCCTCGCTGAGCGGCAACTGGGATCAGCCGGGCAAGGTGGCCATCGCGAAATTGACGACTACGATCGGTAGCACGGCAACAAATGATTTTTCGTTCTCGTGGTCCGCGAACCGGATTAATGTTACCGGTGGCGGAGACACGCCCGCATTAAACGCTACCATTCAGGCCGTATTTCCGTATGTATACCCGGCAACCGGCAAACTGCATGGCACCGCCACTGCCTCGCCGCTCAACTGGGGCGGCGGCCCGAGCGGCCTCACCGGACACTTTGGACCTTGGAACAACGCGCAAGACCTCTTCACCTGGAAAGACGACTTTTCCAAGGTAGTTGGCCGGCACATCTTCAAGACCGGCGTCTCATACAGCCATAACAAGAAGAATGAGGAGACCGGCGCCGATTATGGGCAACTTTGGGGCGGCTCGAATGAAACTGGCGCCTATTATTTAAATCCGGCGAACGGAAATAGCAGCGGATGGGGAGCGACCGGCACCGAATATGGCGACTATCTGCTGAACGGCACCGTATTTGGCTACGGCGAGAACGCGCGTGATGGTGTTGCGCAGGCCCGCTGGAGCGACCTGGAATTGTACGTGGGAGACAGTTGGAAGGTTCGGCCCCGCCTGACGCTGGAATACGGAATGCGCTGGTCGTTCACGCCTCCCGTATACGACGCCGCAAATCGCTACTCCAGTTTCCGTCCCGATCTCTATAAGGCGTCACTTGGGACAGCGGAGTGCAATGGTATCCTTCTGCCCAGCGGTTCCCAGAACGCCTGTCCGGCGGGTTCGGGCGGCACGATTGGGACGAATCGCTCCCTGGTGCCCAGCAACTATCACCTGATCGCGCCCCGCCTAAGTTTTGCGTGGGATGTCTTCGGCGGCGGTAAATTCGCCCTGCGCGGCGGCGTCGGCCAATTCTTCTCCAGGGATCCCGTGGGAATCCTTGTGAAGCTCGAGGGAGCCAACACTCCCTTCGCAATCGCTGGGGGTGGCTTTCGGACACTCGACGGCCCACTATGTACACCCGATGACATCACAGCGGGAAAGGCGGGGTGCGGCGCTTTTGCAACGTTGAGGAACTGGTCGGCCGGGGGGAGTCCGCAAGCGGGACTTGAAAACAACAACCACATGGCAAATAACTGGCAATGGAACCTCACCACGGAAACGCAGCTGTGGAAAGACGCAAAGTTGCAGGTCAGCTATGTGGCCCTCCGCGGTATCCATTTACAGTCTTCACAGAATCTCAACCAGATAGCGCCGGCGGATCGCGTAGCCTTTATCGATGCTGGGCTAACGTTTAACAACAAAATACCAGCGTCGGCAACGAACATAGATCCCAACCAATATTACCCCTATAGCGCGCTGACCACGCAAAAACTGGCTCAGTATACGCATAATGGGGATTCCGTCTATCACTCGTTACAGGCGACGTTCCAAACCAGGTTCACGCATAACTCGCAATTCCAGACGAGCTACACCTGGTCGAAGAACCTTTCCGATACTACCCTTGCATATATAGACGCAGGTAACGGCATAGCCGATACCTATAATCCGCGTGTCGGCCGTGGCAACGCGGATTTTGACCGCCGTCACATTCTCAATGCCAGCCTTATTTATAACCTCCCCGCGCTGCAAGATCGCAGCACCTTCGTCAAGGGCGTTTTAGGGGGTTGGGAGACCAGCTCAATCGTCACTTACTTCAGCGGAGCAGCCCTGAGAATCACCGGAACTGTCGGGGCCTGCGACTTTGATATTCTTCTACCTAATCGCACTACCAATGACTGCAATCCAAATACAGGTATGCACCCCTCATTCAGCGGAAATCCGTGGGGCATCGGGAATGCTGCGTCCGGGTCCCAGGCCCCAAACCGGGACTACAGTCAGCCGTGCCATCTTTCCAGCGGCGACAGGACTCAGTGGCTGAATCCCAAGGCCTTTACCTGGACGGGCTTTAAATTGGGCGGATATCCGAATGACGCTCCGGGCAGCTGCAGCGGGCCGGGGGTTGCAGACGTTGATTTCTCGATCAGCAAGAACTGGGGCCTGCCTTTCCATGGCAGCAAGTTCTTCGGTGAGAAATCGCGCATTCAATTCCGCATGGAGTTCTTCAATGTGATGAATCACCCCATGTTCCGGTTCAACGGTCAAAACTTAGACTACTCTTCTAATGGCGGGACAATCAAAAACGGTGTTGTTGATTGCAGTGCGTGCACCACAGCCAGTCCGTCCTTCGGTTTGGCCAACACGCCCAGCAACATCGGCAACAGGGAGATTCAGTACGCTCTCAAGCTGATCTTCTGAGAAGCTCTTCACAGAAACGAACAGGCGGGGCTTGACAACAGTCAAGCCCCGCCTTTCTACTTAGATCGGTGGCTTGAGGCTTCCGTGAACCATCTCCAGGGATCCCATCGCGCCGTTGCTTGCAGGCGCGTCGCTGTTTCCATTTTTATGGCTATTATTTGCCTTCTGCCACGGGCAGAATCCGCGCAGGAAAAGCCCACGACGAAGTCTGCCACGCCTCGCAACCAGAACCAGAATCAACGGGCAGCGGACTCCCAACCACAGAAAGATCCTGTTGGAGAACACTACCGCACTGCGGAAACATTTCAATTGGCAGGTGACTTCAAGGCTGCCGAGACTGAATACCGCCGAGTCATCGCGCTTTCGCTACAACGGCTGGCCGCGTTTCGCGTCCTGGCGCAAGACGAGACCCAGGCGGTGGTGTTGCTGCAATCCGCGACCGCAGCTGACCCATCCGATATCGAAGCTCAACTCAGCCTCGCGTCCGTTTACTTCCGATCAGGCGACCTGGCGAGTGCCAAGACAATTCTCAAATCTGTCCTGGTCAAAGACGAGCGACAGCTCCCGGCGAAAAGCTTGTTGGGCAAAATTCTTTTTATGGAGGGTGATTACGCGGCGGCGGCCGAACAACTTCGCGCGGCGCTGACGGAGGGTTCTGACATCGATGCGGCCTATAGTTTGGCGCTCACCTATCTGAACCTGAATCAGCTGGCCAACGCGACGAATGTGTTCGACGAAATGCTGGTCTCCCTCGGATCTTCCGCCGAATTGCACGTGCTGATTGGACGCGCCTATCAAGAGGCCAAGCGGTTCGATCTCGCCGAGGCGGAGTTCCGCAAGGCGCTCGACCTGAATCCATCCGCCGAGCGCGCACACTCTTATCTGGGCGCGGTTTATCTGTTGGACAAAGGTGATGCGGCGCTAGCCGACGCGCGGCGTGAATTCGAAGCCGAAGTTGCCCGCGATCCAAACGACTATTCGAGCCATTTCTATCTCGGGTTGATCCACTTTAAACAGCGGGAGTTCGCGCAGGCAGAACGCGAACTTAGCGAAGCGATCCGGCTCAGGCCGCAAAGCCCCGACTCGCATTTCTACCTGGGCCAAACGCAAATGGAGAGCGGCAGGAGCGAAGCGTCGGCCGTTGAACTCAGAAAATCCATCGAGCTTTATGGGAACGCACCGGAAGCGCGAGCCGCGCATCAGGAGCTGTCCAAAGCGTTGGAGCGCCTCGGAAGGCGCGCTGAGGCCCAGCAGGAAGATGAAATTGCGCGGAAGCTCGCCCAATCGAGCGGACCGCCGGGGACCGCTTCATTGCCCGGTGATTCGAGCAAGATCAAGGAAACGCGCGCGTTGCTGCTGCCGGCTGCTTCGCAGGAAAGCGTCCAAAAGATCCCTCCCGAATACGTCGCCGGCTTGAAGGAAGCGCTCGGAAATGCGTATCACAACCTCGGCGTGATCCTTGCGCAGAGAAGTCAATATGCGGAAGCGGCAAGTCTCTTTGCGGAAGCCGCAAAATGGAGCCCGGACATCAAGGCGCTCGACCGAAACTGGGGCACCGCCAGTTTTCGGGCGAAGCAATACGAGATGGCCGTCAACCCCTTGGAGCGGCACGTGCGCGCCAATCCCGGGGATTCCAACGCGCGGCAGATGCTTGGTCTCAGCTATTTTATGACCTCGGACTTTGCGAAAGCGGCGGAGACGTTTCGCCCGATCTTGGCCAGCCTGCCCGATTCACCCAGCCTGCTGTATGCAGCAGGCACCTCGCTGGCGAAGAGCGGTGACGCCCAGCGAGCGAGCGAACTATTCCGCCGCATGCTGACGCAAGGCGCGAATGCGGCCGAGGTTCATTTGTTTCTGGGGCAGGCCCACGCTGACCAGAAGGAAGACGCCGAGGCATTGGAGGAATTTTCCCGCGCTCTTGTGTTGAATCCTGAATTGCCGCAAGTAAACTACGGTTTCGGGATGATCCACCTTCGCCAAGGCAATATCGAGCAGGCCGAGAAGGATTTTCGGGCCGAACTCACGGTCAATCCTGGCGATCCGTCAGCGGAGTTCCGTCTTGGATATGTTCTGCTTGCCCAGCAGAAGCAAGCGGAGGCAGTCGAAATGTTCTCGGATGTTGTCCGGCAAAGACCGAATGACCCCGATGCCCATTACGAGCTCGGAAAAGCGTTTTTGGAAAAAGGCGATCTAAAGCCAGCGACCGAACACCTGGAAGCCGCCGTTCGCCTCAAGCCCGATCAGCCGTATGCGTATTACCAGTTGAGTCTCGCCTATCGCCGGCAGGGCCGCGCACATGAGGCTGAAGAATCTCTGCGACAATATGAGAAAATCAAGCAGAAGAGGCCCCCGGCCCCAAGGGAGAGCCATTCTGATAACCCCCACTGAATCCGGCGTCAGCACGTGCTGGAGGCGAACCCTGCTTGGCCTCATTGTGGTGGTGGCCGCGGTTGGGAGTTGTGCTGCTACATTCGCAGCGCCCCAGGCGGCCACAAGCTCACTCAGCTTAAAAAGGATCAAGGATTTAGTTGACCGCGGGCAAGTCGACGCTGCGGAAAATCAACTGTGGGAAATTGTCGAACACGAGCCGGAGAACGCGCCTGCCATCAACTTGCTCGGGACAATCAGGATACAGCAGAGGCGCTTTCCCGAGGCTGAGGCGCTCTTTAAGCGGGTCCTGACGATCTCGCCGGAATTTGCCGCAGCTTATCCTAATCTTGGACAGGTTTATGTCCTTCAAGAGCGCCGCGACGACGCCAAAACCGCCTACTTGAAGGCGCATCAACTGGAGCCAAATGACACGAAGACCAGTCTCGCGTTAGGGACGCTCTATAAGGAAACAAACGAGTTTGAGCGTTCGATAGAAATTATTAGCAGTATTCCGGCGAGTGTGCGTCCCGCGTCGGCTTTGGCCATTTTGGCTTATGACTATTTCGCACTGAAGCAGCCGGACAAGGTTGCATCTTTGACCTCTCTGGTGCAAAGCGGCGCCGCGTCCGACCCTTCCGTGATTCCGAAATTCGCCAGGGTGCTGGTGGAAAATGGTTTTGTGGACGATGCGGGCGACCTCTTGAAGTCCGCTTCTGAACACCAGAAACTAACGCCTGAGTATCTGTTGGTGTTGGCGCGTGTACAGGAGGGGCAAGGGCAACTGGCGCTTGCGCAGCGCACGCTGGGCCGCGTTGCCAAGCTGGATCCCAATTCGTTTGACGCGGTGTTCCAATCGGCCCGGCTTGCGTCGCAGGCAAAAGATTACAAGAAAGAAGCCGCTCTGCTGGGCAGGGCCCTCGAGATTCAGCCTGACCATCTCGAAGCCCTTCGTCATATGGTGCTTGCGCGGATGCGATCCGGTGACGCCGCGAATGCGGTGATGGCCGCGCGGCAGCTCTACTCGTTGCGTCCCGATGACCCTGACGCGGTGTATTTGCTAGGCGCCGCATTGGCCAATCGTCAGGAATGGCATGATGCCAGGCCGATCATGGAAAAGCTTGTGTCTGTGCGGGACGATGCCACCGCGCACGTCATGCTTGGGATGACCCTGATGAATGACGGCGACATCGAAGGTGCATCGAGGCAGATTGAATACGCGCTGCGGCAAAATCCCGATGAGATCGAGGCGCGTTATTATAAGGGCGTGATTGCACGGCAGCATGGAGATTTGCCGGGCGCAATCAAGGAGATGGAAGCGGTCGTCAGCGCCAATCCGCAACACGCTCTTGCCCAAGCGGAACTCGGCGCGCTGGCCCTCCAGATGGGCGATCTCGATCGGGCGCGACTCGCCTTTGAGCAAGCTGTGGCCGTTAGACCCGATGTTCCGGAGAGCCACTACCGGTTAGGCCTTGCCTACAGCCGGCTCGGTTTTCAGGATAAGGCCCGAGCACAAATGGCGGAGTTTCAAAGACTCAGAAATGCCGCGGATCGTGCAAAGGCCAACGGTACAACTTCAGCGATCCCCAAAGCAGAAAACAAAACCGCTCCGCAGCCTCCCTAAATACCGGCGGAAGACGTCCAGTTGGTCTCTGCTGGGATCACAATTCGACGTGGTTAGCGCTCCCGGCCGGAATTTCTCCTCTGAGCCAAAGTGGATTGCGTTACTTCGCCTGGGGTGCGGGCAATTGCTGGGTATTGGTTATTCCGCGGCCCTCCGTGACTGTGTAAATCGCATCCGCTGCAACGTTACTCAGCGTTTCTGTGTTTCCGTTGGGCCAGCGAATCTTTACCGACTCCATAATTTTGATCTCGCCGAGGCCGAAATGAAGCCGGAGGTCGTTCTGTGACAGGTAACTTCCGCCGCCGCGAACCTCATCGAATTGAGTCATGCCTCCGCCGGCGATGGTGACGCGAGAGCCAATGGCGGCGCGATTCGATTTTGTGCCGACGAGCCGAAATAAGACGCGATGTCTTGGACTTGGGGCGTCTTGCACGAGAAGCGAAGGGGGTTCGCCCACGTTCAGGACGAGAATGTCCATGTTCCCGTCATTTCGAATATCACCAAAAGCAGCGCCCCGCCGGCAAGCCAACGGAAGGGAACCAAGCCCTGATGCGCTGGTTATGTCCTCAAACGTGCGGTCGCCTTTGTTGCGGAATAAAAACATCGGCTGCCGATAGCCAGAGCTGTTGTTAACGATTGTGTCTACTTGCGGATAGACGTGTCCGCTGACCACAAACAAATCTGGCCATCCATCGTTATCGAAGTCCACAAAGCCGGTACCCCACTTCACATAGGGATATACAGGCTGTCCCGTCTTTGAACTCCAACCCGTGTCGACGAATCCTTGCCCTGGTCCTTCGTTACGATACAGGTTATCAACCTGTTCGGCGAAGTTCGTAACGGTAATGTCCAGCAGGCCGTCGTGATCGAAGTCGCCAAAATCCACGCCCATCGAGCCCAGTTCCTGCCCCTCTGCGCTGAGTGCCACTCCCGAGAGCAGGCCTGTCTCTTCGAAAGTACCGTCATGCCAATTGCGATAGAGATAATTTGGACCAGCATCATTCGCCACATAAAGGTCGGGCCAGCCGTCATTATCGTAGTCGCCCCAAATAACCCCAAGCCCAAAGCGTTTATTGGGGTCGCTCACCCCAGCTTTTTTGGAAACGTCTTCAAATGTTCCATCGCCGCGATTATGGAATAAGAAGTCGGTTTCGCCCTCCATCCCCCACGGCCCGCACTGCACCAGTAGACCCTTATAGCGGCAATTGTGCTGGTCACTGCCAGGTTCGGGCAGCTTATTGAGGTCCACGTGAACGTAGCGCGCCACGAATAAATCCACGTTTCCATCGCGATCATAGTCGGCCCATGCTGCGCCGGTAGTCAAACCGTCCACTTTTAGCCCGGCCTTCTCGGTCACATCTTCGAATCTGCAGTTGCCCAAATTGTGATAAAGCGCCGTGCCTCCATACCCTGTTACAAAAAGATCCAGCAGTCCATCGTTGTCGTAGTCTGCAACGGCCACCCCCATTCCCCAGCCTTTGCGGGTCAGGCCCGCCTGCTGCGTAATGTCGGTGAAGTGAAAATCCGCATCCTGATGATAGAGCGTAACTAGCGGGTCTCCGCCTTTTCGGAACCGGTCCACCGTCGAGCCATTCACCACGACAATGTCCAGCTTGCCGTCATTGTCGCAGTCGAACAGGCCGACTCCACCGCTCATGGATTCGAGAATGTACCTTTTCTCCCCTGAGATGTGCGGAACCATCAGCCCTGACTGGCGCGCGACATCGTGAAAATGAGGGTAAACACTCTGGGGATAAGCGGGGGCACAGAAGAAGAGAGCGGCGCACAACCCGGCGAACCGGGAAAAACGCATGAGCAATATACCCACCCAAGGACAATTTTAACCGAAACGGCCAAAATCCAACAGCTGTTTCCGAATGCGGCGCTATTGATTTAGGCTGTGCTTACTTTGTAGTTTATATATAATATAAATAAGATAAAAAATGTGAATGTCGAGAAACAGTTGTGACCGTAACAACAACGAGGAGAGCTGGTTGATGGCTGTCCAGACGGTTACCTGGCGTGGGTGGCCAGATCAGATTGTCTTGCCTCAGATGGAACTGGAGAGGGCCTTCTTCCATTAAGATAGCGGAGAGGACGCATGAAAAAAGAGCGAAAGCACTACACCGGAGAAGAGAAGGTTGCCATCCTGAGGCGGCACTTGTTGGATAAAGTGCCGGTTTCCGATCTGTGTGATGAACTGGGGCTGCAGCCAACGGTGTTCTACCGTTGGCAAAAAGAGTTCTTCGAGAACGGGGCTGCGGTCTTCCAGGGCAAGAGCCGCCCGGACCATCAAGCCGAACAACAACGGATCGAGTTCCTGGAGAAGAAGATCCAGACCAAAGACGAGGTGCTGGCCGAGATGATGGCCGAGCACGATTCATCCACTGGCTGGGCGTGCGGGCCAGCAAGTTCTACGACTGGCGAGAAGGCTATGGGCGCGTCAATGAACACAACGGTTGGATTCCCCGTGATTTCTAGCTCGCGCCGTGGGAGAAGCAAGCGATCATCGGCTTCCACCAGTAACATCCCCGGGAAGGCTATCGGCGATTGACGTTCATGATGCTGGACGCTGACGTCGTGGCCGTTAGCCTGACCGGCCCGAGTTTGCCCCCACATGCAGGTGGTTCAGAGCGCCCGATACCATGATCGCGAATAGATCTCCCACTTCATTGCTCGGATTTCTGCTAACAAGATGCTAACGGAATCCGGCAAAAGGAGCGTACTTAAGCGGTCAAGACCGACAGAATCGCCCAAGAAAATGAGCTATTTAGCTCTCGACCGCAGAACTGCAAAACCTCCATTCGTGGGTTCGAATCCCACCCGCGCCTCCAAGGTTCTTTGTTTTCCCTCTAAGTGCCCTTCGTAGCTGGTTTCGCCTGTACCATCATTTGCCTCATCGCCGCCGTGGATCCAGGCGCGCGCTTCTCCCGCCAGGTTTCCAGCCGCTTGCAAGTTTCTTCCATGTTCTGGAAAAGATGCGGATTCTTGAAAGCAGCGCGCCACGTAGGAACAATCGATCGCATGCGGTCCCACACCACCCAAATTTCGCCGTTACTGTCGAAAAATAATTCGTCGTTGATCAGCCCGCGGTTGACGATACCAGCGACCATGTCCCAGTAGCTGATCACCATGCGGATGTAAGTGTTTTCCTCGCTGCCCTGCGGGTACCTCTGCATCATCTCCTCCGGAGATTCCGGATGAAAGTTTTCGACGAACCAGGCTCGCGCCTGGCGTAGACGCGGCTCGCGCCTCATATCGTACAAGCGCAGCATCAGGTTTACTTCGTCGTAGGTAATCTGGGCCATGACCGATTCTCCTAGCTCTAACTCGCCGCGTCTGGCTGGGATGCTTCCTGCGAGGAATGGGAAACGCCCGCCAGTTCGATGCGTTGCACGCTCGATAGGGGTATACCCTGCTTTTGAAATTCGACCTGGATGCGGCGCCGCAGCTCGCGTGCGACCTCATCCTGTCGCGTCGGCGCGGTCCGCACCTGCAATCGTACCGTCGACGAATTGCGGTCAAAGTTCTGCACACCAAGAATCCGCGGCCCGTCTACCAGCGCTTGCGACCAGGCTGGATCGCCCCGCAACGCTGCCGCGGCGGTCTCCAGCGCCTGCAATGTTTTCTCGATCGGGCTTTCCGGCGCGAGCGACACATCCACGAACGTCTGCGACCAGTCGCGGCTGAGGTTGCTGACCGTACGGATCTCGCCATTCGCGATGGTTACCAGCGCGCCTCGCGCATCACGGATTACCGTGCGCCGCAGAGTGAGATGTTCCACCCGGCCGATGTAGTCGGCGATTTGAATGGTGTCACCGACAACGTATTGGTCTTCGAGCACGATGTAGAAGCCCATGATCACATCTCGAACGAGAGTTTGCGCTCCAAAGCCTACGGCGAGGCTGGCGAGACCTGCAATAGTTACCGCCGGCATGATGTTGATATGGGATTCGCTCAGGGCCGTCAGCAGAGCCACGACCCAGACAACCTTGCTCCCTGTGCCATAAAGGATTCCCGCCAGCGTGCGCGTCTGCTGTTCGCGCAGTTGCGCCGGGCGGCCGGGCGCCGACGCCTGCTTGATAACCAGATTCGTTACTGCACGGAGCAGCCGGTTCAGCACCAGCGCGATGACGAGAATCCCAACAAGATGAAGCGCGTTTGGAAGCGTCAAATCCAACCAGCGATTGAAGGAACTAGGCATGATTTTTACGAGAGGGGGAGTATAACATTGGAAGAGGTTCGAGGAAGTATCCCCCAGTGTGGCGGGGGGTTTGCTCGGGAGTAAGGGGGGACGGCCATGGAATCAAGACGCAAGTTTATAACAACCACTATTGCAGTAGGGGTGCCTGCGGGGATCCTCGCTCTCATACCCGGCAGGCAGGTTCGTGCCCAGCGCCAGCAAAACCCCCAACAACAGAAGGAAGACGATTCGAATGCGCCGAAGATCGATCCCAAACTGATCTTGGAGGCGAATCAAAAGGAAATTAAGAAAAATGTCGAGAGGCTTTACGATCTGGCGAGCGAATTGAGGGCCGAAGTGGAAAAGACGGATTCGGTCCGGGTGCTCTCTATTGCCATGCTGAGAAAGACAGATGAAATCGAAAAACTGGCAAAGGACATCAGGTCCCGGGCGAAAGGATGAGCCGGCCTGCCGCTTGTGAATGCGCGCTAGCGTCGGCGAATCATACCGGATAGAATACTAACGTTCATTGAAGTTCCCGCGTGTTGCGCCCTCAGGAAGAATCGAGGAGCGCCCACTGCGCGCCTGTAGCTCAGCTGGATAGAGCGCTGGTCTCCGGAACCAGAGGTCGGGCGTTCGAATCGCCCCAGGCGCGCCACTTATCTCCGTGTCGTTTCAATATTATCGGCGCATCCTAGTCAATTAACTTGAAACCAAGGAAACACCGGAACATGATAAAAACGCGATCGTCCCTGGGTTGTCCGTTCGATCCCCACCGCTCCTGCCATGACAAGAGCTCCGTTTCCTCCAATCCGTAGAGCCTGATGTATCACAAATAATTGAGCTCCGTGACCCTGGTGGGCAAGGCGCTCTTAGGCATTTCCTTTGAGAGGTATAATTTCGAGGAAGCGAAGACTACTTTACTTCCCAGGTGTCGCCCGCGCGAAGAAGCTTGCCGAGATCGCCGCGACCGCGCTTGGCGAGGACGTCCTTGATCTGCTGGTTCATCACGTCTTCGTAGCGAGGAAGATCGTCCCACGCGCGAAAAACGCCGATCGGTGTGGGGAAGCCCGGCCGATGTTCCATGTGCGAGAGCAGGAAAGCGTAAGAGGGCCGCGGGTGGTGCGCGTCGTGCACCACGAGATCGCTCTCTGTGATGCCGTTGCCGAGCTGGACGACTTCGATGTCCCCGTCCGGTTTCCGGCGAATGCCCTTATCGCGGTTTTTGCCGAAAACCAGCGGCTTGCCATGCTCGAGCTGCATCACGTGCTCGCTGCGCGCATCGCGCTCGGTCAGCGAGAACCACGCTCCATCGTTGAAGATGTTGCAGTTCTGGAGAATCTCCACGAACGCGGAGCCCTTGTGTGCCGCGGCGTGCTTCAACGTTTCTTTCAGGTGCCCCTGGAAGACGTCGACGGAGCGTGCCACGAAGGTCGCTTCCGAACCGATTGCCAGTGACATCGGATTGAATGGCCGGTCCACTGACCCGAACGGCGTTGATTTCGTCTTCTTGTTGAACTCAGAGGTCGGCGAGTACTGTCCTTTCGTCAAACCGTAAATCTTGTTATTGAAGAGCAGGACTTTGATGCCGACGTTCCGCCGCAGCATATGAATCGTGTGATTCCCACCGATCGAAAGCGCGTCGCCGTCGCCGGTGGCGACCCAGACTTCCAACTCCGGGCGAATCGCCTTGATGCCCGTGGCCACTGCCGGCGCGCGGCCGTGAATCGTGTGAAAACCAAAGGTATTCATATAATACGGGAAGCGGCTGGAGCAGCCGATCCCGGAAACGACGACGAAGTTTTCGCGCTTGATGCCCAGCTCCGGAAAAACGGACTGCACAGCGGAGAGGATCGCGTAGTCTCCGCAGCCGGGGCACCAGCGTACTTCCTGGTCGGTTTGAAAATCTTTTTTCGTCAGAGGCGGTGGCAGCGTCGCTGTGCTCATCGTCGATTCTCCTAGAGTCCCAACATCTCTTCGATTTTTTGCTCTAGCTCAGCCTGCTTGAACGGCCGGCCCTGGATCTTGTTGAGGCCGACCGCATCCACGAGAAACTTTGCGCGCAAGACCCACAAAAGCTGGCCCATGTTCAGTTCCGGCACAAGCACCCTTTTGTAGCGCTTGAGAACGTCACCCAAGTTCGAGGGGAGGGGATTGAGGTGCCGCAGGTGCAGATGACCGATCCTGCGTCCCTTGGCGCGTTGCGCCTTTAAAGCTGCGGTAATCGATCCACAGGTCGAGCCCCAAGCGATGATCAGCAAATCGCCTTCTGGATCGCCAGCGGGAAGCACATTGGGAATGTCCTGGGCGACCGCTGCGACCTTCGCCGCCCGGATGCGCACCATATTTTCGTGGTTCAGCGGCTCGTAGTTGATGTTTCCCGTGGGGTCCTGCTTCTCGAGGCCGCCGATGCGATGTTCGAGCCCGGGAGTTCCCGGAACCGCCCACGGGCGCGCCAGAGTCTGTGGGTCGCGCTTGTAAGGCAGGAAGCCGTTCGGGTCGGTTGCAAATTTCACCGGAATTTCCGGAATATCGCTCAGTTCCGGTATTCGCCACGGCTCCGCGCCGTTTGCAAGGTAACCGTCCGAGAGAATAATAACCGGCACCATGTACTTGATGGCGATGCGGCAGGCTTCGATCGCCACCCAGAAGCAATCGGCAGGCGTCGACGCGGCCAGCACCGGAATCGGCGCTTCGGAGTTGCGGCCGAAAAGCGCCTGCAGCAGGTCCGCTTGCTCGGTCTTGGTCGGAAGGCCGGTTGACGGACCGCCGCGCTGGATGTCGCAAATGACCAGCGGGATCTCGACCGCAACGGCAAGACCCAGCGCTTCAGTTTTCAGGGCCATTCCGGGGCCTGACGTCGTTGTGATAGCCAGCGCGCCGGCGTAGGCCGCGCCGATCGCCGAAGTAATCGCTGCGATTTCGTCTTCGGCTTGAAACGTCATCACGCCGAAGTCCTTGTATTGCGAGAGCTCGTGCAGAATGTCCGAAGCCGGAGTAATGGGGTAACTGCCTTGAAAAAGCGTTAGCCCGGACTTCTGCGCGGCGGTAACAAACCCCAGTGCCAGCGCCTGGTTACCGCTCATGCTTCGGTAGAGTCCCGGCGTGAGCTGCGCCGGCGGAATCTCATAACTGATTTGGAACGCTTCCGTCGCTTCGCAGTACGAATAGCCGCCCTTCAATGCAAGCTTGTTCGCTTCCACGAGTAGCGGCTTGTTCTTGAACTTGTCCTCCACCCACCGGACCGTCGGCTCCATCGAGCGGTTGTAAAGCCAGTAGCACATGCCAAGCGCGAAGAAGTTTTTGCAGCGGTCCATCGACTTGGCGTCGAGCCCCAAATGTTCCAGTGAACGCCGCGTCAGACGCTCCAGCTCCACCGAAAACAACCGGAACTTATCGAGGGAATGATCTTCCAGCGGATTCGAGGTCAGCTGCGCTTTGCGCAAATCGTTCTCTTTGAAACTATCGCTGTTGACGATCAGGATTCCGTTGGCCTTCAGGTCAGCAACGTTCACTTTCAGCGCGGCCGGATTCATCGCAATCAGCACGTCGATCGCGTCACCGGGCGTGTAAACCTCATTCGAAGAGAAGTGCAGCTGAAAGCCGCTGACGCCAGGAATCGTCCCGGCAGGGGCGCGAATTTCCGCCGGATAGTCCGGGAACGTCGCGATATCATTGCCGTAGAGCGCGGCGGTATTCGTGAACTGGCTGCCGGTGATCTGCATGCCGTCGCCGGAGTCGCCCGCGAAACGGATCACCGCCTGATCTAGCACTTCGCGCCTGTGTTTTACCGGTGGAACCTCTGTGAGTGTAGACATTCTTGTCCCCCGCCTCCGCTGACCGATGAACTCCCCCCTATCCCCAAGGGGAGTGCGGCTCAATCCTAAGAATGAGGCGGTGCGGTGAAAGGATGGCTTCTAAGGCAGCCCGCCAGGAGCCGACACCCAGAGGATATCACACTGGCTTGCGCGCAGTAGGGAGAGAGTCCGCCGCGAGGCGATGTGTCCTATCGAGAAAGACGCGTCGAATCGTTCGCAGACTTCGACTTCGATGCAGAAGTGGGTTGAGATTCCGGCGTGCAGAAAGCATTCCAGGAAGAGCGCGTCATCAGCATGCCGAAGCGGCCCTTGAGGCCTCTTCGAGGAAACGCGGCATCAGGAATGCAATAGGGATCCCGATGACACCGAAGAAGACCGAAAAGCTACCCCCAATCAGGATGGAAATACGCGCCCAATTGCGAAGATAGATCAAGCCAATGCCTGTGGCGATACCAAAGAGGGACAGACACATCATAAATCCTTGGCCGGCCAGCATGGCGTTTCTCGCAAATGGCGGGAGTTCGGAGGCATGGCCAGGCAACTTGACAAGCATCATTCCGAAAAACACGACTGAACAGCACAGAAGAAGGAAAATGCTGCCCAATATGGCCACGACCGCGGCGACCGTAACAGAGGCGGGGCGTTTCGGAGACTGATCCATCGAACGCCTGTATATCACTTCCAGACGGACCGTGGAAGAAGCAGTGAAGGTAACGCGAAGGGAAAAAAAGAAGCTTGACGTTCGCTTTCTTTTCGCCTACAGTGCCTATGGAAAAGTTTTGCATACGGAGGCGCGCACATGGCTCTGACCAAACGGCAAAAGGAAGTTCTCGATTACCTCGTGGCGTTTGAGACCAAACACGGCTACGCGCCAAGCTTCGAAGAAATCGGCAAGGGCCTCAAGCTCACTTCCCTGGCCACCGTCCATAAGCACATCACCACTCTCGAGAAAAAAGGCTTCATTCGCCGCGGTTACAATCAGAGCCGCTCCATCGAGATTGTCCAATTGCCGAAGTCGGTCAAGGATCAAGTAATCGATCGCAAGCTGCAGGAGCTTCCCCTGGTGGGAAGGATCGCGGCGGGGCGCCCGCTGGAGGCCGTTGAAGAACGCGAGACGATTTCTCTGGGCGATTTCGCGCGTGGCGGCAATTCCTTTGTTTTGCAGGTCAAAGGCAGCTCCATGATCGAAGATCACATCGTGGATGGGGACTTCGTTGTGTGCGAGCAAACCCAGGTTGCCAATGCTGGCGACATCGTTGTGGCGCTGATCGGCGGCGAAGAAGCAACCCTCAAGCGCTTCTATCGCGAAGGCCCTGGCAAGATACGTCTGCAGCCGGCAAATTCCGAGATGGCTCCCATCATGGTGGCCGCGAATGACGTCAAGATTCAGGGCCGTGTCATCGGCGTCCTTCGCAAATACTAGTTCTGAATCATCTGATTGTTCTCCCCCGCCACCATAGCCAGTCTGCCTTTGGAGGGCCTTGTCCGCCGGTAGTCAAGCTTCATCTCTTCCCCGTCATCTTTCCGCGGATAAATTGTTTGTGTCAGAATCCAGTTGTGTGCATCAGAAGAGTGTCACGGTTATTCTCGTGAAGCCCTGTGAGGCACCTTGGCAGGGAAGACGAAGTAAAATGAAGGCTCGAAGAGAGATCCAAAGCCTGTGAGGCCGCAAACTTGCCCTCGAAACGCCAAAGCATTCTGATTGTCGATCCCGATTCGGCCTCGCGCGGCGTGCTCGAGGAATTGGTCCGTTCGGCCGGCTATGACGTGGCCGTATCGTCCTCCCAGGCTGAAGGATTCAAGTTTGTTCAAGATGCCAGCATCGATCTCCTCATTCTCTCCGCCGACCTTGCCGACATCCAGTGCTGCGATGCCCTTGCCGAAGTCAAAGGCAATGCGGCCACTGTGGCGACACGCGTAATCCTCCTCACGCAGGGTGGGGGAGCTGAGCGAACTCGGGGCCTTGATCTCGGCGCCGACGAGGTGCTCACTTCGCCGTGGGAAGCGGCGGAATTGCTCGCGCGCGTTCGTGTCCAGTTGCGCGAAAAGCACGCGTTTGACGAACTCCAGGAAAAGACTCGTATCGCCGATCAGGGCCGCGAGATGGCGCAGACCGCTTTCCAGGCGCTCGCTGTCACCGAGAAGATGACCCGCGACGCATTTTCCCTGGGGCGGGCCTTGAAAATCGGCGTGTCTGCCCTCTTCGCCGTTGCCATCCTGATCGCCGGAATCTTTGTTCTCTATTCCCGGCGTGCCGAGAAGGAAGCAAATCGCGCTTACTCCATTATTGCCCAGCTCGAGCGCGGCGCCCATCGCCAGGAGCAATTGATGGCGGATGCCCGCAGTGCGCGCGCCGATCTTCAGCAATCCGATGTTCTCGAGCAAAAGCAACACCTCAAGCAGCAATCCGATGAGCTGCGCCAGAAAATCTCGGGCGCCGAACCTGGTGAGGTGTCCTCACTTCGCAAGCAGCTCGAGGAAACGACCACTCGGCTCAAACGTGTGGAGACCGAGTCGGAATCCGCGGAAGAAGTAATCCGTGCTTATGCGCCAAGCGTATGCCTCCTCCATGTCTCCGTCTCCTTCATCGACCGCGCTTCAGGCCGCCCCCTGCGTTACGGCGGGATCAATCCGGATGGAGAGCCGCTCCACGATAGTGATGGCAACCCGGTTTATACGTTGGAAGGCCGCGCGCCCGAGGTTCGCGCTGATTTCTTTGGCACCGGATTCATCGTCGGCCAAGGCCGCATTCTCACCAATCACCACGTCGCGCAACCCTGGTGGAAGAATGACGAGCTTGCCGCAGTTTCTAGCCAGGGGTTTAATCCTTCCATCGCGGATCTGACAGCCTATTTCCCCGATACGGCTGCCGGCGTTCCCGTTAGCATTTCCGAGATTTCCGAGGTGGCGGACCTCGCTGTGCTGAAAGGTGATTTGACCGGTTTGAAGAAACCCATTCTGAAAATGGATGCCCGCAAGGAAGCGGCAGTCAGTGGCCAGCCTTTGCTCTCCCTTGGCTACGCCACGGGTATCAGCGCCATTCTGGCTCGCGCGGGTGAAGATGCCGTGAACGAAATCGCCAAGACCACCGGCGGAAAACCGAAAGAGGTTGTCAACGAACTTCTCCGCCGTAAGCTCATCCGCCCTCTGGTTACTCAGGGCCATATCGGCGACGTTCTTCCGGACAAAATTGTCTACGATGCGCAGACTACTTCCGGCAGCTCGGGCGGACCGCTCATCAATCGCAATGGCGTTGTGATAGGTGTGACATTCGCGGTTGTCAAAGGTTTTGGCGGTTCGAATTTTGGCGTTCCCATTCGCTTCGCCCAGCCGCTCCTCAAGCCATGATGGGTCGGGCTCTTCAGGAACTGCGCGTGGCGTCCCGTGAGGGCCGGCAAGATCCGTCTGCAGCCGGCAAATTCCGGACTGGCTCCTATCTTGGTGGCTGCGAAAAACGTCAAAATTCACGGCCGTGTGATTGGGCTGTTGAGGAAGTGTTGATACCCTCTCCTCTCCACCGCGGCAATGTGCCGCGAATCAGACAAATCTAACGCTTGGCTTCTTATTTTTTGTTTTGTTTTTCCTGGTCTTGTTGGGCAGCCAAATCCTGTGCGGCCTTATTTCCCTTCTTAAGCGCAGCCTTGGCTGCACTCTTGTCCAGGATCGTCTTGAAGAGAGAAACCGCATCGACGCCCACTCCCAGGCGATAGTAATCGCGGTCGATTTGAGGAAGAGTGACAATCGCTGTGTCCGGTCCTGGGACCGGCGTGTCTTTGGGCGCAGCCTGCAGGACCAGCGGATTTGATATTTTCGCGCGGGCAGGCTTGAGCATGGCGGTTCCGAAAAGATACACATATTTTGCCGCATCCCATGGAAGTGGATAGAAGCCTTCCAGCTTTAGTACGCCCCCTCGGACCCTTCCCCGAGTCACCGACTCGTTGATCCCGTAAGTGAGGTCCAGAGTTGCTGGGAAACGGTAGAGGGGGTGGTCAACGAGGTCGAAGTAATGCGTTTTTATGCGAAATCCCACGTCGTACTGCCGGAAAAAGCGGTCTCGGTCGGGGGAGACGAAAGCAATGAATTTGGTCGTCGCAGGAAGGTTGAATTGCGAGATCGCGGCAGGCGAAGAGTTGAAGACTGAGATAGTATCCTGGGGATTTAGGGGTGTGATCCCGCCGCCGGCGGCAATAATCGAAATGGAGAATTTCTGCTTGGTCGCTTGATCAAAGCTTGGAAGCAGATTTGGCAGATGAGCAAAATAGTATTCCACCCCTGCCCGAAAATCCGAAGACTGCGCTATTTCACTGACTTTTGTGTTCCCAATTTGCTCTGCAGCGCTCGCGGCAAATTCACGAATGGGTTGTGAAAAATCGCGCGGCGCCGAAGAAATGCGAATGTCTCCCCAGAGACGGAATCTGGGTCCAAATACGCGGTCATAGGATTGCAGATTCTGAATAGGAAACGGGACAGTTACGAACATATCGAAAAAGAAATTCTGTTTGCTATGCGATGCGCTGGCACCGGATTGTTCAAATCCACTGATCAGCCGCACGAGTTCTCCACCGCGGAGGCGTGATACGGGCGTGTGATCCGCAGCCATAGCCGCGAAGTCGCCCCGTGCCCCTTCCGCCAGCTCTTCCATGTGCAGGTCCGGCAGGACTTGAGTTACATTGCTGGCCAACTTGAATACTCCCGTTTGGATCGGCTTGTACAGACTACAATCGCAGTCCACCCTGAGCCGGTAGTCTGCTCCTTCCAGCAAGAGAACCTCATAGTTGCCATTCGAATCGGTGACTGTGGTACCCACAACGGATCCGCCGTCTTCAGTTCGGACTTGCACTGTAACGCCGGGCAAAGGATTGCTGTACGACCCGGCCAATACCCGCCCTTTGATGGCCTGCAACGGGAGCTTAGCCTTCGGTTCCTCTTCCCCCTTTGTACCTTCGTCCTTCTTCTTTTCTTTCGGCGCATCTCCCTGGGGTTGAGTTTCTGCTGCGTGGGCTGCTCCGTTTTTGGGAGGATCGTCGGATTCGGACGGCTGCTGTTTTGTTGGTGCTGCGCTTTCTTTCTTGGAAACCTCACCTGAATAAGGCTGGATGGCCAGATATGTAATCCGCTCATCAGGGGCGTTTGAGGAGACCGGGGAGCCAGTGGTATCGGTGGAGGAACAGCCGGCGGCGCACTGACTGCGCAGCGCTTCCAGTTCTTTGAATTGTCGAATGATCTGTGCCTTTTCCTCTTTGGCCAGTGTTCCAGCGACTGCATCCTGGTATTTCTGAAGATGGGCGATACGTTCGACGACACCGCGCTCTGCCTGTTTGGAACGCAATTGGACACGGCGGACTTGGATCTGTTCTTGGCTCAGCCGCTTAACTTCAAGGCTCGGCTCGGCCTTCGCGGCGGCTTCGATCAGTTTCAAGGCGGACTTAAGGGCTGTAATCTCACTATCAATTCTTGCGAGCTCCGTGTCCGCTGATGTTTTTGGCGGGCTTGGCTCCTGCTGGGCGTGGAGAATGGTCACACAGAGAAGAGGGACTGCGAGACTGACGGCCAATTTGCAAAGCCAAGGATGCTGCATGCCAACCTCCAAGCGCTACGCAGGGAAAGTGTCGGAACCATATATTATGCCGTAAGCCAATGTCAACATTGGTTGAATGGAAATGCCACAACTACGAACTGCGGGATGTCCAATGTTTGCTCGTGCGGAGTTTCTCTTACCTCATTCTTATTGCCCGGGAGCCGGAAGGAAAAACTATGTATTGGAATATTCGTTTCGGTATATTGAAAAAACTGCTGGCGGAGCTAGGGCGCGAGCATGAAAGAATGTAAAGTTGCTCGCGAAGTGGTGGGCGCAGTTGTATGACCAAGAACCGGACAATTCGAAAGCTGTTGGCGGCAAATCGCAGCGAAATCGCGATACGCATATTCCGCGCCGCGAACGAGCTCGGCTTGCGCACAGTGGCCATCTATTCGCAGGAAGACCGGCTCGCCCTGCATCGATTCAAGGCTGACGAAGCGTATCAGGTCGGTGCCGGCAAGGGCCCCGTGGAAGCCTATCTGGACATTGCTGGAATCGTCGCACTGGCGAAAGAGAAGGGCGTCGACGCCATCCACCCGGGCTACGGCTTTCTTTCAGAGAATCCTGCGTTCGCCCGCGCCTGCGAAAAGGCCGCCATCACCTTCGTTGGTCCGCCGCCGAATCTTCTCGAGTTGCTTGGAGACAAGACCGCTGCTCGAAGATTGGCCGCATCGGCGGGGGTGCCTGTCCTGCCAGGAACCGAGAATCCGGTCAAGTCGGCCGCGGAGGCGCAGAAGATTGCGCGGGAAATCGGCTATCCCATCATCGTGAAAGCGGCGATGGGCGGCGGCGGCCGCGGCATGCGCGTCGTTCGTGACGCTGCGCAACTCGATGCGCTTCTCGAAGAAGCCCAGGGTGAAGCTCGCTCCGCCTTCGGTGATGCATCTGTTTTCCTGGAAAAATATTTGCCGCGCGCGAGGCACCTGGAAGTTCAGATCCTCGCCGATCATCACGGTAACTTGCTGCATCTTTACGAGCGCGACTGTTCTGTCCAGCGTCGTCACCAAAAGGTCGTCGAGGTTGCTCCCGCCGCGAATCTCCCCGCGAGTATCCGCGGCGAACTCTGCGATGCGGCTGTGCAGCTCGCGCGCAAAGCAAACTATCGCAATGCGGGAACCGTCGAGTTTCTCTACGACGTTGATTCGCAGAAGTGGTATTTCATCGAGGTCAATCCCCGCATTCAAGTCGAACACACCGTGACCGAAATGGTCACCGGCATCGATCTCGTGCGTTCGCAGATTCTCGTCGCGCAGGGTCACAAGCTACATGAACCGCCGATGGCGCTGCCGAAACAGGAGAATATTCCGCTCAATGGCGCGGCTCTCCAGTGTCGCGTGACGACCGAAGACCCTGAGAAAAACTTCGCCCCCGACTACGGGAAAATTTCGACCTATCGTTCCCCCGCGGGCTTCGGTATTCGTCTCGATGGCGGCACCGCTTATGCTGGCGCGATGCTCGCCGCCTATTATGATTCGCTTCTCGTCAAAGTCACGGCCTGGGGCGCAAATCTTCCCGAAGCCTGCCAGCGGATGGACCGCGCCCTCCGCGAATTCCGCATTCGCGGTGTGAAGACGAATATTCCCTTCGTTGAAAACGTCGTCAATCACCCGAAGTTTCGCGCAGGCGAAGTCACCACCTCTTTCCTCGACGAGTCGCCCGAACTCTTCCGTTTCCCCAGCCGCGGCGACCGCGCCACCAAGCTGCTTTCCTATCTCGGCGATGTCATCTTAAACGGCAATCCGGAAGTAAAGGGCAAGCAGATCCCCAAAGAAATCGAAGCAGCAGTCGTTCCGGCAACGCCTGCCGGCAAACCGCCTGCCGGCACCCGCCAGCTCTTGCAAAAGCTCGGCCCGAAGAAATTCGCTGCCTGGGCACGAAAAGAAAAACGCCTGCTCATTACCGACACGACTTTCCGCGACGCTCATCAGTCTCTGATGGCTACGCGTGTCCGCACATTCGACCTGCTCGCCACCGCCAGTGCCGTCGCGCATCGCCTGCCCAATCTTTTCAGTATCGAGATGTGGGGTGGCGCGACCTTTGATACCGCGATGCGCTTCCTGCACGAAGATCCCTGGCAACGATTGCGTGAGCTGCGCGAGCGCATTCCCAATATCTGTTTCCAGATGCTTCTCCGCGGCGCCAACGCCGTCGGTTACGCCTCCTATCCCGATAACGTCGTCATTGAATTTGTTCGCGAAGCCCACGCCCAGGGCATCGACATTTTTCGCATCTTCGATTCGCTCAATTCCATCGAGAACATGCGTGTTTCGATCGATGCGGCACTCGAAACCGGCGCCGTTTGCGAAGCCGCCATTTGCTATACGGGCGACATCCTCGACAAAGGCCGCCCGAAATACTCGCTCAAGTATTACGTCGCGATGGCCAAGCAACTGGAAAAACTGGGCACGCACTTCCTTGCCATAAAAGATATGGCCGGACTCTGCAAACCCTACGCGGCATTCGAATTGGTGAAGACCCTGCGCGAGGAAGTCGGCGTTCCGATCCACTTTCACACGCACGATACCAGCGGCATCAACTCGGCCTCCGTACTGAAAGCGTCCGACGCCGGAGTCGACATCGCCGACGGCGCCATCGCCGCCATGAGCGGCGGCACCAGCCAGCCCAATCTCAATTCCATCGTCGAAGCGCTCCGCCACACGCCGCGCGACACGCAGCTCCATGTCGATACGCTTAATGAATGCTCCGACTATTGGGAAACGGTTCGCACGTATTACCTACCGTTCGACTCCGGTCCCAAGGCTGGCTCGGCGCGTCTGTACCAGCATGAAATTCCCGGCGGTCAGTACACCAACCTGCGTGAGCAGGCTACCGCCATGGGCCTCGGCCATCGTTGGCGCGAAGCCGAAAAAATGTATGCCGAGGTGAACCAGCTTTTCGGCGACATCGTCAAAGTCACGCCTTCCAGCAAAGTTGTCGGCGACATGACTCTTTTTCTCATGGCCAAGGAAATGCGGCCCGCCGACGTTCTCAAGCTCGACGAAAATCACGATGTGTCATTCCCCAATTCAGTCGTCGAACTGTTTTCCGGCGTCCTCGGCATCCCTCCCGGCGGCTGGCCGAAAAAATTGCAAAAAATTATCCTGCGCGGCCAGGCTCCTCTTCGCGGCCGCCCCAGCGCAAACCTGGAACCAGTGAATTTTCCTGACGAGCAAAACGCTCTTGAGAAAAAACTCGGTCACCCCATTCGTCACGACGACCTGCTGAGCTATCTGCTTTACCCCGACGTTTTCGCCAAATACGACAAATTTCGCCAGACCTATTCCGACGTCAGCGTTTTGCCCACGCCCGCATTTTTCTACGGGTTAAGATCCGGCGAAGAAATCACCGTAGAAATCGAATCCGGCA
>WNFD01001093.1_pt1 | contig 27216 bp, 26 predicted proteins | sample 5400491 | NCBI WGS metagenome assembly WNFD01 (sample SAMN13153343, study PRJNA577476) | soil metagenome | isolation source: 120 cm saprolite under Douglas fir tree site 2 hole 2 replicate 2 | place: USA:California | collected 2015-04-18
GCCTTGACGTAGAGGACGTCGGATGCCTGAGGGTCCTTCGTGCCCGTGCTGGCCCACAGAGGACGCTGCGGGCGGGCGCCTGCGTTGTAGGCGCGCTGCCAGCGCGGCGAGCCGAGCAGGTCGCGCGCCGCCTTGTACGTGCGCTTGGCGATCGCGATGCCCAGCTGATTGCGGAGCGCGGCGGGCACCTTGTTCGCGACCGCGGCGTCCCAGCGGCTGACGAACACCGAGGCGACCGAGCCGACATCGGGCTTGAGCCCGGCGGCCATGCGCCGCTCGATCCCGCGCATGAAGGCCTCAGCGGCGGCCGCGTATTGCTCGCGCGAGAAAAGCAGCGTCACGTTGATGGGCACCCCGGCGAAGATCGCCTCCTCGATGGCGGGCAGGCCCTCCCTGGTGCCGGGAATCTTGATGAGCAGGTTGGGGCGGCCCGCCCGCGCGTGCAACTCCCGCGCGGCGGCGAGAGTGCTCGCGGTGTCGTAGGCGAGGAGGGGTGACACCTCGAGCGATACCCAGCCGTCCACGCCGTTCGACTTGTCCCAGATCGGGCGAAAGAGGTCGGCGGCCCGCGTGAGATCCTCCAGGGCCAGCTCGAAGAACAGCGGCTCGCCCGCCTTGCCCTCCTTGACCTTCTGGCGGATCGCGGCGTCGTACGACACGCTGTTCTTGATGGCATGGTCGAAGATCGTCGGGTTGGACGTGAGCCCGGTGACGGACAGCTCGTCGATGTAGCGCTTGAGCGTGCCGCTGTCCAGCAGATCACGCGTGATGTTGTCGAGCCAAAGGCTCTGGCCGAGGTCGTGGAGCATCTGCGTTGCCTTCATCGCGTCACCTCCGCGGAGAATGTGATCGGTCGCCCACCCGTGAGCACGGCGGGTAGGTCATACGACATGAGGTCGCCGATGCGTTCGACGGCCACGTCAGCCGCCGGGTGCGAAGCGACGACCTTCGGATCCAGCGCAAACTGCCCCTGTCGCGGGAAGACCGTGGTCACGCGGTCGCCCCAGGCCTTTTTGACCGCGCTCAGGATGCGAAGCTTGTCGTCGATCAGGACGTAGTGTCGGGCAGGATACCGTCGCTCGACGTCGTCCAGCATGTCCTCCTTGTGGATGTAGATGAGCACGTGCCCGTCCACCGCCCCGAAGAGACCGGACCGCTCGACCTTGCGCGGCTGGAAGACCACGTCGCCATCGGACAGGATGACCGTCTGCCCCCAATTGCGGAGGCGCTTCACGACGTCGAGCGCGGCGGGGTACAGGCGATCGGCGAACGGGTAGTCCACCAGGAACGACGACATCGAAAGCAGGTGGATATCTCGAGGATGCTCGACCCGGTATCGCTGCAGGGCGCCGAGATAGTCGCGGTACCCGAGCTCGGTGAACAGCTGCTCGAGGATCGTCCAGTAGCGGTCACGGGAAGCCGGTCCGAACTCGCGCTCGAGGTGGCGGCGCAGGTCGCTCTGGATCTCGTCGTTGTCCAGGAGCGTGTTGTCAACGTCGACCAGGAAGACGATCGGGCTCACGGTCATGATGCGGCCTCCACCATTCCACCGGTGTGCGGAGTGCAAAGCTCGGTCGAGCGGCTCGAGGCGGTTGTCAGCTCTCGCAGCCACTCGAAGGCGGGTCCGGTCAGCATCTGCTCCGTGCACCGCCAGCGCCAGTTGCCCTCGGCACGACCGGGCACGTTCATGCGGGCCTCTCGACCCAGGTTGAGGACGTCCTGGAGCGGCGCGATCGCGAGCGCGGCGATCGACGACCAGGCCAGGCCCATCAGCGCGGGCGCCGCCTCGCGGCTGTCACCCCCGGAGCGCTTCACGCAGCTCCAGAAGTTCCGCCGCTGATCGTCCGGCAGCTCCTCGTACCACTCGCGGGTCGTGGGGTTGTCATGGGTGCCCGTGTACACCACGGTGTTCGCGATGTAGTTGCTCGGCAGGTACGGATTGTCCGCATGGCCGTCGAAGGCGAACTGGAGGACCCGAGTCCCGGGCACCCGGAAGCGGTCACGGAGAGCGTAGACATCCGGCGTGGTCAGGCCGAGGTCCTCGGCGATGAACGGGAGCGCGCCCAGCTCTTTCTGGACGGTACTGAAGAACTCGGCCCCGGGCCCCGGCATCCAGCGGCCCCCTTGGGCCGTGGGCGCGCCTGCCGGAACGTGCCAGCCGGCTGCGAAGGCGCGGAAGTGGTCCAGGCGAATGACGTCCACGTGGACGAGCAAGGCGCGCAAGCGGTCCACCCACCAGCGGTAGCCCGTCCGGCGCAGAGCCTCCCAGTCGTAGACGGGGTTGCCCCAGAGCTGTCCCTCGGCGCTGAAGTAGTCGGGCGGGACACCGGCGACGACTAGCGGGCGGCGCTGCTCGTCCAGCAGGAACAGCTCGGGATTCGCCCACACGTCGCTCGAGTCCGGGGACACGAAGAACGGCAGGTCACCGATCAGCCGCACGCCCCGAACCCGCGCGTGCTGCTTCAGGCGAGCTCCTTGGCGGAAGAGCAGGAACTGGGCGAAGCGGACCTGATCGATCTGGGTCGACACCTCGTCACGGGCCTGGGCCAGCGCGCCCGGAACGCGACGGGCCAGCTCGGGCGGCCACTCGAGGTAGGGGGCCCCGCCGTATCTCGACTTGAGCGCCCGAAACAGCGCGTAGTCCTCCAGCCAGTGGACGTGCTCCTGGCAGAACTGCGCGTAGGCAGGCCGCAGATCTGGCCGCACGCTGGCAGTGAAGTTGGTCCAGGCCGTCTCGAGCAGTCGGTGCTTGAACGAGGCGACGGCGTCGTAGTCGACCGCCTCTGACGAAAACGACCGGCCCTGGCAATCGCTCACCCGCAGGAGCCCGTCCTCGATCAGCCAGTCCGGGCTCATGAGGAGCCCATTGGCGGCGAACGACGACAGCGACTGATAAGGAGAATCGCCGTAGCCCGTGGGCCCCAGCGGCAGCGCCTGCCACCAGCCCTGCCCTGCCTCGTGGAGCCGGTCGATCCAGGCGAGGGCCGCTGCGCCCACATCGCCGACGCCGTGCGGCGAGGGCAGCGATGTGACGTGCAGCAGCACGCCGGAGGCCCGGTAGTCGGGCGGGAACGGGGGGAGGCTCACCGGTCGGCCTCCAGCGCATTGTTCACCATCTCCTGGGCCTCGCTCACGAGGGCCTCGAGGTGGCTTTCATTCTTGAAGCTCTCCGCGTAGATCTTGTAGATGTTCTCGGTGCCGGAGGGCCGGGCGGCAAACCATCCGCTGGAGGTCATCACCTTCAGGCCGTCGATCGGCGCATTGTTGCCCGGGGCGCGCGTGAGCTTGGCGGTGATCGGCTCGCCGGCCAAAGTCGAGGCCTTGACGGCCTGGGGCGACAGCTTCGCGAGCCGGGCCTTCTGATCGGGCGTCGCCGCCGCGTCGATGCGCGTGTAGCACGGCGCGCCGAACTCCTCCGTCAGCTCCTGGTAGTGCTCGCCCGGATCCTTGCCGGTGCGGGCGGTGATCTCGGCCGCGAGCAGGTCCATGATCGGCCCGTCCTTGTCGGTGGTCCACACGGTGCCGTCGTGCCGCAGGAAGCTCGCCCCGGCACTCTCCTCGCCCCCGAAGCAGCACGAGCCGTCGAAGAGACCCGGCACGAACCACTTGAAGCCTACCGGCACCTCGGACAGGCGCCGGCCGAGCTTCTCGACCACCCGGTCGATCATGCTGCTGCTGACCAGCGTCTTGCCCACCGCGGCGTGGACGGGCCAGTGTGGCCGGTGGGTGAGCAGGTAGCGGATGGCCACCGTCAGGTAGTGGTTGGGATTCATCAGCCCCGCGGAGCGCGTCACGATGCCGTGCCGGTCCGAGTCGGGGTCGTTCGCGAAGGCGAGGCGGTACCGATCCTTGAGACCGACGAGCCGCGCCATGGCGTACGGGCTCGAGGGATCCATGCGGATCTTGCCGTCGTGGTCCACCGTCATGAACGAGAATGTCGGGTCCATGGCCGGGTTCACGACCGCGATGTCGAGCTTGTAGACCGAGTTGATCGGCTCCCAATACGGCCTGGCCGCCCCACCGAGCGGGTCCACGCCCAGCTCGAGGCCGGCGCCCCGGATGGCCTCCATGTCCACCACGTTTCTCAGATCCTGAACGTACGGCAGGACAAAGTCCTCTTGGTGCGTGCTCGCCGCCTTGATGGCGGCCGCGAACGGCACCCGCTTCACGCCTGCGTTGCCGGCCCGCAGCAGCTCGTTGGCCCGGTTCTGCACCCACTCGGTCACGTCGAGGTCGGCCGGTCCCCCGTTAGGCGGGTTGTACTTGAAGCCGCCGTCTTCCGGCGGGTTGTGCGAGGGCGTGACCACGATCCCGTCCGCGAGGTGCGCCTTGCGGCCGAGGTTGTACGTGAGAATGGCCCACGAGATGACCGGCGTGGGGGTGACGCCGTCGTCACGCTGGATGATGGTCTCCACGGAGTTGGCGGCCAGCACCTCGAGCGCGGTGCGCTGGGCCGGCCCCGACACCGCGTGCGTGTCCTTGCCCATGTAGAGCGGACCATCTATGCCCTGGCCGCGCCGATAGTCGCAGATGGCCTGGGTGATCGCCGCGGTGTGGGCCGCGGTGAACGATCCACGGAACGGTGAGCCTCGATGTCCGCTCGTGCCGAAGCTGACGAGCTGGGTCGGATCGCCCACGTCGGGCTTCCGCTCGTAGTACTCCCGCTCGAGCCGGGCCAGGTCGACCAGCATGGACTTCGGGGCCGGCTTGCCGGCCAGCGGAGAGACCGCGGCCGCCTCCTTCGTGTCGTGGGCCATCGAAAGCTCCATCACGACACCGGGCGCGCCTTGACATGCCAGATGTCGGCCGCGTACTCGGCGATGGTGCGGTCGCTCGAAAACTTGCCGGAGCCGGCCACGTTCAGGATGGCCTTCCGCGCCCATTCGTCGGAGTCCGCGTACAGCGTCACGAGCCGGCGATCCGCCTCCAGATACGAGGCCAGGTCGGCCAGGTGCATGTAATAGTCGCCCCGGGTCAGGAGCACGTCGCGCAGCGGGGCGAACACACCGGGCTCGTTGCGGCTGAAGTGATCCGAGAAGATCAGATCGAGCGCGGCCCGCGTTTCCGGCTCGTTCTCGTAGTGCCACTGGGGATGGTACCAGCCGCGGCTGCCCGCCACCTGGTCCGCGGTCAGCCCGAACAGGAAGAAGTTCTCCTCGCCCCCCTCCTCCGCCATCTCGATGGTCGCGCCGTCGCGTGTGCCGATCGTGAGGGCCCCGTTCATCATGAACTTCATGTTGCTCGTGCCGCTCGCCTCATAGCCCGCCGTCGAGATCTGGTTCGAGACGTCGGAGGCAGGGATCAGTCGCTCGGCCAGCGACACGCAATAATCCGGCAGGAAGACGACCTTCAACCGCCCGCGCACGGCCGGATCGCCGTCGATGGTGCCGGCCAGGTTGTTGATGAGCTTGATGATCAGCTTGGCCAACTGGTAGGCGGGGGCCGCCTTGCCCGCGAAGAAGAGCGTGCGCGGCGTCATCTCGAGACCGGGATTCTCCCGCAGTCGATTGTAGAGGACCACGATGCGCAGCACGTTGAGGAGCTGCCGCTTGTATTCGTGGATGCGCTTGACCTGGCTGTCGAAGATGGCGTCGGGATCCACCATCTGCCCCGAGGTCGAGCGGAGCCAGTCCGCAAAGGTCGCCTTGGCCGCTCGCTTGGCCGCCCGAAACGCGTCGCGAAAGCCCTTGTCGTCGGCGAGCGGCTTGAGTCTGGCCAGCTCTCCGAGGTCGGTGATCCATCCGTTGCCGATGGCCTCCGTGACGACGCGGGCGAGGGCCGGGTTCGCCAACAAGAGCCAGCGCCGCGGCGTGACCCCATTGGTCTTGTTGCTGAAGCGCTCGGGGAACATCTCGGCCAGGTCCTTCACCGTGGTCGAGCGCAGCAGCGCGGAGTGGAGCGCCGCCACGCCGTTCGTGCTGTGCGAGCCCACGATGGCGAGGTTGGCCATGCGAACGTGCTTGCTCGCCCCCTCTTCGATGAGGCTCGCATGGACCACGCGGCCCTCCTCGCCGGGGAAGCGGCGCCGGACCGCATCGAGCAGCCGGCCGTTGATCTCGAAAATGATCTCCAGGTGGCGAGGCAGTAGCGTCTCGAACCACGCGAGCGGCCATTTTTCGAGCGCCTCGGGCAGCAGCGTATGGTTCGTGTACGCGAGCGTCCGCTGGGTGAGGTCCCAGGCCTGATCCCATCCGAGATGCGCCTCGTCGAGCAAGATCCGCATGAGCTCGGGGACAGCCACGGCCGGGTGCGTATCGTTGAGCTGCACGGCAACCTTCTCGGGAAGCGCGCTCCAGTCGGCGTTGGCGCGTCGGAATCGTCGGACCAGGTCGGCCAGCGAGCAGGCGACGAGAAAGTACTCCTGCACGAAGCGCAGCCCTTGCCCCCGGATCGTGGAGTCGTCGGGATAGAGGACACGAGTGAGAGACTCGGCCTCGAGCGTCTCCGCCAGCGCGCCGACGAAATCGCCATGACTGAACGCCTGGAAATCGAAGTAGTCGGGCGCGGCCGCCGCCCAGAGGCGGAGCGTGTTGATCGTCTTGCCACCATATCCCACTACCGGCCGATCGAACGGAATGCCGATCAGGGTGGACGGCCGGCCGACGATCGGGCGCAGCACTCCCCCCTGGACCTCGAACGAGCAGTTCAGCTTGACCTCGACCGTGTCGTCCGGGCGGGCAACCTCCCACGGGTCGGGCCGACGCAGCCAGTTGTCGGGCTGCTCGTGTTGCCAGCCGTCCTCGATGGATTGCTTGAACATTCCGTACTCGTACCGGAGGCCGTACCCCATCGCCGGCAGCTGCATCGTGGCCATGGAGTCGAGAAAGCACGCGGCCAGACGCCCGAGCCCGCCGTTTCCCAGCCCGGCGTCGGGTTCTTCCTCGAGGAGGCCGAGCCAATCGAGGGACGTCTGCTTGACGGCCTCGCTCACAAAGGGACTGAGGAGCAGATTCGTGATGTTGTTGGTCAGCGAGCGGCCGATCAGAAACTCCATCGAGACGTAGTAGACGCGCTTGGGGTTCGCGCTCTCGTACGTCTGCTCCGTGCGGACCCATCGCTGCGAGAGGACGTCCCGGACGGAGCGCGCGAGGGCCTCGTAGCGCTCACGCGGCCCCGCCGCCGCCGGATCGGCGACATTGTCGAAGAGCAGGTGCCGCTCATAGAGAGCATCGGCGGTACCCGTGAGCTCGACCGGACCGCATCCGTATTGCCGGCGCAGCGCAGCCAGGCCGTTTGGGGTCGTTGCCGCTCGAATTACCGCCGACTCTTTTGCGCTCATCGGCGTGCCTTCTCCTGGTGTCCCCGCACCGGCGCCGGGCTGATGCGAGCTGGGTGAGGAATCTCGTTCCAGAGGCGGACCGCCGGCTCGGACCGGTCGTGCTCGTAGCCCATCGCACTGAGGCTGGCCGTGCTCAGCAGGAAGTACCTGCCCGCCCCCGGTTCGAGCCCGAGCCAGCGCGCGGCGAACACTCGGAGAAAGTGTCCGCTCGAAAAGAGCGCCACGTCCCCTCGCATCGCTCGCACCCGGCGTGCCACCCGGTCGGCGCGCGCCCCGACCTGGTCCGGCGACTCCCCTCCCGGGCAGCCGTCGCGGAACAGCTGCCAGTCAGGGTGCTCGGCACGGATGTCGGCGCTGGTGAGACCTTCGTACGTGCCGTAGTTCCATTCGAGCAGGTCAGGCTCGACCTGGGCCGCGGAGCCGAAGCCGGCCAGCTCGCATGTCCGGACCGCCCGCTGCAAGGGGCTCGTGAGCACTCCGGCGAACGCCAAGCCCTCGAGCCGCTCCCCGAGTTGGCGCGCCTCGACTTCGCCCTGCGCGGTCAGCGGCAGGTCCGTCAAGCCCGTGTGCTGGCGAGAGATGGTCCAGGCGGTCTGACCGTGCCTTGCCAGGTAGACGACAGGAAGCGCGTCGCTCATGGCCGGGACCGCTTATTGACCAACGCGGACCGGAGCATTGCGTCCCCGCCGTCCTGACATTGCGGCGTTTGCTGCAAGCGATAGGCGATCATTTATTCACCTCGTCGAGTGACCGTTTCAGCAGATGTCCAACGTCCGTGGTCCATGGAGGCAACCACCGTGCCGAACCCGACTAGCCCGCCGATCACTTTGCATTCGCTGAGGAGACAGTCACTTGTCGCGAGTGCACGACGCAAGTGAGACCGGGTGTGCCAACACCACGCTGATAGCCGGCTAGCGCGTGCCCACCGGTTGGCGTTCCGGCGCCGACGCAGTGCGCGCGTCATCGTTCGCTGATGCATGATGATTCACGATCAGCCGAGAGCCTCGCTGCCCCGTCATATACATCCACACCCACTGCACGAAGACACTGACGCGGAGACTGGATTGCCCGAGGAATTCGAGGTGCACAGCCGCCCACGCCAACCATGCGAGAAAGCCGCTGATGCGTACCCGCCCGCTCTGTAAGACAGCGAACCCCTTGCCGACGACCGCCATGGTCCCTTTGTCGAAGTAGTGGAAGGGAGGCGGTGGGGGGGTCCCGACGACCCGTCGGTGAATCAGCGTCCCCGCATAGCGCCCTTGCTGCATCGCGACCTGGGCCACGCCTGGCAGCGGCTTGCCATCCTGGTCGAGCGACGCGGTATCACCGACCACGAAGATCTCCGGGTGCCCGGCCACTGTCAGGTCCTTCTGCACGCGGACGCGGCCGGCGCGATCCGTCTCCACCTTCAGCCACGACCCGGCCGGCGATGGAGCCACCCCGGCGGTCCAGATCACCGTCTTGCTCGCGATACGCTCACCCGCGACGGTGACTCCCCCTCCATCGATCTTATCGACGCCGTGTCCGAGCCGCACCTCCACACCCAACTTCTCGAGCCGCTCCTTCGCCGCCCTGGACAGGTCGTCCGAAAAAGGGCCCAAAACCCGATTTGCCATATCGACCAGAACGATCCGTGCTGAAGAGGGATCGATGCGACGAAACTCCGACCGCAGTGTGGTACGAACCAACACCGCGAGCGCGCCAGCCATCTCAACGCCGGTGGCGCCGGCTCCGACTAGCACGAAGGTCAGAAGGTCACGATGACGACTGGGATCTTCCTCGGCCTCCGCCTGCTCGAATGCCTGTAGGACCTTGTTCCGGGCCGCGACGGCATCCGCCAGGCTCTTCAATCCCGGCGCGAACTTCTCGAACTCATCGTGCCCAAAGTAGCTGTGCCGTGCGCCTGTCGCGAGAACGAGGTAATCGTACGGAATCGGCACGCCTTCCCGGTCGGCAAAGTCGACAAAGACAGACTGGTGATTCATGTCCACGCCCGTCACTTCTCCAAGGACTACTGTGGCATTCTCCTGGCTCCTCAGGATCCCGCGGATTGGAGAAGCGATCTGCCCGGGTGTCAGCACCGATGTCGCCACCTGGTACAACAGCGGCTGGAAGAGGTGGTGATTCGTGCGGTCGATGAGAATGACGCGCGCGGGTGTCTTTCTCAGGGCCCTGGTGGCCGCGAGACCGCCAAAGCCTCCGCCGACGATGACGACACGATCATCCATGGATTCCCCGACCTCTCAATTCGGGCAGTCGCGTAACGCTCGATGACTGGCTTGATAGACAAAGAGCGAGATGGCGTCAGGTGTCTCGAGCGTGAAGGTCGTGGCCGTCCGCGTATAAGTCATCTCGGGTACTCAATGGTCCTTGACGAAGAGCAATCGGTGTGCCGAGCGTTTGGGGAAGGCGGTTCGCGGCCAACTAGCTGAGTGGGAAAGACGCTCCGGCCCAGTCCAGCGTCGCTTGGACGCCAGTGCCAACCGGGCAGTGCTAATGGACTACCAGCTGTCAGCCGGTTGGCAGTCGCGGCTGAGGAGAGGAAAACGGCAAAGTCCCGCCAATGAGGATGTTGTCCGCGGGAGCCCTCTAGGCATTCGCCATGCAAGAGGTTGAAGTCCTCCGGGAGAACTCAATGTGATCGACTGGTCGCTACCTGTAGTTCTACAGACCATCTCTGCTCTGGCAGTCGCGGGCGGGTTGGCGTACGCCGCCCTGCAGTTTCGGGAGTGGCGCAGCGCCCAGTATGTGGCGAATTTCACCAAACTGATTGAACTGCAACTGCAGCTCCGGAAAATGGTCGTCGACGATCCAACATTGGCGCCGATCGGTCTAGCGGTACCCTGCGAGGCCCGCTCAGAGGAACTGCGCGGATTCTTCTACAACCTCATGCAACTGAGCTTGTTCGAGATCGCCTGGTTCAGCCACGCTCATGGGCAGTTGACCGACGACTACTTCGCCTCGTGGGTCAGCAACATGGCCTCGGTCGCCAGGCGCCCCGCGTTCCGTGGCATGTGGCAAAGCGACGCAGCAATGATCCTGCATGATGGGTTCCGCCAGTATGTGGGGACGTTGGTCGCGAGCCTCAATGATTCCGACAAAGAGCAAAAGGGGTGACATCACATCGCCTACCGGCCGACCGTGTAGCCCAGCCAATCCTTCAGCGCCCCTCCGTCCTTCAATCGGATTCCACGACGTCGCATTCAGGCCGATGCCATGCGACCTATCGATCGGAAAGGTGCCGGGGCCAGCGTGAGCTGAATGTCACAGTAGTCCAGCAGCAGCTCCGAGCTCTGCTCTCTGATCTCGGCTAGCACGGCCTCGGCACTCTTTCCCAGCCGAAGACGTGTGGCCGCATCAGTCAGGATGCGGTGGTCGCGGGCCAGCCGGTGTTGCGCCTCCGAGGTCCGTTCGAGACGGCTCCGGATCTCGGCCAGCAGGGAGCGGTCGAGCTCTCGTCCTTCGGACATGGTGTCTCTCCTCATCTGGGAGGATGTTGTCTCGCCAAGCGCCGAACCTCATCGCAATGGCGCCGTGCTCATCCGGTCTGGCTCCCGCGCCACCATCGTCGTCCCGACGATCCAGAGCACAGGCAGGAGAAAGGCCAGCGAGCCCGGCACCCACATGATCAGGCCGGCGATCGCCTGATCCTCCAGCGCCGAGAAACCGTGGGCGCGAGGACCGGCCTCATAGGCGGAGTAGATCACACGGTCTGAAAATGTGAGGACCGCGGCCAGCACGCTGTTCTGAAGGTCGGCGAGCACGAGATACGGGATCATCGCCCAGCGTGGCCAGGCCGAATGCGCGGGCCACGGCAGAATCACGGGCCGCCAGAAGAGCATGGCGGTCGCGAAGAAGCAGGCGTGCTCAACGTGGTGCCAGAAGTCGGAGTGCAGCGCCAGATCGTAGAGCGCGGGGACATGCCACGTCCAGAAGGCGATGAAAAACGCGGCCCCGCTCATCGCCGGGCTCTCCAGCACTCGAGCGAGCCGCCGGCCTGGGCGCGAGGCCAGCACGAGGGCTACCCACCGACGGATCGGCCGCGGCAGCCCGAGCAACATCGGAGCCACCGGAGCGCCCATCCACAGGAGCGGAGGCGCGACCATCATCAGAAGGAGATGCTGGGTCATGTGAGCCCGCAAGAGCACGGGGGCTAACGCGTCAAGCGGCGGACTGAGCGCCAGGATGAGGCAGGCGAGCCCGGCCATGGACGCGGCGAGGCGACTCGCGCCGAAGCGCTCCGGCATCCGGCACGAGAGGGTGATCCAGCCTCTCAGGTAGAGACCCGCGGCGAGCACGGACACGACCACGACCGGCTCCAAAGCCCAGGGGAGTAGAGAGACCTCAGGCCCTGCAGCGGGGACGGGTCCGACCGGGTGGCTCATGCGAACTGCTTCACGTGGAGTACGCCATCAAGCGCGGACCGCTCATCCGATAGTGTCGAATGCCATCAGCGCGAAGAGCAGCGGCAGATGAAGGACGGAGGCGAGCACGACCCGCCGGGCCGACATCCGAGAGGGGCCGAGGGCGTGCGCGATCCCGCAGGCCAGAAAGGCGCTGCCGAGCGCCAGAGCTCCAAAGAAATAGAGCGAGCCCGTCAGACCCACGAGGGTCGGCAGCAGCGCGACGGCCCAGAGCGCCAGGGAACCCAGGACGATCTGGCGCTCGGTGCTTCTTCCCTCTGGATCGACAACGGGCAGAACCCGGATTCCCGCCCGCGCGTAGTCCTCTTGGTATAGCCGAGCTATCGCCAACGTGTGAGGGACCTGCCACAGGAACAGGATCGCGAACAGGACCCAGCCATATGAACCGAGCTCGCCGCGCGCGGCCACCCAGCCCGTCAACGGAGGCAGCGCGCCGGGGATCGCGCCAACAAGTGTAGCGAAAGGCGTCAATCGCTTGAGCGGGGTATAGAGGAAGAGGTAGAGGCACGTCGTCGCCAGGGTCACACCGGCGGCCAGCGACCCGACCGCGACCGCGAGATAGCCCAGTCCGATGAGGGTCAGGAGTGTCCCGAACCCCAGCGCCTCGCTCGGCGCGAGCCGCCCGTCCGGAAGGGCCCGATGTTGCGTCCTCCGCATGAGCCCGTCACTCTCGCGCTCGAGGTACTGATTCAATGCGAGGGTTCCGGCGGCCGCCAGCGCCGTCCCTGCCAGCGTCTGCAGCAAGCGGACCCAATCGGGAGTGCCCGCCGAGCCGAGACGGTAGCCAACCGCCGTCGTCACCAGCACCATGAGAACCACCCGCGGCTTCGTGAGCGTCACGAAATCCACCACGCGGCGGAACGCGGCCGCTTGTGGACGCAAGACAGCCGGCGAGGCGACGCTGCTCCCGGCCTCGGAGCGCGAGATCACCTGGGCACCCGGACCGACCATGCCCCGGCCCTCAGCGCCCCGGCGCGGTCGGCAGAATCGCCGTGCGCGCCGGGGATTGGTTCGCGGGACGAAGGGTCTGCATGAAGGCCACGAGCGCGGTCACCTCGGCCGGGGACAGGTTCTTGCCATAGGCCGGCATGTTTCCCCCTCCCTGGAGGACTTGGCGGATGAGCTGGTCCTGGGTCAGGCGCGTGGCGACACCGTCAAGAGCGGGCCCACGCCGGCCCCCCTCGCCACCAAGGCTGTGACAGTTGCGGCATTGCTTGTTCTGGAGCACCACGGCCCCCTGGAGCTCGAGCGGACTCCGTCCCCTCACGTAGGCGACCGGGGTGGGCAGCCCACTCCACGCGTCCATGACGGGAGACCACGGAACGATCACGCCGAGGGTGACCAGGGTGATGACCGTCAGGAGGATCAAGAGGACTCCCAGCACGGACACTGGCCGGCGCCGCCAGCTCTTTTCACCCGTTCCGGCGAGGAATGGGAGCACCAGGAGGAATCCGATGGCCAGGGGCGGGCCGACGAGCAGGATCGCCGTTTCCGTCCACGGCGGCAGCAGCGCGAAGAGCGCGAAGAGGGACAGGAAGTAGAAGTCCGGCTTCGGCACGGTGTCGACGATGGTGGGGTCCGGAACTCCGCCTGGGCCATGGGGGCCGAAGATCGCGGCGCACACCAGCACGAGGAGGACGACCACGCCCATGGCGACCATGTCCTTGCGCGCGGCGGCCGGGAAGAAGGCGACACCGTCCTTCTTCACCTCTTCTTCGTATTGCGTTCGGTAGGTCTCGCGGTCGACGAGCCGACCCGGCATCGGCCACTCGTTGATGCCGAGTCGGAGGACCAGCCACAGATGCACGCCTATGAGACCGATCAGGAGGCCCGGTATTGCGAAGACGTGAAGGGTGAAAAAGCGCGAGAGGGTGCGCCCGGCGACGATCGGCCCACCGAGTAGCACATGAACCAGCGTCGAGCCGGCGAAGGGCACCCGGGCGATGATCGAGCTACCGATGCCCAGCCCCCAGTAGGCGTCCTGATCCCACCGAAGAACCTGGCCCGTGAATGCCATCCCCAGGGTGCACAGGAAGAGGAGGACGCCGGCGATCCACGTCAGCTCGCGCGGATACTTGTGAGCGCCCCAGAGAAAGACCTGGATCATGTGGAGCGTCATCACGAGGACCATGGCGTTCGAGCCCCAGAAATGAATGGCCCGCAGATACCATCCGAGGACAGCCTGGTAGTTCAGGTACTCGAGGCTCTCGTACGCCTGGTCCGGCGACGGAACATAGACGAGAGCGAGACAGATGCCGGTGACGATCTGGAGCACGAAGAGGATCATGGTGGCGCTACCGAACACGTAGGCCCAGCTCGCGGTGCTCCGCGGCACCCGATGCTCCATGGGGAGCGCGAGGATCCCGCCGAGCCCCGTTCGCTCCTCGAACCAGCGGCCGATCGCGCGGAACAAGGCCATCACACAGGCTCGGACAAGGTCGGGATCTGGCCGCCTCGCACCCAGAGCTCTCCGTCCCGGATCTGGTACTCGTACTCGAACAATCCGCGGGGCGGCGGACCCGACGCTCGCGAGCCGTCTTCGTAGTAGACGCCGCCGTGACAGGGACACATGAAAAGCCGTGACTGGGCGAACCAGCGGACGGGACAGCCGAGATGGGCGCAGTTGACCGCGAAGATCTGGAAGCGCTCGCCGCCGATCCGCCGCACCCAGCAGGGGATCGTCGCGGTCGCCCCATCCCAGGCCACGCGCAAGGGATTCTCGTATGTGGCCAGCCGCGTCTGCCCCTCGGGGAAGTTGCCGAGCGGTCCCAGCTTGATCCAGGCCTGCGCGGATCGGCCGCGGGCGGGTCCGAGGATGTAGCCGATCACGGGGATGCCGACCAGGCCAGCGGCCACCACATTCAGCGCGAGCCCGAGCTTGAACAGGAAGCCACGACGCGACGATGTCGACGAGGAAGCGAATGAATCGCGCTCAGTGCACATATGCTCAACCCTCCGGCCGGCCGGGGACCGGCTGACGATGCCCGACGAGCCAGGCCACGAGGTCGGAAATCTGCTGGGGCGTCAGCGGCCGCCCCGGCGTGTCCTCTCGCCAGTCGGGCTTGCCGAGGTCCGGTCGCCCGGCAATCACCGTGGTCCGCAGCGACTGGTCGCTTACCAGCGCGAGATACGACGGATCCACGATCGAGCCCACTGTCGGCCCTCCCTTACCCTCCGGCCCATGGCACCTTGCACAGGCACTGGCAAAGACAGCCGCACCCCGTTCTTTCGCTCCAGAGCCCTTGCTGGGTCCCTCGTAGGGTGGCAGCGTCAAGCCGGCCACGGCCTCGGGCCGGGCCCAGTGGGTGAGCATTCCCGTGACGAGTGCGTCGATCTGCGCATCCGTCAGATCGCCCCCGGCGGCAGCGCGGAACGCCGGCATCGAGGTGCCCGGAACCCCTTCGCCGATGATCGTGCGGAGCCGATCGGCGGATACGAGGGCGAGGTAGACGGGGTCGTTCAGCGACCGGGCGGCGCCGAGTCGTCCGTTCTGACCGTGACAGCCGGCGCAGTTGCGCTTGTAGATCACGTCGAACGCCATCACCTGCGAGGGCAAGACCTCGCGATTGGCCACCATCGGCCGTCCGGGCAAGGAGTCACAGGCGGCGGAGCCGAGACAGACGATGATCGCAACGGCGGCCGCGGCTAGACGTGCGCAACGCTTCATCGGTCGATCTCGCGGCGTCCACTCACGCCCGAGGCTCTGACGCCCGCGCGCGCAGCCAGCGGCCACGTCTGCATCGTGGCGACGGGCTGCGCCCGGGCCACCACGTACCCCGCCGCCAGCCCGAACGCGATCTGGGAGACGACGAACCAGGTCCAGTCAACTCGGGCGTTCAGAATTGGATTGATGACGCCCAGCACCGCCCAGAGACCTCCCGTCCACAGAAGCGGCGCCACGAGACCGCCCCAGAGCACGTGCCGACCCGGCAGCATCGGCAGGATCACGGCATAGAGGAGTCCGGCCAGCACCGAGATCAGGCCGTGCGCGACGATCCCGAGGATCAGGGCGGTCATGCTGAAGGCGCGAAGCTCCGCCAAGCTGGCCTGCGCCATCCCGGGCATCGCGACTGCGGAAAGCAAGTTCACGGGGTACCACACGCTGTGCTGGAAGATGGCCCCGTACGCGAGGGCCACGATCGCCATCGCCACGCCCCCAACAATCCCTCCCGCGACGCCCGCCGAGATCGGCTGAACCTCTACGGGGATCCGCATGCGGTGCCCGCCCTCACCCAGCTCGAGCCTTCCGACGGTAGCGGGGGATGGCATGATTGGCTTCGCCTGTTCGGCGACCGATCGCACCAGCACGTGCTCACGCTTGGGCTCGGGCAGGACCTGTCGCCACCAGCCGACACCGGCGGCGAGGGCCAGAAGCAATCCCACCACGGACACGATCTCGTTCGTCACCAGGCCGGCAAAGGCCAGGGTGATTCCCAGGGCGAGGGCCATTGGCCAGGCGGTCGGCGCTGGCATCTCGATCGTCTTGGGCTCACCCCCCGGCGTCATCGGCCCACCAGGTAGACGACCGTGAAGACGACGACCCACACGCCGTCGACGAAGTGCCAGTACCACGAGGCGATCTCCGCGCGCTCGAGGTGCTCCCGGCGCAAGGCACCGGAGAAGGCGAAGACACACAGCAGTGTCAAGATGGCGAGCCCGACGATCACGTGGCTCGCGTGGAGCCCGACCAGGGAGTAGAACGTGGTGCCGAAGAGATTGGTGCCGATCGTGAGCCCGTGCCTGACAATCAGCCGGTACCACTCCCTCGCCGTCCCCGTCAGGAACACGGCACCCAGCACGATCGTCACGAGGAACCAGGCCCCGGACCGGCGCATCGCGCCGCTCCGGAGCGCACGGAGGGCGAACGCGATCGTGATACTGCTCGAGAGCAGGCAGACGGTGTTGAAGATCGGGAGCTCCAGCACGTCCTTCGGATATGGCCCGTTGAGGCTTTTGCCGAGGTAAAAGAGATAGGCGACCACGAAAACCGCGAAGAGCGAGGTTTCGGCGATGATGAGGCCGATCATGCCCACCCGCCCGCGCCACGCGGGATTGAGAGCGTCTGGCTCGGTCACAGTGACGGGCCTCATCGGTGCGGGCTCATTCGTGTGGACCGTCCGGATCGTCGGGATGCTTCAGATCCCAGAGCGGCCGTCGGCTCGAGACTGCTGGGACCACCTCGAAGTTGTAGGGTGGCGGCGGCGAGGTCGTGGCCCACTCGAGTGTCCAGGCATCCCAGGGATCGTCGCCCGCCAACGGCCCCCTGCGCAGTGAGCGCGCGATGTTGACCACGAAGATCAGGATCCCCGCGATCTGCAGGGGCACTCCGAGCGACACCACGAGATTCCAGATCTCCCAGCCGCGATCGGCTGGATAGGTGTAGATCCGCCGGGGCATGCCGAGCATGCCGGGGATATGCATGGTCAGGAACGTGATGTTGAAGCCGATCACGAACAGCCAGAAGTGCCAGCGCCCCAACCGCTCGCTCAGCATTCGACCGGTGACCTTCGGGAACCAGTAATAGATGGCCGCGAAGATGGTGAAGAGCAGGCCTCCAATCAGCACGAAGTGGAAGTGTGCCACCACGAAGTAGGAGTCGGAGAGCTGCCAGTCGAACGGGGCTACGGACAGCATGATCCCGGTGAGGCCTGCACACAGGAACTGGAAGAGGAATGCGCAGCAGAACAGCATGGGCGTGTCGAAGCGGATCTTGCCTCCGTACATGGTGCCGAGCCAGTTGAAGATCTTGACCCCGGTGGGTACCGCCACCAGCATCGTCGACGCGGCAAAGGCCGCATTGAGCGTGCTACCCAGACCGACCACGAACATGTGATGGGCCCAGGTGCCCATGCCCACGAGGCCGATCCCGGCCGAAGCCGCCACCAGCATGGCGTAGCCGAAGAGGACCTTGCGCGAGAACACCGGGATGATCTCCGAGGCGAAGCCGAATCCCGGCAGGATCAGGACATAGACCTCCGGATGACCAAAGAACCAGAAGAAATGCTGCCACATGACGGCCGAGGCACCCGCCTGCGTGTCGAAGAAGTGGGCCCCTAGGAAGCGGTCGAGCAGCAGCATGATCTGGGCCGCCGTCAGTGGAGGCAGGATGATCAGAGTCAGCGCGGAGATGGTCAAGATCTCCCACACGAAGATCGGCATGCGACCTAGCGTCATGCCGGGGCCGCGCATGGTGAGAATGGTGGTGACCATATTGACCGCGGTTGCGATCGTCCCCACCCCCGCAACCAGGAGCGCGAGGTTCCAGTAGTCGGTCGCGTTGCCGGGAGTGAAGGCCCGCTCGGTGAGCGGGGCGTACGCAAACCACCCGATGGCCGGCGCCGAGCCCCCGCCGTAAAGACCTTCGCCGCCGAGGAAGCTGAAGTGCAGGAGCAATCCTCCGAACAAGAGAATCCAGAACCCGAAGGCGTTCAGGCGCGGGAAGGCCAGGTCGCGGGCTCCGATCATCAGGGGCACCAGGTAGTTGCCGAACCCGAACACGATGGGAATCCCAACCAGGAACACCATGGTCGTCCCGTGCATGGTGAAGAGCTGGTTGAACGTCCCGGGCGGCACGACGTGGAGGCCGGACCAAACGAGCTGCAAACGGATTGCCGACGCCTCGAGTCCGCCGATCACCAGGAACACGAGCCCGCTGATCACGTACATGATTCCGAGTCGCTTATGGTCGACCGTGACCACCCAGTCGTGGAGCGACATCAGCACCGGGCGATGGGTTTCTCGGATGGACGCCGTCGTGTCGGACAGAACGCTCATGGCTTCTTTGCCTTCACCGCAGGCTCACGAGGTACGCGGTCACCTTGTCCAGGTCACCGGGCGATAGCTTCATGGCCGGCATGAGGGCGCCTGGCTTCAGCGATGCCGGATCATCGATCCAGGCACGAATGTTCTCCGGAGTGTTCTGGATCACCCCCGCCCCGATCGTCCACCGGCTCATCAGGTGAGTCAGGTCGGGCCCAAAGACGCCGTTGGCCGTGGTGCCCCGAATTGCATGGCAGTTGATACACGACAGAGATGAGAAGAGCTCTCGCCCCGCTCGCACCTCAGCATCGGCTCGCGCGGGCGCCTGCTGCTCGGCTGCCCATTTTGCGAAGTCTTCTTTGGAGTGGACGGTCACGATGAGCAGCATGCCAGCATGCTGGAGACCGCAGTACTCGGCGCACTGTCCAACGTAGCCGCCCGGCTTCTGCGGGTCGATCCATATCCGGTTCGTCTTGTTCGGGATCACGTCCATCTTCCCGGCGAGCTGGGGAACCCAGAAGCTGTGGATGACGTCCGCGGACTGGAGCGTGAGGAAGGTCGGCGTAGGGTGCGCCGGGTCGCTCATGGGCACGTGGAGCTCGTTGGCGGTGACGATGCCGAGCTTCGGGTAGCGGATCTCCCACCACCACTGGTGCCCGACGATCGTAACCTCGAGAGCCTGCGGCGACTGCGGGCGCCATTCGATCGCGAAGATGTAGCGGGCGGTCACCAGGAACAGTACGACCACGATCAGGATGGGGACGACTGTCCAGGCCAGCTCGATCTGCAGGCTCCCGTACACCTGGGGAGGCTCGCGCCCGTCGTCGCCTCGGCGGCGCCGAAAGCGCATGAGAGCGTAGACGGTGAGTCCGGCCACGACGAGGAAGATGACGCCGGTTATGCCGAACACGATCAACGCCAGCTCGCGGATGGCATAGGCCGGGGTGGAGGCCGGCCCGAAGATGCTCGGCGTCTGGACTGTCCTATCGGCGCCGGCCGCTGCGGTCGCGATCACAAAGCCGGCGAGAGTGGCGGCGGACAGAGCACGCCGATAGGCACTCCGTGGCTCACCGAGTGTTCGTTTGACCGCGTCTTGGTCCACCTGAGCACCTTCAGTTCTTTCCAAGCCTTTGCCGCTCCGTCACCCCTTCGTTGCGATCCACACCACCCTCGCGCTCTCTGCAGGGGACCCAAGACCTCTCTGGCCCGTCTCCGATCGCTGCCGCACGTGCCAGTTTCGCCACGTTCATGCTGAGAAATTCGCCTTCACGCACCCTGGACCAAGAGGCAATCGCCGTGCCGCGCATCAGCAGTCGTTGAGTGCTTCGCAAATAGCGGACGGGGAAGGCACACCGAGAAAGGACAAACACCAAATGGAGTCAGCCGGCACGGTCGAACTGGTAGTGGGCTATCGAGTGCCAACCGGTTGGCACTCGCCAGCCCCGGCGCTCTAGATCGGCACCCTGCAAACCTCGGAACGGAGGGGAATACCCGGGTGTCCTCCATACGACAGCACGCGTGATCCTTGGGATACTCTCGACGACTCAAGCGGCGGCAAGCGGCGCGCAGCAGCTGCATGACAGCGGCGAACCTCACCGCGAGTGCGCATGACTTGTCGGTCGTGCCGCAGAGCGCAAGGTGAACTCTCGACTGGAAGAAGCGCGAGAAGCCTACCTCTGCCTGCGTAAGGTCACATTTGCCGGATTCGTGCCGTCGAGCTCGCCTTTCATCTCGTCACCCGAGACGGTCAGATAACCCGTGAAGCCAGTCGGGTAGATTAGATGGACCTCATTGCCGACTACGAGCACCGAGACAGCACCTGTGCGCTCGACGGTGGGCGTCCCGGTGACGACCATGTTGCCCGAGGCCTTGGAGCCCGACTGGGTCAGGGTCATGGTCACCTGGCCTCCGCCCAAGCTAGCGTTCTGGTATTGCCACGGTCCTTGCCACTTGCCGCTGACGTCCACTCCGGCCGGCGCCGACGGCGCGCTCGCGCAGCTTGTGCCACCGAGCGCCACTAGGCCGATCAAGAGAAACGTTCCGAATCTCATCGTGCCCTCCTTCCAAGCCACCACTTCCGCGGCAGTCGGCATTTGCGGTTCATCTCGTCCGACACCCGATACAGAGGCAATCGAAGTGCCAGGCGTCAGCCCATGCCGGGTGGCTTGACAACTCGTTGAGGTGGCGACCCAATCGGGCACGCGGCGGCACCGATCGAATATCTCGTGCCAACCCAGCTGTGCCGAGGGGGCTACCAGGTGCCAGCCGATTGGCACCGGCGACGCGACATTGAAGCGCCGGTTGCCGTCACACCCCGGGCCGCAGGATCCCGAGTTTCTTCATCCGAAACTGCAGGGTCGAGCGGTTCATACCCAGCCGCGTTGCCGCCCCCCTCGGCCCGGAAAGCACCCACTTCGTCTCCTTGACCGTCGCCAGGATGTGCTCGCGTTCCGCCTCCTCCAGCGTGCGGGGCTGCCCCTGCCCATTCACGTGTCCGGGGGCGATCCGGGCCGGCAGGGCCTCCAGCGGCACCCGCAGGACCGACCCCGCCGACAGGATCACCGCGCGTTCAATGAGATTCTCCAGCTCGCGGATGTTCCCCGGCCACGGGTAGCGCGTCAGGCGCTCCATCGTGTCCGAGCTGATCGTGTCGATCGTCCGGTTCATCCGCCGGGCAAAATGCTGGACGAAATGCCGCACGAGCAGGGGAATGTCCTCCGCGCGCTCCCGCAGCGGCGGGACATGAACGGGAAACACGTTCAGCCGGTAAAACAGATCGGCCCGGAACTTCTGCGCCTCCACCAGCGCTGCCAGGTCGGCATTGGTGGCCGCGATCAGCCGCGCGTCTGACCGCAGGGTCCGCCCACTGCCCAGACGCTCGAACTCCCGCTCCTGGAGCACGCGGAGCAGCTTCGGCTGCAGCTCCAGCGGGATGTCGCCGATCTCATCCAGAAAGACCGTGCCCCGATTGGCCAGCTCGAAGCGCCCGATCCGTTGCGCGATGGCCCCGGTAAAGGCCCCCCGCTCGTGCCCGAACAGCTCGCTTTCCAGCAGTCCCGTCGGAATCGCCGCACAGTTCAGCTTCACGAAGGCCTGCGGGCGTCGAAGGCTGAGATGGTGGATCGCCCGTGCGATCAGCTCCTTGCCCGTCCCCGTCTCGCCGTAGATCAACACGGTGGAATCGGTCGGCGCCACCGTCTCCACTTGCTGCAAGACGCGCCGCAGGGCCGCGCTCTTCCCGATGATGTCCTCGAAGTTTCGGTCGCTTCGGATCTCAGCTTCCAGATACAGCTTCTCCTGCGCGAGCTTGTCCTTGAGCTCGCGAATCTCGCCGTAGGCCAGGGCGTTCTCGACGCCGATCGCGATCTGGCCGGCGAACTGCGTCAGAAACTGGACTTCATCCTCCGTGTACGCCTGCGCCTCCCGTCGCCACAGCCCCAGCGTGCCGAGGGTCCGGTGCCGACTGATGAGCGGCAAGACGCACCCCACCGTGAAGCCCAGGGCGGTCCACGTCGCGTCCACTTCCAGCCCCGTCTTCCGGGCGTCCTCAACGTCCCCGACCCAGGGCGTGCCGGTGCGAAAGACATGCCCCGCCACCGTGCCGTCGACCGGGATCAGTTCCCCTTCTTCCAGGATCTCCTCGCCCCCCGGGAAGTCGAGCGCGTTCGCCCGCAACTGCCCACTGCCAGGGTCCGGCAACGCTACCACCGCGGAATCCGACCGCAGGACGCGCCGCGACGTCGTCATCACCGCGCGCAGCACCTCGCGCAGTTCCAGGTTCGACACCACCGCGTTGGTCTGCTCGAGCAGGAGATTGCGTCGGTCCTGCTCCTGCTGCAGCTCCGCGTGGATGAGCGCGTTTTCTACCGCCATCGCGACTTGATCGGCCACACTGGAAAGCATCGGCAGGTCCTCCTCGGAATAGGCATACGGTCGCTTCGCAGCAATATTCAGGCTTCCGAGCCGCCGGTACGGCGTCGTCAACGGCAAGGAGCACGCGGACTGAAAGCCGCGTTCCCTCAGGAGTCGCTTCGCGCCCAGGAATCGAGTGTCCTCGTCCAAGCGCGGACTCACGGCTGGCTGCTGGTGTTCGGCGACCCACGACGCCTGCGCGGTTTCGATGGGAATCTCCCGCGTCGGCGTCAAGGCCACGATCGGCTGATCCTCGCTGGCGGGGACATACCAGCCCGCGCCGCTGGGGACCTCCCGGTCCAAAAAGAGGCTCATGTAGTCGAACTCCATGAGGGGGTGGAGTACCCGTGGTAGGACCCCCACGAGTTGCTTCACGTCGCGATGGGCTCTCAGGGCTTCGAAGATAGAGTCAGGCATCTCGCACCTCCGCAACGCCGTATGGCGATCGACGTATGGCGATCGACTTCTGTCGCCCCTGCTCGTACCCTGGGATGAGGCTAAGGCAGTTCGCCGTTCCCGTCGTGACCGCGCGGTCATGTTTTGGTTGAAAAACGGTGTCCGGTCGGTGTCCGCCGGGAGGGGCGGGGGCAACAAATACACGAAGTTACGGTCTGCTCCCGAATCTCCGCTGGGGATCTGAGACCAGATCCGCCACCTGGACGGACGGGGCAGCCCGGAGCAACCAGGGCTCCCTGCGGATTTCTCTGCGGGCAGGCCCGGCTTCGCCAGGGGGGCTCGAGGGGAGTCGCGGAGTACGTCGAGCTCGGTCCTCGCGATCCTGAAGGATCTGCGACTGGACTCGAGTCGCGTCGGCTAGAGATCCTTGAACTTCTCGCTGATCCTGCTGAGAAGAAGCTTCCCCTCCTCGCGGCTCTGCGTTTCGGCGCGGCGCTTCTCCTCGGCGGCTTCGTCGGCGGCCATCTGTGCGTTGGCCGAGGCAATCCAAAGATCGATGTGGTCGATCCAGTCAGGCACGAGGGCTTCCTCGGGCTCGAAACGCAGTCCGCGCTCGAGGTCGCAGACCACACGTTCGGGATCGTGGTCCCGCGACACCGGAGTCGCCAGCTTGAACGAATAGATCCAGTGACCGGCCGGCGCCTCGTTCAGCGGCACGACAAACGAGTAGAGTCCGTCTGAAGCCCCGATCGCCTGGGGGGGCCGACGCGCAGAATGTTGTCCATGCAGGTCCGGTCAGGGTTACTTCGTCACCGAGGAGTCGCGAGACTCGGGAACTGCCACAGAGTCCGGCATGGCAGCGCGGATGCCCCTTCGGTTTCCTCGGCTCACGATAGGATGCCGGCAGACGATCGGACCAGAGCGGAATTGCGCGGCCGGCACGACACGGACCACACGGCCGTGGCCGTCCAAGATGGTGACGGCCGATATCGGCTCGTCGTGACTGGGCAGTCTGATCTCGTTCATGACCTGTCTCGGACTCATCGCCAACCTCCCCCGCTGATCACGATCTTGCCCCTTCCGCGGGACGCCCCGATCGGTTTTTGGGCGGACACGACGTCGTACGAGCCGTCCTCTCGGATCCTCAGCGTGAGATAGTCCGGCTCGAACTCGGACTTCGAGTTCACGATGCCTTTCCACGTGCCCGTCACGGCCTTGATGTCGGACACCGCGACCGGGGTAACCGGGCCGACGCTCGCACAACCAACCAGGGTGGCCGCAAATCCGACGACGAAGGCGGTCAGAACGGTCCCGAGCGACCGAAGGCCAGTGCGTGTCACCGTCTCTCCTCCTCTTCCGGCTATTGACTGTTCAACAATCTCAAGAGCACTGGGTGACGGGCGCTAGAGTACGCGTCGGCCGGGCGAATCCCGACCAGCGGTCCAGATGGTGATCGGCTGCATCCGTCCTTTCAGGTGAACCTCGCCGCCGGGCTTCAGCCGATCGAGGCGCAGCCCAACCAGCCTTCCCTCCTCGCGTATGCGGCCGATTACCGCATTGCTCGCCACGAGCTCGACGTCGAGTTCGCGCGTGAGACGCTCCAGACGACTCGCTACGTTGACGGTGTCACCGACCACGACATAGTCCAGCCGCTGTGCATCGCCGATGCTTCCCAAGACGGCTTCTCCGTAGTGCACACCGATGCCGATGTCGACCGAGGCCTGGCCTCGTCTCGCCCGCTCCCGGCTCCAGCGATGCGTCTCGTCCGCCAACTGCCAGGCGCACTGAAGCGCCCGTCCGGCATCGTCGGCTCCACGAGACGGTGTGCCAAACGTCGCCATGACGGCATCGCCGATGTACTTCTCGAGCGTGCCACGATGATCGAAGACGATGCGCGTGACGCGCTGGTGGAACTCCGTCAACAGCTCGATCGTGGCCTCCGTCCCCAGCGATTCGCTGAGACGCGTGAATCCCCGGATGTCGGCGAAGAGCACGGCGACCGGCTGGCATCGAGCCGCCATGCCCGCCGCGCCCGCGCTCGCGAGCGCATCGACGACATTCGGCGAGAAGTATCGGGCGAGACTGGCTCGCGCGAGGTGATCGGTCACCTGCCGTCTCAACAAGCTCCGCGAGCGCGCCACGGCAGCCGCCAACACCGCCGTGAGGAGCGCCAGCAGCACCGTCTGAGTGCGCCACGCCGCATCGCTCACATAGTGAGGATTCAGGTAGAGCTCGAGCGCCGCGGTCGGGCTCAGCCCTGGCTTGTCGATCGCTGAGCTGTGGATCGAGACCGTACCGGGCAGGCGCAGCATGACCTGGTGTCCAAAGCTCCAGAGGGCGATGGTGACCGCCCCGGTCCAGACGACGAACCGCGGCGAGTATGACAATGCGGTTCCCGCGACGTACACGAACAGATAGAAGACCGTCGGGAGCCGCAGCTGCATCTGCGGCGGCCAGCTCGGGGGGAACGTAATCGGCGTCAGTATGACCCCGATCAACAGTGCCGCCTCGAGGATACTGAAAGCACCCGCCCAGAAGACGGGCCGCCCATACCTGCGCCCGAGCACATACTGCACCAAGCCGAATGCGGCGAATGTCGCGACGACCAAGAGACCTGGAATCGATCGGGCTGGTGCGTAATACGCGACGAGCGACACGGCCACGACGGCGAGCAGGGCGAGCCGGACGCGAAGATGGAACCCGAGACCGTTCTGCTCCGCATCGGCCATCGCCCGGTCGATGCTTGACGCAGACGGTCGCTCACGCCGTGCAAACCACGTCCGCGTCCGTCGAGCGTGGCGCCGCTCCCAGGCGTGCGCTACCCGGGCCCATCGACGATATGGCCTGAGGGTCGCCCGAGCCGCCGACCCCACCGGAGGCGATGGCTTCACCGGCATTTCGTCAATCCTGGTCTGCGGCATGCGCGTGGTAGCTCCCGCTAGCGCCAGAGGTTCGTCCTGGCGAGGTCGATGATCTCGTCGCCCCGGCCACTGAGAACCGCCTTGACCATGAACATGCCGAACCCGGTCATCTGCTCAGGTGCAGGTTGCCCGGGCCGCAGCTGCCGGCGCAGACGGCGAGACGGCCGGTGAGATGCGCCTCTGCTCCCGCGGCGAAGGCCGCCGTCTCCTCGTGTCTCAGGTGGACCGATCGAAGCTGGTCCTGTCGCCGGATGGAGTCCGTGATCCCGTTGAGCGAGTCTCCCGCGACCCCATAGATCCTCGAGACGTCTCGGCTGACGAGGGTGTCCACAAGCAGTTCCGCGACCGTCTTCTTCCCCATGACGTGTCCTCCTTGTCTCTGGAACGTACGATCCACGCCAACCCGAATCGTGATCGCTCGGTAGTCTTTTGGAAAAGACGTCGTGTACGTCTTGTTCGCCCGGGAATGCGAGGAATCACCCGGACCGTGGCTTGGCGTGTGCGCCGGCCTGATTCGGCTAAGAACTCTAAAGGGTTGCGGTACAATCCCTGTCGCCATGGCCGAATCCTCAGCAAATGTTGAGCACAGTCCTCTGCGAGGGCGGGCTGAAGAGCCGCGTGGCGCGCTCGGCCCCGCCGAGCGACGTGCGACGCCTGTCTACGACCGGCTCACCGAGGGGTTCGAAACCGCCGACCTCATCGCCGCCAAAGCGCTCCTCGCCTCGGTTCGTTGAGCGATGAGAGAGTTTCCGCCATTCCGGCTCGACACCGTGAACCAATGCCTCTGGCGTGGTGAGGGCCCGGCCGAGGAGCGCATTCTTCTCGCCCCCAAAGCTTTTGCCGTGCTGCGGTATCTCGCCGAGCACCCCGGGCGGCTGGTGACCCACGATGAGCTCTTCGAGGCGCTGTGGCCGAAGACATATGTTCAGCCTGAGGTGTTGAAGAGCCACATCGCCGCCATTCGGGCGGTGCTGGGGGACGACGCGAGGAAGCCCATCTTCATCGAGACGCAGTCCCGGCGAGGGTACCGGTTCATCGCCCCCGTCACGGAGGACGCGCCGGCGAGGCCCTCGCGGATGACGAACCTTCCGGAGGCGGTTTCTGAACTGATCGGTCGCGAGGCCGAACTCCGAGCGGTCACGGCCCTGGCCACCGAGCATCGGCTGGTCAGCCTGGTCGGCGCCGGCGGCATCGGCAAGACACGCCTGGGCCTGGAGGTCGCGCGGCACCTTCTGCCGAGATTTCCCGATGGCGTCTTCGTCGCCGAGCTCGGCCCCTTGTCGAGTCCGGAGCTTGTTCCGGCCACCGTGGCAAGCGCGCTCGGCCTCACGCCCGTTGCTGGCACCGTGTCACTCGAAGGTGTCGCGGGCGCGGTTGGCACCAAGAAGCTCCTGCTGGTCATCGACAACTGTGAGCATCTGATCGAAGCGGCGGCCGCCATGGCCGAGTCCCTGTTGCGCGCCACCCCGGGCGCCTCTCTGCTCGCAACCAGCCGCGAGCCGCTACGCGTCTCCGGCGAGTACGT